>Ga0182748_1004140_pt1 | contig 11741 bp, 10 predicted proteins | sample eDN3rd37CKraftOP_FD_128877 | JGI IMG/M metagenome (GOLD analysis project Ga0182748, IMG submission 128877) | Enriched Organic Plus compost microbial communities from Emeryville, California, USA - eDNA 3rd pass 37_C Kraft OP (version 2) (version 2) ...
CAGGTCGCGCTGCACGCCCTGGCGCGAGACGTCCGCGCCGCCGGTTTCCTGGCGCGCGGCGATCTTGTCGATCTCGTCCAGGAACACGATGCCGTTCTGCTCGACGTTGGCGATGGCGGCGGTGCGCAGGTCGTCTTCGTTGATGCGCTTGGCGGCCTCTTCCTCGACGATCAGCTTGAAGGCTTCCCTGACCTTCATTTTCTTGGGTTTTTTCTTGTCGCGCGCCAGGCCGGCGAACATGCCGCGCAGCTGCTCGGCCATTTCTTCCATGCCGGGCGGCGTCATGACGTCCATCTGCGGCATGGGCTGGGCGACCTCGATCTCGACTTCCAGGTCGTCGATCTTGCCCTCGCGCAGCCGCTTGCGGAACGTCTGGCGGGCGCTGCCTTCTTCGCTGCGGTCCGGCTGGCCGGCGGCGTTGCGCGCGGGCGGCACCAGCACGTCGAGAATGCGGTCCTCGGCGGCATCCTCGGCCTGGGTGCGCACGCGCCGCATCTCCAGCTCGCGCGTCTGCTTGATGGAGTATTCGGTCAGGTCGCGGATGATGGTGTCGACATCGCGCCCCACGTAGCCGACCTCGGTGAACTTGGTGGCTTCGATCTTGATGAACGGCGCGTTGGCCAGCTTCGCCAGGCGGCGCGCGATCTCGGTCTTGCCCACGCCGGTGGGGCCGATCATCAGGATGTTCTTGGGGTGGATCTCGTGGCGCAGCGGCTCGGCCACCTGCTGGCGCCGCCAGCGGTTGCGCAGCGCCACGGCCACCGCGCGCTTGGCGCGGTTCTGGCCGATGATGTACTTGTCGAGTTCGGAGACGATTTCTCCGGGGGTCATGGTGGATGCGGACATAAAGCGGAATCCTTGCTGCGGCCGGCTTGCGCCGGCGGCTTAGTCGCCCAGGGTTTCGATGACGTGGTTCTGGTTGGTGTAGATGCAGATGTCGCCGGCGATCTCCAGCGACTGCTTGACGATCTCCTGGGGCGACAGCTCGGTATTGCGCAGCAGCGCCAGCGCGGCCGACTGGGCGTAGGCGCCGCCCGAGCCGATCGCGGCCAGGCCGTGCTCGGGTTCGAGGACGTCGCCGTTGCCGGTCAGCACCAGGGTGTGCTCGGCGTCGGCCACGATCAGCATGGCCTCCAGGCGGCGCAGCACGCGATCGGTGCGCCAGTCGCGGGTCAGTTCGACGGCGGCGCGCATCAGGTTGCCCTGGTGCTTTTCCAGCTTGGCTTCGAAGCGTTCCTGCAAGGTGAAGGCATCGGCCGTGGCGCCGGCGAAGCCGGCCAGGATCTTGTCGTGGTACAGGCGGCGGATCTTGCGGGCCGTGCCCTTGATGACGACGTTGCCCAGGGTGACCTGGCCATCGCCGCCCAGCGCGACGCGGTTGCCGCGGCGCACGCAGACGATGGTGGTGGCGTGAAATTGTTCCATGCTTTCCTTCCTATGAAGGCCCTAGCTGGGGGCGAAGCGGGCGATTTCAAGGCGCGGCGGCCGCGGCCGCGTCGTCCATTATCCACCCGGCAGCGGAATGGAAAAGGGCCGCCGCGGTGCTCCGCGGCGGCCCTGGCAAGGCGGGCGATAAAGCAGGGACGGGCTCAGTCGCCGTACAGCTTCTGGCGCATCTCGCGCCGTTCCTGCGCTTCGAGCGACAGGGTGGCGGTGGGGCGGGCCAGCAGGCGGGGAATGCCGATGGGTTCGCCGGTTTCCTCGCACCAGCCGTATTCGCCGCTGTCGATGCGGGCAATAGACTGTTGCACTTTCTTGAGCAGCTTGCGCTCGCGGTCGCGGGTGCGCAGCTCGAGCGCGTGTTCTTCCTCGATGGTGGCGCGGTCGGCCGGGTCGGGCACGAACTGGGTTTCGCGCAGGTGCTCGGTGGTCTCGCCGGCGTTGGCCAGGATGTCCTGTTCGAGTTGCTTGAGCCGCTCTTTGAAGAACGCCAGCTGGCGCTCGTTCATGTAGTCGGACTCGGGCATGGCCAGCAATTCTTCCTCGCTGGGCAGATCAATCGCCGTATCGCTCGTCGACTTGCTTGATTTTTTGGTTGCTGCCTTGGTAGCCATGAAAACACTCCGCTATGAATCGATCCTGGCGCGGGTCGCGCGTCGGGATGGCGGCATTAGCCTGCCAGGCACTGCTCCAAGCCCCGGGTGAAAATCTCCTGGGGCAGCTTGCGGCCGATGAAGACCATCTTGGTGAATGGTTTTTCGGCCGCGGTCCACGGCTTGCCGGGTTCGGCGCCCATCATCATGTGCACGCCCTGGAACAGCATGCGGCGGTTGATGCCCTTCATGTACAGGATGCCTTTGTAGCGCATCAGGTCAGGGCCGTACACCTGCACCACGCCGCCCAGGAATTCCTCGAGCCGCGCGGGATCGAAGGGCTTGTTGGAGCGGAAGACGAACGCGCCGATCTCGTCGTCGTGGTGGTGGTGATGATGGTGGTGATCGTGATGGCAATGGTCGCCGCATTCGCCTTCGTGGTCATGATCGTGGTCGTGGCCATGGTCATGCCCGTGGGCGTGGCTGTGCGCGGCGTCGGGGTGTTCATCGGCCAGGAAGTCCGGGTCGATGTCGAGAATGGAGTTCAGGTTGAAGCCGCTGATGTCGATGATGGACTTCAGGTCGGCGTCGCCGAAGTTGACCGGCGAAATGGGCGCGCGCGGGTTGATGCGTACCAGCCGGGCGCGCAGCGCTTCGTAGTCGGCCTCGTTGACCAGGTCTTTCTTCGAGACCAGGATGCGGTCGGCGAAGCCGACCTGCTTCTGGGCTTCGGTCTGGGCGTCGAGCGTGGCCATGCCGTGCTTGGCGTCCACCACGGTGACCACCGCATCCAGGCGGTAGTACTCGGCAATGTCGTCGTCCATGAAGAACGTCTGGCATACCGGGCCGGGGTTGGCCATGCCGGTGGTTTCGAGGATGACGCGCTCGAAGCTGAGCTGGCCGGCCTCGCGCTTGGCGCGCAGGTCGGACAAGGTGCGCATCAGGTCGCCGCGCACCGTGCAGCACACGCAGCCGTTGCTCAGCTCGATGATCTCTTCCTCGCTGTCTTGCACGAGCAGATCGTTGTCGATGCTTTCCGGCCCGAATTCGTTCTCGATGACCGCGACGCGCCGGCCGTGGTATTCGGTGAGGATGCGCTTGAGCAGGGTGGTCTTGCCCGCACCGAGAAAGCCGGTGAGGATGGTGACGGGAACCATTTTGTCCAAACTGCGCTGGGTATTCATGGCAAGGCGAAAAGCTGAAGGCGCGGAGGCGCAGGGGCGCGGCTCGGGCACGGACTACGGGCGGCCACTGTTGCGGCCGGACGCAGGATTACAGCACAGTAAGGGCGGGGGGGCAAACCCCGGGCCAACCCTGGCAAATGCCCTGGCAGGGCGCCCGGAAACGGTGCCGCAATCCAATAGATAGAGTTATATGGGGATGTATTGCGGAAATTCAAGCGGCGTGATTTTTCCGCTTGCGCGCTCAGTGCGTATGGCCGTGATGGTGGTGGTGGGCGCCGGCCGGCTGCTTCTGCTGGCACTGGGGGCACAAGGCGCGGATTTCCGTCTCGTGCGTGGCCAGCGCGAAGCCGGTCTGGGCCACCCGTTCGGCCAGCTGGCGGCTCATGGCCGGGTCGCTGACCTCGGCCACGGCGCCGCAGCCCGTGCAGACTACCAGCAGGTCGTGCGGCGCGCCGGCCGCGTCGTGGCAGGCCGTCCAGGCATTGACCGCATCGAGGCGGTGGATCAGCCCTTCGTCCATCAGGAACTCGAGCGCGCGGTAGACGGTGGGCGGCGCCGCGCCGGGATGCACGGCGCGCATGGCGTCGAGCAATTCATAGGCCTTCAGGCTGCGGCCGTGGCGCAGCAGTAATTCCAGCACCTTGCGACGGATGGGGGTCAGGCGCCGGCCGCGCTGTGCACAGAGCGATTCGGCGGTGCGCAGTTGCTCGGCTATGGGGTCGGAGCGGGTCGAGCGGGATGAGGTAGACATTGGAGGCCGGGCAGTGCGGGAATTTACGCGAAGGTAGCAGAAAACGCGGCCGGCGGGGACTGCCGGCCCGGCGGCATGCCATGTTTGTTATGATATAACATTATGGTGCGATGGGCTTGCCCTCGTTCTTGTTGCAGCATCTTGCTCTCGAATATGTCTCACAATGTTTCGGCCGTCTCCGCCCGGCCTCTTCGCTCCGCCCTGCGCGCCTCGGCCGCCGGCCGGCTGGCCATCGCCCTGGCCGCCGCCGCGGCGCTATGGGCGCTGGCCGGCTGGGCGCTGGGCTGGTGGGGCCCCGCCTGATGGGCCCGCGGGCGGAATCCGGCGCTGGCGCGCCGGTCATTGCGCTGCACGAGGCCGCCTTCGGCTGGCGTGGGCAGCCGGCCGTGCGCGCCGTCTCGGGCGGCTTCGAGCGCGGTTCGATGACGGCCATCGCGGGGCCGAACGGCGCCGGCAAATCCACGCTGGTCAAGGGCATCATGGGCCTGCTGCGGCCGCTGGCCGGCACGGTGCGGGTCGCCGCGGCCGAGCGCGCGCGGCTGGCCTGGCTGCCGCAGGCGGCCGACCTGGATCGCGGGTTTCCCGTCACGGTGCTGGACATGGTCGCCATGGGGGCCTGGCGCCGCGTCGGGGCCTGGCGCGGCTTCGGGCGGCGGGAGACGCGGTGCGCCTGGCAGGCGCTGGAAACCGTCGGGCTGGCCGACCAGGCCGGCCGCATCGTCGGCACGCTGTCGGGCGGACAGATGCAGCGGGCCCTGTTCGCGCGGCTGCTGGTGCAGGATGCCCAGGTGTTGCTGCTGGATGAACCCTTCGCCGCGGTCGACAGCGACACCGCCGATACGCTGATGCAGTTGCTGTGCAGCCTGCACCGCGAAGGCCGCACGGTGATCGCGGTGCTGCACGACCTGGGGCTGGTGCGGCGCCATTTCTCGCACACCTTGCTGCTGGCGGGGCGGCCGGTGGCCTGGGGCGCCACCGGCGAGGTGCTGACGGCCGCCAACCTGTCCGCCGCGCGCGGCGCCGCGGGGCCGTGGCTGTGAATCTGTTCGACTGGGCGGTCGCGCCATTCCTCGATTATGGGTTCATGCGCCGCGCCCTGGCGGGCACCTGCGCGGCGGCGCTGGGCGCCGCGCCCCTGGGCGTGTTCCTGGTGCTGCGCCGCATGAGCCTGATGGGCGACGCGATGTCGCACGCCATCCTGCCCGGCGTGGCGGCGGGCTTCCTGCTGGCCGGCTTGTCATGGGGCGCGATGCTGCTGGGCGGCCTAGTCACCGGCCTGGCGGTGGCGCTGCTGGCCGGCCTGGTGGCGCGCCTGACCCCGCTGCGCGAAGACGCCAGTTTTGCGGCGTTCTATTTGATATCGCTGGGCCTGGGCGTGCTGCTGGTGTCGGTGCGCGGCTCGAACATGGATCTGCTGCATGTGCTGTTCGGCACCGTGCTGGGACTGGACGACGCGGCGCTGCTGCTGGTGACCAGCGCGGCCAGCGCCACGCTGCTGATCCTGGCCGTGCTGTACCGCCTGCTGGTGGCGGAATGCCTGGACCCGGGCTTCCTGCGCGCCAGCGGGGGCGGAGGCACGCTGGCCCACATGGTGTTCCTGGTGCTGGTGGTGCTGAACCTGGTGGCCGGCTTCCAGGTGCTGGGCACGCTGATGGTGGTGGGCATGATGATGCTGCCCGCCGCGGCGGCGCGCTTCTGGCTGCCCACGGCGGCCGCGCAGATCGTGCTGGCCGCGGCGCTGGGCGTGGTCGCGGGCATCGCCGGGCTGCTGGTCTCGTACCACTACAACCTGCCCGCCTCGCCGGCCATCATCCTGGCGGCGGGGCTGCTCTACCTGGTGTCCGTCGCCTGTGGGTCGCAGGGCGGCCTGCTGCACCACCTGGTCTGGCATCGCCGGCCGTCATACCGCTAATAGGAGAACGACATGCATGGATTCTTTGCCGCCCAGGCGCGGCGCCGCGTATTGATGATGCTGACCCTGGGCGCGGCTTGCGTGTCCGCGCCGCTGGCGGCGCGCGGCGCATCGCCCGTGCCGGTGGTGGCCACGTTCTCGGTGCTGGGCGACATGGTGCGCATCGTCGGCGGCGACGATGTGGCGGTGACCACGCTGGTCGGGCCGGACGGCGATGCGCATGAATATGAGCCCACTCCGGCGGCGGCGCGCGACCTGGCCAAGGCCGCGGTCCTGGTGGAGAACGGCCTGGGTTTCGAGGCGTGGCTGCCGCGCCTGGCGAAGGCGGCCGGGTTCGCGGGGCGGACCGTGACGGCGTCGGCGGGCATCTCGCCGCGCAAGCTGGACGCCGGCGCCCATGGCCATCATCATGATGGCGACCATGACCATGACCACGACCACGACCACGACCACGACCACGACCACGGTCATGCGGCGGGCGGCGGGCATCATCACCACGGCGACGTCGACCCGCATGCCTGGCAGAGCCTGGCCAATGGCGCGGCGTATGTGCGCAATATCGCCGCCGGGCTGGCGGCCGCCGACCCGGCGCGGGCCTCCGCCTATCAGGCGCGCGCCCAGGCTTATATCGCCCGCATCGAGGCGCTGGATGCGCAGGTCCGCGCCATGTTCGCGGCCCTGCCGGCCGAGCGCCGGCAGGTCGTGACCTCGCACGACGCCTTCGGCTATTTCGGCGACGCCTACGGCGTGCGTTTCATCGCTGTGGCGGGGCTGTCCACCGACGCCGAGCCGTCGGCCGCCGACATGGCCCGCATCATCGAGCAGGTCAAGCGCGAGCGCGTGCCCGCGCTGTTCGTCGAGAACATCACCAACCCCGCGCTGGTGCGCCAGATCGCCAGGGAAACGGGCGCGCAAGTCGGTGGTACGCTGTACTCCGATGCGCTGGCGCCGTCCGGACAGCCGGCCGCGACCTATCTGGGAATGTTCGAATGGAATGCGCGCCAGCTTTCCGCGGCCTTGCAGCCGCGCTGATCATGGCCTGCACTGCGCCAGCGGTACAGGCTCATCCGCATATGTGGATCGACGCCCGGGCGCGCATTGCGTTCGACCCGCAGGGGCGCATCGCGGCCATCCAGCAGGACTGGCAATTCGATGAAATGTTCGGCGCCTATACCACCCAGGGCCTGGAAAAAGGCCCCGACGGCAGCCTGCCGGCCGAGACGCTGCAGGGCATGGCGCGCGACTGGATGAGCGCCCTGGGCGAGCCGATCTCGCACTATTTCACGCGCGCGACGCTGGACGGGCAGACCCTGGCATTTGGCGAGCCGCGCGACGCGACGGTGCGCTGGAATCCGCAAGACCAGCGCCTGACCCTGTCGTTCACCTTGCCGCTGGCGCAGCCGGTGGCGCCGGGCGCGCAGGGCGTGCGGTTCGACATCTACGATCCCACTTACTTCGTCGCCTACGCGTTCGACGCGCCGGGCGCCGTGGCCCTGGCCGACGCACCGGCCGGCTGCGCGCCGGCCTACCAGCCGCCGCGCGAACTCGACTGGAAGACCATGCAGCAACTGGCCGCCATCCCGGCCGACCCGGACGCCTTGCCGGAAGAACTGTTCGCCATCACCAAGGGCCTGACTCACCGCGTCGAGGTGGCGTGTCGATGAGCCGGTCGCGCGCCGTTGCATGGCTATTGTTGTTGTGGCTGGCCCCGGGGCTGGCGTGGGCGCAGGGCGCGCATCCGTTCGGCGTGCCGGAGAGCGGCGCCGGCTGGGCCGGCCCGGACTGGCTGGCGGCGCTGTTCGGGCAGGTGTCGGCCTGGCAGACGCATTTCTATCGGCAACTGACCGGCGCGGTGCGCGCCTGGCAGGCCGACGGCACGGCGGCATGGGGCCTGCTGGGGCTGTCGTTCGCGTACGGCGTGTTCCATGCGCTGGGGCCTGGTCACGGCAAGGCGGTTATTGCCTCCTACGTGCTGGCCAACCGCCAGACCGCCCGCAACGGCGCGGTGCTGGCCTTGCTGTCGGCGCTGTTGCAGGCGCTGGTGGCGATCGCGCTGGTGGCGGTGTTGGCGTGGCTGCTGCACGCCACCGCGCCAGCCATGAACCGCGCCACTCGCTGGCTGGAAACCGCGTCTTATGTGTTGATCACCTTGCTGGGAGCCTGGCTGGTCTGGGCCAAGGCGGTGCGGCCCTGGCTGCGCCGCGGCGCGCGCCGAGATCCTCCTCATGCACCGGCGCATGAACATGGCCATGGCCACGCTCACGGGCACGCCGCGGCGCACGCTCATGGCGCCTGCGGTTGCGGGCATGCGCACGCGCCCGCGGCGGAGCAGGTTGCCGGCGCGCTCGAATGGCGCAAGGCCGTGTCAGCCATCCTGGCGATGGGCCTGCGGCCGTGCAGCGGGGCGCTCATCGTGCTGGTGTTCGCCTTGTCGCAGGGGTTTTTCGTGGCCGGCATTGCGGCGGCCCTGGCGATGGGCCTGGGCACCGGCCTGACCGTGGCGCTGCTGGCGGTGTTCGCTGTGCTGGCCGGCAGCGCGGCCACGCGCTTCAGCGCCCGCCTTTCTACCGCCGGCGCGGCGCGCGCGCGCATGGCCATCGAGGCGCTGGCCGCCCTCTCCATTTTGCTGCTGGGCCTGTTGTTGCTGGGCGGCCAGCTCGCCGGCGGCGCCTGAACCCGCCTTCATGACAGCCGCCGCGCGTGGGCGGCCGGCCCTGCCTGCCTTCCCCCAGGCACGCGATTTTCTGCTGTAAATCGAGGTGATATGTTATATCATTCGCTAGTTTTGAAATGATATAACGTTCATGGGAAGGGAAATGGATTTCAAACCGCAGCCCCTGGCGCTTGCCTTGTCTCTGGCCCTGGCGCCGGCGGTCCAGGCGCAGCAGCAGCCGGCCGCGCCGGACGCGGCGCCCACGCTGGCGCCGGTCATCGTCTCGGCCAGCCCGCTGGGACTGGACGCCGACAGCATGGCGCTGCCGGCCCTGGTGGTGGATGGCGACGCGCTGATCGAGCGCCGCCAGGGCACCTTGGGCGATACGCTGAACGGCCTGCCGGGCATTCATTCCGACACGTTCGGCGGCGGCGCCAGCCGGCCGGTCATCCGCGGCCAGACCGCGCCGCGCGTCAAGGTGCTGTCCGATGGGTCCGAGCTGATGGATGCTTCGGGCATTTCGCCCGACCACGCGGTGACGACCGAGCCGCTGCTGGCCGAGCGCATCGAAGTGCTGCGCGGGCCGGCCACGCTGCTGTACGGCGGCGGGGCCATTGGCGGGGTGGTCAACGTGCTGGACCGCAAGATCCCCACCGCGGTGCCGGAACGCGGCGTCGAGGCCGAGGCGGAAGTGCGCGGCGCCACCGGCACTCGCGAGCGCGCGGGCGCGGTCGGCATCACCGCGGGCACCGGCCAGTTCGCGGTGCGGGTCGAAGGCATGAAGCGCCGCACCAGCGACTACGACGTGCCCGACTGGCCCGGCGGCAAGCTGGAGGGCTCGTACAGCGAATCGGCGCAAGGCAGCGTCGGCCTGTCCTGGGTGACGCCGCGCGGCTACGTCGGCGTGGCCTATACGTACCTGGAAAGCAAGTATGGCCTGCCCGGCCACAATCATGAATACGAGGGTTGCCACCCGCACGGCTCGCACCTGCATTGCGGCGGGCATGACGGCCACGATCATGGCGAAGACGAGCACGGCGATGAGCACGGCGACGGGCACGATCACGAGCATGAGCACGGCGGCGTGCCGTATGTGAAGCTGCGCAGCGACCGGGTCGACCTGCGCGCCGAGTATCGCGAGCCGTTCGCCGGCTTTGAGAAAGTGCGCTTCCGCGGCGGGCTGACCGACTACCAGCACCAGGAAATCGAAGGCGGCGAAGTCGGCACCACCTTCAAGAACCGCGGCTACGATGCGCGCCTGGAGCTGGAGCACAAGCCGCTGTACGGCTGGCGGGGCGTCATCGGCATGCAGAACGCCTTCAGCGATTTCAGCGCCGACGGTGAAGAAGCCTTCCTGCCGCGCAGCGAAACGCGTTCGACCGGCATCTTCCTGCTGGAGGAGTATCGGCTGGCCGACTGGCGCTTCGAGGTGGGCGCGCGCCAGGACTGGCAGCGCATTTCACCCGAGGGCGGGCAGCCGCGCTCGAGCCAGTCCGGCACCTCGCTGTCGGCCGCCGCCATCTGGGACTTCGCGCCGCAGTATTCGCTGGCCCTGTCGCTGTCGCGCTCGCAGCGGCTGCCGTCGGCGCAGGAGCTGTACGCCGACGGCGTGCACCTGGCCACCAATACCTATGAGATCGGCAACCCCGACCTGGGCAAGGAAACCTCGCACAACATCGACCTGACGCTGCGCAAGCACGCGGGCGATACCACCTTCAGCCTGAGCGCCTTCCACAACCGCGTGAAGAACTACATCTACGCCGACACGCTGGACCAGTTCGAGGACTTCCGCCTGATCGAGTACACGCAGCACGACGCGGAGTTCGCCGGCCTGGAAGGCGAGGTGCGCCACCAGTTCACCAAGGTGTTCTCGGCGGCGGTGTTCGGCGACTATGTGCGCGGCAAGCTGACCGGCGGCGACGGCAACCTGCCGCGCATCCCGGCCGCGCGCCTGGGCCTGCGCGCCGACGCGAAATGGCGCCAGTGGTCGGGCGGCGTGGAGTACTACCATGTGTTCCGCCAGAACGACCTGGCCGACTACGAGTCCAGCACGCCCGGCTATGACATGGTCAACGCGGTGGTCAGCTATCGCGGCGGACTGGGCGCCGAGGCCGCCTACGAAGTGTATGTGCGCGGCACTAACCTGCTGGACAAGCTGGCCTACAACCATGCCTCGTTCATCTCGCGCGTGGCCCCCTTGCCGGGCCGCAGCGTGATGCTGGGGGTGCGGGTCACGTACTGACCCCGGGCCGGTCAGGACTTGCGGCCGGCGCGCGGGTGCGCCTGGTCGTAGGCCTTGGCCAGGTGCTGGAAGTCCAGTCGGGTGTAGATCTGGGTGGTGGAGATGTTGGCGTGGCCCAGCATCTCCTGTACGGCGCGCAGGTCCTGCGCGGATTGCAGCACGTGGCTGGCGAAGCTGTGGCGCAGCACGTGCGGATGCACGTGGGCCGGCAGGCCGGCGGCCTGCGCGACCTTGGCCAACTGCAGCTGCACCACCCGCGGCGCGATGCGCCGCCCGCGCGCGCCGACGAACAGGGCGGCGGCGTCGGACGGCGTTGCCGCCGCGGCCGCCAGCTGGGGGCGCGCCTCGATCCAGCGCTGCAGCGCGGCCAGGGCCGCCTGGCCCACCGGCACGCTGCGCCGCTTGCCGCCCTTGCCCAGCACGGTGACTTCGGCGTCGGCCAGGTTCAGCCAGCTGCGCGATTCGTAATCCGGCGATCGCTCGTACCGCAGGTCCAGCCCGATCAGTTCCGACAGCCGCAGGCCGCTGGAATACAGCAGTTCGAACATGGCCTGGTCGCGCAGCGCGGCGGGCTCGGTGGCCAGCCGCGCGGGCGTGTTGTCGAGCAGGGCCTGGGCCTGTTCCACCGACAGGGCCTTGGGCAGCCCGCGCGCCGCCTTGGGCGCGCGCACGCCGCTGGCCGGGTTGCCGGGCAGCCCCGCGACCGGCGCCCACCATTGATAGAAGCCGCGCCAGGCGGCCAATGTGCGCGCCAGGCTGCGCGGCCCCAGGCCTTGGGCATGCAGGCGCGCGATGAACTGGCGGATGTGGCCGTTGGCGAGCTGCTCCAGCGGCAGGCGCGCCGCGCCTGCCAGCGCGGCCAGCTGGCGCAGGTCGCGCCGGTAGCCGTCCAGCGTATGGGGGGAATAGCGCCGGTGCGCCCGCAAGTGCTGCAGCCAGGCGTCCATCGGCTGCGGTAGCGGGGGC
>Ga0182748_1004142_pt1 | contig 11738 bp, 11 predicted proteins | sample eDN3rd37CKraftOP_FD_128877 | JGI IMG/M metagenome (GOLD analysis project Ga0182748, IMG submission 128877) | Enriched Organic Plus compost microbial communities from Emeryville, California, USA - eDNA 3rd pass 37_C Kraft OP (version 2) (version 2) ...
CATCCGGTCTTGATATCGCAGGGCTTAGGTCGGCCATGGAACGCGACCGCCGCCGCGTCGGCAGGTGGGGATCTCTGGCACTCGTGGACCTTGTAGGAGGCGATGCTTCGCTCTCCAAAAAGGTCGCGGAAGGTGTCGAACCCTATGCCGCGCGCTGCCAATTGGTCTTCGATAAATGCCTGGTCACCGATGCGCGGGCGGATCTGCTTATCGTATTTCAGCGCGTTTCCGTGCGGCGACTTAGCGTATTCTGCTGCTATGAATGAGTAATCTCCACACCACGCCATCGCCGTGCTGCATAGCATTGACGGCCTGTAGTATTCATGCGCCGCGGTGAAGCGGTGCTGATGCGCGGCTATCTTGTTCAGAGAGCCAACTACCACCGTATCCAGATCGAAATACAGCGTCGGACCGGTGAAGTGCTCGAACAATTCCAGCTTAGACCACCACCCGCGCCATTTTCGGCGCATGGCCACCGATTCACAATTGACCGGCATGTCGGTTAGGCAAACGAAGCGGTGCGGCAGTGTTATGTGACGAGCGACTCCACGTCGGAGTTTGTCCACCCATCCGCCATCATACGCGCCACCACTTCGCAGGACGCACGCAACCGTCAGTGGTCGTTCTTCTCCAGCCATTCCGCGACCATGCCCCTGATCTCATTCACGATGTCGCGCCGGACAAGTATCTGGTCACGCATCGAATACCGCTTCTCTGGAGGAAGGTGCACAAACGGCAAGTCGTTCAAGGTGACGCGGCCACCGCGGCGCATTTCGACGTGAGACGGCCTGTCTTTGAACTTCGCCAACACAGCGGACGTATCCGTCAGAACCTCGGATTCCGGCAACACATCTGTGTAGTCGTTGACGATGCACGGAACGTTCACGCCGAGCTGCTGTGCCGCCCAAAGCCTCGATCCGCCGAGATATTCCGATACGATAAGGTCATCACGGCGCCTGAGCGCCGGTGGAATCTCATCGCACCGGCGGCGGTCGAGCATGCCGGCGGACACCATGATCGGGTTGCGGAACCCCTCTCGCCTGATACTTTCGGTCAGGCGCTCGTAGTGTCCCGACACCTCATTGAAGCGGTCGACGTAATGCCGCTCCATAAGGTCGCGCACGGGCTCGTATCGGTAGTGGTGCCAATGGTATTTTCCGCGCCACCCGCCCGATATCTCCGGGAGGTAGCGCGGGGATGTCAGGTTGAAGATGCGATCGGGCGGCAGCACCGCATAGCGCACGATACACCGTCGCATCACTCTTCCTCGCCGACCGTCCGCCACACCCTATAGGGTGCCAGGAGCGCCCGGACAGTGCGCGGTAGCACCGCGTCGCCGACAAGCTTCGGGTCGGGCTCGCGCGACCAGTAAAGGTCCGCCATCACCAGCAGGATCGCCGCCTGAATAGCTGGATTCACCTGGATCGCCGTGCCGTCATCGCCCGTAGGTGCCGTGGTTTCGTAAATGACTCTGTCGATGTGCTCAGCAACGATGATCGCCGCCGCATCGAGATACAGCCCGATCTCAGTGTCCGCATCGTCGTGCAGAACCCGCAAATGGCGCTTGGCGGTATCAAGCGAAACCAGCGACATTGCCGCTCCTCATGCGGCAGATGCCGCTCCAGCGGCGCGCAGCGCGTCCGCGAATGTCATTTTTGGGTAAGCGGTCAGCGCACTATGGGGTGAGGCATTCAGCACCTCGACGCCCATGCGCCGGATCGGCTCAGCCTGCGCATCCAGCACGCAGCGCCAGCGCGCCAGAGACCTGCGCGTCGGATTGCGAAGTCCGTTCTGGTGCTTGCCGTGCCAATGAATGCCGTTCTCGTCGTGGAGGTCGAAACCGACCAGCACGATGCGTCGCACTCCGCACTGGATGGCGAAATTCACAGCCTGAAAGCCGGAATTTCCGCCTGATCCGAGCATTCCGAAGCGGTGCACGAGGATTTCGTCGCGCCGTCCGTCGATTTTTACCTGCCGGACGCCCAAACTAGCGTCGCGAACGTCCCCTCCAACGCGCAGCCCGGCAAATCCAGCGCCGAACCTGTTGTGCGCCCACCAATCGTAGTCGCAGGCGTAGAGAACGTCGGCCCATGGGCATAGCCGCCACGAGTTATTGACCGCTATGAACCGGACTTTGCCGCGCGATTCTTGTAGGGGCGTCTCTGACGCGCTGGGGCCTCCTGCGACGATGACGCAGGTGTCACCGAGCCACCGGGGCCACCAGCCGGGGGCTCCGGAAAAGGCTCTGGAGCCCCGAAGGAGATGGGCGCTGCCGGGGATTCCTCTGGCTCTGGGATGTGCACGGCGTACCCAAGGGCTATAAGCTCCTTGGCCTTGAAGTCATCAACCTCAACAACGGCGCCCTTGCGGGTATAGACATTGCCGTCGAGAAGAGTTTTTAACGCCTGAATGCGCATTCTAGAACCCTTGGAAAGGTAGGGGCGGCAATTTGGCCGCCCCTATATTTACCATCACGCGCTGGTAACCGTGTCCACGTCGCCGGTGACGAACGACTCCGGCCGATATACGGCCAGGGCAAGGCGCTCTTCAACGCGGATGGTGAACATGTTCTTCTCGAAGTCGTCGGCGTTCTCGCTCGAGAGCATGACCTCAACGCCCATGCGGTCGAAAATCTGAGCGCCTAGGTTGAACGCGCCGGTCAGGAACTCGCCGGAGGCCATGGCCTGGGTCTGCACCACCGGCAGGCCCCACAGGGACGGGCCGATCGGGGACTGAGCATTGCCGACGATGTAGCGGCCCTCGTTGTCCTTAGTGAGCTCAATGCGCGCCCAGTCGATCGGGTTCAGCACGAAGCCGCTGGCCGGATACTCGGCGAGGATGACCTGCAGGACAGCCAGGCGCAGGCGGTCGATCGGGGTCTCGTCCGAAGCGTTGAACGCCGGAGCGAAGGCCGTGGCCTGGTTCAGGATGCCGTTCAGGTTCTGGCCGGTGCCGTTGCCGTTCAGCAGCTGCTGCTCCTCGACATACTTCAGGCCATAGGAGCCACGAGCGTTGATGTAGCTCGCGAGGCCGGGCGCATCGTCCAGGATCTGGCGCGACGCCTTGAAAATGTGCGCAATGGTGCGCACCGGCGCCGAGTACATGTTGAACGTCAGGTCGGACTTCGGCTTCGTGGTGCCTTCCGTGACCGGACGGGCATTGTTGGTGAAGCCGGTCTCCTTGACGTACTCGACGTTGCTCGAGGCGGTCGTGCCGGTGGCGAGCAGGTCACGGATGGTGAACTGACGGTTCGGCGGAGCGACGATGCCGGGAACGCGGGCGCCGGGCACCAGCGAGGTGCCGGACGAGCGGCCAGCGCCGACGGTGGTGTTGCCGCTGGTGATGTCGGCGCGCTCGGCGCTAACGCGGATGGCGCCACGCCAGCCGCCGCCGATATCGGTGGCCTTGAAGGCGTCGGACGCAACAACCTGGTCACCCAGGCCGGACTCGGCGTCAGCGGCAGGGGCCTCGCGCTCGGTGGCGGCGCGCTTCTCAAGCTCGGAGATGCGGGTGGCCATGGTGCCGAGTTCGGACAGCGCCTTGTCGGTCTTGTCCTTCAGGTCGACGGAGACTTCGCCGTGCTTGGTAAGCTGGGCGGTGAAGTCAGTGGCCAGGTTGCCGACCTTTTCCTTGATCGAGGCAATGGACTGGCCAAGCTCGCCGATCTTCTCGGCAAGCGGGGAAGCTTCGGACATAAAGTCCTCCTAATTAGATGGGAAAGGTTCGCGCTTCGGTCAGCGCCAGATTGACGGCCGCCAAAGCAGCGGCATCCGCATCGACATCAGGCTCCCCCTGATCCGCCTTGAGGTAGAGCCGAGCGGCCCGCTCCGCCTCCGAATTCGACAAACCCATCAGGCCCCTGATGCCGTTTTCGAACTCGCGAATTGTGATCTTCTCGCCGGACGCCATCTTGGCGACAAGCGCCTCGGCAGCCTCACGCTTGGACTGGTTGGCGACCTTCATGCGACGCACGGCCGACGGCTGCGCCGCAGCGCCAAGGCGCTCCAGCGTCTCGTCAAGCGTGGCGATCCGATCGGCCATGCCGCGGTCGAGCAACTCCTCCGCATAGAAGACGCGGCCCTGCCCGAAGCGGTCCTCGACCGTTGAACGAGACACGCCACGACCAGCCGCAACAGCCTCGATGAACCGCCCATAGGAACGGTTCACGCTCTCCTGAATGTGGGCGAGCGCTTCCTCGCCAAGTGGCTCTGTCTCGTTGCCCTCAACCTTGTAGCGGCCGGCGGAAATGTATGTCCGCTTGATGCCGCGCCGCGCCAAAGCCACCGATACGTCGTCATGGGCGGTGTAAACGCCAATCGAACCGGCCTTGCCCGAGGGCGTGACGACGATTTCGTCGGCAGAACTCGCGAGCCAGTAGGCAGCACTCGCCGCCAGGCTATTCACCTGCGCGATAATCGGCTTTTCACCGCGAAGCCGTCGGATTTCAGTCGCGAGCTCGTCCGCACCGGGAACTGCGCCACCGGGACTGTCGATATCCAGCACAACGGCTTTGACGTCTTCGTTGGACATGGCCGCGTGAAGAGATGCCTTGAGCGCTGAATAGGACGTGCCGCCACTCATGGCCGACATCATGTCCATCTTCTGCGCCAGCACACCTTCGACCAAGATCAGGGCCACAGCGCCATCGATCTTGGCGATCGATGCGGCGCGAGCGTCCGAGATAGCCGCCGCAAGCTCGCCGGGCAGGAAGGCATCGCCAACTGCGCGCCCGACGAGAACATCTGCGAGGACGCCTAGCTTTTCCCGCTGAATAGCCCACGGCTCGGCCGCAAACGCCATCATGAGGTGCGGGAACCGAAGCGAGCCCTTCATGTCGTGCTTGGCCGGCTTCTTTTCCTGCGGCTTATCGTCGGCCTTGTCGGCCGGCTCAAGCTCGCTGTCGACGTACCACTTGTGGACCATGTCCATGTCGTCGAACTTGATCGCGTACGGGGTTTCGGCCGAGACCTGCTCCACCGTTCCGGTCTTCTGACCGGACATGTGGGGCTCGCCCTTGACCTTAACCCGGTCGCCTTCTTTGAATTTTGCCATCATCAAACCTTGCGAGGCGGGTCATCTTCCAGCGCCGGGCCACCGTTGTGGCCAAGCAGCGTCAGGGGGGTCATCGTGCCGTTGGCGATGAGTTGGTCGCCGCCGTCTTCGGGCGCCTTGTTCTCGTAGCGGCGCGCCTCGTTCGGCGTGTAGATGCTGCTGGTCACCAACTTGGACAGGAAATCTGCTCGCGCGGCGCTGTCGCCACGAAGCAGGCCTTCCATGTTGAACTTGACCGACAGGCGCCCCCGCTCCTGCGAGGTGAAAAGGTCGCGCCGAATGCCGTCCTCGATGCGCCTAAGCATCGGCGTGAGGCATGTCTTGGTGAACTGCAGGATCAACTGCTCGATGCCGCTGCCCCACGTCGTGGTGCCGTTGGCGGCATGCCCAATCATCACCGGCGGGACACCGAAAATCCGGCAGATCTGCTCGACGCTGAATTGCCGCGTCTCGAGCATCTGCGCATCTTGCGGGTTAATCGTAAGCTGCTGCGCCTTTAGGCCAGCCTCCAGCACGATGATTCCGCCCGCCTTGTCGGCGCCGGCGAAAGCCTGCAGGGAGTCCGCAATCTGCTTGCGCTGGTCCGCCTTCAAAACCTGGTCAGAAGACAGCATCATGCTCGCCAGCATGCCGTTGGCGAACATCTTGCCGGCCGACTTCTCACCGGACTGGGCGTTGCCCACCGCGTTGCGCACAGCGCCGATCGGAGACAGGCCGCGGTCTATGCCAGGGACCACGTAGCCGCGAATGTGCAGCATGCGGTCAGCCGCGACGCGACGCTTTCCGGTCTTCTCCGACACCTCGTAATAGCGCCGGTTGCGGTCGTCCCGCTTGACGTCCACGGACAGCGGCGCAAACGGAACAAGGCCCGCAATGCGCTCGCCCAAATAGACCTTTTCGGCGAAGAAATTCCCGTCCAGGCACAGGCTCAGCGCCGCCATCGACCAGAAATCGGTGGCGGTATCGAATTCGTTTGGCTGGTCATGCAGGAGGTCGTAAAGCCCCTCCTTGCTGGCCACCGTAACGCCGTCCGCGCCGTAGATGACGCAAGGGCACGTCACCACGGCATTGGAGATCAGGTTGACGCAGGCCCAAACCGCGTCGAGCCCCATCGCGCTGTCGTAGGTGACGCACTCGCCAGACGTGGTGCCTGTGCCGAAGAAGCCGCGCCAGAACGGCGCGTCGTCGCCCGACAGGCCAATCGGCCTGCCGAACCACTTGTCAAAAAATCCCATGGGCGTCCCCGCCCTCGCGGGGCGTCCTCACCACTGAACAGTGATGATATTGTTCACAAATTCGTCGACGTTGGGCCGGTCCTCGACCACTTCCCGCGCCTTCAGCCCAAGCGCCATGGCGGTAGCCACAGCGCCGTCGATGCGGAAACGGGTCTTGGACTTGTCCAGTTTCCTATTTCCTGAGGCATCCCGAACTACGATCGCATTCGCGAAGCAGAACCCAAGCACAGGGTTGCCGTTGTGCTTCAATCGCCGGTGGACCACCGACGCCTCAAGCGCCTCAACGGCCGGAGACATATCGCGAAAGCCCTGCCCCCACGGGATGAGCCGTATTCCTTCGCCAGCGGCGTCCTTGCCGTCGATATAGGCTCCGATACCGAGGCGCTGGAACTCCACGAGCAACTGCTCGATGCGCCAGCGATCATAGGCAAGGCCAAGAATGTTGAATTCGTCGCGTATCTCGCCGATGCGGCGCGCGACGTAGGAATAGTCCACGGCCCGCCCCGGAGGCGTCTCCAGCCACCCGTCCGCGGCCCATACATCATACGGCGCGCGGTCACGGCGAGCGTGGTCCAGCAGGAACTCTTTCGGCTTCCAGAACCAGGCGCCGATACGCTCTTCGCCGGCTTCTGCGGAAGCCCCGACAAGGGCCGTCAGGTCATGTACGCCAGAGAGGTCCAGCGCGAGATAGATGCCCTCGCCCGGAACAAGCGTCTTACCGGTTTCGCAGGCCCTCCACTCCGAACGCGCAATTAACGGCGTCTGCTGGTCTACGCGCTGATTGAGGTACAGGTTGCGAAACGCCGCCTCTTTCGATTTCTGGCGGTCGGCCTCGTCAGCAAGCGCTGCAAGGTCTTCCAGCGATCTGAAATCGCCAAGAGCCGGATTCGCTGCTGCCCAAGCATCCTTATCCAGAATGTCAGCTTCGTCCTCGGCGCAGTACAGATGCACCAGGATGCGGTCGTCGTCCGCCACCAGACCATCGTCGATCAGCTTCGACAGCGGGTGCTCCGGATCCGGAGATTGCGTCGAGATGACAAGCCCCAACGGCTCCTGCCGGGCGCCCTGAGACGTGTTCAACACGTCATAGAGCTCGGAATTACGCGATTGGGCGAGCTCGTCGTAGATCCACACCGACGGGTTCAGACCGTGCTTTGTGCCGGCATCCGCCGACAGCGCACGGTAGAATGATCCATTCTGTTTACACACAACCGTCTTGGTCGACGGCACGATGGTCAGGATCTGCGCCAGCTCCTCGTCTGCCTCCACGAGCTGACGGATGAACTTGAACACCTGCCCGGCCTGCTCGCGATCGTTCGCCGCAGAATAGATTTCACCGTTCAGTATGGCCTCGGGGCCAATGAGGTGCGCCAGCGCGATGGCGGCAATTATTGCGGTCTTCCCGTTCTTGCGGGCCACCGACAGAATGGCACGCCGCACCTTCCGGTTCGCACCCTTGTGCGGTGCGTACAGGTCAATGATGAACTGCTTCTGCCACGGGCGAAGCTTCATCAGCCCGCCCTGCCCCTCGCCGGACGGCACCTTCAGAAGCTCGATGAAGTCTATGACGCGCTGCGCGCGAGCAAGGCCAGCCTTGGAGACTCCGTCTCCCCGGCGCGCCCATTCGGGCCGTTGCACGGCCATGCTCTATTCCTATTTGCCGCCTATCAGTCCGGCGAACTTGCTTTTCGGCTTCTCGGCCGGCGGCGTCAGCGACGCTCTCGCCTTCGGATCAAGTCCAAGCCGGTCGCCGGTCGCCATCATCAGGCGAGCAGCGTCGTTGCGGATCTTAAACCAGGGATTCGGCACCAGATTGCCGGTGGCGCCAGGCACCAGAGGAGGCTCGGTCTTCAGAGCCTCGGTTGCGCGCTTATGATCGGCCCATGCCACGGCATAAATCGCTATCCCGCCGGCATCAGTCGAGGCATAAGTCTGTGGCGGCATGGCCGCCACGATCATTTCGAAGCAGTCGCGCGCGTCACCTTCGAGATAGTTCGGAATATACACGTCGCCGGCAGGCCGTATTGACGGCTCACGCTGCTTTCGCTTTCCGGGATTGCCCTTAAGCGCCTGCATTTCCGGCGTTTCAGGGCGCGGACCTCTTGCGCCCATTTATTACGTCCACTCAAGAAGCTATATGAGTATGAAGTGACCCGAAAAATTTTTTTCCGTCCATGTGGATGGACGAATCAAAAATTTTCGAGCATGGAAAGATCTCGAATCAAAAATTTTCGCCCACGTGATGGGCCGATTAAATTTTTTTCGACCATGGAAAAGCCAGGAGAAAATTTTTCGTCTATGGGGCGACTTCGAAGCTAAATTTTTCGACCATGGAGCGGCAAAATTTCATTTTTTTCTTTCTCTGGAGAGGATTTTTTTAAATTTTCTTTCCCGCATAGATCCAAAAATAAACTCGAAAACCTGCGGGATTTAACGCGAGACTCCCGCGCCGGTCCCCGGGCTAAACATGGCCGACTTTTTACCCACCCCCGCGGTATGCGGTATACAATATACAAACGAAAGAATATTGCGTAAATCTGACTCGAAACGAAATAATATTGCACAACATCACGCGATCATATCGCGTGCGATGCATTCTCTGCCCTCACGAAAGAATATTTCAATCGCGCGAGATAATGTCGCAAATCTTATATGATTATCATCACCATGTGGGGTTGGCTTTATCTCATGCCACACAAGGCCATCTGGCCAATCACACTGGCCACCCATCAGAACCGAACGTCACCACAGCCTGCCCGTGGTCTTCCCGCTGCCCTCTGCTCGAGTGGCAAGTCTTGCAGGTCGAGAGGAATGGGCCCGACCAGAACAGATCCTCGTCCCCGCGGTGCGGGACAGCGTGATGAACCTCGGTCGCCTCGGTGACGATGTCCCGCTCCTTGCACCACTGGCAAAGAGGCTCAGCGTCTAGCTGCGCATGGCGAAGCCTGGCCCATCTGGCCGTGTGATAGAGGCGGCGCCAACGGCGAGCCTCGTCACTGCGCTGGTCAATGCAACGTTTCGCTATCGGCATTGGCGTAGGGCACGTCATCCTCGTCCTCGTCGAGCGCATAGAGCGCTTCGTGAGGGAACGCCGCGTGCATCAGCTTGTTGGCATCGTCGAACCACGCCACCAGGGCAACGCCGCCATTGCCTCCTATGACCGTCATAGCGGGGCCGCCCGACAGCAGCGCGACGATACTGCCGCTGTCGTAGCCGGAAGCGGAAGGAAACATGCCGAACGGGGTGTGGACGCGACTGTCGTCGCTCATCAGGTGCGGCCTATGTTGTTGCGGATGTCGATCACGGCCCAGACGGCCAGGGCGCAGCCCAACGCTACGAGCACGCAGGACCACATGGCGCGGCCTGTAGGTGGACGGCCCCGGCACCGATGGCCATGAGCCAGAACCAGAGAGCGAAAGCGGGGAGCATCGACACAGACCAACTGTTGAACCGGACAGCAATGCACGCTATCCAGCCGCTATGAGTGGAAAACTCGAAGCCCTTCGTTCCAGGTTGCTGGCCGCACAGCGATCCCTGATCCGGGCCGCTGCCGATGCAGGCACGATCCCATCCGACAACACGCTGCGCAAGATCTCCGACATGGAGGTCACGATAGGCGCTGTCGAAACGATGATCGAAGAGCAGAAGAAGTAGCTGGAGCTACGAGATATCGTAGCAAAGCATGTGACCGGGCCGGGCTTGATACCGGCTGCCACAACGCTCGCCGGTCATTGGTGTCGGGTACGGGATTCGAACCCGTGATCTTCAGCTTATGAGGCTGACGAGATGGCCACTTCTCTAACCCGCTTCAAACTGGTCTAGGTGGTCGGATTCGAACCGACGAGCTCCGCCTTCCAAGGGCGGCGGGAACGGCCAAACTTCCCCACACCCAGAAGGGTGATGGGTCGCGGTCGACTATCGTCCGTCATGATCCACCTCCAAAAATACTGCCGCTGTTCCCTAGCCTATGTCCAAGACTAGGCGTGGCTTCGGGCCTGCAATATGACGGGCGCCATAGGACTTCGGCGTCATTGCCAGGGTCGGCCGCTCGCGGCGCTCCACGCTGGAATCGAAGAGTGGAACAGATGAACCAAAGTCGGCCTGAACCGCTGTCCATACCTCTGTACGCCACCCGCTCGCTGGCCTAGGAACCCAGCGGCCCGGTTTATACCCAGTTACCTCGTAATCTGCAGACCGGGCGACCGTCACGCCGAAGCGCGCTGCCGTCGTTGCTCCCGGACCGAGTGCAAGCCGCCATAGGCGCATGCACGATCCCGCCAATCCGAAGCCTGGTCCGATATTTAACGATCACAGGGCTAAGTTGCGGTCGGCCACCCAGCGTCGCGGTTTATCAGTCCGCCGCTCTGATGGCGCATTCAAACGCGCCGGCCTCGACCACACCCGCGGTCATGCGTAGGGAGGCCGGCGCAGTCGCGGCCGCATGGCAGCCGCGATGGGTAGACGATGGCGCGGGGCTGCAGTCCCTATGTCCGGACGTCGTTAGGCGCCGGGGGCCATCGTCTATGGGTATGGGGCGGCTCCAGAGGTGGCCCTTAGACAGCGGCGCACTGGAAGGCATTCACCCCAAGCGGATGGAGCATCAGCTCCAATTTCATATCTTCACTTAATCCGCTTGGCGGTATGTTCGAATTGTGGCAGTCTCAAATTCTGATTTATCTGCAATTACTTGGGCATCACTCCAATCACGCTGCTTTTGGCACGTCTTCGTATTTGATGTGCCCAAGCTGCGTTGCCACGGTGTACAGCGCCATCAATGCGACGGCCCGCGCCGTCGCTTCGGCTCGCGCCTTCCCGTTTGAGCCGAGCTCGCGTCCGACCACCTCGAGCGTCGCGCCGTCTATGCATAGCCGCTCGAATGGCTCAACCACTGGGCCAAGCGCCGCCTTGATACGGGCCAGCCGACGCTGGTTGTCTATCATGGCGTTTACGCGCTCGTCGCCTCGCCACGCCTTGGCCACCGGAGCGGCGGGTCGCATCGTGTTTTCGTTGGCACTGGTCTTCTGCACCGACGGCATTTCGCTGGCGTAGCCAGCCGCGGTTATCTTGCGCTCGCCCTTATAAACCAGAGCGCCGTCGGGGCGGACCCATGTACGCTGGTCCATCTGCACCGGCTCCATGCCGAGCGACGAGCCACCCAGAAGAGCCTGGCTGTTGGCGCTCGACTCGATACGGCGATAGGCCATGGCGTATTTCAACAGGTGGCGCTTGTCGTCGTCCAGCAGCGCGCGAGCCAGTGGCCAACCATTGTCGTTGTCCGGCTTGCCGTCCCAATCCTCGCCTAGGATCTGACGATGCCTGGCGCGGTACCCGGCACGTCGACAAGCACGTGATTCCACCTTCTCCGCCGCGGCCTTCTCCTTGCGGTGACGGTCGACCAATTCCGCTGATGCCTCGGCAAGCTCGGGATTGGCCTCGCGCCACGTGGTCTCG
>Ga0182748_1004146_pt1 | contig 11733 bp, 10 predicted proteins | sample eDN3rd37CKraftOP_FD_128877 | JGI IMG/M metagenome (GOLD analysis project Ga0182748, IMG submission 128877) | Enriched Organic Plus compost microbial communities from Emeryville, California, USA - eDNA 3rd pass 37_C Kraft OP (version 2) (version 2) ...
CGCCCGTGCGGGCGCCGAACAGCACGACCTTGTTGCCGACGCCCGAGGCGTTGGCGAGGTGGATGTCCTCGTGGCGCAGCACGCCGAGGCACAGCGCGTTGACGAGCGGGTTGCCCTGGTACGACGGGTCGAAGACGAGCTCGCCGCCGATGTTCGGCAGACCGAGGCTGTTGCCGTACCCGCCGACGCCGCTCACGACGCCGTGCACGACGCGCGCCGTGTCCGGGTGGTCGACGGCGCCGAAGCGGAGCTGGTCCATGACGGCGACGGGGCGCGCGCCCATGGAGATGATGTCGCGCACGATGCCGCCGACGCCCGTCGCGGCGCCCTGGTAGGGCTCGACGAACGACGGGTGGTTGTGCGACTCGACCTTGAACGTCACGGCCCAGCCGTCGCCGATGTCGACGACGCCCGCGTTCTCGCCGATGCCGACGAGCAGGTGCTTCCTCATCTCGTCGGTGGTGGCCGCGCCGAACTTCGACAGGTGCACCTTGGACGACTTGTAGGAGCAGTGCTCGGACCACATGACGGAGTACATCGCGAGCTCCGCGGCCGTGGGGCGGCGCCCCAGGATGTCGCGGATGCGCTGGTACTCGTCGGGCTTGAGGCCGAGCTCGGCGTACGGCTGGACCTCGTCGGGGGTCGCGGCGGCGTGCTCGACCGTATCGAGCGCGGGGCGTGCAGAAGCCTGGGATGCGGGGGCGGTCATCGGTTCCCTCGGGTGGGCGCTGAGCGGGGAGCGCACGACGGCGCACGGCCAGTCTACCGGCGCGACGGCACGGCCCGACCGCGCGTCTCGTCCAGGGGGCACGCGCGGTGGGCGCGGCGGTCGACGCCCGCACGCTCAGGCGGTCAGCCCGACGACGACGGCGAGCACCCCGAGCGCGGGCGGCACGAGCTGGACGAGGGCCGCGCGCGCCTTCGACGGCGACGACACGAGCAGCACGACGCCGGCCGCGGCCATCGACCCCGCCCCCGCGACCACGAGGGTGAGGCCCACGTCCCGCTGGTCCGCGGCGTACAGGACGCTGCCGAGCACGACGAGCACCGCGAGGAACAGGTTGTAGAAGCCCTGGTTGAACGCGAGCTCCTTGGTCGCCGCCGCCTCGTCGGGGGACGTGCCGAACGTCGCGCGCGTGCGCGGGCTCGTCCAGGTCAGCGACTCCATGACGAAGACGTACCCGTGGATCGCCGCGGCGACCCCTGCCAGCACCAGCCCGACCGCGATCATCGTCGGCCCCTCCCGGTCCGCGAGGCCGCACGGTGCCGGACCCGGCGCACCGCGCGGGACCGCTGCCTCAGCGCTCCTCAGCGTTCCACAGCAGGGGCTCCGCGGCCGCGAGCGCCACGGCGAGCGCGCCGAGCGCGAGCCCGACGCGCGTGTGCGGCAGTCGCGCGCCGCGCGCCCGGAGCCGTTCGCCGCGCCGGTAGGCCCACCGCTCCCCCGCGACGACCGCGGCCGTGGCGAGCGCGAGCCCGGTCGCGACGCCCGCGACGGCGACGCCGGTCGGCACCGGGGCGACCTCCTCGGGGTCCGCCGCCCACGAGTCGTCCTCCTCGGGGCGCCCCGCGACGGCGGACGTCGCGGCGTCCGCACGGTCCCCGATCGGCGCGCCGTCCACGCCGGTCCCGACGTCCGCACCAGTCGTGCCGCCACCGGCCGCGCGAACCGCCTCGCGCAGCGAGCGGACGCCCTCGCGCGCCTGCTCGCCCTCGTCGGTGGACGTGAGCGTGAGCGCGACGCCGGCCGTGGCGACGGCGGTCTTGGCGAGCGCGCGCGCCCAGCGCGGCCCCACGACGTCCGGGACGGCGTACCACGCGAGGGTGGACAGCCCGGCGATCGCCGCGGTGCGCGGGTCGACGGCGCGGCGGGTCGGCGCGTGCTCGGTCATCGTGCCCCTTCGTCGGGTGGCGGGTGCGTCCCTCGGTGCCAACGCCCCGGCGCGGCCGGGAGTTCCGGCGTCGTCGCGGGCCCGGGCCGGTCAGCGTCCGGCGGCGCGCAGGCGCTCGCGCAGGTAGCGGACCGCGGGCGCGTCGGTCATCGTCGCGCGCCACACGACCGTCACGGGACGGGTCGGGACGGGCTCGCGCACCGGCACCGCCACGACGTCGGCGGGCAGGGGCCCGCGCCCGAGCCGCGGGACGAGCGCGACGGCGAGGCCCTGGGCCACGACCTCGACCTGCGACGCGAACTCGAGGCACCGGAAGTCGATGCGCGGCACGCGCGGCTCGCGCGCGAACATGTGGCAGAACCACTCGTAGCAGATCGTCCCGTCCGGGGTGCAGACCCAGGTCTCGTCGACGAGGTCCGCGGGCGTGAGCGCGGGCCGGCCAGCGAGCGGGCTCGACCGGTGCACGAGCACGTCGGCCTCGTCGCGGAACAGCTCCTCCGCGCGCAGGCTCGGCGGGAGCGCGAGCCCCACGCCCTCCCAGTGGTGCACGAGCGCGAGGTCGAGCGTGCCCGCCGCGACGGCGGCCACGGCGTCCCACGGCTCGGCCTCCTCGACGACGAGGCGCAGGTCGGGCACGTCCTGCCGCACGGCGGCGACGAGCGGCGCGACGACGCCGCGCACCGCCGTCGAGAACGACCCGAGGCGCACGGTCCCGGTGGGGCGGGCGCCGGCGTCGTGGAGGCGGGCCCGCAGGGACTCGACCTGCTCGCGCAGGAGACGCCCCTCCTCGACGACGCGCCGCCCCGCGGCGGTGAGGACGACGCCGCGGCCCTCGCGGTCGAGCAGGCGCGCGCCGAGGTCGCGCTCGAGGCGCTTGACCTGCTGCGAGACGGCGGACGGCGTGTACCCGAGGTCGCGGGCGGCGGCGTGCACCGTCCCGGTCCGCTCGACGGCGAGCAGCGCGTCCACGGCGGCGAGGTCGATCATGCGTCCAGGCTAACGGGAAGCGGCGCTACCGGGAACCGTGCACGACCGTGCGATGGACGTGCACGGTGCGCAGAGCGCACGCTCGGAGGCATGCCCCTGCGCTCGTCCCTGCTCGCCGTCCTCGTCGCCGTCCTGTGGGGCGTGAACTTCGTCGTCATCGACCTCGGCCTCGGCGACCTGCCGCCCACGCTGTTCGTCGCGCTGCGGTTCGTCGTCGTGCTCGTCCCCGCGATCTTCCTCGTGCCCCGGCCGCGGGCCCGCCCGCGCGACGTCGTGCTCGTCGGCGCGTTCATGAGCCTCGGCCAGTTCGGCCTGCTGTACACCGCGCTCGCGCTCGGCATGCCCGCGGGCCTCGCGTCGCTCGTGCTCCAGGCGCAGGTCGGGCTCACCGTGCTGTTCGCCGCCGCGGGGCTGCGCGAGGTCCCCACGCGCTCCCAGCTCGTCGGCGTCCTCGTCGGCGCGGCCGGGCTCGTCGTCGTCGGCGCGGGTCGCAGCGCGTCGACGCCGGCTCTCGCGTTCCTCGTGACGCTCGCCGCCGCCGCGTCGTGGGCCGTGGGGAACGTCGTCGCGCGCCGGGCGGGCAGCCGTGGCGCGGGCGCCGCCGCGCCGGCCACCCGCACGGGCCGCCCGGGCCGCCCGGCCCGCCCGCCGCGGCCCGGGCTGGACGGCCTGTCGATGACCGTGTGGTCCGCGCTCGTCGTCCCCGGCCCGCTCCTCGCGCTGTCCCTCGTGGTCGACGGGCCGGACGTCGTCGGGCACGCGCTCACCCACCTCACGCCCGCTCCCGTGCTGTCCACGCTCTACACGGCGTGGCTCGCGAGCCTCGTGGGCTACGGGATCTGGAACACCCTCCTCGCGCGGCACCCCGCGTCGGCGGTCGTCCCGTTCACGATGCTCGTGCCCGTCGTCGGGATGCTCTCCGCGTGGCTCGTGCTCGACGAGGTGCCGAACCCGGCCGAGCTCGTGGGCGGCGGCGTCCTGCTGCTCGGCGTCGCGACCACGACGGGCGTCCTGCGGCGCCGGGCCACGCCCGCGCGTGCCGCGGCCCTCGCGGCCTCCGCCGTGCCGGACCCGGTGCGTGACGCGGCGGACCGGCCCGCGGCGAACCCCCGGCCCGGCCCGCCCGAGGCGGCGACACGCGCCCGTTCGCGCTGACAGGACGGTCGCGCGAGGGTTCCATGGAGGTCAGGGGACGTCCGGGACGCGAGGGAGCTTCTCATGAGCCAGACCGCGGGTCGCACGGAGGAACGGCAGCCGGAGCTCAAGCGCGTCATGGGGCCCAGGCTGCTCCTGCTGTTCATCGTCGGGGACATCCTCGGCACGGGCGTGTACGCGCTCACCGGCCAGGTCGCGGGCGAGGTCGGCGGCGCGGCGTGGCTGCCGTTCCTGCTCGCGTTCGTCGTCGCGACGATCACCGCGTTCTCCTACCTCGAGCTCGTCACGAAGTACCCGAGCGCGGCCGGCGCGGCCCTGTACACGCACAAGGCGTTCGGCATCCACCTGGTGACGTTCGTCGTCGCGTTCATGGTCATGAGCTCGGGCATCACGTCGGCCTCGACCGCGTCGAACGCGTTCGCGGGCTTCGTCTCCGACGGGTTCGGGCTCGAGCTGCCGACGGGCGGGGACGGCCGCCTGCTCATCGCCCTCGGCTTCATGGCCCTCGTCGCGCTCGTCAACCTGCGCGGCGTCGGGGAGAGCGTCAAGGCGAACGTCGTGCTGTCGCTCGTCGAGCTGTCCGGCCTGCTGCTCGTCATCTTCGTGGGCCTGTGGGCCACGACGCAGGGCCGCGCCGACTTCTCGCGCGTCGTCGTGTTCGAGAGCGCGGACGACAAGAGCGTGTTCCTCGCCGTGACCGCCGCGACGACGCTCGCGTTCTTCGCGATGGTCGGCTTCGAGGACTCGGTGAACATGGCCGAGGAGTGCACCCACCCCGTGCGCGACTTCCCCCGCATGATGCTCACCGGGCTGTCGATCACGGGCGCGATCTACGTGCTCGTCGCGATCACGGCCGTCGCGCTCGTCCCGGTCGGGGACCTCGTCGACGACTCGAAGGGGTCCGCGCTCACGCAGGTGGTCGCCGCGGGCGCGCCGAACCTGCCGTTCGACACGATCTTCCCGTTCATCGGGATGTTCGCCGTCGCGAACTCGGCGCTCATCAACATGCTCATGGCGTCCCGCCTGCTCTACGGCATGGCGAACCAGGGCGTGCTGCCGCGCGCGTTCGGCCAGGTGCACCCGTTCCGCCGCACGCCGTGGGTGTCGATCCTCGTGACGACGGCGATCGCGTTCGCGCTCATCGTCTACGTCGTGCGGCAGTCGGCGACCCCGGGCGGGGCCAACGCGGTCGCGCTCCTCGGTGGCACGACGTCGCTGCTCCTGCTCGTCGTGTTCACGGTCGTCAACGTGGCCCTCCTCGTGCTGCGTCGCGACGAGGTCGACCACGAGCACTTCCGCACCCGCACCTGGCTCGCGGTGCTCGGCGCGCTCACGTGCGCCTACCTCGCCGGGCCGTGGGCGCGCAGCCCCGAGCAGCAGGAGCAGTACCTCATCGCGGGCGCGCTCGTCGGGCTCGGCGTCTTGCTCTCGTTCGTCACGTGGCTGTACAACCGTGCGGTGCGCCACCGCCAGATCGCCTTCTCCGACGTCTCCCGGCTCGAGGACGAGATCGACGACCGCTCCGGCGACGACGGCGCGGCGCGGTGAGCGACCCCGCGCCGGGCGAACCGTCGCGCCGACCCGCCCCGGACCGCGTCGGCCCGGTCGACGCCCTCGCCTTCCTCTGCGAGATCGCGCTCCTCGTCCTGCTGGCCGTGGCCGGTTGGCGGCTCGGCGCGGCGGCCGACGTCCCGGGCGCGGCGCGCGCCGCGCTGTCCGTCGTCCTCGCGCTCGCGCTGCCCGGTCTCGCCGTCGTCGTGTGGGCCCGCTGGCTGGCGCGCACCGCCGCGCGGCGGCTCCCGCAGCCGTGGCGCCTCGACGTGCAGATCGCCCTGTTCGTCGCGGCGGGCCTCGCGATCGCGGGCGTCGGGCTCGTGTGGTGGGGCGTCGGGCTCGCGCTCGTCGGCACGACGGCGTTCGCCCTCACCCGGGACCGCTGACCCCGGACGGGGGGAACGCCGTCGCGCCCGTGCGGACGGGCGTCAGGCCGAGCGCTGCCGCGTCCGGAACGCCTGGGTCGCGACCCAGCCCATGACGACGGCGGCGAGCGCGAGGAGGCCGAGCCGGCCCCACACCACGCCCCAGTCGGGCGACGCGGCGAGCGCCTCGCGCCCGGCCACGACGGCCCAGTCGAACGGGTTGTAGCGTGCGACGTCCGCGACCCACGCCGGGGACAGGCGCGTGTCCATCACGGCCGACGACAGGAACATGAGCGGCAGCGTGATGAGCTGCGAGATGCCGATGAGCGCCTCCTGCTGCCCGGTGAGCAGGGCCGTCGCGTTGCTCAGCGCGGAGAACAGCGCGGTGAGCAGCACGACCGCGAGGAGCAGCGCGAGGACGCCGAGCGTTGTCTCGCCGGGCGTGCTGCCGAACCGGGCCCCGCACAGCCATGCGACGGCGAGCACGACGAGCGCCTGCCCGACGGCGACGACGGCCTGGTAGGTCATGGTCGACGCCACGAGCGCGCCCCGCGACGTCGGCGACGTGAGGAACCGGTCCATGACGCCGCGGTCCATGTCCTGCACGAACGACGAGCCCGCCCACGCGGCACCGAACATCGCCGTCATCATGACGACGCCCGGCGTGATGAACTCCAGGTACGTGCCCCCGGTCGAGAACCCGGGGATCTCGACGACGGACCGGAAGAGCTGGCCGAACAGGAGCAGCCAGATCATCGGCTGCACGAGGTTCATGACCATGAACACGGGGATGCGCGCGCCCTGGCGCAGCGCCCGGGCGGTGAGCAGCCCGGTGTGCACGACGGCGGTCATGCGGCCACCTCCTCGGCCGCGGCGCCCGCGTGGTCCCCGGCGGCGGACCGGCTGCCGGCCTGGGCCGCGGTGAGACTCCGGCCCGTGTGCCGCAGGTAGACGTCGTCGAGGCTGGGCCGCGCGAGCGTCGCCGACGCGACGGGCAGCCCCGCGGCGTCGAGCCCGGCGAGGACGGCGGGCAGCGCGACCGCGCCGGCGTCGGCCCGCGCGCGCAGGGTCCGGCCCTCGACCCGCACGTCCCGGACGCCGCTCGCGCGGACCGCGTCGGCGACGCGCCCGGCGAGGGAGGCGCCGTCGTCGGGCGCGCCCGGGGCGAGCTCGACGACGATCCCGTCGCCGCGGAGCTCGTCCTTGAGCGCGTCGGGCGTCCCGGCGACCACGACGCGGCCCTCGTCGACGATCGCGACGTTCGCGGCGAGGCGGTCCGCCTCCTCCAGGTAGTGCGTGGTGAGGAGGATCGTCATGCTCTCGACCGCCGTCATGCGCTCGATCTCCGCCCACATCTCCGCGCGCGCCTCGGGGTCGAGGCCCGTCGTCGGCTCGTCGAGGAACAGCACCTGCGGGCGGTGGACGAGGCCCATCGCGACGTCGAGCTTGCGGGCCATGCCGCCGCTGTACGTCGTCACGAGGCGGTCGGCCGCGTGCGTGAGGGAGAACCGGTCGAGCAGCTCGGCGGCGCGCGCTCGTGCGTCGCGCGCGCCGAGGCCCTGGAGGCGGCCCGCGAGGACCAGGTTCTCCCGCCCCGTGTCCATGGGGTCGGTCACGGGCTTCTGCGCGACGTACCCGATCGCGCGCCGCACGCGCTCCGGGTGCCGCGCGACGTCGGTGCCCGCGACGTGGGCGGTGCCCGAGTCGGCGCGGCTCAGCGTCGCGAGGATCTTGGTCGTCGTCGACTTGCCGGCACCGTTGGGGCCGAGCAGGGCGAAGACGGTGCCGGTCGGCACGGCGAACGACAGTCCGTCGAGCGCGCGCACGGGCGGGCGGCCGCGGCCCCCGGGGTAGGTCTTGCGCAGCGCGACGGCGTCGATCGCCGTCTCGGGCGCACGGGTAGCAGGTGGCACGGTAGGGCTCCTTCTGTCAGGAGCCGTCTCGCCGGGGCCGGTCCCTCCCGCGCGGATAGCATGGGAGGGCCCTGGGTGACTGTTGACGCAGCAGTTCCGTCGGTCCGGCGGGACGACTCGGGCTCGGTGGCCCGGATGTTGGCGCATCCGGGCCACCACTCGTCCGGCGACGTCCGGGTGGACGCCGCCGGTGGCTCAGGGTGTGGTGGCTTCGGCCGGCAGGTGCCGGCGCAGGACCTCCTCGATCTGCTCGGGCGACGCCCCGGCGGCGCGCAGGCGGGCCATCTCGGCCCAGCCGTCCTGGCCGCCCACCTCGCCGCGCTCGAGCCGGCCCGCGAACCGGTCGATCCACACGCGCTCGGCGCGCAGCATCTCCAGGCGGTAGTCGGCCTCCACGAGGAAGATCTCGGGCAGCCCCGCCCCCGCGGCGCCCGCGAGGCCGCTCGCGCGCGCGCCGATCTCGGCGTCGAGGGACGCGAGGCGCGCGCGCAGGAGCGCCGCCACCTCGTCGGGCGAGAGCATCGCGATGAGCGACAGGCCCGCCTCGACGTCCGGGTACTCCTTGGACGGCACCGCGAGGAGCTCGCGCAGCCACGCGGCCGCCTCGACCTTGCCCGCCTCCGTGATCTCGTAGACGACGCGCTCGGGCCGGTTGCCCTCGCGCTCGGAGTGCGACGGCGTGATGAACCCGTGCTTCTCGAGCGACTTGATCACCGAGTACAGCGAGCCGAAGTTGAGCCGGATGCTGTCGTCCTTGCCCCGCTCGCGCAGGGTCGTCGTGATCTCGTACGGGTACATGGGGCGCTCGGCGAGGCACGCGAGCACCGCGAGCGCCAGCGGGTTCGACACGGGTCGACGGGACATCACTCACCTCCGAATACTTTGATCAGAGTATTCGTCCGAGGATGCTCGCGCAAGGAGTGTGCGGGAGCCGGCAGGGGCGAGATGCACGACGCTCTGCCGGCCCGAGGCTCCGCGGGGCGGGGCGGCGCGGGGGCGCCGTCACGGCGGCGGGCCCGTGCGCGCCCGAGGGACAGCGCCTCAGGCGGGGCTCAGGACCCGCTCCTCCTCCCGCGCCGACGCCACGGCGTGCTCCGGCACGAGGGGCTCGCCGGCGCCCACGGGCGCAGGCACGGGCACGGGCACGGGCACGGGCACGGGCACGGGCACGGGCACGGGCACGGGCACGGGCAGCGTCGCCGTGTCGGCGAACGCGGGCAGCGGTGCCTCTCCGTCGGGCACGGGGAGCGGCGTCGCGGAGGCGTCTGGCCCGGGAACCGGGGCAGCGGGCGTCGGGACACCGGGCGCCCGCCCCGCCGGGCGGGCGCTCCGCCGCGCGAGCAGGCGGTGCCGCAGCCATCCCGCGCCCACGGCCGCCACGACGACGGCACCGCCCCCCACGAGCGCGCCCCGCGCGCCGAGGACCTCCATGAGCAGGCCGAGCAGGGGCGGCCCGGCGAGACCCCACGCGGTGCTCGCGCTGCGCCAGACGCCGAGGACGCGCCCCCGCATGTGCGGCGGCGGGTCGGTCTGGAGCACCGTGGTCCCCGCCGTGTCGGAGACCGACTCGACCACGGCCATCGGGCCGACCACGAGCAGGAGGACGGCGAGCGTCGGCGCGAGCCCGGCCACGACCTGCAGGAGCGCGCCCGCGGCGGCGAGCACGCCGACGAGGCGCACGGTCGGGCGCCGCAGCCGGCCGGCGAGGACCGCGCCGACGATCCCGCCCACGGCCAGCACGGTCGACACCGTGCCGAACTCCTGCGGGCCGCCCGCGAGCGCCCCGGTGACGAGGACCGCGAGGGTGAGGGTGTAGTTGCGGCCGAGGACTGCGCTCACGGCCGTCACGCCGAGGAGCGCGACGAGCCGGGGGCGGCCGAGGACGTAGCGCAGGCCGCCGTCGGTCCGCCCGTCCGTCGCCGCGTCCCGCGCCGCGCGCGCCGCCGCGGGCCGAGGTTCGACAAGGGCGGACGCGGCGTCCCGACCCGCCGACGCGGCCTCGGCGGGCCGCGGCGCTGCGCTCCCGGCGTCGGGGTGCAGGACGAGGAACGGGACGACGAGCGCGACGGCGAGCAGCGACACCCCGTTCGCGAGGTACGCGACCGCGGGCCCGGCGACGGCGACCGCGCCGCCCGCGACGGCGACCCCGACGAGGCGGCCCGCGCTGTGCACGACCGACCCGATCCCGATGGCCGACGGGACGTCCTCGACGGGCACGAGATCGTTGCCGAGGAGCGCCGTGGCCGGTCCGTCGACCGTGGCGACGAGGCCCGTCACGGCGGACAGGACGAGGAGCACGGGGAGGCTGAGCAGGTCCAGCGCGACGAGCCCCGCGGTCGTGAGCGCGACGACGCCGAGCACCGCCTGGCTGACCGCGGCCGTGAGCTTGCGCGGCCACCGGTCCACGACGGCGCCGCCCGCGACGCCGAGCAGCAGCGCCGGCGCCGACTGCACCGCGAGCGACAGCCCGGTGAGAGCGGCGGACCCGGTGAGCTCGAGGACGAGCAGGTTCTGGACGGTGAGCTGCATCCAGGCACCGACGTTGGAGACGAGGTTGGCACCCGACCACCAACGCATCGAGCGGTGACGCAGCGCGCGCCACGGCGAGCGGTCGGGGGTCGTGCGGGCAGGACGGGACAGCAGGGCAGGGAGAGGCACAGGACGCAATCAGGGGTGAGACGGGCGCGCCGTCGCGAGGAAGGGAGGGTGCGGCTCGACGGCCGCAGACAGTTGCCCATTGAAACAACCGCTTCTCGGGCCGCTCCACTTCCGGGCCCCGATCGTGACCAAGATCGCACGGGCCGCACGGTCCGGCGGCCCGCTCACGCATGATGGGTCCATGCAGACCGGGGCCGCCGCGGACGCCGGGCGCGCGCCGCGCCGGCGGTCCGCGGCGACGGCGCGGCGTCGGTCCGCGGCGACGGCGCGGCGTCGGCTCGTCGTCGGCGTCCTGCTGCCGCTCGCCCTCGTCGCGTGCACGCCGGGCGACGACGCCTCCCCGGCCACCCCCGCCGCGCCCGCGACGACGCGGTCGGGCGAGGCGTCCGACGCGGGCCGGACCTCCGGCGCGGGTGACCCGTCCGGCGCGGGCGACGCGCAGGACCCCGCGGAGGGGTCCGAGGGTGCCGCGGAGACGGTGGTCGCGCGCGTGCCGGTAGGGCCGGCGACCGTCGAGGTCGCCGTGCCCCCGCTCCCCCCGGGCGCACCGAGCGGGTCCGGCCCGGCGGCGGCGGTCACGGCCGGTGACGAGGGCGCGTCGGACGTCACGCTCGTCCTCGCCGACGGCCCGGCCCGGATCTCGGTCGAGGGCGGGTCGCTGGTCCGCCACGCCGACGGCACCCTCACCGTCCTGGACGACGCCGGCACCCCCGTCGGCGGCCTCGGCGCACCGCGCGTGATCGCTCCGCACGCGGACGGCCCCGGCACGGGCGCGCCCGTCGCGTCCGGCACCGACGGTCCGGGCGGCCCGGGCAGTCCGGGCGGCGGGACGGACCGCGACGACGAGGCGAGCGACGGGACGGACCGCGACGACCCCGCGGGCGGCCGGACGAGCCACGACGACGACGCGGACGCCGGGACGAACGGCGACGGCGGGCGGGGGGACGACCCGTCGGCGACGCCGCGCGTGCGCACCGCGCTCGTCGACGCGCGGCACGCGGAGGTGACGCTCGTGCCGGCCGCGGGGACGCCGTCGGCGTGGGACGTCGTCGTGCCGCTCGGTACGCGGGCCCTGCGGAGCACCGACTGGGGTGAGCGCGAGGGCGGCCGGTCGCTCGCCGTCGACCCGACCGCGTGGGCGCGGACCGCCGGGCAGGCGGGCCGGGAGCTCGTGTGGGCGCAGGTCGTGGCCGCCGAGCCGGAGGCCGA
>Ga0182748_1004147_pt1 | contig 11732 bp, 9 predicted proteins | sample eDN3rd37CKraftOP_FD_128877 | JGI IMG/M metagenome (GOLD analysis project Ga0182748, IMG submission 128877) | Enriched Organic Plus compost microbial communities from Emeryville, California, USA - eDNA 3rd pass 37_C Kraft OP (version 2) (version 2) ...
GGCCGGCGAGACGCTGCCGGCGCCGATCTACAACGCCTGGATGGAGAAGACGGGCAAGCCGATGCTGGACGGTATCGGCTCAACCGAGATGCTGCACATCTTCATCACCAACCGGCTTGGCGATTCCGCGCCCGGCTCGACCGGCAAGCCGGTGAGCGGATATGAGGCGAAGATCGTCGACGAGGACATGAACGAGAAGCCGCGCGGCGAGGTGGGACGGCTTGCGGTGCGCGGCCCCACGGGTTGCCGCTACATGGCCGATGAGCGCCAGAAGGTCTATGTCCGCAATGGCTGGAACCTGACGGGCGATGCCTTCTATCAGGACGAAGACGGCTATTTCCATTTCGCCGCCCGCTCCGACGACATGATCATCTCGGCCGGCTACAACATCGCCGGACCGGAGGTGGAGGCGGCATTGCTCAGCCATGCCTTCGTTTCGGAATGCGCCGTCATCGGCGCGCCGGACGAGGAGCGCGGCCAGATCGTGCAGGCGCATGTGGTGCTGGCCGAAGGCGTCACCGCCGATGCCCTGACGGTCAAGGCGCTGCAGGACCACGTCAAGCAGGTAATCGCGCCCTACAAATACCCGCGTTCGATCAAGTTCCTCGAAGCGCTGCCGAAGACGGCAACCGGCAAGATCCAGCGCTTCATGCTGAAGAACCTCGCGCAGTAGAAAGGAACAGGCTGACCGCGACGCGGCCTACCGCGCCGGTGCGCTTTGATCGAGATAGGCGAGGTCGAAGCCCGTGATCTCGGCCAGGGTCTCGCGATCGAGGAACGTCACCACGCCGTCGCGGAAAACCAGAAGATTTGCCTCGCGCATCTGGCGCAGCACGCGATTGAGGTGAATGGCAGTAAGGCCGAGGGCGTCGGCGAGGATGTTCTGGGAGAGCGGGCAACTGTAGCTGTCCGCCGTGCCGCGGCCGACCAGCTTCATCCGCGCGCCCAACTCCAGCAGGAAATGGGCGGTGCGCGTCAGCGCATCGCGGCGGCCGATGCCGGCCAGGTGCTCCACTACAAGCGCGCCGTCGCGTGCGGTCGCCCATAGCAGTGCCAGGGCGAGCCTGGGTTCGTTGCGAAACGCCTCCCAGAGCTTCTCCGTGCTGATCCGGCTGATCTCCACATCGGTCAACGCAACGAAGCTCTGGTCGGATGCGCGCAGAGGCAGACTTCTGGCGCCGAGAAAATCGCCGGGAATCTGGACATCTATGATTTGCCGGGCGCCGTCGTGGAGCCGCTTGTAGGAACAGGTCCAGCCTTCATGCAGCAGATAGGCCGAATGGCGGTGCTGTCCTTCGTAGATGATCTCCTTGCCGGCGCTGCAGCAGATGCGAGGCCCCAGGAGCTTTTCCAGGAAAGCAGCATCTTCTGGGCGCAGGGAGGTGAATGCCGAGAGCTTTCGAGTGAGTGGGTCGGTTGGGCTGGTCGCCTGATTCATCGTCTTTCGGAGATTTTGTGATCTATCCCTGCGACAAAGCTCTAAACTCTTGTTTGAGACGGAAGCGCCCGACGCAACCTGCACCACCTTGGGCTGCGAAATGTAACATGATTTCTCTCAGATGATTTAAATGCATATAATATATTTGATTTTGAAGTTGTGTCAAAAATACGGTTACTACTATTTAAGTTTGGACGGGAGATAGCTTCCGTTCGAGTAAGTGTAATTTCATTGATTGATGATGGATTTGGATAAGCTGGGTCTTGCGGCAGGCAGACTATTTATCTGCGTTCGAGATGCGCTTTGATGCACCAGGGCAGGGTTTTGGGTGCGATTTTCGACATGGTGCAAGATAGCCGGGAATAACCTCAGATACCCGACCTATTATGAAGTAATGATTTAGCTAACATAGGTTAATATACGGTGTTGAAAACTGTGTATGGTCGTAATGCGAATTGTTCTCGTTATATGATTGATGAAAACTTTGCAGTTACAATAAACTATCCAAAGATAGAGAGTTATTCGCGATGGTGCGGCCGAATGGCCGAATAGTTGAGTCAAAACTGGGAGAATGCGCTCGACAACTACTTCTAATGGTTGAAGTCGTTATCCTGTCGGGCGCATCAGTGGGGTGAAAACATGATGAGTTCCGCAGTTTCGACTGGCGGTCATGCACCCGTGAATGGGAGCCACCAGCCAATAGATTTGGGCGCAGCCGTTTCGGAAAGCTTGGGTTCAGTCGGCGATCCGCCCATGCATAGAGAGGCCCTGGCATCCGGTATATCGGTACGGCCGCGACGGTCCCTGGTCATCGTGGACAGTCGCGCACTGGGGCGCGAGTGCTTTGCGCGCAGCATTGCGGCGCACAAGTCGGAGATGGAGGTTCTGGCATACGGCTCCATCGAGGACTGGAAGCGCGAGCGGGATATGCATCCGCCGCTTGCCGCGATCTTGTTCAACATCGGTGGACGCAAGGTGGTCGAGCCGGAAGTGACCGGCGAGATTTCCAGGTTGACTTCCGAGTTCAGGGAAACCCCTGTCGTGGTTCTGGCTGACAGCGATGAGCTGCCACAGATCGTCAAGGCCCTGGAATATGGCGCAAAGGGGTACATTCCATCCTCGATCGGGATCGATGTCTGCTCGGAAGCGATAAGCCTCGCATTGGCTGGCGGTATCTTCGTTCCCGCCAGCAGCGTGCTTGCGGTGCGTCAGTCGCTTGCTTCCGGCGGCGAGACCACGCCGCCGCTGGGCGGCATGTTCACCTTGCGACAGGCCGAGGTGGTGGAAGCCTTGCGTCGCGGGAAGGCCAACAAGATCATCGCCTACGAGCTCAATCTTCGTGAAAGCACCGTCAAGGTGCACATCAGGAATATCATGAAGAAGCTCAAGGCGACCAACCGCACCGAGGTCGCCTACAAGATCAATGATCTGTTTCCCGGAGACTTCCTGCCTCCCGCAGGTGGAAAGCCGAGCTGGAGCAGGTAAAGCGGCCACATCCGCGCAAAGGAAAAGCGGCGGTGTTTTGCACCGCCGCTTTCCTGCGTGCCGGCCTTCCCGCCTGCTCGACCTCGCATTGTTGCCCGTTCCACGTTTCCCTGGAATGCGCGGCCATGTACGGAAGGCGACACGCTGCCGTCAGCAGCCCGTTCCTCGAACCACAACGACGGCAGTCATGATAAGGATGTACAGATCTGCCCGCAGGGACAGCATGCGCGCGTAGCTTGTGTCGCGCTTCGCCCGCTCGGCGAAAGAGCAGTTGTTGCGCTCGCTGATTTGCCACAGGCCGGTGATACCGGGGCGCATCTCGAAATAGGCGGTGTCGGGATAATGCTGCCGCTGCTCGGGGAACATCGGCCGCGGGCCCACGAGGCTCATGTCACCCTTCAGCACGTTCCAGAGCTGAGGCAGCTCATCGAGCGAATATTTGCGCAGATAGCGACCGAGGGGCGTGATGCGCGGATCCTTGCGCAATTTCTGGGTACGGTCCCACTCGGCGCGCGCGGCCGGATTCTCCCGAAGATGCTGCTCCAGCTTGCGATCGGCGTTTGGCACCATCGAGCGCAGCTTCCAGAGCGTGAACACCCTGCCATCGCGGCCAAGCCGTGGCTGGCCGTAGAAGGCTGGATTGCCGTCCAGCCGCACCACCAGCGCAATGGCGCCGACGAGCGTCAGTGCGAATGGCGCCGCAACGAGCGTGGCGGCGATGTCCATGCCCCGCTTTATGCCGAGCTGGACATAAGCGGGTTTGGCTTGATGGAACTCCTGGCCCGGATCAAAAGCATCGGCCGCCAGGCCGCGCGAACGCGGCTGGATATTGACGTCCACCATGTGGAGTCTCCCCGCCGTATAGTCTGATGTTCAGCGACGGTTGATTCCGGGAATTGCTTTTGTTGTTTTCGGAAGCAACACGGTTAACTGATTGTTAATTATGAATTATATTATCTTGCTGCATTGTCGGGGATCAATAAATCGCCGCTTGATAATTCGATCTAGCCGATAGGGTGGACCCCTCCCTCATCCGAAGGGCGGGCTTGGCCCGCACACGATCGGCGGATGCTGCTGTGCAATCTTCTGCCCAAGCCTGGAGGCTGGTCGATGACGGGGCCATGGAGAGCGCGATGCCGTGCGCGTTGGCAGGTCACAAGGCCGATGACCTTCGCACGGCACGGTGATGAGAGCTTCAGCCGGCGATCTCCGGTCCGCTCATCCAAAAGGTGAGGGCGGGATCAGGAATTTTCCTGATTCCACGTGCCGACCATTGCCGCCGTATTGTCGCGCAGCGCGAGACCCAACATCCGTCGGGCGCGATAGAGGCGAACCCGGGTGAGGCAGGCGAAGGCCAGCCAGCGGGTCCGCCAGTCACCCAGGCGATCCGACCGGATGATCTTGATGGTTTCGACAACGGGAGAGGCAGCCATCGTCGCGCTGCCGGCGAGCCACAGGAGGAGGCCGGACAGATGCCGGGGGACGTTGCGGAATTCATGTGCGATGTGGCGGTCCCACCGACGCGCCAGCTCCGTGAACGATTTGCACGAAGCCGTGCGCACCCGCGCCGCTGGCAGGTAGGCGATGCGGAAGCCCAGCGCCGTGGCGCGCTTGCCCCATTCCGTGTCCTCCATGGTCGATATGCCGCCAAAGGGCCCGACCTGGCGAAACACCTCGGCGCGCACAGCCATGTTGCCCGTGGCGGCGAAACCATGCCGCTCGACATAGGTCCGCGCCCGGTAGCTGTAGACATTCTCATAGGCTTCGATGGCTGTCAGTCGCCCCGGATCGGCCGGAATGATGCGGATATCGCCGCCGAGAAAATCGACTTCGGGATGTGCATCCAGAAAACCGACTATGGATCGCACCCAGCCCGGTTCCGCGAGACAGTCGGCATCTATGAAAGCCAGCAATGGCGCGCGCGCCACGCCGGCCCCCCGGTTTCGTGCCGGACCGGGGCCGCGCTCGAATTCGCGCTGCAGGTTCACTCCGCTCGCCGCCATGCAGGCGGCGAGCGGCATCTCGGTCGAACCATTGTCGACGACGATGATCTCGAAAGGGATGCCATCCGCGCGTTGCGCCTCCAGCGCGCGCAGGCAGTGCCGAAGGTCATCCGGCTCGTTGAGGTGAGGGATGATGACGCTCAGGCGTGGAAGTATCGTCATGATCTGGCCGTTCGAAGCGGTTTGATAAGCTTGATGGTGAGGCAGAGTAGCCTTTCGTTCCGAATGAGTGTACGACGAAAAACTTGATTTATGTAAATATACTTTTGAAGTATGAGGTTTATATTTCGGATTTTGTCTCATGACGATAAATAATCTCAGGGAAAGCGCTGAATTCGTAAAGACGATTGCTACGCCCATATGCATTGTCGGCGGCGGCATAGCTGGCCTGCTTCTTGCCCGACGCATTGCCAGGGGGGGCGGTCGGGTCGTCGTCGTTGAAAGCGGGGTCGATGCCTTCGATGAAACCATTCATGCGCTCAACGAGATCGATGACCCCGCCGGCCGCTATTCCAGGGCATTGACCGGCCGCTACCGGGGGCTTGGCGGCACTTCGAGCCGTTGGGGCGGCCGCATGATACCGATGAACGGGCACGATACCGGCGCACGCATGCACGTCTCCCAGCCTGCCTGGCCGTTTCCGACGGCTCAGCTCGACAGCTATCATCGGGAGATCGAGGAGATATTCGGCGTTGGGCCGGGGTCGCATGAAACCATCGCCGGCGAAGGGGATGGTGCGGCTGGTGCGTTCCTTTCCAGCGAGGCGACGCTGACGCCCAGATGGGCCAAATGCCCGTCGTTCAAGCACTGCAATGTCGCCACGCTTCTCCGGGATGAACTGAAGGGCATGCGGAACGTCGATATCTGGCTGGGCGCGACCGTCTGCGAGTTCGAACTCGATCGAGACGCCGGCAGATTGAACGCGGTTGTGGCGCGGGACTTCTCCGGCAAGCGGCTTGCCGTTCGGGCCGACCGTTTCATTTTCGCCGCGGGCACCATCGAGACGACGCGGCTGCTGCTTTTGCTTGACGCAGCGTCACAGGGGCGCGCCTTCGGCCGGTGCGAAGCGCTGGGCCGCTATTTCCAGGATCATCTCAAGGCCGAGGTCGCCACGATCGATCGCCGCGACCCCGTCGCCACCAATCGCCTCTTCGCCTATCGCTTCGTCAACTCGACCCGCCGCGACCTGCATCTTGAGCTGTCCCATAAGCCGCAGCGCGAGGATGCCGTGGGCAGCGCTTTCGTCTATGTGGCGATGGATATTGCGCAAAGCCCGCTTGCCAGCCTCAAGCGTATCGCGCATGGCCTGCAGCAGCGGCAGGTCGACTTGCGCGACCTGGGCGCCTTGCTCGCCAGCCCGGGCCTCATCGCGCGAGCCGGCTACTGGCGGTCGATGCGCAACCAGCTCTTCGTGCCGGCGGATGTGGATTTTCGATTGCTGATCTGCGTCGAGCAGCTTCCGCAAAGGTCGAACCGCATCAGCCTGTCGCCGGCATGCGACGCCCTGGGCGTTGCCAGGGCCCGGCTGGAATGGGCGCCGACGCAAATGGATGAAAAGACATTCCGCTCCGCGCTTGCCGCTCTCGAAAGCTATTGGCGCGAAACCGGCTTCGATCGCCTGTGCCCCTTGCGCTGGATGCCTGTGGCAAGCGATGCGGCCGGTTCGATCATCGAGCAGGCGGAAGCCTGCGCGCATCCGTCGGGCTCGACCAGAATGGGCATGAAACCGGTGGAATCCGTGGTTGGTCCTGACCTCTTTTGTCATGACGTGCCGAATGTGGCTGTCGTCAGCGCCTCGGTGTTCCCAACTGCAGGCAGCGCAAACCCAACATTCACGATCATGAAACTGGCAATGTGGATGGCCGATGCGTGCTTGCTGCCGGCAAGGGGACGTCGGCCCGCGCCAGTCCCGGCCACTGGCGAAGGGGGCCTGGGTATGGTGGACTGACGGGCGGCCGAGAACTCCCGGACGGAAGCATGTCGGAAGAACATGCGTCGATCCGGGTGGATGGCAGGGTGGCGGGCAACTGCCCGCGGGGACATGGCGAAGGGGGCACAGCATGAAATCCGACCTGTGGGCGTGCGCGCCCGAACCCAACCACGAGACAGACCGGCTGCGCATGAACAAGCTACTGGAGGCGTTGGCGGAGCTGTCCGCACAGATCGAGGACGAGAGCGCGGGTCTCCAGGCCAGGTATGCGCGTTGTGCGAGCCGGGCGGCATTATCGCTTCAGTCGTTGGAAGGAGAGAGCGGGGCAGTTCTCCCTTTCTGGGTCAGCGACATGAGTGGCACGCTTGCGCGCTGCCTGACACGGATCGCCGAACTGCAGGGCCAGGTGGCGTTCATCGAAATGCTGCGTCAGACAGTGGTCGGCTATATGGAGGATATGACGCCGGAAATCGCGGCACGGCATCCGACGCGCAGACTCCGGCATTGAACGTTTGCTCCTGGGCGGGGAACTGATGCGGCGGCCGCACTCGCATGTGACTGGATTCAGTTGCGGTCGGCGCGCGGCAAGCCATCATCCGAATAGTCTTGCGGCCTACCCATAGGGACTAGGCGGAACGGCTGGCGGGGGCCGCCGTCTCCACTATCGATGATCTACCATCCTGTTTGCCGGCATCCGAAGATGGGCACTCCGGCGCTTCGCCGGTGCGGGTCTTGGGGCGCGACTGGGCAATGGGCGACATAGACATTCGCTTCTATCTATCGATCCTGTTGAGAAGATTGCCATATCTCCTCGCAATCGTGGCAAGCACGACCGTGCTTGGCCTGCTGCTGGCATGGTACCTGCCACCGGTCTACCGGGCGACCGCGCGGATACTGGTCGAAACCCCGCAAATCCCGTCCGATCTCGCCCGTTCCACCGTTTCGGCCAGTGCACTGGAGCAGATTCAGGTGATCGAGCAGCAGATCATGACGCGGGATTACCTGCTCGAGCTTGCGAACCGGCTGAACGTCTATGGCGACAAGCGCTCCGAGCTTTTGGACAGCGATGTCGTGGACAATATGCGCGCGCGCACCGGTTTCCTGCAGGTGGAGAATGGCGGCAACGGTCAGGGCGCCATCATTTTCGACGTGTCTTTCGATGCTCGCCAGCCGGAGCTCGCCGCCAGGGTGGTCAACGAGCTGGCGACCTTCATCCTGAGCAAGAATGTGCGGCTGCGCACGGATCGGGCCGGTGACACGATGCAGTTCTTCGATCGGGAGGTCGCGCGGCTTGGCTCGGAGCTCACCGCGCTCGAATCCAAAATCCTCAGGTTCAAGAACGACAACAAGGACGCGCTTCCCGACAGCCTCGATTTCCGGCGTAACCAGCAGGGCAGCCTTCAGGAGCGGTTGCTTCTGCTGGAGCGCGAGGAAGCGGGCCTGCGCAGCCGGCGCAACAATCTGGTGCAGATGTACGAGACGACGGGACGTCTCGTCACCGCCGCGCCGCTGACGCTCGAACAGCAGATGCTGCAGGATCTCAACCGCACCCTTTCGGAGCAGCTCACGATCTTTTCCGACAAGAGCCCGAACGTCGTGGCACTGAAGGCGCGCATCGTCGCCCTTCAGGAAAAGCAGCGCGCAAGCCAGGCCGAAGATGGCAAGGCCGGGGAGAAAACCGGGCTTTCGGAACTGGACCTGCAGCTCTCCGACATCGACGAACGGCTGAGCTTCATCACGCAGGAGAAGCAACACATCGCCAGAGCCCTGGCGGAGCTGACGAAATCGATCTCGGCCACACCCGCCAACGAAACCACGCTCAATGCCATGGAGCGCAATCGCGACAATATCCAGAGTCAGTACAACAGCGCCATCGCGCGACAGGCCGAGGCTTCGACCGGCGAGCAGATCGAGGTGAATGCGAAGGGCGGCCGCTTCACCATGGTGGAGCCTGCTCTGCCGCCGCAGAAACCCGACAGCCCGAACCGCCGGCGCATCGCCGCTGCCGGCCTTGCCGCCGGCATCGGCCTCGGCCTTGGCTTCGTGGTGCTGCTGGAACTTCTCAACAAGAGCATTCGCAGGCCCGGAGAGCTTGCAAAGCTGCTGCAGGTGCAGCCGCTTGCAACCATCCCCTATGTCTGGGTCGACGGCGAGAAGCACGACAGAAACAAGAGGTTCGCTTTCGCCTTCGCGGCGGTGGCAAGCGTCGTGCCGGCCTCCCTGCTCGTCCTGCATCACTACTACATGCCGATCGGCACGCTCTTCGAGAAATTCGTCGTCGCGCTCGACCACAGCAGGATGATGTAGGCCCAGGAAGGAAGCCATGGAGCATATTCACACCGCAATGCAGAAGGCCAGGGAACAGCGAGGCGCCAGCTGGCTCTCCGAGCCTGCTGCCTCCTCGTCGGCGCGGGCGGTTGCCGACGCACCCTGGCCGACGCTGCCTGTCCGACAGCTCGATATCGAGCTCATGAGCCGCAACCGCATCGTCACAATGCGGCGTCAGGACCCATCCCATGCGGCCTTCGACATCATGCGCACACGCGTGCTGCAGGCGCTTCAGCGCAACAACTGGACCTCGATCGCCATAACCTCGCCGACGCCGGGTTGCGGCAAGACGATGGTCTGCCTCAACCTCGCGTTCAGCCTCGCCAACCGCAAGGATTGCCGCGTGGTGCTGGTGGATCTCGATCTGCGCCGCCCGCAAGTGGCCAGGCTGCTCGGCCTCGACAATCTACCTTTGATGGAGAATTTCCTGCGCGGGCAGCTCGACCTCGCCGAGGCTTTCGTGCGTTGTGGGGACAATATCGCCATAGCCGCCAATGCCCGGCCCGTCCGCCTTGCCGCCGAGTTGCTGCAGGGTCCGGAGACCGCCCACGTCGTGAAGGGGATAAAGCAGCGTCTGATGCCAGACGTGATCCTCTACGATTTGCCGCCGATGCTGACCAATGACGACGTGATGGCGTTCCTGCCGAATGTCGACAGCGCCATACTGGTGGCTGCGGCCGAAGCCACCACGGTGAACGAAGCCGACATTTGCGAGCACGAGCTGTCGCAGAAAACCAATATGCTCGGCGTCGTGCTGAACAAATGCCGCTATACGCCGGACAAATACGGCTATTGATCGGAGGCCGGCTTTGAAGAAGCTCCGCACCATCCGGTACGAAACCCTGCTCAACCAGGAAGCCCTGCCCGCCTGTCCGGCCGGCGAATGCAGGGGCGTTTGGCCGCGATGATGGCAAGCCCCATGCAGATCTACGCGGAACATTTTGGGCTTTATGGTCGCCCCTTCAGCCTGCAGCCGGACCCGGACTATCTGTTCTGGTCGCCGGGCCACACCCGCGCCTATGCCATGCTGGAATACGGGCTGGCGACGCTGGCACCTATCACCGTCATCACCGGCGAGGTCGGCGTTGGCAAGACCACGCTGATCCGCCAGTTGCTGCGCGCGGCACCCAGGCAACTGACGATCGGGCTGATTTCCAACGCGCATGGCGAGCGCGGGCGCCTTCTGCACTGGATAATGGCCGCGCTGCGCCAGGATTTTGCGGACAGGGCGTCCTATGTCAGATGCTTCTCGCAATTCGAGGCTTTGCTGCGGAGCGAGCGATCGGCGGGCCGTCACACCGTGCTGGTGTTCGACGAGGCGCAGAATCTGTCGCAGAAAATGCTGGAGGAACTGCGCTGCTTTTCCAACATGAATAGCGAGGGAGACGAGCTGCTGCAGATCATTCTGGTCGGGCAGCCGGAACTCGGCCGCCTCATCGGCAACAGTCGCATGGTCCAGTTCGAGCAGCGCGTGGCCGCCCGTTTCCACCTTGCGGCCATGCCGCGCGAGGCAGCGGGCGACTATATCGCGCACAGGCTGAAGGTCGCGGGTGCCGGCCGCGAGATATTCACCGCCGAAGCCTGCGATGAGGTCCATGGAGCCAGTCGCGGTCTGCCGCGCGTCATCAATCAGATTTGCGACTATGCGCTCGTCTACGCCTTCGCGGAGGGCCTTCATCTCGTCGAGGCCGATCTTGTCCGGAAGGTGGTTGCCGAACGGTCTCAGGCTATGGGCATGGTTCGGCAACCGGTCGAGGAAGCCATGCAGGAGAGTTGAGCGGCAATGAAGGTACGGCCTGTGGGCCGGGCAGGGGGATTTCGTCATGCGCAAGGTTCTTGTCGTCTATGGAACGCGGCCGGAAGCCATCAAGATGGCGCCGCTGGTGGAGGAATTGAGCCGCTCGGCCCATTGCCGGCCGATCGTCGCGGTCACCGGGCAGCACCGCGCCATGCTCGATCAGGTCAACAGCCTGTTCGGCATCCGCCCCAACCACGACCTGAACATCCTGACCGAGCGTCAGCGGCTTCAGGACATCACAGCGCGCGTGCTGGACGGGGTTTCGGATGTGATCGTGGCGGAAGCTCCCGATGCCGTGGTGGTGCAAGGTGATACCACCACCTGCTTCGCCGCTTCGCTGGCCGCTTTCTATCACAGGGTGCCGGTGGTGCATCTGGAGGCGGGGCTGCGGACCGACAACCGCTACAACCCATTTCCAGAGGAGGCCAATCGGCGCCTCACCACGCAGCTTGCCGCGATCCATCTGGCGCCGACGCAAAGCGCGCGGATCAACCTGCTGCGCGACGGCGTTTGCGAGCGCGATATCGTCGTGACCGGAAATACGGTGATCGATGCCCTGCTGGACGTGGCCGCGCGCCACGTTCCGATCGGCAACCCGGATCTGTGCCGCATCGTCGACCGGCGTTGCGTGCTGGTGACGGCTCATCGCCGCGAATCGTGGGGCGAGCCCATGGCGCGCACGGCGCGGGCCATAGCCCGGCTGGCAAGGATGTTCCCGGAAGTGATCTTCCTGCTGCCGGCACATCTCAA
>Ga0182748_1004148_pt1 | contig 11726 bp, 10 predicted proteins | sample eDN3rd37CKraftOP_FD_128877 | JGI IMG/M metagenome (GOLD analysis project Ga0182748, IMG submission 128877) | Enriched Organic Plus compost microbial communities from Emeryville, California, USA - eDNA 3rd pass 37_C Kraft OP (version 2) (version 2) ...
CGGAGACCGTTTGGTTTAAGTTATGCGGCCATGGCTGGCGCGTCCAGCGTGGCGTAGTGACGTTCTTCAGCCTCGGCTGGTGGGATGTTTCCGATGGGCTCTAGAAGTCGGCGGTGGTTGAACGGGGATGTCACGTTAGCCAGAAGAGGCCGCAGTAGGGTTTGCGTGGCAGGCTTTCAGGCGAGCACGCCCGCTGCGGCTTTCCATTCCGCCATGGTTTGCAGACGGTGAAGGTGGGTGGCGCGGGCGGACTTGTGTGAGTTGGGTGGCACGAACAGATTTCTAACAGCCGAGAAAACGGAGGTGAACCGCTGCAGGCTTCCCACCGACCGAAAGCCCTGCATCATTCTCTCCCGTTTTCTCAGTGGGCGGTGGGAATTCTCAGCCCTGTTGTTGAGGCCCTTGTGGGACCGATGCTCGACCGTCGGCATGACTTGGGGTCGGGCTGCTCCGTATGAGGACAGCTTATCGGTGATAATGCGTTTGGGCACGGAGCCTTGCTTCTTCATCAGTCGGGTCAGCAAACGCTTGGCCGCCTTGGTGTCGCGTCGGCTCTGGACGATCTCGTCAAGCACGTATCCGTCCTGATCAACGGCACGCCACAACCAGTGCTTCTTGCCAGCGATGCTGATAACCACTTCATCCAGATGCCAGACGTCATGAGGACTTCGCTGCTTGCGGCGGAGCCGCCGGGCATAGGCCGGTCCAAACTTTTTACCCCAGCGCCGGATCGTCTCGTACGAGACGACGATTCCACGCTCGAGCAGCATCTCCTCGACAAGTCGGAGGCTCAGTGGAAATCGGAAGTACAACCAAACTGCATGGGCAATGATCTGGGGTGGAAATCGGTGGCGCTTGTAGCTGATGAGTTGTGTCATGCCACAGCTCTTAGAGCAGAACCCTCTGACCATAGGTTACCGTGACATCCCCTTCTACGGAAGGTTTTGGAGCATAACTGGCGACCGGACAGCATTGTCATCGACGGTAGCCAGACCAGCTTCCGGCGCGGCCTCGCGCATTGGCCCGGAAGGCATGTTGCTGTTAACAATCAAAGCAAGCTTATGTAAGGTAGCTTATATTGCCAAAGTTCTGTAGCATCTGATCAACGGCGGCCGTCTCGCATCTCCTGCGCAGGCGGGCGCCGCGCCGGAACAGCATCCTGGACCGGGATCAAAGAGAATTCGATTCTGGAAGAGCAAGTGTGACCCAAAGGGATATTCGCGAAATAAGCCTGTTGTTGAAGCAAGTGCAACAGCGCAAGCAGGCGGCTGTTGATGAAGCGCTGGCGGAACTGCAGTGCACGCTCGCCCAGTGGGTGATCCTCCGTCGGATCGATCGCTATCCTGGCGCATCAGCTCACACCCTGGCGCAATCGGCGTTTCAGACGGACCAGTCATTCGGCGCAATCACGCGACGGCTCATCGAAAGAGGACTGGTCATCCGCGAGCAGGGCAAGGGCAGGGCGACCATGCACCGGCTCAGCGACGAGGGCGAAAACCTTCTCAACGCATCGGATCCGATCGTGCGCGGAACCTTGCGTACGCAATTCGCCGGCCTGGATGAGGGCGAGCTCCAGCTCTTCGGCGACCTGCTTGCCAAGATCATCGACCATCAGAACGGCGAGGGCAAATAAGCGGTGGCCTCCGCCCGAACCGCCAAAGGCCATCATTCAGAGAATACGCTTGCTCAGTCGGAGTGGCTGCCGCCAGCCAGTCCTACGGGCAGCCTAGACGCCGCGAAATGCGCTGTGCGGCGTCAATGACGGCCTGGATGGTTTCCTGCTTGAGAGCATCATTGACGAGGTTGCTGGGGATGGCGCCGCTCAGCGCGGCCATCGGCCGTTCACGTGCGTCGCGGATGACGGCACCGACCGAAAAAACCCCGACGCGGTTTTCCTGGTCATTCAGCGCATAACCATCTCGGCGGATCTGGTGGATTTCCTTCAACAGGCTTTCGATCGAGGTAGTGGTGTTGGGCGTCAGTTGCGGGAAGTGCTCCGGCAGCAGCGCCCGGATTTCCTCATCGGTATAGCCTGAGAGCAGGGCTTTCCCCAGGGCGGTCGAGTGCGCGTGGGTCACTGTTCCTGGCCGCCGCTTGACGGCCACCGGTCCCGTTCCCTCAACGGCAAGGACGTAGACGATCGTCGCGTTGCGAAGAACCCCGAGAAAGCCGGTCACATGCAGTTCGGCGAGCGCTTCAAGTTCCGGCAGCGCCAGCGAGTGCAGGTCATTCTGCGATGCGAAAGTCGTCCCGACCTGAAACGCCTTGTAGCCGATGCAATAGCGCGCATCTGACTCGCGTTGCTCGAGATAACCGGCATTGCACATCGTCGTCAGCAGCCTCTGCGCGATACTCGGAGCAAATCCCAGCTGCTTGGCTATCTGACGCACTCCAAGGGGGCCGGTGGCCAGAATATCCATGATCGCCAGCGCGCGGCTTACGGACTGGTTTTCTGCCGTGTTCTTCTTCTTGTCATCCATATCTTATCTGCAGTCGCCTTTCCACGCGCGATCGTCGCCGACGGAATACCATCCCGGATTGATATAGATGAAGCAATGGCTTTTGCCCATTGCTTGTCAATCTGCTGGGCATTGCATGCGGTGACGCGGGTTTCCGCACAGATTCAAGGGAGGGCGCCTGGCTGCCCCAACTGGTGCGATAAGTTTCCGTCGCGATCACACATACCGGCCGCCGATCGGCCATGTCTCCAGCGAACCGTCAGGCAGATACGCCTGGTATTGTGAGTACAGGTTTACGCTCGGGTCGCAGTGGGTGGTCTGAAGCAACACCTTCGTGCCAAGCTTTGGCTGGTCTGCCCCCTCCGGCAATTGCAGAATGCCGTGCTCGTCACCGGCGAACCGGTAAGTCGTTCCAGCAGGGGCGCCGAGGATTATTTTCGGCGCAGGCCCGTTGAAGGCGAGCGCCTTGACGCCAGCGTCCACGGTCACCTGTCCGGCGATCGAGGTCGATACGACCGTTGCGAGGACATAGAGGCTGGTCTCGAAGCCGAGACCCTCTTCCTTTGCGCCATTGATGCTCTGGTAGTCGGCATCCATGAATATATAGGAGCCGACCTGGAGCTCGGTATAGGGTCCGGTATAGTCGTAGAGGCTGGTGCCTGTGCCGCTGCCGCTGATGCAGTCGACGGACAGGCCGACCGCCTCCACCGCCTGGCGGAAACGCTGCAGATGGTCCTGGACGGCTGCCGCACTCTTGCGCCGGTCTGGTTCCGAAGCGATATGTTGAGCCTGGCCGGCGAAGCCCTGGATGCCCTTGAGCGTCAGATACGGCGTTGCATGGACCTTCTGCGCCAGTGCAACTCCGATTTGGAGATCGTTGATGCCGGTCCGGTTCTGGCCGACATTGGTATCGATCAGGACAGGAACCGTGACGCCGCCATGTGCCTTAAGCGCATTGCTCAACAGCGGAAGCTGATCCTCGTGGTCGACGACGACGGAAAGCGCGGTCCCGGCGGCGGCCACGGCGGCAAGGCGGGACGCTTTGTCGGCTGAGGCAATCGGCGCAGTCAGCAGCAGGTCTCGAATGCCGGCACCGGCCAGATGCTCGATTTCCGAGACGGTTGCGCAGGCTATGCCTGCGGCCCCGGCCGCCAGCTGCCGCCTGGCAATGTCCACGGACTTGTGGGTCTTGGCATGCGGGCGCAGTGCCACACCCTTGCTTGCCGCCTGGCGTGCCATAACGGTAATGTTACGGTTCATCGCTCCGACATCCACGACAAGCGCGGGAGTGCTTACCGTATCGAAACAGGAACTGTCGGGAGCGAACTTTGCCATTGATGCGGATCCACGGGTAGCGGGTTGCCAGTTGCACCCGGGCGGGTGCAACTGTTCTGATATGGTGTTTGTCCGAACATGGTCACGGACCTCAAATGTCGCCATTTGAGAGTGAGATGTTTCAGGAAACGTGCGGCATGATCTCTTCGGCGAACCACTGGACCTGTTCGTCGAATTCACGGTTTGTGTTCACGGCGACAACCATGGCCGCGCAGTGATCGACACCGATCTTCTTCAGCTGGTGGATCTTCTCGATGATCGACTGCGGTGATCCGACAAGGTTTGCCGTAACCTGGTGAACCGGATCGCGGCCGGTATAGGCAAGCGACACGCGGTGGGCGACGAGGCCGCTCTTCATATAGGTCTCGACGGCTTCCTCGTCGGTCTTGCCGATGAGCAGCGAGAACTGCGGGGCGATTTCAATGTCGGACGGGTTGCGGCCGAGTTCGGTTGCGCGCTTCTTGATCTGCTGGATGCGCTCGTCGATCTCGGAGAAGGGGCGCCAGCCCGGCAGCCAGCCCTGGCCATACTTGGCAGCGCGCTCCACCGACTGCATGTTGTGGCCGCCAATATAGAGCGGGAAGGGGGTCTGGAGCGGCTTGGGGGCCAGTTCCATATTGGTGAAGGAGTAATATTCACCGTCATGGGTCGCCGACTTTTCGGTGATCAGCTTGTTGAAGGCGGCAATGCCTTCCTCGAACATGTCACCGCGGCGCGCACCCTTCAGGCGATTGCCCTTCCAGGCTTCGAACTCTTCCCGATAGGCGCCGAGGCCGATCGCCATGGTGAAGCGGCCGCCAGACATCTGGTCGATGGTTGCCACCTGCTTTGCCAGATAGACGGGCTCACGCATGGGAAGAACGAGCAGGGCCGTTCCGACGCGCAAGGTCGTCGTGGCCTGTGCGATCATCGCCATCGTGATGAGCGGCTCGTAGAAGTTCGGCGGCGTGTCGGGATAGAGTTCCCGCACATAATGCTGGGTGGTGATGTGATCATTGCCCCAGACGCCATCATAACCCAGTCTTTCGCAGAGCTGGGCCGTCTTGATCAGATCCTGTGGCTCACAGAAGGGGATTGGATAAGCCAGCCCCTCGTAACCTGTCGACAGACACACTGAAAACTTCATAATTACCTCCGTGAGGACTTTGAATTGCTTTTGCTGACAATCACGTCGAAAGAGTTCGGCCGGTTTTTTCCTGGATGAGCCTGATCATTTCGCCCAGATCAGCGGGCACCGCTATGACGGGGTTTGCTCCGGCATCCATAGGCATTTCCTTGAGACCGCCTGCCGTCAGCAGGCAGACGACCTTCTCGTCAGCGCCGATGATCTTGCTTTCAACGAGGCGCCGGGTGGCGGCGATCGTCGCAGCCGCAGCGGTTTCGACATAGAGCCCTTCGCGCCGCGCTATGATCTGGCGCGCGTGAAGAAGCTCATCTTCCTGCACCCTCATTGGAAGCCCGTTGCTCTGGCGCAGAGCGGTCAGCGACTGAAAGGTTCCCTGCGGCGAGGTGATGGATGAAGCCGCCGTATCGTAGGGCTGCTCCATGACCGGCAGAACATCGGAATCCGTCCCGAAAACGGCGCTGAGGGATCCATAGATCTCGGCAGCCACAAAGCGGGGCATGCGCTTAATCCATCCCATGTCGACGAGTTCCTGGAAGCCCTTCCACATTCCATAAAGCGCATCGCCATAGCAAACCGGCAGGACGATCCAGTCGGGAGCGTCCCAATTGAAATCCTGGGCGATCTCATAGGCCAGCGTCTTGTAGCCCTCGACGCCAAACGGATTGGAGCCGATGGGCGGCGCGAAGAAGGGCGAGGTCGGGAACCAGCCGAATTGCCTGACACCCTGTTCGAGCAGAACCCAGCGATCGGCCTTGGTCGGTGTTGCGACAACCGTTGCGCCATAGGCCTGCATCTGCGCCACGATCGGCCCGGAGGCCGACAGGGTGGTGAAGACGATGCAGTCGATCCCGGCCTTGGCGGCATAGGCCGCTGCGGCAGCGCCGGCATTTCCGGTCGAACTCGTCGCAATCACCTTGGCGCCAAACAGGTGACAGGCGGACGAAATCGCGCTGGAGGCCATGCGGTCCTTGAACGAGCCTGTCGGATTGGCGAATTCACACTTGGCATATAATCCGGGGAGACCGAAATCGCCGCCCAGATGGTTAAGCGCAACCATCGGCGTCATGCCTTCGCCGAGCGACACGGCTTGGTCGCGGTTAACCGGAAGCGTATGGTCAAAGCGCCACATCGTCTGCGGACCGGTTGCCAGCGTCTCCCTGGAGGGGGCAGGGCCCTCGCGATTTGCATCGAGCGTCAGTGCGGCAGCCACCTGCGGCGCGCACACGCTGCAGGCATTGGTATGTTCATGCGCAGAGAATCTCGTTCCACACCGGATGCAACGCAGTCTCGCCGCCACCATCACGCAAGAACCTTCAGGGCACCGCTGGTGGTCATCAGGCTTTCGGCTCCGTCGCTTCTGACAACAAGCATGTCTTCCACCTGGAGACCGGCAAAGCCCAGTTCATAATAGGGTGTCTCGAGGCAGAGGACCATGTTCTCCTCAAGCACCGCGTCGGTCGCAGGACTGATATTGGGGAAGTCATAGCCGTCGAGGCCGATGCCGTGCCCGACATGACTGCGCTTATAGTGGGGCAGGCCCTCGGTGCGCACCGTTTCCATGACGGCTTCATACAGCTGGGCGACAGGCAGGCCAGGACGGATGATCTCATAGCCGCGCTCGATGCCCTTGTGCAGCGCATTGTGGTATTGGCGGACCTTGGCGGATGGCTCGCCGAAACTTGCGCAGCGGGAGATATCGGAGCGATAGTGCTGGTAGCGTCCGCCAACGTCGAAGCGGATGACATCACCCGGATTCAGCTGATTGCGGGACGGTTGCACATTGCTCATCGCGCTGCGGTCGCCAAAGCCGATGCAGATCGACACGGGCAGGCCACCATTGCGCGCGGTGCAGACGTTGAACTCGCTCAGGAAATCAAGCTCTGTCACGCCTTCGGCGGCAATGGCCAGGGCTGCCTCGATCGACATTTCGCCGACCCGGGCGGCACCGCGCAGCCGTTCGATCTCCTCGGCGGTCTTGATGCTGCGCACCTTCTGCAGGAAGCTGTTTGCTCGCCTGAAGGTGACGTTTGGAAGGGCCGCGGTCAGTTCGTCGAAACAGGTCGGTGTGATGCCAACCTCATCGATCCCGATCGTTGCATTTTCAAGGCCGTTGTCGCGGATGATCGATACGAGCGCTTCCACCGAAGACTTGTATTGCGGCGTCTGCAACATCTTGAGCTGCGCAGCGTCTTCGTCGCTGAGGCGAGCATCGGCATCGACTTCAATTTGGAAATATTCGAAGCGGCGTACATCATCGACCCAGACATACTGGTCCGAGACCAGGTCCAGAAGGCCGCTGCTCGTGGCAATTGCAGCGTTTCCACGGCCCCGGGCAGGCTGGAAGGCATAGGTCTGAGGACCCCTGCGCACCCATTGCGTCATCGCCCAGAAGCCCGTCAGATAGGTTACGTTTTCCGGCAAAGTGCCAATTACGGCATCCAATCCGCTCTCATCCATCAGCTCGAACATGCGATCAAAATTGGTCAGAGGCTTTCGCATAGTGTCCCACTTATCGGTACGGTGTTTCTATTCTGGCGAAGACATAATCGAGTGTCAACCAGTTACCGGTTAAGTTTGGTGGCCCGGGTTTTTTGGCAGAACACAATTGACAAGCGAATTTGCCGACCATACCATCGAAAGGAACGGTGTACCGATTATTGGTACAACCGGGTTTTGCAGTCCTGATGAGCTTGGCTCAACACGCACGATAGAAGTACCCGAACCTTGATGTTGTCGCCGCTTTACGGTCGTCGCAGTCACTGGACGGGTAGAACAGGTTGGTCTTGAAGCTGCAGCAAAGTGGCCTTTTAAAATGGTTTTGCCGAAATGAAGCTTCCCGAATTTGAATATCGATCGCCTGCAACCCTCAGCGAGGTAATTGCGCTTCTCGTGGCTGCAGACGGGGAGGCGAAGCTGTTGAGCGGCGGGCAGAGCCTGATGCCGATGCTTGCCTTTCGCATGGCGACACCGACGGTTCTTGTCGACCTGCGCAAGGTCGAGGGTCTTGATGCGATCGAGATCAATGGCGATGTACGACTTGGCGCTCGCGTCAGGTGGTGCGACATCGAGAAAGACCAGCGGCTTGCGACGGCGCATCCCCTGCTGCAGGAAGCGGTCCGGCATATTGCCCACTACCAGATCCGCAACAGCGGCACGGTCGGCGGCAGTCTGGCTCACGCCGATCCGGCCGCGGAATTTCCTGCCCTGGCGGTTGCCTGCGGCGCGGTGATTTCGACCGTGGCGGCGAATGGAAGCCGCACCGTTGCTGCGGAAGACTTCTTCCTTGGTCCACTGGTCACCGTGCTCGAGCCTGACGAAATCATCACCGGGATCACATTTCCGGCCTGGAAGGCAGGACGGCGCTTCGGCTTTCAGGAGTTTGCCCGCCGGCGCGGGGATTTCGCAATTGCCGGCGCCATCGTCCACTATGATATCGATGCCGGGGGCCGCATGGCGGATGTCCATGTCGGCGCGTTCGGGCTTGGTGACACGCCGATCCGGCTCCAGGTGGCGGAGTCGCTGCTCGACGGGCAGCAACCGACAGCCGAGCTGTTCGAGCGTGTCGCGACTGCGGCAACAGAGGATGTCGAGATACAGGATGATATCCATGCGGATGCTGAATACCGGCGATCCCTGCTGGGGACCATGCTGATGCGCGCACTGCAGTCGTCCTCAAGGTCGGGAGACTAAGGACCATGATGCAAATCGGCATAACCATCAATAATGTCTCCTACGAGCGCGAGGTGCCAGCGCGCACGACGCTGGCAGACTTCATTCGCGGCCTGCCGGGCCTCACCGGCACGCATGTCGCCTGCGAGCATGGTGTGTGCGGAGCGTGCACGGTCGTCGTCGACGGGGCTGCGGTCCGCTCCTGCCTGATGCTTGCGGCGCAGGCCGAAGGCAGGCAGATCGAAACTGTGGAAAGCCTGGCGGGCGACGGGGAGCTCTCCCCTCTGCAATCCGCCTTCCGCAAACATCATGCCCTGCAGTGCGGCTTCTGCACGTCCGGCATCCTGATGACGATGCATGCCTTGCTCCGCGGGGAGCCCGATGTCGACGAGGAGCGCGTGCGGGAGGTTCTTTCGGGCAACCTGTGCCGCTGCACCGGCTACCAGCCGATCGTCGATGCTGTGATGGAGGCCAAGCAATCCTATGGGTGACATTCTGCGCCAGACCTATCAGCCGAAAAGCAATTCCTTCATCGGCCAGCCGATCGAGCGTGTCGAAGACCTCCGGTTCCTGCGCGGGCGCGGAACCTATGTTGCCGACGTGGAGGTGCAGAATGAGCTGCACGCGGTCATTTTCCGCAGCCCGGTGGCGCATGGCAGGATCACGCATCTCGATGTTGGTGCTGCTGCCAGCCTCCCGGGGGTTGCTGCGGTCATCACCTGCAAGGATATCGGCGAGGTCCCCATCATCCCATTGCGCCAGCAGGTGTTTGACGAGGGAATTCCCTATCTCCAGAGCGTCATAGCCGTCGACAAGGTTCGATATGTCGGCGAGCCGGTTGCCGTGGTGCTGGCCGAAACTGCGGCGATTGCTGAAGATGCGCTCGAACTCATCGAGTTCGATGTGGAAGAGTTGCCGGTGGTCGTCACGACCCAGGCTGCCGCGACAGATCGGCAGCTTCTGTTCGAGGAGTCCGGCACCAACTGCCCGATCGTCATGACGGCCAGCAAGGGCGACGCGGAAAAGGCTTTTGCGAGCGCACCCTACACACGGCGGGAGAGTTTCAGCGTCCAGCGCCATTTTGCGCTGCCAATGGAGACGCGCGGCCTGCTGGCGGTTTGGGATGAAGCTGAAGAGCAACTGACGGTCCACGGCGCGACCAAGGTTATCTTCTTCAATCGCGCATTGCTGGCAAAGATGCTCGGGCTTTCCAACGACCGGGTCGAGATGATCGAGGTCGATGTGGGCGGTGCCTTTGGCGCGCGCGGCGAGTTTTATCCGGAGGATTTTCTCATACCCTTTGCCGCCCGGCACACAGGTCGCCCGGTGCGGTGGATCGAGGATCGCCGCGAAAATCTCATGGCGATGAACCACGCTCGCGAAATGGATGCCGAGATCGAGATTGCCTGCGAGCTTGATGGCACGGTCATCGGCCTGCGCGGCAATATCAATGTCGACATCGGCGCCTATGTCAGGACCAACGGCTTCACCGCGCCGCGCAATGTCGCCCAGTTCTGCTCCGGGCCCTATGACATCGCCAATATCGCGCTCGATGCCAGCGTGTTCATGACCAACAAGACGCCTGCCGGAACCTATCGCGGGCCCGGGCGCTTCGAGGCGAGCTTCTTCATGGAACGCCTTCTCCACCTAGCGGCCCAGGATCTTGGCATTGACCAGGCGGAGATCAGGCGCAAGAACCTCATCCCCGAAGCCAAGATGCCGTTCAAGATGGCGCGGATGGCGCATGTCGATCCAAGCTCGGAGACCGAGTGCGACGGCGGGGCCTATGGCGAGGTCTTTGACCGCTGCCTTGAGGAGTTCGGCTGGGAAGAAAAGCAGCACCTCCAGGGCAAGCTGATCGACGGGCGCTATCACGGTATCGGCCTTGGCTGCTTCGTGGAAGGCGGTGCAGCCGGGCCACGCGAGGGTGTCAGGATGCGGCTGGAGAGCGATGGCTCGGTGATCGTCAATGTTGGATCATCCGCCGTCGGGCAGGGGCTCCAGACCATCCTCGGCCAGATCGCCGCTGACGGGCTGGGTCTCCCGATGGAGCGGATTTCGGTCCGCCACGGTTCGACCTCACTGGTTAAGGAGGGGTTTGGCTCCTTCCATTCCCGCTCCACCGTGATGGGCGGATCGGCTGTCCACAATGCCTGCATCGAGATGATGCAGAGGATCAGGGAAAAGGCGGCGCTCCGCTTCGGCTGCAGCGCCGAGGCGATCGAGATCCTGGATGGAAAGGCCCGGCACAAGGGCGCATCGCTCGATTTTGCCGCTCTAGCCGGTGAAGGCCTTGAGGTCGAGCTCAGCTTCCCCAATTCGAAGCATACCTACAGCTATGGGGCCCATGCCGCCCATGTCGCGGTCGACCCGGCAACCGGCCATGTGGAGATCCTGAAATACCAGACCGTCGAAGATGTCGGCCGGGTCATCAACCCCGCCACCTTGCATGGCCAGGTTCTGGGCTCTGCCTGTCAGGGCTTCGGCAGCGTCTTCCTGGAAGAGATCATCTATGACGAGAATGGCCAGCTGCTGACCGGCACGCTTGCCGACTATCTGATCCCGACCTCAACCGATTTCCGCGGCGTTGATTCTGTTTCGCTGGGGCTTCGGCCCTGCCCGAACAATCCGCTTGGTGCCAAGGGGGCGGGCGAGGGCGGCCTGATCGCCGTGGGCGGAACGCTTGCCAATGCGATTGCCGCAGCACTCTCTTCCTTTGATGTGAAGCCGCACCACCTGCCGCTGACGCCCCGGCGGATATGGCACCTGATCAACGATAGCAAGAAGTCTGGCTTTGCGGCCCAGGCACAAGCCAACTCTACTGATGCGAGAACAGGCCAATGAAACCTCTACCGAAAATCGGCGTGCGCCTGCACGGCTCCATTTCCGCCCGTGAATGTGTGGAAAAGGCCCAGGCTGCAGAGAAAGCTGGCCTCGAAGCCCTGTGGTTTGCCGAGAACGCCTTTGCGCGCGGCATTCTTCCCGCCGCAGCAGCTTGCGCAGTCTCAACGCAGCGGATCAAGATCCAGGCCGGTGTCTTCAACCCGTTCAGCCGTCATCCGACGATGATGGCAATGGAAATTGGTGCGCTTGACGAGCTTTCCAATGGACGCGTCGGGGTGAGCATCGGCGCCGGC
>Ga0182748_1004149_pt1 | contig 11724 bp, 10 predicted proteins | sample eDN3rd37CKraftOP_FD_128877 | JGI IMG/M metagenome (GOLD analysis project Ga0182748, IMG submission 128877) | Enriched Organic Plus compost microbial communities from Emeryville, California, USA - eDNA 3rd pass 37_C Kraft OP (version 2) (version 2) ...
CAGCGGCGGGCCGGCCAGAAAGATCGTGCCCTGATTGCGGACGATCACCGTCTCGTCGGACATGGCGGGCACATAGGCGCCGCCCGCGGTGCAGCTGCCCATCACGCAGGCGATCTGCGGGATGCCCTCGGCGGACATCTGCGCCTGATTGTAGAAGATGCGGCCGAAATGGTCGCGATCGGGAAACACCTCCGCCTGGTGCGGCAGGTTGGCGCCGCCGCTGTCGACCAGATAGAGGCAGGGCAACCGGTTCTCGCGGGCGATCTCCTGCGCGCGGAGATGCTTCTTCACCGTCATCGGGAAATAGGCGCCGCCCTTCACCGTGGGATCATTGGCGACGATCAGGCATTCGCGGCCGGAGACGCGGCCGATGCCGGCGATCATCCCCGCGCCCGGCGCTTCGCCGTCATACATGCCGTTCGCGGCGAGCTGACCGATTTCGAGAAAGGGCGAGCCGGCGTCGAGCAGACGGTGGACGCGATCGCGCGGCAGGAGCTTGCCGCGATCGGCGTGGCGCTTGCGGGACGCCTCGGACCCGCCGAGCGCGGCGGTGGCGACGTGGGCGCGCAGCGTTTCGGCCAGCGCGCGATTGCGCGCCGCGTTGGTGCGGAAGCCGTCCGAGACCGGATCGATCAGGGTGGAGAGCGTGGTCATGCGCCGATCAGCTCGCGGCCGATCAGCATCCGGCGGATCTCGTTGGTGCCGGCGCCGATGTCGAGCAGCTTGGCGTCGCGCATATAGCGTTCGACCGGCCAGTCCTTCGTATAGCCGGCGCCGCCCAGCGCCTGCACCGCCTCGAGCGCGACGCGTATCGCATTCTCGCTGGCGAGCAGGATCGCACCCGCTGCATCGAAGCGCGTCGTCCTGCCCGCATCGGCAGCGCGCGCGACCGCATAGACATAGGCTCGCGCGGAGTTGAGGGCGACATACATGTCGGCCACCTTCGCCTGCATGAGCTGGAAGCTGCCGATCGGCTGGCCGAACTGCCTGCGCTCGCGAACATAGGGCAGCACGACATCCAGACAGGCCTGCATGATGCCGAGCTGGATGCCGGCGAGCACGGTGCGCTCATAATCGAGGCCGGACATGAGCACGCCCACGCCGCCATTTTCCGGGCCCATGACATTCTCTTCCGGCACCTCGCATTCGTCGAAGACGAGCTCGGCCGTGGGCGAGCCGCGCATGCCGACCTTGTCGATCTTCTGGCCGATCGAGAAGCCCTTGAAGCCTTTCTCGATGAGGAAGGTGGTGATGCCGCGGGCGCCCTCGCCGGTCTTGGCATAGACGATCAGCGTGTCCGCCTCGGGCGCGTTGGTGATCCAGAACTTGGTGCCGTTGAGGATATAGCGATCGCCCCGCCGCTCGGCGCGCAGCTTCATCGAGACGACGTCGGAGCCGGCCCCCGCCTCGGACATGGCGAGGCTGCCGACATGCTCGCCCGAGATCAGCTTGGGCAGGTAGCGCGCCTTCTGATCGGCATTGCCCCAGCGGCGGAGCTGGTTGACGCACAGGTTGGAATGGGCGCCATAGCTGAGGCCCACCGACGCGGACGCGCGCGCCACCTCCTCCTGCGCGACGACATGCTCGAGATAGCCGAGGCCGAGACCGCCATCGGCTTCCTCCACCGTGATACCATGCAGGCCCAGCGCACCCATTTCGGGCCAGAGCTGTCGCGGAAACCAATCTTCCGCATCGATCCGCTTGGCCAGCGGGGCGATGCGATCGGCGGCGAAGCGGGCCGTGGCCTCGCGAATGGCGTCGCCGGCGTCGCCGAGCGCAAAGTCGAAATCAGGCATCCCATCCGTCCTCGATGAAGCTTTGCGCCACAGGAATATCCGCCGCCGCGGCCGGCGGGAAATTGAAACTTCCATCGGCAAGCCATAGACAAAATCTATGGATCGCTATCTCCTCCGCTACTTTCTGGCGGTCATCGATCAGGGCACCTTCTCGAAGGCTGCGGCGGCGTGCCACGTTTCGCAGCCGACGCTGTCGGTCGGCATCGCCAAGCTCGAGCAGGCACTTGGCAAGCCGCTGTTCCATCGCACGAGCCGGCGGATCGAGCTGACCCCCGCGGGCGCGACGCTGCTTCCGCACGCCCGCCGGATCGAGGCCGAATTCGCCCGGGCGGAACGCCGCGTCCGCGGCGCTGCGGCGGCACGCGTCGTCCGGCTGGGCCTCGTCACCACGCTGCCGCCGCGATGGATTGAAGGCTATCTCGGCCGGCTGCGCGCATACGCTCCCGAAGAACGCGTCGAGATCGTCGAAGGCAGGAAGAGCGAACTCACCGAGCGCCTGGGCCGGGGCAGGATCGACGCCGCGCTGACGGTGCTGCGCGGCGACGAGGAGCGACCCACGCACAGGCCGCTGGTGACGGAGGGCTATTCGCTGGCGCTCTCCGTCCGTCACCGGCTCGCCGGACGCCATGCGATCGACGCCGAGGAGCTGTTCGAGGAGCCGATGATCGTCCGGCACAATTGTGAACTCCTGTCCGAAACCAGCCGTTTCTTCACCGCGCGCGGCGTGCGCCCCTTCTTTCCCGCGCGCACCGCCAGCGAGGAGCGCGCGCTCGCCTATGTCCGCAACGGGCTTGGCATCACCATCATGCCGAACGGCTTCGAGGCGGAGGGTGTCGCGCGCGTTCGCCTGGCCGGCTTTGATTTCGTCCGGCACATCGGATTGCTGTTCGGCAGCCATGTCGAGCCGGGAGGGCTGCTCGCCCGTCCGGCGCTGCGCCTGCTGGAGGAGACCATCACCGCGGCCGCCAAGGATCATTCGCCGAACGGATAGGTGTCCGGCAGGCCGCGGTGATGCTCTGGGCCGAGCGGCGTAACCGCCTGCGTCTCGTCGAACCAGACATAGGCATCGAACTGCTCGGGCAGAACGGCCTCAGAATAGTGGCTCCAAAGCTCGGTATCGGGCCGATAGATCACGCCGATGAAGCGTTCCAGCCGCGGCTCGGAGAGGCGGCGGCGCAGCGGCTCGTTGCGGCCGGGGGAAAGATCGAGAAGGAAGCGGTCTCTTCCCGTATCATGGCAGAGCCGCTCATAGCTGTCGGCCCGCGACGGATTGACGCGCTTCACCTCCATGTCGCCATCCCAGTCGGTCGCGGCGGCAACGGTGCCGCCATGGGTGCCGAAGCCGATCAGCGCGACCTCGCGGCCGAAAGCCTCCCGGCAAAGCTGACCGATGTTGAGCTCCTCCCGCATGACCCCCATGTCGGTGAAGCGCGCATCCCCGATATGGCTGTTGTGCGCCCACACGATCGCCTTGGCTTCCGGTCCTTTCGCATCCAAAAGGTGACGCAGCGTTTCGAACATGTGCGTGTCGCGCAGGTTCCAGCTTTCCGCGCCGCCATGATACATGATCCGATAATAGCGCTCGGCCGAGGCGATCAGCCGGGCGTTCTGCGCGGCATCGAGGAAGGAATCGCCGTCGTCGCGCGCATAATCGAGCTGCTTCTCGAGAAGCGCGCGGCATTGCGCGATGACGGCGGCTTCGCATTCGGCATAGCCCCGCGTGATCGCCGCCCGGCCGTAAGTGGCCGGATTCTTCTGCCAGGGGGTGAGGCAGCCATAGCGCTCGCGCGCGATAGCGGCGGCGTCGGGATCCACCCGGTCGAGATATTCCAGCACGGCTCCGATCGAAGCCGATATGTTGTAGATGTCGAGCCCGTAGAAGCCGGCGCGCGCCTCCAACGCGGCGATGCCGCCATTATGTTCGCGCAGCCATTCGATCAGCGCTTGAACCTCAGTGTTGCGCCACATCCACGTCGGGAAGCGCCGGAAGGGCGGTTCGCCGCGCGCACGGGCCGGCCGATGACGGACATAGCGATCCACCGCCGCGGCGTCCGGCCAGTCCGCCTCGACGGCGAGGATGGTGAAGCCGTGCCGAGCGATCAGGTGGCGGGTGATGGCCGCGCGTGCACGGTAGAATTCGCTCGTGCCGTGGCTCGCCTCGCCGAGCAGCACGATGCGCCGATCGGCAAATCGATCGAACAGGCGCCCGAACGCCGGATCGTCGAAGTCCGGTAGGTCTTCGGCGGCAGCCGCGATCATCGCCGGCAGGCTCTCGCCGCGCGCCGCGCCCGGAAGATGATTGCTCGCCGCGCGGCGGCCATCCTCCCGCCAGCCCTGCTCGCCGATCAGCGGCACGAAGGTGACGGAACCCAGATCTTCCTGCTCGCATTCCGTCGCGGAAACGCGCCGAATCTTGCAGAGCGTCTGGCTTCCGGCCTCGCCGATCGGGATGACAAGCCGTCCTCCCACCCGCAGCTGTGCCTTGAGCGCGGCCGGTACCTCGGGGCCGCCGGCCGAGACCAGAATCGCGTCGAACGGGGCCTCTTCGGGCAGGCCCCGTGTGCCATCGCCAATGCGGATATCGACATTGGCATAGCCCAGCGCCGCGATCCGCTCGCGCGCAAGCAACGCCAGCCGTTCGTGACGCTCGATCGCGACCACGCGCTCCGCGATCCGGGCAACCACCGCCGCGGCGTAGCCGGAGCCGGCGCCCACTTCCAGCACCTTGTCGCTCGCCGCGAGCTCGGCCGCCTCGATCATCACGGCCACGATATAGGGTTGGGAGATGGTCTGCCCCTCGTCTATCGGGAGCGCCGAATCCTCATAGGCGAATTCCTCCATCCCGACCGCGACGAACCGCTCGCGCGGCACCTCGCGCATCGCCGCGAGGACGCGCGGATCCCGCACGCCCCGCCGGGCGACCTGGAGATCGACCATCTGGCCGCGGAGCCGATCATAATCCGCCATTTCGCTATCCTCATCCCTGCGATGCGGGACAGGAAGCGGCATCTTCGCTCAGCTCCTTCGATCGGCTCGCTGCCGGGCCGTGCGCGAGCGCGTGGCGACGTTACCGCCGAGCGCGCTCGGCTGAACCGGGTCGAGCGTCGATGTCGGCCGCCGTTCGGGCACGGCGGAGTCGCCACGCAGCACCGGCCGCTCGGCGCCAGGTTCCGGATCCCCGAGCCGCACCGGCTCCTCATGCCGCTCATGTCCGCGCCCGGGATCCCATCCCGGCTTGTTGCTGCCGTGCATCCGCCGATCGTCGCGTGCCATGGCGCCTCTCCATCACTGCCATGCATTCAAAACGGGCGAGCGGACGGCATTATCCCGGGCAGCGCTGCCGCCGCCGACGCAATGCCACGGCCCGTCCCGTCCACACGGAGCGGCAAAAGAGCGTAAGACGTCGCTACGCGGCTTCGAGCAAACGCGCCGCCTGGGCGCGGGCCTCGTCCGTCACTTCGGCACCAGAGAGCATCCGGGCGATTTCCTCGCGCCGATCCCCGGCGTCCAGCGCACGCACGTCGGTGCGAGTGACGAGCCCGTCATGGCTCTTGGCGATCAGCCAGTGCGCGTCGGCGCGCGCCGCCACCTGCGGACTGTGCGTGACCACCAAAATCTGCGCCTTGCCGGCCAGCCGCGCCAGCCGTTCTCCGATCGCGCTCGCCACGGCACCGCCGACCCCGCGATCGATCTCGTCGAAGATCATCGTCGTTGCTCCGCCCTCTTCGGCGAGCGCGACCTTGAGCGCGAGGATGAAGCGGGAAAGCTCGCCGCCGCTCGCGATCTTCATCAGCGGGGCGAAGGGCGCACCGGGATTCGTCGATATCTCAAACTCCACGCGGTCGCAGCCGTCCGGTCCCCACTGCCCTTCGGCCAGAGAGGCGACGACAGTGCGGAAACGTGCGGCATCAAGCTTGAGCGGCACGAGCTCGGCCGCGACGGCGGCATCGAGCCGTTCGGCCGCCGCCGTCCGTTCGGCGCTGACGCGCCGGGCGGATGCCTCATAGGCTGCGCGCGCGGAGCGCACCGCCTCCTCCAGCACGGCGATACCCTGATCACCCGCCTCGATGTTCGCCAGCCGCCGGGCGAAGTCCGCCGCCAGCGCGGCGAGCGCGTCGGGCTCCACCCGATGCTTGCGCGCCAACGCCCGCAAGTCGAACAGCCGCCGCTCGACCGTATCGAGCCGCGCCGGATCGAAAGCCATCGCCTCAGCGGCTGCGGCAAGCTGCGCTTCCGCCTCGTCGGCCTCGACCAAGGCGCGGTCCAGCGCAGCCAGCGCCTCGGCGAGCAGCGGATGCTCGCCGGCGATCCTGTCGAGCCGGCGCGCCGCCTGGCGCAGCTGGGCAAGCCCGCCTTCCGATCCTTCGAGATGCTGGGCGACAGCGCTGAGATCGTCCGCGAGCCGGGCGCCCTTCTGCATCGCAGCGCGCTCCTCGGCGAGCGCTGCCTCCTCCCCCGCTTCCGGTGCGAAGGCGCCGAGCTCTGCCACGGCGTGCTCCAGAAACGCGCGATCGCGCGCCGCCGTCTCGAGCTCCGCGCGCGCCGCATCCAACGCTTCCTCCGCCGAGCGCCAGGCGCGATAGGCCTCAGCCAGATGATACGCTTCGATACGGCCGAATGCATCGAGCAGCGCGCGGTGGCCACGCGGATTGAGCAGGCCCCGATCGTCATGCTGCCCGTGAATTTCGACGAGTCCGGCAGCGAGCTCGCGCAGCAGGCCCGCGGACACCGGCTGATCGTTGACGCTCGCCCGGCTGCCGCCATCGGCCTTGACGATGCGGCGAATGATCAGCGGTTCGCCCGGATCGACCTCCAATCCATTGTCCGCCAGCAGCGCGAGCGCCGGATGGTCTACCGGAACCTCGAAACTCGCCGTCACCACCGCCTGCTGCGCGCCGCGCCGGACGAGCCCGCTGTCGGCACGGGCGCCGAGGGCGAGGCCAAGCGCATCGAGCAGGATCGACTTGCCGGCCCCCGTCTCGCCGGTCAACGCCCCCAGGCCACGGGGAAAATCGAGATCCAATGCCTCGATCAGCACGACGTCACGAATGGCCAGAGCTACCAGCATCGCCATTTCTCTATGCGATGCCGTCCGAGCCGTCATGCCCCTTCATGCATGGCAGCCGGCCTTCTCGCCGGCGCGGGAGTGGAAAGGCGGTGGCGGCGCCTGTACACGCAATCTTCACCGCACCGGGGCACGACGCCGGCAAGGATCGCCGGCAAGGCCATCGAAAGGGGGATCGGAGCGATGTCGCTGCTGGTAACGGTGCTGGCCCATAACGAGGAGAGGCGAATCGGCGGCTGCCTTTCGAGCCTCCTCGCCGAACCGGGCGATTTCCCCATCCATGTCGTCGTCAATGGCAGCCGCGACCGCACCGCCGAGATCGCCCGCAGCTTCGGCAGCCGCGTGACGGTCCACGACTATGCCCGGCCCGGCAAGGCGCGAAGCTGGAACCGCTTCGTGCTGGACGAGCTGCCCGCCTATGCCGACGTCCATGTCTTCGTCGACGGCGATGCCGAGATCGCTTCCGGATCGCTGGCAGCGCTGGAGCGCTGGCTTGCCGATCATCCCGAGGCCAATGCCGCCTCGGCATTGCCGATGAACGGGCGCAACCTGGCAGCCTATCAGGCGGGAATGCAGGCGGAGCACGGGCTGTTCGGCGATCTTTACGCGCTGCGCGGGACATTCCTCACGCGCATGCGGGCGAGCGGCATACGCTTGCCCGACGATCTGATCGGGGACGACGGCCTCATCGGCTCGCTCGTCAAGACCGACCTCGGCCCGCTGGACGGATGGCAGGAGACGCGCGTGGCGGTGTGCCTCGATGCGGGCTTTTACTGTGAGCCGATTCGCCTAGCCGCCCCGGCGAGCTGGCGAATGCAGTATCGGCGCCTCGTCAGCTATTCGGTGCGCCACTACCAGAATCGGATCATCACCGAGATCATGCGCAGCGCCGGCCCGCGCGGCCTCCCTGCCCGCTTGGCCGAGCTTTATCCGGACCATCTCGTCCGGTTTCGCCCCCGCCCCACGCTCTCGACCTGGTGGTTCGATCGCGCGGCACTCCGGAAAATGCGGGCCGAGCAGCCCTGATCCCCTTCCCTTCCGGCCGGAAGGGGGGCACGGCGACAGGGATCCCGAGGACGAACGCCATGCCCACATTGCTCCTGCTGATCTGCTCGAACCTTTTCATGACCATCGCCTGGTACGGCCATCTGCGCTTTCCGGACGCGCGGCTGTGGGTGGTGGTGCTCGCTTCCTGGAGCATCGCGCTCGTCGAATATTGCTTTGCCGTGCCCGCCAACCGGCTCGGCTACTATCACGGCCTTTCCGGCGGACAGCTCAAGATCATGCAGGAATGCGTGACGCTCTGCGTCTTCGCGCTGTTCGCGACCGTGGTGCTCAAGGAGCCGATCACCTGGCGCTATCTCGGCGCCGGGCTGTGCGTGGCCGGCGCCGCCGCCTTCATGTTCGTCGGCCGATCCTGACGCCGGCTTGTCCACCGTTGCCGCGGCGCCCATATCGCGCCGACCTAACGAAGCGCAGGACACCAATGAGCGAAGACAAGATTGGCTGGCACGGCACGACGATCCTTTCCGTGCGCAAGGGCGGCAAGGTCGTGATCGCCGGCGACGGGCAGGTTTCGATGGGCAACACGGTGATGAAACCGAATGCCCGCAAGGTCCGGCGGCTCGGCGACGGATCGGTGATCGGCGGCTTCGCCGGCGCGACGGCCGACGCCTTCACGCTCTTCGAGCGGCTCGAGCGCAAGCTGGAGCAGTATCACGGCCAGCTGCTGCGCGCGGCGGTGGAGCTCGCCAAGGATTGGCGCACCGACAAATATCTGCGCAACCTGGAAGCATTGATGATCGTCGCCGACAGGGAGGTGACGCTGATCCTCACCGGCAATGGCGACGTGCTGGAGCCGGTAGGGGGCGTCGCCGCGATCGGTTCCGGCGGTAACTATGCGCTCGCCGCCGCCCGTGCGCTGGTGGACTATGAAGCGGACCCGGAGACGATCTGCCGCAAGGCGATGGCGATCGCGGCGGACGTCTGCGTCTTCACCAACGATCAATTGACGATCGAGACGCTGGAAAGCGCCGCCTGAAGCGGATTAGGCTGCGCCCATGCCGCAGCCTTTCTCCATCGCACGTCGCGGCCTCATCGGCACGGGGCTGGCCGGGCTCGGCCTCGCCGCGTTGCCCGGATGCGCGACCATCGGCAGCGCTGGGCGCACGCGGCCAAGCTGCCTGCCCCCTGTCCATGTGTCGGAGGACCGGCTGATACGCTCGGTCGTCGGGCTCCGGCCATTCCGGCCTTCGGGCTTCGTCGTTCGTGCCGAGACGCTCGGCGCAAAGCGGCTGGTGCACAATTACGGACATGGCGGCGCTGGAATCATGCTAAGCTGGGGCACATCTCGGCTCGCGACCAATCTGGGGCTGCCCGGGCATAGCGGGCCGGTGGCCGTGATCGGCGCCGGCGTGGTCGGGCTCACCACGGCACGGCTCGTGCAGGAAGCCGGCTTTCCCGTCACCGTCTATGCAAAGGCACTGCCGCCTGAGACCACGTCCAACATCGCCGGCGGCCAATGGTATCCCTCTTTCCTTTACGACGAGGACAGTCTCACGCCGGCTTTCGAGGCGCAGCTCGTGGCGGCCGCCGCCTATGCCTATCGCCGGTTTCAGATCATGATCGGCGACGATTACGGTGTGCGCTGGATGCGCAATTACGAGCTGTCGGACCGGCCGTTCGGCGAGGGCCGGACGGATGCGCTGATCGCCTCCATGCTGCCCGAATCGCGTGCACTGGGGAGCGGCGAGCATCCGTTCGCACAATCCTATGCGCGCCAGTTCACCGGCATGATCATCGAGCCGCCGCGATTCCTGCGCGCGATGCTGCGCGACATCCAGATCGCGGGCGGTCGCATCGCGGTCCGCGCGTTCCGGACGCCTGGAGAGATCGCAAATCTGCCGGAGACGCTCGTCTTCAACTGTACCGGCCTGGGCGCTGCCGAGCTGTTCGGCGATACCGAGCTGATGCCGGTCCGCGGCCAGCTCGCGGTGCTGCTGCCCCAGCCGGAGGTGGATTATGCGGTGACCGCGCCGGGCCTGCGCTACATGTTCTCGCGCAGCGACGGCGTGCTCCTCGGCGGGACGGCCGAACGTGGCAACGTCTCGCTCGATCCGGATCCGGTGACGACCGCGAGGCTGATCGCCGGGCATCGCGCCCTCTTCGGATCGATGCGCTGCGGTTGACCTGATCGGCCAAGCGCCCATATCGCGGCGACCTACCTTTCTTCGGACCTTCCATGAACGACGCACTCACTCCCAAAGCCATCGTTGCTGCCCTGGACGCCCACATCATCGGCCAGGACGACGCCAAGCGCGCCGTCGCCGTCGCGCTGCGCAATCGCTGGCGCCGGCAGAAGCTCGCGCCCGAGCTGCGCGACGAGGTCAGCCCCAAGAACATCCTGATGATCGGGCCGACCGGCTGCGGCAAGACCGAGATCAGCCGCCGCCTGGCCAAGCTCGCCGATGCCCCGTTCGTGAAGGTCGAGGCGACCAAGTTCACCGAGGTCGGCTATGTCGGCCGCGATGTCGAGCAGATCGCTCGCGATCTCGTCGAGGAGGCGGTCCGGCTCGAAAAGGAACGCCGCCGCGCGGCGGTGAAGGACAAGGCGGAGGAAGCCGCGATGAACCGCCTGCTCGACGCGCTGGTCGGCAAGGACGCGTCGGAAGCGACGCGCTCCGCCTTCCGTCAGCGCTTCCAGGACGGCCATCTCGACGAGAAGGAGGTCGAGATCGAAATGGAGGATACGGGCGGCATGCCGTTCGAGATTCCCGGCATGGGCGGCCAGGTCGGCATGATCAACCTCTCCGACATGATGGGCAAGGCATTCGGCCAGGGCCGCACCAAGCGGCGCAAGCTGCCGGTGAAAGCCGCCTGGGCCAAGCTCGTCGAGGAGGAAGGCGACAAGCGGCTCGATCAGGATGAGGTCAGCCGGGCGGCGCTGGCCGATGCGGAGGCGAACGGCATCGTCTTTCTCGACGAGATCGACAAGATCGCGGTCAGCGACGTGCGCGGCGGATCGGTGAGCCGGGAAGGCGTGCAGCGCGATCTCCTGCCGCTGATCGAAGGCACGACCGTCGCCACCAAATATGGACCGATGAAGACGGACCACATCCTCTTCATCGCTTCCGGCGCCTTTCACGTCGCCAAGCCGAGCGACCTGCTGCCCGAGCTGCAGGGCCGCCTGCCGATCCGCGTCGAGCTGAAAGCGCTGACCGAGGCTGATTTCGTGCGCATCCTCTCGGCGACACGCGCGTCGCTCACCGAACAATATCGTGCGCTGCTCGGCACGGAAGGCGTCGAGCTCGCCTTCACCGACGACGGGATCGCGGCGATCGCGCGCACCGCTGCGCAAGTGAACGAGAGCGTCGAGAATATCGGCGCGCGCCGGCTGCAGACGGTGATGGAGAAGCTGCTCGAGGAGGTGAGCTTCGATGCTGAGGATCGCGGCGGCACCACGCTGACGGTGGACGCCGCCTATGTGGAAAGCCAGCTCAAGGAAATCGCGCGGAACACCGATCTCAGCAAATATGTGCTCTAGCTAGCAGCCACCAAAGCCCCCGCGCCTCTCGACAAGGTTGCTGCGTTGCGGCACTAGCGGCGCCCATGCAGCATCTCCATGGCCTGATCGCCAGTCTCGCCACCTTCACGATCGCGGTGATCTCGGCCGGGGGCTATTGGGGCATCGCCTTGCTGATGGCGATCGAGAGCGCCTGCATTCCGTTGCCGTCCGAGATTATCATGCCCTTTGCCGGCTATCTGGTGTCGATCGGCCGGCTGGAGCTTTTCCTGGCGGCGACGGCCGGCGCGATCGGCTGCAATCTCGGCTCGATCGTGGCCTATGAAGTAGGCAAGCGCGGC
>Ga0182748_1004151_pt1 | contig 11720 bp, 14 predicted proteins | sample eDN3rd37CKraftOP_FD_128877 | JGI IMG/M metagenome (GOLD analysis project Ga0182748, IMG submission 128877) | Enriched Organic Plus compost microbial communities from Emeryville, California, USA - eDNA 3rd pass 37_C Kraft OP (version 2) (version 2) ...
GAGAACGCCGCCCGCCACGCGGTCGGGGACGTTGTGCCTTATGACGCTGCTGATGCAGGGCAGCAAGCCGCCGAGCGCCAGCCCCATCAGGAAACGCAGCCCGATCAGCTGCCAGGCTTGCGTCACGAAGGCTTGCGGGATCAGAAGCAGGGCAGAAACCGACAGCGCGCCGATGATGACGCGCGTGTGGCCGATGCGGTCGGCAAGGCGACCCAGCCGTGAGGACGACATGATGCTGCCGAGTGCGGCAGCAGCCATCACCACGCCGGAAATCAGGGTCACCTTCGTCTGGTCGTCCATCAGTTGCATCACATAGACGGTGATGATCGGCTCGATCGACATATTGGCGAAAAGCAGCAGCATGCCCGTCACCAGCATGGCGATGACCGGTTTTCTGTCCGGGACCGATGCCCAGATGGATTCCGCCTTCTGTTCCCTGGTTGGCTTCGGCGGCTTGCGCTCTTCGCGGATCAGGAAGGTGGTTGCCAGAAAGGTGAGGAAGATCACGCCGCCCGCCAGCCAGAAGGTGGCGCGGATGCCGATCAGCGGCGGCAATGCGCCGCCGAGCAGCGGCCCTGCCAGGTTGCCCGCCATGATGCCCGCCGACAGCGCGCCCAGCGCCCAGCCGGTCTTGTCCTTCGGCGTCTGCGTGGCGACGAGGATCATCGAGCCGGAGGAATAGCCGCCAGCAATGCCAACGAAGAGCCGCAGCGCCACCAGCTGCCACACACTCGTCACCATGCCGATCAGCGACATGGCGACGGCCATGCCGAGGCTGGCGCGGATCAGCATCAGCTTGCGCCCGTAACGGTCGCCGAGCTTGCCCCAGAGCGGCGCGACGAAGGCTGCGGCCAGAAAGGTCGCGCCATAGGCAATGCCCGACCATTGCACGATGGCCGCGTGGTCCGCGACGCCGAGCTGTTCCACATAAAGCGGCAGGAAGGGCAGCAGCAGCGACATGGCGATAAGCGTGGTGAATGAGCCGACGAGGCAGATCGCGAGGTTCTGCTTCCAGTAGCGTTCGTGACTTTCTGCATCGCTCATTCCGGCGGTGTCATCCCCGGCGGCGGATTGTGTCGCGCTCATATTGTTCTCTGCGGATTGTATTGTATTCCATTTTGGGATACCAAGTTGGAATACATCCATGCGCCTGTTGGCCTGGCTTGTCAATCGGTGCACGGCGGTGCGCGTGCAAAAGGAGAGCGGGTTTCAATGTCCCAGATGCAGGAAATCGAAGCACAGCTTCGCGACAGGATTCTCGGGCTCGAGCTTGGGCCGGGCGAACGCTTGACCGAGCGCTGGATCGAGGCGCAGTTTTCCGCATCGCGCACGCCGATCCGGGCGGCGCTCCTGCGGTTGGAGGCGGAGGGGCTCGTCTGCCGGGAAGGGCGGGGCTGGACGGTCTCGCCGATCAATCTCGGCGAAATCGAACAGATCGGCGTTTATCGCGAGGCGCTGGAAATTGCCGCTTTAAAGCTGACCTGCGCATTGGAAGACCGCAGCGGCGTTGAGCCGATTGCGGCGATGCTGGATAGTTGCGACGCCGACACCTCGCGGGAGGAATGGCACCGTATCGGCATGGATTTTCATATCGAGCTGGCGCGGCTCTCCGGCAACGAGTTTCTCAGCCGCGGCGTGCGCGATGCCATGCAGCGCCTTTCACGGGCGCGCTGGCTGGAAGTGCGCGACGAGGCGGCGCTCGCCCGCGCTTGGGCAGAACACCACGCCATTCTGGACGCGGTGCGCGAAGGCGACGCCGACAGGGCGGCGACGCTGATGAGTGCGCATCTGGATGGAAGCCGCAGCCGCCTCGTCAGCAATCTGCACGAGGGTCGGCGTGGCCTCAAAGCGCGGGGTTTTGCCGTAATAGGCACGTGACCGTTACCGCCATTCGGGCAGCTTGTGGCCGTCACGCGAATAATATTGCCTGCGCCCGTCGCGCAGCCCGATATCGTGCAGCAAATATTCCGGCGAATATTCCGTGACGACGAGCCGGGCCTTTCTGCGGGCGAAAAGGCGTCCGATGAGTGCGCCGAGGCCCGACCGGCTTTCCGATACAGGAGGGGCGGCTACGCAGATGGTGTCGGTGTTTTTCATGATCTCACCCATGAGCTGTGGCGGCGACTGTGGGAGGCGGTCGCGGTTAAACTGCTCCTATCCATATGCGTGTGAAATGCGTTGTTTTCCAATTGAATGTCGAGTAGCATGCATAAGGAGAACTTATGCATCATGACATTGCCGCTGCCGCCGCTTTCCGCCATACGCGTCTTTGAATCGGCTGCCCGCCATGCGAGTTTCACGCGTGCGGCGGAAGAGCTTGGCATGACGCAGGCGGCGGTGAGCTACCAGATCAGGATATTGGAAGAGCGCGTCGGTGCGCCGCTTTTCCTGCGGCGTCCCCGGCAGGTTGTGCTGACCGAACTCGGCCAGCGTCTCGCCCCGGCGCTGACCGAAGCCTTCGAAACAATGCGCAATGCCTTTGCCAGCCTGCGGGAAGATACCGAGGGCGTGCTGACGATCAGCGTTCTGGCGACCTTCGCGGCCAACTGGCTGGTGCACCGGCTGGGTTCGTTCCAGATGTGCTATCCTTCGCTTGCCGTGCGGCTCGAAACATCCGACCAGTTGATTGACTTCGCGACAACGAATGTGGATGTGGCCATCCGCAGCGGCCAGGGAAATTGGCCGGGGCTTGAGGCGCATGAACTGATAAAGGCCGAATTCACGCCGATGCTGAACCCGGCGCTGGCCGAAAGCGTCGGCGGCATCCATGAGCCCGCCGATCTGTTGAAGCTGAAGGCCATCGACGCGAGCGACCCGTGGTGGAAAATCTGGTACGCGGCCGCCGGCATTGATGATCCGCAAATTCAGGGCAACACGCAGAACCGCTTCGGGGCGCAGCATCTGGAGGGACGCGCCGCCGCGTCGGGGCAGGGCGTGGGCATCCTGACGCCTGCCTTCCATACGCTGGAAGTCGCGTCCGGCCAGCTTATCCAGCCCTTCGACCTGCTTTGCGACGATGGCCGCGCCTATTGGCTGGTCTATCCGAAAAACCGCCGCAACGTGCCGAAGATTCGCGCCTTCCGCGAATGGATATTGGGGGAATTGCGCGGCGGGAACTGAGCGCGAAATTCTGAAAGCGAAAATTTTTTGCACGCATGTCACATTCGGTGACGCTGGTTCGTCATGACTACAGCATCGGCCCAAAAATCGGAATCGAATTTTGGAGCACGATGCGCAGGTTCAATAAGTTAGAGCGACCTTTGTGCGTCCGAATGGACGCACGGCGCTCTAATGAAATCAACATCCAGAAAGGAACGATAGAATGACTGCTCGACTAGATCCGTTTCAGGCTGCCCCGGCTGCGATGAAGGCATGGCTTGCCGCTTCCGAGGCCGCCGCTGCGGGACTGGATGCAAGCCTGGTTGAACTGATAAAAATCCGTTCTTCGCAGATCAATGCCTGCGCCAACTGCATCAATATGCACACAGCCGACGCCCGCGCGCATGGCGAAACCGAGCGGCGCATCTACCTTCTGTCGGCCTGGCGCGAGGCGCCGTGTTATTCCGAACGCGAACGCGCAGCGCTCGGCTGGACGGATGCGCTGACGAAACTGTCGCAGGGGCACGATTTCGCGCAGGCGCGCGACGCGCTGGAAGCGCATTTCACCAAGGAGGAACAGGTGAAGATCACCCTGATGATCAACATCATCAATGGCTGGAACCGCCTCGCGGTCGGTTTCGACCTCTGGTACGAAACCCCGGCCACAAAGGCTGCCGGGTAATGGCAGGGGCGCCCGAACACGGTCGCGCGGCGGAGATTTTCGATCCGCTGCGCCCGAAACTGATCCGTGTGGCCTATCGGATGCTCGGCTCGGTCGCCGATGCGGAGGATATGGTGCAGGAGGCATTCATCCGATGGATGAATGCCGACCGCAGCGACGTGCGCGAGCCGGAAGCCTTTCTGCGCCGCACCGTCACGCGGCTGTGCCTCGACAGACTGAAATCCGGCCAGAAGCAGCGCGAAACCTATTTCGGCCCATGGATTCCCGATCCGGTGGTCGAGGAGGAGGCGGACGAGGATGTTACGCTGCCGCTGATGCTGGCGCTGGAGCGCCTTTCGCCGCTGGAGCGCGCGGCTTTTCTGCTGCATGACGTGTTTGGGCTCGATTTCGAGGAAATCGCACAGACCATCCAGCGCGACGCCGCCGCCTGCCGCCAGCTTGCGGCGCGGGCGCGCAAGCATGTACGCGAGGAGCGTCCACGCTTTCAGGTCGACAAACAGCATGGGCTGAAACTGGCGGAGGCATTCTTCGCCGCCTCGCGCAGCGGGGACATGAAGACACTCGGCACCATGCTGGCGGAGGATGTGCATATGCAGGCCGATGGCGGCGGCAAGCGCCCGGCTTTCCCGAGGCCGGTTCTGGGTTTCGCCAATGTCATGTCGATCCACCAGAAGCTGGCGGCTTATTACGCGGCCAAGCGCTCGGAGTTTATTCGCGCGGTCTATATCAACGGCTTGCCGGGTTTCATCACGCGCGAGGCGGACGGAGAAATCCAGACGACCGCCCTCGACATCGAAGACGGCAAGATCGCCGGGATTTATGTCGTGCGTAATCCCGACAAGCTGAAACACCTACATTGAACGGCGTGCACCATTCGCCTTCAAGCATGTCTCCAAAAACCGGTTCCGGCTTGGAGACATGCTCTACCCGATCAGGTAACGGCAAAGACCTGCCGCGCCAATGCCGATCAGCACGGTGGGCAGCATGGAAAAGCGCGTTGCGGCAAAAATCGTGATTGCAAGCGCGATAAGGTCCGCAGGCTTGTCGGACACGAAATCGGGCGCGATGACGGAGATCAAGACACAGCCCGGCGCTGCTTCCATCACCGCCGTCGCGCGCTTGCTGAGCGTGTGGTTGCGCAGCAGCACATAGCCGCCGATGCGGGTGAGATAGGTGACGCTTGCCATCAGAACGATGGTCAGTACGGCTAACGGATCGATCATTCTTCACCTGCCAGCAGATAGGCTGCAACGAGACCAGACACGGCGCCAGCGGCGACATACCACGCCCCGGGAACGGTGAGATAGGTCAGCGCGGCCACCACGAGGCTGACCAGCCAAGGGCGCGCGGCCGCGAAGCCTTTCCACATGCCGGCCAGCAGAACCAGAAACACCGCCGGAAACGCCATGTCGAAACCATAGGGGCGCAAATCGCCCATCATTGGGCCGAAGGCGGCGCCCAGCGTCGTGAAAACCACCCATGCGAGATAGAAAGGTATGGCAACACCCGCATAGAAGGTGAGGCTCAGGGCCGGGTTTACGCCTTTTGACTGGCGTTGCTTCGCATCCGCAAGGCCGAGCGCCCAGCTTTCATCGCACATGAGGAACAGGCTGGCGAAGGCCTTGCGCTTGGGCAGATGGCGGATGAACGGCGCCAGAGCCGCGCCCATCAAAAGATGGCGGCTGTTGACCAGAAAGGTGATCGCAACAATCAGCAGCACATGCGGCGGCGAGGTCCAGAGCTGGATGGCCGCAAATTCCGATCCGCCGGCAAAATTCAGGCCGGTCATCAGAGGCACTTCGACAAGGCTGAGACCCTTCTGTGCGGCTTGCGCGCCCAGCACCAGCGCATAGGGAATGATGCCAAGCAGAACCGGCAGGCCGGCGGCAGCCCCGCGACGAAATTCCGAGCCGCGCCCGGATCTGCTTTTTTGAGGCACATAGGCCTGTGAAATATCCATAAAATTCCTGCTGGCTGGCCGGGTCATCGGCTGCCCCTTGCTCGGTCTCGTGCGGGTTTGCTTGAGAAGTTCTGCACTATAACCAATCTGTTGAGCAATTTGGTTGCGAATTACGTCCGTTTGCATCAATCTTTGGCAGGAAATGCCAGAGAGATCGCCATAAATGGAATCGGACGCCAATGAAGCTCGATGAGATCGACAAAAGGATTCTGCGCGTGCTGCAACGCGATGGGCGCATCGCCAATAATGACCTCGCAAGAGAGGTTGGCCTTTCGCCTTCGCCCTGCCTGCGCCGGGTCAAGCTTCTGGAAGAAGCGGGCGTGATCGACCGTTATGTCGCGGTGCTGAACCCCGCCAAGGTGGGCAAGGGTCTCACTTTCTTCACCCGCATCCGGCTGGACCAGCAGGATGAGGAAACGCTTCAGACCTTCGCCAAGGAGATATTGAAGCTGCCGCAGGTGCTCGAATGCTATTTCATGCTTGGCGATTACGACGCGATGATCCGGGTGGTTGCGGCGGATATTGAAGACTATCGCCGCTTCCAGTCGGAATATCTGAGCCGGATCAAGGGCGTTCAGAACCTGAAGACCGACGTGCCGAGCCAGACGGTCAAGCAGACTTCCGAAATGCCCCTTTAGGATTGGTCATGCGGCCTGCTCTTTTGCAATGTCCGGATCGAGCCGCGCCAGTTCCTCATTGACCTGATCTGCCAGCGCGAAGAAGCGCTTGCGCATCTTCGCAGCATAGGGATTGGCGTGCTCGATGGCCTGAAAAACTTCCGGCGCGTCGTGGCGCACCATGCCGACCGCCTGCATCAGAAGATCAAAGCTCTTCGTTGTCATGCGGGTGGGCAATGGTTCCATCTGCACCAGAACCCTGGCGATGAGATGGGTCAGGCCCTGCACCATGGCCGCCTCGCGGTCGTGATCTTCCGGGGTGGTGACGATGACGTCGAGGCCGAGGCGGTCTTTCAGGAAGGCCGCGACGCTTCGCGTCCGGTTGCCCCGCACAGGACAGACGGCGATCTTCAGGCCGGCGATGCCGTCGCGCGCGCTTTGCGGGCCGAAAAGCGGATGTGTGGCGACGATATCGACATGCGCGGGCAAGCACCGCCGCATGATCTCGGCAGGCCCGACCTTGACCGAGCCGACATCGAGGACGAGCGTGCGGGGATTTAAGTGCGGCGCGATCATTTCCGCCACGCGGCCGAGCGTTGGGACCGGCGTCGCGAGGATGACGATATCGCAGCCCGCAGCTTCTTCCCAGCTGGTGAGTTCGACGCCATGCATTTGGGCCGTGCGTTCAAGGCCCGCGGCGGGATCGTAGGCATACAAGTGGAAATACGGTTTCAGGTGACGGGCGATAAGCTGCCCGAATGCACCAAAGCCGATAATGCCAATTTTCGTATGCTGATTGTTGTCGCGAGACATGGACTAACCTCTTAAGGGCCGCATGGCCAGAGGCGCTGTCCTTGAAAACTCAACCGCTGGCAATGCAGCGGTTGAACTATGACAAAGCAAACCCGCCGCTATGTGAGCGGGGCGTAATAAGACCGGGGGCTGATGAGTGCTTTGTTCATGCTGCCTAGCTATTCCCGCTTCCGACGGATGTCAACACGTTGTCTATTTCAAATAGGCGCGAACCACATCGACCAGTTCGCCAGCGCCTTCGTCACGTTCCTTCTGGGGCAGGTCGCCGTCGGCCACATGCATCAGGATATGGTCCTCGATCACTTCCGCCATCAGGCCGTTGACCGCGCCGCGAACCCCGGCAATCACCTGCATGACCTCGGCGCAGCCCTTCTCGTCCTCCAGCATCCGCTCCACACCCTCGAGCTGTCCGCGAATGCGGCGCACGCGGTTGATCAGCTTCTGCTTCTCGCGAATGGTGTGAGTCATGAATGCTCCTGAAATCTGGACGGTCAGGCGGGGCGCGCTTCCACCTCCACAGTCACATGCGACAAATCATGGATGGCTGCAAGCTTTTCGCGATAATAGGAGGGTGCGCGCGGATTGGCGGCGACTATGGACACGATTGCGCTGTGATGGCCCGGTCCGATCTGCCAGACATGCAGGTCGGCGATTTCCGCGCCTTCCTTCGCGATGATTGCGCCTATTTCCTCGGGCAAGTCCTCATCTTCGGGAATATAATCGAGAAGCGTTGCGCCTGCCTCGCGGATGAGGCTCCACGACCAGTTTACGATCACCAGCGCGCCGACAATCCCCATCGCGGGGTCCAGCCAGAGCCAGCCGTAAAGGCTGCCGAGCAGCAGTGCCACGATGGCAAGCACCGATGTCAGCGCATCGGCCAGCACGTGAATATAGGCCGCGCGCAGGTTCTGGTCATGTCCGTGATGGGCGTGCTTATGCCCATGGTCATGTCCGTGATGGTGATGCGCGTGATCGTCTTTCAAAAGCCAGGCGCAGACGAGATTGACCGCCAGTCCGATGCAGGCGATGAAGATGGCCTCACGAAAGTCGATGTTAACAGGCGCGCTGAGGCGCCGGAAACTCTCCCAGCCGATCAGCAGCGCGATCATTGCGAGAACGATGGCGCTGGCGAAGGCGGCAAGGTGGCCGAGCTTGCCCGTGCCGAAGGTGAAGCGCGGATTGTTGGCGTGTCTGCGCGCATAAAGATAGGCGAAGCCGGCGATCAACATAGCCGCCGCATGGGTGGACATGTGCCAGCCGTCCGCAACCAGCGCCATGGAACCGTAGATGTTTCCAGCGACAATTTCGATCACCATCATCGTGGCGGTAATGGCGATAACCATCCATGTCCGCCGCTCGTTGCGCTGGTGACTGTCGCCTAGGAAAACGTGGTCATGCCGAGAGGTGAAGCGTTGCGCGTGGTGTTCCGAATGAATTTCGTCATGCATGATGCCGGTCTCCGTAATATAATAGGGGGGTATACTATTTTTAACAGTCGCGCAAGCCTGACTGCGCGAAGCGGCTTCTGCCAGCGGCATGGTCGGCTCTGCTTTCCGAGCGCGGGCAGTTTCACAATTTTGCCGGCTGCGCTGTCTGGCCCTACTGGAAGATGTGCAAAGGACGTAGCGGTTCGCCTTTGGAGGTAGGGCTGACGCCTATTCGGGGTGGCTCCTTTCCCCATTGCCGGAATCTTCTCGCAGTTTTGTTCGGCTAATATGATTTCTCAGTCTTGGGGCAGAACCATCGGAGCACCGCTGTCCGGCTATGGGAAACGGCGCTTCCAGTTTTGAAGCTGCGCATCGCGCCTGCAAATCCACGCCGGGCATAGGGACCGGCCCGGGCAGATGCGGCAATGAGCGAAAAGCGGAGGGATTTATGTCTTCAGACGGAAATGGTCATACGCCTCGCAACCGCGCCCGACGGCATTTTCTGGGGCTTGCAGCGTCCACTGCCGCAAAGATTGCGGCGCTGGGCGTGTTTGCTGCAACGGTATCATCGCGGCCGTCACAGGCGCTGGGCACGAAATGGTGGCATGGCGGCCATGGCGGTGGCGGAGGAGGAGGCTCCGGCGCCAACTGCCTTCTCAAAGGAACTCTCGTCGAAACCCCCACGGGCCCGGTGGCGGTGGAGACATTGTCGGTCGGTGATCTCGTGACCACGGTCCGGGGTGAGGCGCGCCCGGTCAAATGGGTCGGCTGGCAGAGCCACAGAAAGGGCGGCACGCAATGGAATGAAAGCGTGATGCCGATCCGCGTCAGGCGCCATGCCATGGACGGGAAAACACCGCGGCGCGACCTTTATCTTTCGCCCAACCATGCCGTGCTGATCGATGGTGTGCTGATCCGCGTAAAGGATCTGGTCAACGGCCAGAGCATTGCGCGCGTGTCGATGGACAAGCCAATCGACTATTACAACATCGTTCTCGACAGCCATGACGTCATACTGGCGGAAGGGGCTGCCGTGGAGACCTACCTGATGCGCGGCGACAGCTACAGGAGCTTCACCAATTTTGCCGAATATCAGGAATTATATCCGGATGAAGCCAATATCATCATGCAGCCCTGTGCGCCGCTGATGGGCTACGAAGGTGCCCGCCAGCACATACATGCGTTATTGTGCATGAGCGGCCTTCTTCCTGTGCGGGACGTGGTTGAGGAAACCTATCAGCGTCTGGCCGCTAAGGCAGGTGCAAGCGTAGCGTAGAACATGAAGCACCGGACGATGGTAAGAATGGCGGGGTGCCGACTGCACCTCGCCTTTTTCCGGAGAGCAGTCCGGCCTATATCCTGTCCATCAAGGCATACCATGACAGGGCAAGGAACAGCAGCGGCGAGCGGAAGGTGCGACCGCCGGGGAAGGCGGGAATGCGCAGCTCTTCAAACAGTTTCAGCCTGTCGCGATTGCCTGCAACGGTTTCCGCATAGAGCTTGCCCGTATAATTGGCCAGCATGACGCCGTGGCCGGAATAGCCGCCCGCAGAAATGACGCCCGGCATCACCTCGCGCACGAAAGGCTGGCGCGGCATGGTGATGCCAACCGAACCGCCCCATGCATGGGTGATCTCGACCTTGTCCAGCGCCGGGTAAATTTCGGCGATCTGGCGGCGGATATGCGTGCTGATGTCACGCGGATTGTCGGCGGTGTAGGCTTCGCGCCCGCCGAACAGCAGCCTGCCGTCCTTCGAGCGGCGGAAATAGCGCACCACGAAACGGGAATCGTCGATGGATTCACCGCCCGGAATAACCGGGCTGTCATCGCCCAGCGGCACCGTCGCCCCGATAAAGGAGCGGATCGGCATGACATGCGATGAGCTTACCGGCTCCAGTAATCCGCCATAAGCATTAACGGCGATGAAGGCGTTTTTCGCGACGATCGTTCCGCGATTGGTTTCGACCTCGACCCGCCCGCTCGCTGTGCTGATCTTGGTGGCTCGGGTATCTTCAAACAGCTTTGCGCCTGCCGCTTGCGCCGCTTTTGCGGTTCCGACAAGCAGTTTCAGCGGATGGATATGGCCGGTGCCAGCATCATAGACCCCGCCAAAATAGCGTTCCGAACCAAGCAAGCTCGCCGTTTCCCCACGGTCGAGCAGACGCAGATGCGGATAGTTGAAGCGGCTTGCCATCTGCTCGACATGGCGCTCATACGACTTCAGATAGCGCGGCTTATGCACGACCGAAATCTGGCCGGGCACATATTCCATGTCGATCCTGTGTTCGTCCGCAAAAGCGAGGAGATGGGCCTTGGCTTCCTCCGCCACATCGAAGAGGGCCTTGGCGCGCTCGAAGCCATATTCGGCTTCGAGATCTTCTGCCCATGTGCGCTGGCCGGTGCCGAACTGCCCGCCATTGCGCCCCGACGCCCCATCCCCAAACCGTGCGCCATCAATGAGTGTCACATCCACGCCTTGCCGGGCCAGATGATAGGCCGCTGAAAGCCCCGTATAGCCGCCGCCGATGACGACGACATCAGCCTGCCGCGAGCCATCCATTTCGGGATATTGCGGGCGGTCCGGAACGGTCGCCTCGTACCAGGAATAGCCGGGCGAGATTGGGGACTGGTAGGGCATTGGCGATTCCGTTTTAAGGGAGTAGGGGAGTAAGGGAATAGGGGAGTAGGTCAGGTTTCCGATAGCTTGCGGATCAGAAGCCGTAACAGTTTTCCGACACTTTCACTCTTGGCCATTATGGGTTCCATTTTTTCGCTTCTGATGAAACCCAACCTTTCAGCAATGAGCAAGTGAGTTTCGACTTCTTTCAGGGAGCCTTGAGCAATACGCAGAAACTGCTGGTAGGAACCACGCGTGTCGCGTCCGTAACCTTCCGCAATATTGGCCGGCACAGAAACGGCAGCGCGCCGAATCTGACCGATAAGGCCATGAATCTCCTCTTTCGGCCAGGTGTCAGTCGATTTGTATATGACCGTCACAAGCTCCATTGCTTGCTGCCACACAAGTATATCGCGATAAGAATTGATTGCCACAGCCACGCCCCCGCATATCTGCTTACTCCCTTACTCCCTTACTCCCTTACTCCCTTACTCCCTTACTCCC
>Ga0182748_1004152_pt1 | contig 11719 bp, 12 predicted proteins | sample eDN3rd37CKraftOP_FD_128877 | JGI IMG/M metagenome (GOLD analysis project Ga0182748, IMG submission 128877) | Enriched Organic Plus compost microbial communities from Emeryville, California, USA - eDNA 3rd pass 37_C Kraft OP (version 2) (version 2) ...
CGAGGAGGCGCTGCAAAGGCTGTCGACCTTGCGGGTTCTCGATCTGCTGTTCACCGACATTCGCCTGCCCGGCATGGACGGATGGTCGCTCGCGCATGAAGTGCGCGCGGTCCACGCCGATGCCCCGGTGATTTATGCAAGCGGCAACACCGAGCGGCAGACGCTCCTGCCCCGCAGCGAATTCATTCAGAAGCCATATCGTCCGGAGCAGATTTTCCGGGTCGCGGCCGATCTCGGCGTCGACCTGCCCGCAGCACCGATCGACTAACGGCGGTCCTGATGCTCTACATCCCGCCCGCCTTTCGCGAGACCGATGCTGCCGTGCTGCAGGCCGAAATCCGCAGGATCGGTTTCGCAAGCCTCACCACGACTGGCCCGGAAGGTCCGCTCATCAGTCACCTGCCGGTGTTCCTCGACACCGGCATCGCGCCGCTCGGGCAATTGCGCTGCCATGTCGCGCGCGCCAATCCGCAATGGCGCGACAGCGATCTGACGAAGCCCGCGCTTGCCGTGTTCATGGGGCCGGACGCCTATGTGTCGCCATCCTGGTATCCGTCGAAATCGGAGCACGGCAAGGCGGTGCCGACCTGGAATTACGTCGCGATCTGCGCGCGCGGCCGGCTTGAGATCATCACCGACCGCGACGCGCTGCTGGCGCATGTCGGCGAATTGTCGAACCGTCACGAGGCGGCTTTTCCCGAGCCCTGGCGCGTTGACGACGCGCCGGCCGATTACATCGAGAAGCAGCTGCGGGCCATTGTCGGGTTCCGCTTCACCATCGAGGCGCTTGAAGGCAAGCTGAAACTCAGCCAGAACCGGGCGGAGGCCGACCGCGCATCCGTCGCTGCGGCCTTGTCCGCTTCGGCCGATCAGAGCGCGCGCGATGTCGGCGCGATGATGGCTGCGCATCACAGCCGGTGACGCGCCTTCCGGCGCGCCGCTCATCCCTGTCTCAAGCCTGGTTCTGCATGCGATGACCTCTTCCCTCACCGGCCGCCTCGCTTTGGTCACCGGAGCCTCACGCGGCATCGGCCGCGCGGTGGCGCTCGCCCTCGCGAAGCAGGGCGCGCATGTGATCGCGGTGGCGCGAACCGTCGGCGGGCTCGAGGAACTCGACGACGAGATCGGACAGGCCGGCGGCTCGGCGACGCTCGTGCCGCTCGACCTGAAGGACTACGACGGCATCGCCCGGCTCGGCGGCGCATTATTCGACCGCTACAAGAAGCTCGACATTCTCGTCGGCAATGCCGGCATCCTCGGGCCGCTGTCGCCGCTGTCGCATGTCGAGCCGAAGGCGTGGGACGACGTGATGGCGGTCAATGTCACCGCGAACTGGCATCTGATCCGCTGCATGGAGCCGCTGCTGCATCAGAGCGATGCCGGGCGCGCGGTGTTCCTGTCGTCGGGCCTGTCCTGGCTGGCGCGGGCCTATTGGGGGCCCTATGCCGTGTCGAAGGCGGCGCTGAACACCATGGTGCAGACCTGGGCCGCCGAGAACGTCAAGACGCGGCTGCGCGTGAACCTGTTCACGCCCGGCCCGATCCGCACCCGCATGCGGGCGCAGGCGATGCCGGGCGAAGATCCGACGACGCTGGAGACGCCCGAACAGGTCGCCGGCAACATCGTGGACATGTGCCGGCCCTCCTTCACCGAGAGCGGCAAGGTTTATTCCTATCCGATGAAGCGGCTGCTCACCTTCCGCATGCCGGAATAACAGCCTTCGGGAATGAGCATGGCGGCGACAATCACACCCGGCATCCTTTGCGTTGGCTCCGCGGTGCCGGACCCGCCATTCGAATTCATCAGCGACGGCAAGGATTGCGGCTTCGATATCGCGCTGATGCAGGCGATCGCCGCCGAGCTCGGCCTGCAATGGCGGCTTGTGACCTACACGGGCGCCGACTTCAACGATATCTTCGACGGCCTTGCCAATGGCACCATGGACTGCATCGCGTCGGGCACCACCGTCACGCCCGGCCGCGAACGCAAGGCGCTGTTCTGCGCGCCCTATATCCATTCCGGCCAGAGCCTCGTCTGCAATATCGAGAAGACGCCGAACCTGCGCTCGATCGACGACCTGCGCGGCCTCGTGCTGGCGGTGCAGGAAGGCAATACGTCGCAGCCGGTGGCGCAGCGGCTGAAGGCGGAAGGCCGCGTCGGCGAGGTGCGCGTCTATGCCTATCATGACATCGGCAGGATGCTCGACGACCTCGATGCCGGGCAGATCGGAGCGATCATGAAGCTCGCGCCGGTGATGCATTGGTTCACCAAAGATCGCCCGCATCTGCGCGTGGTGCAGGAAGGCATCACGCAGGAAGATCTCGCGATTGCGGTCGGCCTCTCCAACGAGCCGCTCCGCCGCGCGATCGACGATGCGCAGGCGCGCCTGCAGGCCAATGGCACCCTCCCCCGTCTCATCGCGAAATGGATTGGCGCATGATCCGCTGCATTCACCTGTTCACCGGATCGGACGGTCGTTCGCATGTCGAGCAGATCGACTTGGCGCCGGGACATCTCCAGGCGGCAAGGGCCGTGCATGTCGAGGAAACAGCGGCCGGTTCGGCGCTCGACTGGCATGTCGCGCCGTGCCGGCAATATGTGATCACGCTGTCCGGCACGCTGGAATTCACCACGCGCGACGGCGAGACCTTCATCCTCAAGCCGGGCGACGTGCTCCTGGCCGCCGACACCACCGGCAGCGGCCATCGGTGGCGGCTGATCGACGATCAGCCGTGGCGGCGCATGTATGTGGAGCTTGCGGACGAGGCGCCGGCCAGGCGCTAGGCCACCGCCCCGCTTGCATCGCGCCTCAGCACCTTGCCCGGCAGGGCGCCGGTATGCTTCGTGTTGTCGATCACGACGACACCATTCACCAGCACGCTGGTCCGCGTCCCGGTCGGATAGCGATGCGGATCGGCATAGGTCGCCTGATCCTTGAAGTCGGCCGGATCGAACATCACGATGTCGGCGCGGTAGCCTTCCTTCAGCAGGCCGCGATCCTTCAGCCGTAGCGCCTTCGCGGTGAGCCCCGTCATCTTGTGGATCGCACGTTCGATCGGAATGATGCCGAGCTCATGGACATAATGGCCGAGGATGCGCGGGAACGTGCCGTAGAAGCGCGGATGCGGCATGCCCTGGCTGGTGATGCCGTAATCGGCGACGCAATTGCCGTCCGATCCGACCAGCGCCTGCGGCGAGCGCACGATGTCGCGGATATCGTCCTCCGAAATCGAGATGACCAGCACGCGCGTCGCGCCCTTGTCCTCGATCAGGTAATCGCAGATCACATCAATCGGGTCCTGCCCGCGCTCCTTCGCGAGATCGGCGATGGTGCGACCGGCATATTGCGGCAGGTTCGGGGTGATCGAAATCTGCACGCAGTCCCAGTTCGGAATGCGCCCCCAGTTATTGAGCCCGTCGCGCTCGATGTCGGCGCGGATGCGCTCGCGCGTCTCCTTGAGCTTGAGCCGCTCCAGCATCGGTCCGACGCCGCCGCCCTGCACCCATTGCGGCATCAGGTTCTTCAGCGGGTTCGATCCGGCGGTATAGGGATGCGAGTCGCAATCGATATCGACGCCGCGCGCCTTGGCGTCCGCGATCATCTTCAGGCAGCGTGACGCCTTGCCCCAATTGTCCATGCCCGAGCATTTGAAATGCACGATCTCGACATGGATGCCGCAGGTCTCGGCGACATGGATCGCCTCCTCGACCGCCTCGATGACCTTGTTGGACTCGTCGCGGATATGCGTGAAATATCCGCCATTGTAGCGTTTCACCACATTGCACAGCGCCACCATCTCGTCCGGCGCGGCATAGGATCCGGGCGATGTGAACAGACCGGACGACAGTCCGAGCGCACCCGCCTTCAAGCCGTCCTCGAGGAGCGCGATCATCCGGTCGAGCTCGTCCCTGGTCGGCGCGCGCTGGTCCATGCCCATCACCATCAGGCGCAGCGTGTTGTGCCCGACCAGCATGCCGGGATTGAGTGCCGTCGCGGGGAACGTGTCGAGATAGTCGGGAAAGCTCAGCTCGCGGAACGGCAGCCATGGCGCCGAGGGGCTGAGATAATCGCGCAGCAATTCCACCTTGCCGGGCAAGCAGGGCGCAACCGAGAAGCCGCAATGCCCGATGATCTCGGTGGTGACGCCCTGCCGCAGCTTGCTTTCGGCCTTCGGGTTGATCGGCAGCGTGAAATCCGAATGCGTCTTGATGTCGATGAAGCCGGGCGCAACGGCGAGGCCCTCGGCATCGATGACCCGCGCGCCGTTCGCCGCAATCGACGGTGCGATCTGCGCAATCATGCCGTCGCGCACGAGAACATCCGCGCGCGTACCGGGGTTGCCGGCGCCGTCGAATACAAGGCCGTTCTTGATCAGGATCTCTGCCGTCACGTCACATGTCTCCACGAAAGCGAACGCTGTCGCCTGTCATGCCCGGCAGCAAGCGCGGCATGAACAAGGCGGCAACACATCTTCTATGACTTTTTCGGAACCGCGCTTAAAGCATATTGAGCTTTTGCAGAAGCAACCGTTCTCCGGTTGGCATCGCCCGTCCCTCGAACTGTCATCGCCCGCGAAAGCGGGCGATCCAGTAAATACAACCGCTTGGCGAGTCTGCCGGATGCCCCGCCTTCGCGAGGCATGACAGGAAACGGCAGCTGCGATTCCAACCGAATGCGCCTAGTCAGCGCGGATGCCGGCTGCCTTCAACACCTTGCCCCAGCGGTCGGCCTCGTCGGCGATGTATTTCTCGGCTTCCGCGACACTGCTGCCGACGGATTCGTTGCCCAGCGCGGCGAATTTCTCCTTCACCACCGGCGACTGCACGGCCTTGGCAATTTCCTTGTTCAGGGTCTCGACCACGTCCTTCGGCGTTCCCTTGGGCGCGATCACCGCATACCAGGCCTCCACCGCATAGCCCGGCACACCGGCTTCGGCGACGGTCGGCGTATCCGGCCAGCTTTGCGAGCGCTGCGGCGACGTCACGCCGAGCGCGATCAGCTTGCCGTCCTTCACATGGGTCTGCGCAATCAGCGGCGACATGAACGCGATCGGCACGCGGCCGGTGAGGAGATCCGAGATCAGGTCGTTCGTGCCCTTGTAGGGAATGTGCTGGATATCGACGCCGGCCTGCTGCTTGAACATTTCGGCGGCGAGATGCAGCGAGGAGCCGTTGCCACCGGAGCCGTAATCGAGCTTGCCGGGCTTCGACTTCGCGAGGTCGATCAGTTCCTTCACCGATTTGACGCCGAGCGAGGGATGCACGACGAGGACGAGCGGCCCCTTGGTGACGATCGAGACCGGCGCGAACTGGTCGAAGCTGTAGCCGACCTTGGAGAACAGCGACGGGTTGGTGGCATAAGCCATCGCCGGCAGCGCGATGGTGTAGCCGTCCGGCGCGGTGCGTCCCAATGCCTCGATCGCGATATTGCCGCTGCCGCCGGGGCGGTTCTCGATCACGATCTGCTGCCCGAGCGACTTGCTCATTTCCTGTCCGAGCAGCCGCGCGATCACGTCATTCGGCCCGCCTGCCGGATAAGGCACATAGAGATGCACCGGCCGCGTCGGATAGCCCTGCGCCGAGGCAGGCTGCATGGAGGCAACCCCAAGAAACGCAGCCGCCGATAATGCAAGTGCGATACGGCGACGGGACGTAAGCATTAAAACAGACATGAATAACTCCGGTGATTCTTCGTTCTTGAGCCCTGGTCCGGTCCCTCCGGCCCGGCACCCGGTTCTGCGCCGGGTTCTTTGCAGAATGATCGCATTGCGCCGCGACTGTGCCAAGCTTGCCGAGGCGCGGCGGTGCAAGGTGCGGCGTCACGCATCAAGGGTTGCAGCCATGGAACATGCGCGCCACCGCGCATGCACTAGCCGCGTCTCTTCCGCCCCGCATACGGGTTCTTCTTCTCGCGCAGCGTGATGCGGATCGGCGTGCCGGGCAGATCGAAGGACTCGCGGAGCGCGTTCGTCAGATAGCGCAGATACGCCTCGGGCACTGCGTCCGCGCGCGTGCAGAAGATCACGAAGCTCGGCGGGCGCGCCTTCGTTTGCGTGATGTAGTTGAGCTTCAGACGGCGGCCGGAAACCGCAGGCGGCGGATGCGCCGCGATGGTTTCCTCGAACCAGCGATTGAGCCCGGCCGTTGGCACGCGCTTGTTCCAGACAGCATGCGCGTCCAGCACCGCGCGCATCAGCCGGTCGATCCCCTCGCCGGTCTGTCCCGACAACGCGACGATCGGCACGCCCTTCATCTGCGGCAGCCAGTGATCGACTTCGCCGCGCAGCTTGCCGGCGCTGCCGCGGGCATCGCCCTTGAGGTCCCATTTGTTCATGCCGATGACGAGCCCGCGCCCTTCGCGCTCGACGAGATCGGCGATCCGAAGGTCCTGTTCCTCGAACGGATGCGCCGCATCCATCAGCACGATCACGACGTCGGCGAAGCGGATCGCTTCGAGTGCGTCCGACACCGCGAGCTTCTCGACCTTCTCCTCGATCCGCGACTTGCGCCGCATGCCGGCGGTGTCGTGGAAAAGAAAGTGATGCCCCTGCCAGGTCAGCGGCACCGATATGGTGTCGCGGGTGATGCCGGCCTCGGGTCCGGTGAGCAGGCGCTCCTCGCCGAGCAGGCGGTTGACGAGGGTCGACTTGCCGGCATTCGGGCGGCCGACCACCGCGACGCGGATCGGGCGCGCGGGCCGGGTCTCACCGTCGGGCTCCCGATCATCCGCCTCCTCAGAAGATTGCAGACCATCGCAGACGCTCTGCAGCGCATCGTAAAGATCAGCCAGACCTTCGCCATGTTCTGCAGAAATTGCGACGGGTTCGCCAAGGCCGAGCGCATAGGCCTCCAGCGCGCCCGCTTCGCCGGCCTTGCCCTCGCTCTTGTTGGCGATGAGGATCGCCCGCTTGCCGGATTTGCGGACGAGGTCCGCAAATCCGCGATCCGCCGGCAGCAGGCCGGCGCGCGCGTCGATCACGAACAGGATCGCATCCGCATCGGCAATCGCCGCCTTGGTTTGCGCGAGCATGCGCCCCGCAAGGCTCTGCGGCGCAGCCTCTTCAAGGCCCGCGGTATCGACCAGCGTGAAGTTCAGATTGCCGAGCTTCCCATGCCCTTCCCGCCGGTCGCGGGTGACGCCGGGCTGGTCGTCGACAAGCGCCATGCGCCTGCCGACGAGGCGGTTGAACAGCGTCGACTTGCCGACATTGGGTCGGCCCACGATGACGACTTTCGGAATCATGAGGTCATCTTACCGGCGCACGCTGCGGGGTGCGCGTATTTGATCAGCGCGTGAAGGTGCCCGCGGCGGGAGGCGACGGCCACGCACCCGAAGACGCCGGCGCGGGTTGCTGCTGTTGGGCCTGCGGCGCAGGCCATGCGCCGGCCGGCTGCGCCTGCTGGGCGGGGCGCGGAGCCTGCTGGACCGGTCGCGGCGCGGCCTCGGCCTGCGGTTCCGGCGCGGGCGCGGGTCGCGGACGGGCGACTTTCTTCGGTCGCGGCTTCGGGCGCTCTTCAGCCGCGGGCGCCGGTTGCGGCGATTGCTGCGCTTCCTCAGCGGCCTGGGCCTGATTTCCCCGTATCAATTCCGGTGGCACGCCCTGCGTCACCCCGGGAACGCCCTCCGGGAAGAGATCGCGCCGCTCGCCTGGCAACTTCTTCTTTCCGTCCGGGAACCAGTAAGCCGGGTCAAGGTCGAAATTGCCGCCGGCACATCCGGACAGTCCCACGCACAGCGCGGCCAAAACCAGCAGCGATGCGCGGCGGGCTCTCATCCGTCAGCCCTTCGCAATACCGGCGAGAAGCGTCATCGCTTCAATCCGGGCGCGCAGCTGCGCTGGGCTTTCGGCATCGCTGGCGATCAGGTCCGCCCAGCGCTGCAAGGCGCCTTTTTCGTTGGCGCGGAAGGCAGATAGCACCAGAATCTCACGTGCCGTGTGACGGAACGGGCGGCCGGCCGCGGCAACCGCCTCAAGCCGTTTCTCCATCTCCGGCAGCGGGGCCGTATCGACGAGAAGCAGCCCGGCGCGGACGGCGGCCAGGTCGCGGAAACGCTGGTCGACACTGGTATCGGCAGCGAGCGCATCGAATTGGGCAACGGCCGCCGCGCGGTCGCGGGGGATGGCGGTTTCGGCCTCGCGCAGGCGGGCAAGGATGCGATAGCCGCGATTGCCTTCGCTCGCGATCCTGGCGAAATCCTTCTCCGCGTCGGCCAGATTGCCGGCTTCCGCCAGCGCCGATGCGGCCTCGAATTGCGCGCCAAGCGCCGCAGCACGCTGACTTTCGTAATATTCCCAGCCGCGCCAGCCGGCAACGCCGGCCACAAAGAGCAGCGCCAGAATCAGCACGTAGAGACCGTATTGGTCCCACAGTTTCTTCATCCGCTCTCTGCGGACTTCCTCATCGACTTCGTGAAAGATATCGGCCAAGTGCTTGTCCCCGGGGCGGCTTCGCGGCCGCTTATAGATACGGCCCGCCGAAAAGTCGCGTAAAATAGCGATATGGCGCGGGCAAGGCAAAGCCCGCTTATCCCCTTCATTATCCTTCGTAAAAGCCGCGATCCGGGGGCCGGCGGACGGCCGCTACCGGCGCTTCCTGACCTTCACATCGCGCGCGATCGCCTTGGCGACCCAGGCCTCGGGCGAGATTTTCGCGGCGGCGGCCCGCGCATTGATCGCGGCAATGACGTTCGGCGGGAACGGCACGTCGAGGATCACGGCGTCCTCGCTCTCCAGACCATAGACCGTGCGCGTGATCTGCCCCGCGAAGCGCCGCACCGCCTCGCGCTTCTGCGCTTCGGTCAGGGCCGCATTGTCTGCGACCGTCGGGCAATAAGCCGCGATCAGGTTGTCGATGATGATCGCATTGCCGATGCCCTGGCTCCGCAGCGACGCCACGGCGGCATTGAGCTTGGTGAGATCAGCAAAAGCGTCGCCTGCGGGCAAAGCCGCCTTGATCGCCTGACTCTGTGCAGGCGCTGCGCCCGGCGCCGGCACGGGACACTCGAACGCCGCGGACGCAGCCACTGGAGCGATCGCCACCAATGTCACCATGGCCGCGCCGACAAGTGCTCTTCTGGTCATCTTCACCCTTTCACCCTCGCACGATTCAGTTGCATTGAGGTAACGGGAGCGTGCCCCGGAACGCAATCGCTTTCTGGCGTCAGTCGGCCCGACTAATGCCAGCCCGGGACACTTCGCATATCCGGGAGTGTATGCGCGATGCCTTTGTGGCAATCGATACAAGTCCGCTCGCCCTTGAACAGGAAGCGTTCATGCGCCTCCGCCGCTCGCGGACTCTGCTTCGTCAGATCCATCGATATGGCGGAATGACAATTGCGGCATTCCAGCGAGTCGTTCGCCTTCAAGCGAGCCCATTCGTGCAGCGCCAGTTCGAGCCGCTTCTCGACGAATTCTTCGCGCGTGTCGATTGTTCCGAAGAGATGACCCCAGACCTCCTTGGAGGCTTGCATCTTGCGAGCGATCTTGTGCGTCCAGTCATGCGGCACGTGACAGTCCGAGCAGACGGCGCGAACGCCGGACCGGTTTGTGTAGTGTATGGTGCGCTTGAGATCCTCGAACACATTGTCGCGCATCTCATGGCACGAGACGCAGAACGCCTCCTTGTTGGTGAACTCCATCGCGGTGTTGAAGCCACCCCAGAAGATGATGCCGGCGACGAACCCGCCGAGAACCAGAGTTCCAAGACTGAAAACGGTGCTGGGACGACGAAGAACGCCCCATAATTCCCAGCCGAACGTGACCATACGCTGCCAAAGCGAAGGCCGCCCGCTATCCGCCGCGTCGGTCATTTCTTGCGCTCGCTTGCCGCCGCGCGCTCAAGGACCGTGTCAACGTCAACGAATGAGTTCTGGACCGGAGCTTTCACCATGTGTTGCGGGACGTGGCATTGCTCGCAAAAATAACGCCGCGGCGAGATGGTCGCGAGAAACTGCCCGTCGCGATCCATGAAGTGCGTGATGCTGATCATCGGGGCCTGTGACTCGCCGGTGCGCGATCGCGCATGACAGGTGAGGCAGCGGTTGCTGTTCACGCTGACCTCGTAGCCTTCGGTGGTGTGTGGAATGACCGGTGGCTGCTCCGGATAGTTTCGAACCTGCCTTTGTGAGGTATTGGCGAGTGGAGTCATGCGCGGGGCGACGCCGATCTGGTCGAGGGGGACCGGACCGCGCAACCCCGAGACAAGAGGCTGCTGCTGAGCCATAAGGGCGCTCGACATTGCGGCAACCGCACCGGCAAGCAGCGAGACCGCCAGAACCCCAGACAGACGGTTCATCATGCCGCCCCCACCGACTCAATGCGCACCGCGCATTTCTTGAAATCGGTCTGCAATGAGATCGGATCGGTGGCGTCGAGCGTAACGCGGTTAATGAGTTGCCCCTCGTCGAACCAGGGTACGAACACTACGCCGCGCGGCACGCGGTTTCGGCCGCGGGTTTCGACGCGCGTCCGAATGAAGCCCCGTCGCGACTCCACTTTCACTTCCATGCCACGCTGGAGCTTGAGATCACGCGCGTCGTCCGGATGCATGAAACAGACGGCATCCGGGAATGAGCGGTAGAGTTCCGGAACACGGCGAGTCATTGATCCGGAATGCCAGTGCTCCAGCACGCGGCCGGTCACCAGCCAGAACGGATAGGTCTTGTCGGGACTTTCGGCGGGCGGATCGTATGGCAGGGCAAAGATCCGCGCCCTGTGGTCGGGCGTCCCGTAGAAATCCCAGCCCGAACCTGATTTCGCATAAGGGTCGCTGCCTTCCCGGTATCGCCAGCGCGTCTCCTTGCCATTGACCACCGGCCAGCGCAGGCCGCGTGCCTCGTGATAGGCCTCAAAAGGCGCGAGGTCATGGCCGTGACCACGGCCGAATTGCGCGTATTCCTCGAACAACCCCTTCTGCACATAGAACCCGAAGGCCCTGGACTCGTCGTTCTCGTATTTGGGATCGGCATCGCTCAGCGGGAAGTTGTTGACCTCGCCATTGGCGTAAAGAACGTCGAACAGGGTCTTGCCCTTGTATTCCGGCTTCGCGGCGATCAGTTCGGCCGGCCACACCTCCTCGATCCTGAAGCGCTTGGCGAATTCCATCAATTGCCAGAGGTCGGAACGTGACTCGCCCGGTGCCTTCACCAGTTGATGCCAGAATTGCGTTCGTCGCTCGGCATTGCCGTAGGCGCCCTCTTTTTCGACCCACATTGCCGACGGCAAAATGAGATCGGCGGCGAGTGCCGTAACGGTCGGATAGACATCCGACACCACGATGAAGTTTTCCGGATTGCGATAACCTGGATAGCCTTCTTCGTTCATGTTGGCGGCGGCCTGCATATTGTTGTTCACCTGAACCCAATAGGCGTTGAGCTTTCCGTCGCGCAGCATCCGATTTTGTAGAACGGCGTGATATCCGTTTTCCGCCGGGATCGTGCCTTCCGGCAATTTCCAGATCTTCTCGGCGATGTCCCGATGCGCCTTGTTTGTCACCAGCATGTCCGCCGGAAGACGATGCGAGAAGGTGCCGACCTCACGCGCTGTTCCGCAGGCGGATGGCTGACCTGTCAGCGAGAACGGAGAGTTGCCCGGCTCCGAAATCTTTCCAGTCAGCAAATGCAGGTTGTAGACCAGATTGTTGCACCAGACACCGCGGGTGTGCTGGTTGAAGCCCATGGTCCAGAAGCTGGTGACCTTGACCTTCGGATCGGCGTACA
>Ga0182748_1004155_pt1 | contig 11711 bp, 11 predicted proteins | sample eDN3rd37CKraftOP_FD_128877 | JGI IMG/M metagenome (GOLD analysis project Ga0182748, IMG submission 128877) | Enriched Organic Plus compost microbial communities from Emeryville, California, USA - eDNA 3rd pass 37_C Kraft OP (version 2) (version 2) ...
CCCGCCAAGAGCCTGCCCGAGCTCGTCGCCTACGCCCAGGCCAATCCTGACAAGCTGACCAATGGCACCGCAGGAAACGGCAACCTGACCCACCTGGCAGGCGAAGTCCTGAAAAAAGCCGCCGGCATCACCATGCAGCAGATTCCCTACAAGGGCTCGGGCCCGGCCTTGACCGACCTGCTGGGCGGGCAGATTTCCATGGTCATCACCGGGCTGAGCAGCTCAATTGGTTACATCAAGGAAAATCGCGTACGTCCCCTCGCCATCACGGGCACGAAGCGATCCCCCCTGCTCCCTGACGTGCCGACCTTCTCCGAAGCGCTGGGCAAGCCGATGCCCGAATTGGCCCTCGGTTCTTGGTGGGGCGTTTTCGCACCGGCAAAAACCCCCGACACCGTGGTACAAAAGCTCAATGATGCGATAAACGCAACATTGCGCTCCCCCGCGCTCACCCAGCGCCTGGCTGACATGAACATCGAGCCGGATAGCGGTACGCCGCAATTTATGGACGCCCGCCTGAGATCTGAGTACGATTCCTGGTCCAAAGTTATCGCTCAGGCTGGCATCCAGGCTCAGTAAATCGCTCGACATGGCGAACGAGCTCAGCGCCAACGCCGCTGGCAGCCACACGGCCGGACCGGAGCCAGCAACCCGATCCGGCATGTTATTCGAAGACATTCAAGCATTTCTCGCAGTTGCCCGGGCAATGAGTTTTTCGGCTGCGGCGCTGCGCTTGCGCATCGCCCAGTCGTCACTCTCCAAGCGGGTGAACCGGCTGGAACAGCACTTTGGAACGCCCCTGTTCGTACGCCATGGGCGGGGCGTGAGCCTGACGGCCGCGGGCACGGTGCTGCTCGCCCGCGCCGAAACCCTCATCCAGGAGGTCGAGGACGTCGAACGGGACGTGCGCGGCCTGCTGACCGAACCCGCGGGGATAGTACGCATTGCCATCCCCCCGGCTACCGGCCCCGCCCTCGCACCCCGGGTGTTCGCACGTTGCGTCACGGATCACCCCAAGATCGTTCCACAACTGCGCGAAGGCACGACAGACCTCATCCACGAGTGGATCAATGCGGGCGAGGTCGACGTCGCACTGATGTACAACCCGGAACTCAGTCCGGAAGTCGAAATCATTTCCCTCGTCACGGAACCGCTTTACCTGATAGCTCCGGCTACGCCCAAGGCGAAAGCCTTGTCGCGCGCGCAGTTCCCCGAAGAATGCACGATCGATGACCTAGCCCGCCTGCCCCTGATCCTGCCCCGATCGCCGCATAGCATCCGCGTGCTGGTGGACAGGCTTTGCGCCGGCAACAATGTTCGCCCGAACATTGTGTACGAAAGCGACAGCATACGATCCACGCGCAGCATCGTGGAGATCGGCATAGGCTGCACCGTTTTTGGGCGCAGCGCGCTGGCGCGCCAGGTCGAAAACGGAAGCCTTGCAGCCATCCCTTTCCGCTCAGCGTTGATGTCGTGGACGCTGTGCCTCGTCCACCCCCGGCGCGACAACCTCTCCCTGGCGATACGCACGGTCAAGCAGATCATCGTCGACCAAGTCACTTCCATGCATGCCGCCGGCTTCTGGCACAACGGCCGCCTGCATACTCCCCGCTGATCACCGCCCATCCCCGCTTCGAGATAACTGCCATCTCGATTCTTGTAGCCTGCGAAGGGCGTGCGCTGGTCCAATGTCTACATTGGCATTTTCTCTTTTGACACGCTCCGAGATCTATGAAAATCGTTCGCTTCAATCAAGGCAAGCTGGGCATCACTGACGGCGAGAAAGTCGTCGACGTTAGCCACCTGTTCGACGCAGGCCAGGAATGGCCGCCGGTGGGCATCAACCGCCTGATCCGCGATTTCGATCAACACCGCAGCCGCTTCGAGGAATTGCTCCAGAAGGAGAAGGGCGTGCCGCTCGCATCGGTTCGCCTGGAAACGCCCATTCCCTGGCCCAACAAGCTGATGGCCTATCCGGTCAACTATCACGACCACGCCAAGGAAATGGCCTCGAAGGGATTGGCCAACGTACAAGGCTATTTCCTGAAGTCCAACTCCTCGCTCAGCGGCCCTGCCGATCCCATCCTGCTTCCCGCCCTGCCTGGCCGGGAAATCCATCACGAATGCGAAATCGCACTCATCATCGGGAAGGAAGGCCGGCAGATACGTCCCGAAGATGCCCTGGACTATGTATTCGGATACGCCTGCCTGCTCGACATGACCGTACGGGGCAAGGAAGAGCGCGTATTTCGCAAGTCTTACGACACGTTCACGCCGGTGGGCCCCTGGATCGTGACCGCGGACGAAGTGCCGGACCCGGAAAACATTGAAATGAAGCTTTGGGTCAATGACCAGCTGCGCCAGCATGCCAACACGCGCGACCTGATCGTCGACATCAAGAACATGATTTCCATCGCCTCCTCGGCTTCCACCCTTTACCCGGGCGACATCATTGCAACCGGCACCCCTGCAGGCGTGGACAAAGTCGTCCCCGGTGACGTCGTGACCATCGAAGTCGCCCATGTCGGACGCATGTCCGTCCCCGTCGTCCAAAGCGAGCTGGGCGCCAATATCGTCTTCGAAAAACCTTACGAATTCGTACGTGCGAACTGAAGGATGATTGCCATGGAAAACGCGGACATCGAACGGGTTCATGCGACGCGCAGTCTCGAAGAGATATACCCGGTGCTGGCCGACCTGCGGACCACGCCCGGCTGGCACAAGAAGCGTCCTTCACTCTGGAAAGAGCCCCGCACCGAATTCCAGCCCTTGCATTGGAGTTACGAAACGTGCAGGGCCGCGCTGGACCAAGCTGGCCAATGGATAGGCACCGAATTGGCCGAGCGGCGCAACCTGTTGTTGTTCAACCCCGTAGGGGACAACGACTACGACACCGTGCGGACGTTGGTATCGGCATACCAGATGATCAAGCCTGGCGAATACGCCCGGGCCCATCGTCACAGCCCGAATGCCATGCGCTTGGTGCTGGATGCAGAGCCCGGTTGCTTTACGGTGGTCGATGGAGTGCAGCTTCCCATGGTGTCGGGCGACTTCCTGCTGACACCCGGGAATTGCTGGCATAGCCATTACAACGAAGGCAACTCCAACGCATATTGGATCGACTATCTCGATGTGCCGCTCGTCCACCTTCTGGAACCCATGTTCTTCGACGAACATCCCGAGGGCTATCAGCCGATAAAGAGCACGGCTTCCGAGCACCCCTGGTATTTCCCCGCTGCGGTTACCCGCCCGCAACTGCACGCGCAACCCCAAACCGAGGGCTACAAGCGCTTGGTGCTCGATACGCAGGCCCACATCCCGACGATGGAAATCAGCTATCTCGGCCTGAGTCCGGACGTCGAGGCGAGATTCGCCCGAAATACCGCCAGCCGCATCCTGGCGGTCACGCAGGGCAGCGGCCAAGCCCGCATCGGAGGTCGCGACATGCGCTGGAAGCGGGGCGACGTCATGGCGATACCGAGCTGGGTCGACTATTCGCTCGTCGCTTCGGAACCGGCCGAGATGCTCGAGGTCAACGATCGCCCCACCCTCGAGAAACTCGGCTTCTACCGCGAAGCGAACTAACGCGTACCTAACGGATCATCATGAGCAAACTCAAGGTTCTCATCGCCGGTGGAGGCATCGGCGGAATGGCTACGGCCATCGCTCTTCTACAACGAGGCTTCGATGTCGAGGTCTTCGAGCAGGCGAGCGAAATCCGGGAGTTCGGCGCGGGAATTCAGATCAGTCCTAACGGCAATCGCGCGCTCGACTCGCTCGGCGTATTCAAGGCGCTCTACGAACTGGCCAATCCCTCCGACGCGAAGGAAATTCGCCTCTGGAACACAGGAAAAGTCTGGCCTCTTTTCAGCCTGGGCGAAGCTGCCGTCCGGAAGTACGGCTATCCGTACATGACGGTATTCCGCCCCGACCTGCTCCGGGTCCTGGCCGACGAAGTCAAGCGGCTCAAGCCAGACGCCATTCATGTGAACGCGCGTTGCGTGGACCTCAAGCAAACGGCTGACGGCGTCGAACTGGAACTGGCCGATGGCCGACGCGTCAGCGGGGACGTGCTGGTCGGCGCCGACGGCGTCTACTCCCGGATTCGCGCGGCATTGTTCGGCGAAGACCCAATCCTTTTTTCCGGCATGGTGGCATGGCGCACCCTCATCCCCATGGAAACCCTCCCGGAAAAATTCCGCCGCAGCGTGGCCGTCAATTGGGTCGGCCCAGGTGGCCACATCGTCCACTATCCGATTCACAACGGAACCTACATGAACTTCGTAGGAACGTTGGAAAACTGCACATGGGATGGCCCCCCGTGGAGCGCCACGGCCGAGGCCCAGGAGTGCATCTCCGCCTTTTCGGAATGGCACGACGACATCCATACCATGCTGCAGAATGCGCCATCGGTGACCAAGTGGGCCATGTGCACCCGCCCGTTCCTGCCGACTTGGGTGAGCGGCCGCGCGGTCTTGCTGGGCGATGCATGCCATGCCACCTTGCCCTTCCTGGCCCAGGGTGCCGTCCATACCATCGAAGATGGCGTGATCCTCGCCCGCTGCCTGGAAACCTACTCTGATTCGGGAGAAGCCCTCAAGCGCTTCGAGGCTGCGCGACAACCCCGGACGTACGCAATGGTGAAGGGATCGAGCGACAATACGCTCCGCTTCCACAATCCTGCCTTGGCCAACGTCGATACCGCGGAGGAATTTATTTCCCGCGAGTGGCAGAGCGATGCCATTGCCCAACGCTATGAATGGCTGTTCACGTACGACGTGGATCGCGTCCCGGTCTGAGTTATCGAGCACCTTAAGCGCCTACCGCGGCCTCATTTCTTTTCATCCCCGCCGCGGATGGCCAGCCCTCGTCCCTATCGCAGTTGAGGGCCGAATGCGGCCCGGATATCCCCTTCTTCAGCGCCGGCGGACAATAACAGCGACAGCAGCAGGCGAGCCTTGTTCGCCGCCAGCTGGCCGCCGGCGATCAAACCGCGGGCAAGCAAGTCGGTTTCAGAGCCGGCAAACCCGTACGTACGCGTGAACACGCTCCCTGCCGACACGCGGGTCGCCAGCACGACTGGCATGCGTTCGGCAAGCCTGGCCACGCTATCGACCGCCTGCGCGGGCAAATGGCCCGCGCCCATGCCCTCCACGATCGCTCCGTGATACCCCAGGTCCGCTAGCACATCCGCCAGCCGGGCATCATCATCCAGCCCGACCGACAACTGTGCCACGGGAGCCCATTGGGGCGGTGTGGGGTTTTCCATGCGTACGAGTAACGCCTCAGTCCGGCGAAGGACGGGCCGGTGCCAGATTTGGGCCTGCCCTTCGACGACAGCCCCAAGCGGGCCACTCCCGGCCGAGACGAACGCACTGGGCAGCGCCGTGTGCCCCTTTCTCGCCAAACGGGCTCCGTGAATTTCGTCGTTCAATACCACCATGACCCCGCAACCCGCTGGCTCGGGGCTTGCGGCCACGGTAACCGCAGCAAGCAGGTTCGCAGGTCCGTCTGCGCCCGGCGCCTCTGGGCCTCGCATCGCACCCGTCACGACCACGGGACGCTCCAGCGCCAACAGCTCATTCATGACGAACGCCGTATCTTCTATGGTGTCCGTCCCCTGCACGAGTACCGCTCCCGCCACGTCTCCTACTTCTAAACGCTGCTTGAGCAACTGTGCAACCTGCCACAGATGTGAGAGGGTCAGCGACGCCCCAGGCAGCATGAATGGCGTCGTGACCTCGAGCGTGGCCACTTGCGCCAATTGCGGCACGGCTTGCACCAGGCGTTGGCCGTCGAGCGTCGGCCGAATGCCGCCGCCATCGTCCGCGGTCATGGTGATGGTGCCGCCCAGGGTCACGACCAACACGCGGGGCAGGCTCATTTTTCCTCCTGCTGCGTATTGAACCAATCCAGGATCTGCTCCCCGGTCCATACCAGGACGCCCTCATGCGACAACACGTAGTCGTAGAGCTGCTCCAAATATCCGATCCGGTGCGGCACGCCGCTCAGATAGGGGTGGACGGAAATCGCCATGACGCGCGGCGCCTGCGCACCGTCCCGGTATAAGCGGTCGAAATGTGCCTTCCCCCGGCGCAGCATCTCATCGGAGGGCTGCTGCTGCACGGCTGAAATCACCACGTCATTGAGCTCGACGGTATACGGAATCGACGTCATCGCGCCCGCAGAAGTACGCAAGCGCACGGGCTGATCATCCAGCACCCAGTCGGCGACATATTCGATGCCGCATTCGGCAAGGTAATCGAGTGTGTCGTCGGTCTCGGTCAGGCCGGGGCTCTCCCAACCGCGAGGCGCCTTGCCGGTAAAGCGCCGGATTTCCTCCATGGTCTCCCGGATGGCCGCAGGCTGGTCCTCCACTTTATGCATGGGCCGCTGCACGAAGCCATGCCCCATGAACTCCCACCCCGCATCCCGCGCCGCAGCACAGACCTCTTCATATTGGCGGATCGCGGCACCATTGAGCGCAAAGCTGGCAGGCATGGAACGCGAGCGCAGCGCCTCGAGAATGCGCCAAAAACCCACCCGCATGCCGTATTCGTGCCACGCCCAGTTAGGAACGTCGGGCAGCAGGGGCGCCCCCATGGGAGGTGAGAGGACCGCCCGCGGCATGGCACCCGTGGGCTGCCAGACCTCGACGTTCACGATATTCCATAAAACGACGCGCGCATCGCCAGGCAAAGTCAGGCGGGGACGGCGCACGATGGATTGGTAGGGCGCGCGAGTCGATACGCTCGCGCCGGTCGGTTGTGTCATGACGGGACAGATATCGGCAGTGAACTGGAGCCTCCCATCATCCGCATCCACCCCGCGCTGGTCAACGATGCTCCGTCAAAGTTCCACATATTGGACAAACATTCTCACTCTGGACCACGGCGCCCAGCCATGCTCCGTGCTAGATCAAGTGCTCAAACCAAGGTATTGAGTGCTGAACGGCGGGCTCGGCTTTGGTGCGCAACGCACCGAGATGAACTTCAAAGTTCCAAATAGCGAAACAAATGGCGAATATGTTGACCGTCGAAATTAGGGGCTTATAGAGTGCTCCGGACCTTCCCGCCCTATGGGCAATTCATCCACCATTGCCTTACCCTCTGCCATGAAAACGATAGCCACGATATCGCTCGCTTCCTCGCTGCTCTGCGCGGCCGTTCCTCATCCAACGCTGGCCCAAGGCCAGGCCTACCCCACCAAACCCATCACGATAGTCACCGGTTTTCCGCCCGGCGGCATTTCAGACGTGCTGGCGCGCGCGCTTTCGGCGCGGCTGTCGGCCCAAATGGGGCAAAGCGTCATTGTCGAAAACCGGCCGGGCGCCGGCACGACAATTGCCTCGGCGTATGTGGCCAAAGCAGTACCTGACGGCTATACGCTGTTGTTCCAAGACATGACGACACATGCGATCAACGCCAAGGCCTACAAGAACTTGCCGTTCGACGCACTGAACGACTTCAGCCTCATCAGCCTGGTGGCGTCCACGCCCCTGATGATGGTGTCCAGCCTGGGCTCTGGCGCTAACGACGTCAAGTCGCTCGTCGAGCTAGCCCGCAAGAACCCTGGAAAAGTCAGCTACGCTTCGTCCGGCAACGGCACCATCATGCACCTGGCCGGCGAAACCTTTAAACAAGTCATGAAGATCGACTCGCTCCACGTTCCCTACAAGGGCGGCGCCCCCTCCGTCCAAGCCGTCGTGGCTGGCGAGGTGACGTACAGTTTCCTGAGCATGCCGCCCGGCGTGGCGCAGGCAAAGGCCGGCAAGGTCAATGCGCTCGCAGTGACGACCGCCAAGCGCGTAGCCGCGATGCCAAACGTGCCTACGCTCAAAGAACAGGGGGTACCCGTGGAGATCGTTTTGTACAGCGGTCTCATCGGGCCCAAGAACATGCCCCCTGCCGTCGTTGCCCGCTTGAATGAAGAAGTCAGGAAAGCGCTCGAGTCACCGGAAATGAAGCAGACCCTCGCAAACGCCGGCGCTGACGCGCTGGCCAGTTCGCCTGAGGAATTCGCCCGGCTGTTGAAAGCCCAAGCCGTCGAGATGGCCGAGGCCGTCCAACTGGCAAACGTCACCCTGGACTGACGACGCAACCACCCATGTCCACGCGGACCACTGACGTCCACGGTGCGCAAACCATCAGCCGCGCGGTCCGCGCCCTGCAGGTCGTCGCGGCGCATGCGCCGGAAGGAGTGCGGCTGGTGGACATTGCCCGTGAGCTCGACCTACAACGCCCCACCGCGCACCGACTGCTCAAGGCGCTGACGATTGAGGGGCTCTTGCAGCAGGACGAACGATCGCGTCGCTACACACTCGGGCCGATGCTGTTCGAACTAGGCATTTCGGCCACGCACCAGTTCAACCTGAAAGAGGTGTGCCAGCCTGTGTGCGACTGGCTCGCCGAACAAACCGGCGACACGACCTTCCTGTTCCTGCGCAGCGGCTACGACGCTGTCTGCATTTCGCGCACCCAGGGCCCTTATCCGATCCAAACGCCGTCCGTACCGCTTGGCAGCCGCCAACCCCTCGGTGTCAGCGCGGGCGGATTGGCGCTGCTGGCAGCGTTGCCGGAAGATGAAATCGAAACCGTCATCAAGGCTATCGCGCCGAGGCTCGGCGCCTATGGCGACCTCGACACCGACGAACTCCTGGAACTGGTCGGCCAGGCCAAGCTCTCCGGATACGCGGTTACGAGCAATCATGCCGTACCAGGCGTCCGGGCCGTCGGCCTACCGATTTACAACGCTGCGCGCAGCCCCATCGCGGCCTTGGCCGTCGCCACCACGCAAGCTCGCATGACCGATGAACGCGTCCGCAACATCCTGCCGAAACTAAGAGCCGCTGCCAAGGAAATTACTCGCCTGCTTCGACAATGATCGCTCCATGAACCGCTATCCCACCCCCCATCTCGCCGCACGTGCGGACAAAGCCCTGGCCCGCAACATGACGTTGCTCGCTCATCATGAATTGCATGGCTACGGAGGCCTGGGCGAAGGCATCGCCATGCAGCAATGCGCAGACGGCCGGCGTATCCTCTGGCTGGCGCATGAAGCCGCACCGAAGAATTTCACCGGCGTCGATGTCACCGACCCGCGAGCTCCGCGCGTCATCGTCCAGACCGAGCTGCCGCACATGAAAGTGCGCTCGAACTCCCTGGAAGTCAGCGGCGACCTCATGGCCGTGGCCTACCAGACTCAAGCGCCTGGCATGCAACCCGCCGGGTTCGACCTGTTTGACATCAGCAAGCCGGAGTCGCCCAAGCTGATCTCCCATTTCGACTGTTCCGGCCCCTACTCGCGGGGCGTCCACGCCCTCTGGTTCGTGGACGGCCAATACGTGCATCTCGCCTCAGGCGCGCCGGATTTCCAGCCGCGCAACCCGTTGGACGACCAGTTCTACCGAATCATCGATGTACGTAACCCCTCTCGTCCGGTCGAGGCCGGCCGGTGGTGGCTGCCGGGCACCCGGGTCGGAGACGAGGCACCTGCCCCGCCCCGCCTGCCCAAGCAGTTCGACACCGGATTCCGGGTGCACAATACCAACGTCTACCCTGAAAGGCCCGATCGCGCTTACATCGGGTATATCGACGGAGGATCCATCGTGCTCGACATTTCCGACATGGGTTCGCCCAGAGTCGTATCGAGCTGGAACCACTCTCCCCCCTTCAACGGCTTTACGCATACGGTGCTGCCGCTTTTCGAGCGCAATCTCTGGATCGTAAGCGACGAATGCGTTCAGGACGACGGTGCAGACTGGCCTAAGCTGGTGTGGGTAGTGGACGCCCGCCACGAGGCGAACCCGGTCCCGATCGGCACCTTCCCTGCCCCACCGTTCGAGGCGTTTGCGCGTCGCGGCGGCCGGTTCGGCGCGCACAACCTGCACGAAAACCTGCCCGCTCCCTGCTCGTTCCGCTCCGATCGGATCATCGTGGGCACGTTCTTCAATGCCGGCGTCCGCGTCTACGACACGAGCAACCCGTGGCAGGTGCAGGAAGTGGCCTACTACGTCCCGGCTGCGCCCTCACTCTCTCCCGTGGGCGCTATCCAGCTGAACGACGTATATGTAGACGATCGCCGTATCGTCTACACCGTCGATCGCTTCTGCGGTGGCCTCTACATTCTGGAAATGCACGTCGGATGAACGTCGCCATGACAACAGGTTCGCCCGCCCCCATCGCCGGCCGGTTCCCAGTGACGCTGGTTACGGGCTTTCTCGGCAGCGGCAAGACCACGCTACTCACCCGGCTGCTTCCCCACCCATCGATGCGCAACGCCGCAGTCGTCATCAATGAGATCGGCGAAATCGGCATCGATCACGACCTCGTTGCGTTCTCGTCAGAAAACGTCTCCGTGCTCGCCAACGGATGCATCTGCTGCACCGTCCGCACCGACTTACAGGAAACGCTGCGCGAACTTTTCGGACAGCGGCGCTCCGGGGTGATCCCGGACTTCGATCGCGTCATTGTCGAAACCACGGGATTGGCCGATCCCGCACCGGTGATGCAGACCCTGCTCAGCGATACGATGCTGGCGGCGCACTATCGCCTGGATGGGATCATCACCCTGGTCGACGCGGTCAATGGCGGCCAACAGTTGGAGGAATATCCCCAAGCCTCCAAGCAAGTCGCATTGGCCGACCGCATCCTCCTCACCAAGACGGATCTCGCCGGCCCAGGGCAAACGGTGCAATTGGAACGAATGCTGCGCAGGCTCAACGGAAGCGCTCCGGTCCTGCAGGTCCTGCACGGGCAGATTGAACCCGAACAGCTAACCGGCCTGGGGCTCGACGGCACACGCCCTACGACCGCGGCCTCGAGTTTCCTGGGAGCTCCCCTCGACGCTCTAGAAATGGCAGACGATTCCGTAGGCAAAGCGTTTCGCCCACATCTGCAAAACATACGCACGCTTTCGCTGAGGTTCGATGAACCGTTCACATGGGCCGCCGTCACCAGTGCCCTGGAACTGTTGACGGCATTACGCGGCCCCGACCTGCTCAGGATGAAAGGTATCCTGAACATCGAAGGAGCTCCGGTCGTCGTTCAATGCGTGCAGCACATATTCCACCCCGCGGTGCCGCTCGAACGTTGGCCGGACGAAAATCGCCAATCCCGCCTGGTTTTCATTACCCGAGCGATAGAACCCACTGCGCTCGAGTCGGCGTTCCGCGCGGCCCAGGCCCTGGCACGCGGAAGTGGGTGAACGCATCTCAGCCCGCCCCCCCTTTCCTCGCGTCGCCCAGAGGGCGCATGCGCAGCAAAAGTTAGTTTGTGCTCACATTCAAAAACCCCTTCTTTACCGATAGGGCCGCTGGCGAAGAGGGTCTGCGCCGGCCGCGGTTCCCGGGGCAGGTTGGCAAGCGCAGTATCATGGATGTAAAAGCCGCATAAATGATGGATCTTGCCACACTCACCTGGAGGATCTCTCATGAGCAAACGTGTCAAGCTTCCCCCCATGCCGACCTTCGTCATGAAGCCTCTCCCGCCCGTTTATCGCGGTCCGGCCGTCGCGGCCGGGCGGGAGACGACCAATGTGACCGACTATCTCTGCCATCGCTGCAACACTGTATTGGCTACGCGTGTGACACCCGAACAAATCACTGGCACGGCGTTCATCTGCTGGAAATGTGGTGCGCACTCGGGGTTATTGCGCGCCCCGTCTCTGCAGTAAGCCCAGGATGACGAGCGGGGCAGATGGCGCGGCGACGG
>Ga0182748_1004161_pt1 | contig 11688 bp, 10 predicted proteins | sample eDN3rd37CKraftOP_FD_128877 | JGI IMG/M metagenome (GOLD analysis project Ga0182748, IMG submission 128877) | Enriched Organic Plus compost microbial communities from Emeryville, California, USA - eDNA 3rd pass 37_C Kraft OP (version 2) (version 2) ...
CCGGAGCGATTGGCGTGATGCTCCGCCGTGTCGCAGACCAGGCGCGCATAGCCGTCGCGCCACTCCGCGACATGCACGCCGAGATGCGTGTGATAGGGGGAGTGGGCGGTCGGGAAATCCGGCAAGGCATCGTCCATGGGCGTTGCGTGCCGTCGCACCGCCGACCCGTCAAGCCGCGACCCGGCGTCAGGTGATCTGCAGCTCCTGCAGCGCCTGCTCCAGCTCCTGGAAGCTCGGCATGCAGGCGGAGGGCGCCATTTTGCGCCCGGTCTCCACCGCCACCTGCGGCGCATTGCCGTGCAGATGCGCGACCAGCACGGCGCGGATCACCTCGTAGTACTGGGATTCCTCCTCGACCACGCCCCTGAGGCGCGCGGCCATGGGGCCGACCATGCCGTAGGCCAGCAGCACGCCCAGGAAGGTGCCCACCAGTGCGCCACCGATCATCCTGCCGAGCACCGCCGGTGGCTGGTCGATCGCGCCCATGGTCTTGATCACGCCGAGCACGGCGGCGACGATGCCAAGCGCGGGCAGCCCGTCGGCCATGGTCTGCAGGGCATGGGAGGGGTGCAGCTCCTCTTCCCGCATCTTCCTCAGCTCGCGCGCCATCACGTCCTCGATCTGGTGCGGGTCGTCGGCGTTCATGCCGACCATGCGGAGGTAGTCGCAGATCAGCGTCACCGCATGCCGGTCCTGCCGGATCTTCGGGAAGCTGGCGAAGGCGGTGCTCTCCTCCGGCTTCTCGATATGCGGCTCGACCGCCATGGCGCCCTTGGTCTGCGCCAGGCGCACGAACCAGTAGAGCAGGCTCAGTATCTCGACGTAGTCGGCCTTCTGGAAGCGCGATCCCTTGAGGATCTTCCTGAAGCCGCCCAGCGTGTGCTTCACGCCGGCCATGCTGTTGGACATGACGAAGGCGCCGAGGGCGGCGCCGCCGATCATCAGCAGCTCGAAGGGCAGGGTAATCAGGATGATATCGAAATGCCCGCCGGCGGCGACGAAGCCGCCGAAGACGCAGACGGAGAGGATGCCCAGGCCGAGGAGGATGTTCATTGCGGCGTGGCCTCTCCGCCGTCCTTCTCGGGCAGATCGCGCAGGAGCGTGATGGCGACGCGGCGGTTGGCCGCCGCCATCGGCTGGTCGGGCAGCAGCGGCACACGCGCGGCATGGCCCGTGACACTGCGGATGCGCGCTTCCGCGATGCCTGAATCGGTCAGCAGGCGGCGGACCGCGTTTGCGCGCTCCGCCGAAAGCTCCCAGTTGCTCCGCTCCCCGCCGCGGAAGGGCGCGGCGTCGGTGTGACCGGCGATCGCCAGCGCATTGGGCAGCTTCGCCGCCACCTGCGCCACCTTCTGCAGGAGGCCGCGTGCCCGGTCGTTCGGCACGGCGCTGCCCGAGGGGAACATCGGCCGGCGCTCGGCGTCGAGCAGCTGGATGCGCAGGCCCTCCGGCACCACCTCCACCGTGAGCTGGCGGGCGAGCTCGGCGAGTGCCGGATCGTCCTGCACGGCTGCGCGCAACTCCTCGGCGGCCTGCTCCAGCGCCCGGCGTTCCCGCCGTTCGAGCTCGGCACGCAACGCGGGATCGGGCAGCGCCCCGGCGCGCGGCGTGGCGTCCTCCTGGTTGACGGCATCGGCCCCCGGTGCCTCGCCCCCCGGGCCGGCGGCATCGGCCTCCTCCGCTGCCTCCCGGGCATAGGCGGCCGGCTGCCCGGGGCCTGGCAGCGTCCCCTCGCCCTGCCCGGGATTCGGCGCTTCGCCGTCCGGCTCCTCCTCGAGGTCGAAGCGCACCGGCGCCGGCCCCCGCTCCACCCGGATGGCCCCGGAGTCGGATGCCATCCTGCCGTTCGTGCTGGGCGTTCGTCCGGCGAAGGGCAGGCCGGAGCCGGAGGTGCTCTGGCCCATGGCATTCACCGGCGAGAAGAAGTCGGCGATGCCGCGGCGCTGCTCCTCCGAGGTCGAGTTCAGCAGCCACAGCAGCAGGAAGAAGGCCATCATGGCCGTTACGAAATCGGCGTAGGCGACCTTCCATGCGCCGCTGTGATGGCCGCGTCTGCTTTCCTCCACCCGTCTCAGGACGATGATCGTCCGGCCAGTGTCCTTTCGACCCCTGCCTGCCATCCGCGCCGCGCCACCCTCTCTCGCGGCTGGTATGCGGCTGCACCCCTTAAGCCCGGACTAAGCACGACGCCCGCCTGCCGCGCAGTGCCGGGGGGCGGGATGGCGCCGTCTTGGGCAGCATCGGCCCGCTACCACCAGGCGGGCGCGCGCGTGCTAGCCTGCTGCGGGCATCGGTGGCCGGCGGCGGTCCGTGGCACGCGGCTTGCGTGGCGTGGCGCCTGTGCGTGGCCCCGATGGCGGGTGCGCAGCCATCCGGGAGACGCCGATAATGCGACTGAGGTACCTGTTCCTTGCGGCCGGCCTCGCCGCACTTCCCGTCCTTGCCGCCGGCACGGCGCCGGGGGCCCAGGGAAGCCTGCTGGCGGGCCTGCTTGGGATCCGGTCCGCCGCGGCCCAGGGCACGATCCGCATCGGCATGACCGCCGCCGACATTCCACTGACGCACGGCCAGCCGGACCAGGGCTTCGAGGGCAACCGTTTCACCGGCATTCCCCTCTATGACAGCCTGACCGCCTGGGACCTTTCCCACGCCGACGGACCTTCCGCGCTGGTGCCTTCGCTCGCGACGGAATGGTCGGTGGACGAGGCGGACAGGACGAAATGGATCTTCCGCCTGCGCCGCGACGTGACCTTTCACGACGGATCGCCCTTCAACGCCGACGCCGTGGTGTGGAATGTTCGCAAGGTGCTGGACCGCGAGGCGCCGCAGTACGATCCGCGCCAGGTCGGGCTGACCGCGACGCGCATGCCCAGCCTGCGCCGTGCCGAGAAGATTGACGACCATACGGTGGCCCTGTTCACCGCCGAGCCCGACAGCCTGCTGCCGATCAACCTGACCAATCTCTTCATGGCGAGCCCGGCGCATTGGGAGAAGCTGCGAGCGCAGCACCCGAGCGCCGAGGCCACCTGGAACGCCTTCGCGGCCAATCCTTCCGGCACCGGCCCCTTCCGCCTGACCCGCTTCGTGCCGCGCGAGCGCGTGGAGATGGTGCGCAACGACGCCTACTGGGGCGACAAGGCGAAGGCCGAGCGCATCGTGCTGCTGCCGATCCCGGAGGCGAATGCCCGCACCGCGGCGCTGCTCTCCGGCCAGGTGGACTGGATCGAGGCGCCGGCGCCCGACGCCATTCCGCAGCTGCGCGCGCGGGGGATGGTGATCACCTCCAACCTGCAGCCGCATGTCTGGCCCTGGCAGCCCTGCTTCGTCGGCGACAGTCCGCTGAAGGACCTGCGGGTCCGCCGCGCGCTGAACCTCGCGATCGACCGCGAGGGGCTGAAGCAGCTGCTGGGCGGGATGATGGTGGCGCCCGTCGGCACCGTGCCCCCCAACCATCCCTGGTGGGGCAACCCGGGCTTCCGCATCCGCACCGACAAGGCCGAGGCGGCGCGGCTGCTCACCGAGGCTGGCTACGGGCCGCAGCGACCCATGACCCTGAAGGTGCAGATCTCCGCCAGTGGCTCCGGCCAGATGCAGCCTCTGTCGATGAACGAGTTCCTCCAGCAGGACCTGAAGCCGCTCGGGGTGGATATCGAGTTCGACGTGGTGGACTGGAACACGCTGTTCACCAACTGGCGCCGGGGCTGCCAGGACGCCTCGGCGCGCGGCGCGCATGCCATCAATGTCTCCTTCGCCGCCATGGATCCCTTCTTCGCCATGGTTCGCTTCTGGGACAGCAGGATGGCCCCGCCCACCAGCAACAACTGGGGGTTTTTCAGCGACCCGCGCTTCGATGCGATGATCGCCGAGGCTCGCAACACCTTCGACCCGGCCGCGCGCGACGCCGCGCTGGCGCGCCTGCACGCGGCCGGCGTGGACGAGGCGCTGTTCATCTGGATCGCGCATGACGTGGCGCCGCGCGCCATGTCGCCGCGCATCAAGGGCTATGTGCAGCCGCAGTCCTGGTTCGTGGATCTGCGCCTGCCCTATCTGCAGTGAGACGTCGCGGGGTGGGCCGGTGCGCTCTCCGGTTCCCCGCCCCGCCAACCCCTGGGGGTGTGAATGGTCTTCTACCTGCTGCGCCGTGTTCTCTACGCGATTCCCATCGCGCTCGCCGTAGGGTTTGTCTGCTTCATGCTGGTGCAGATCGCCCCTGGCGATCCGATCAACGCCATCGTGCCACCGGACGCACCGGCGGATGTGGTGGAGCAGGTCCGCAAGGACTACGGCCTCGACAAGCCGCTGCCCGTGCAGTTCGGCCTGTGGCTGGGCAAGGCGGTGCAGGGCGATCTCGGACGCTCGCTCGCCACCGGCCGGCCTGTCTGGGCGGATCTCTCCACCGCCATCGGCAACACGCTGCTGCTCGCCGCCGTCGCCTCGCTGCTGGGGTTCACGCTCGGCTGCGTGCTGGGCGGGCTGGCGGGCACCTTCCGCGGCTCGGTGCTGGACCGCATCGCGGTCGGCACTGCGGTCGCCGGCGTCTCCGTGCCGCATTACTGGCTCGGCATGGTGCTCGTGGTGATCTTCTCCGTGCAGCTGAACTGGCTGCCGGCCATGGGGGCGGGGCCGGGCGGCTCCGCCGAATGGGCCTGGGACTGGGACCATGTGAAGCACCTGATCCTGCCGGCCGTCACCCTTGCCGTCATCCCCATGGGCATCGTCACGCGCACGGTGCGCGGCATCGTCGCCGAGATCATGAACCAGGAATTCGTCACCGCCCTGCGCGGCAAGGGCCTGACGCGCGGCGGCGTCTTCCTGCATGTCGTGAAGAACGCGGCGCCCAACACCCTCGCGGTGATGGGCCTGCAGCTCGGCTACCTGATGGGCGGCTCCATCCTGGTGGAGACGGTCTTCTCCTGGCCGGGCACGGGGCTGCTGCTGAACAGCGCCATCTTCCAGCGCGACCTGCCGGTGCTGCAGGGCACCATCCTGGTGCTGGCGATGTTCTTCGTGGCGCTGAACCTCGTCGTGGACCTGATGCAGACCGCACTGGATCCCAGGATCAAGCGCGCATGACCGCGCGGCGGATCAAGCGGATCTGAGGAGCAACCGGCATGAGCACCTCTACCACCACGCCAACCGCGGCCGAGGCCGAGCTTGCCGTTCAGGCCCGCCAGGCCTCCGCGCGGTCCGAGGGCTACTGGGCCGGTGTCTGGAAGCGCGTCAGGCGCGACCCGGTCACCATCGTCTGCGGCACCATCCTGATTCTGATGCTGCTGGCGATCATCTTCGCCCCGCTGCTCGCGCCGCACGATCCCTACCAGGGCAGCATGCTGCGCCGCCTCCGTCCCATCGGCACGGACAACTACCCCCTCGGCACCGATGAGCTGGGACGCGACATCCTGAGCCGGCTGCTCTATGGCGGGCGGCTCTCCTGGTTCATGGGCATCATTCCCGTGGCGCTGGCCTTCGTCTTCGGCACCCTCCTGGGCGTGATCGCCGGCTATGCCGGGGGCAGGGTGAACATGGCGATCATGCGTGTCACCGACGTGTTCTATGCCTTCCCCTCGGTGCTGCTGGCGGTCGCCATCTCCGGCGCGCTGGGGGCGGGCATCGAGAACGCCATCCTGGCGCTGACCCTGGTGTTCATCCCGCCCATCATCCGCGTGGCGGAAAGCGTGACCCAGGGCGTGCGCAACCTCGATTTCGTGGATGCGGCGCGCGCCAGCGGGGCAGGGGCCTTCACCGTGGTGCGCGTGCATGTGCTGGGCAATGTGCTGGGGCCGATCTTCGTCTACGCCACCAGCCTGATCAGCGTGTGCATGATCGTCGCCTCGGGGCTCTCCTTCCTCGGCCTCGGCACCAAGCCGCCGGAGCCCGAATGGGGGCTGATGCTGAACACGCTGCGCACGGCGATCTATGTGCAGCCCTGGGTGGCGGTGCTGCCGGGGGTCTGCATCTTCATCACCTCCATCTGCTTCAACCTGCTGTCCGACGGGTTGCGGCAGGCGATGGATGTGAAGGGATGAGCGAGGGCACGGGGCCGCGGGATGCGGCCCCGGCCGGGCGGCGGCGACGGCCGCCTATTCGTCCCGTCGCGGCCGGGCCAGCAGGCGCATCATCGCATCGCCGACTGTCATCTCCCCGGCCAGCAGGTCCGCCACCGCCTGACAGATCGGCAGCTCGATCCCGATCTCCGCGGCGCGGGCGACGATGGCGGGCGCCGTCGCCACGCCCTCCGCCACGCCCACGGTCGCGGCCAGCGCCTCCTCCAGGCTGCGGCCGCGGCCGAGATCCGCACCCAGCGCGGTGTTGCGGCTGCCTGGCCCCGTCGTTGTCAGCAGCAGGTCGCCGAGGCCGGAGAGGCCCGCCGCCGTCTCCTGCCGGCCGCCGAGCGCCACGGTCAGCCGCGACAGCTCCGCCAGCCCCCGTGTGACCAGCGCGGCCCGTGCATTCTCCCCGAGCCCGGCGCCGATCACCGCCCCGGCGGCGATGGCGATGACGTTCTTCGCCGCGCCCCCCACCTGCACCCCGATCGGGTCGTCGCCGCCGTAGAGGCGGAAGCCCGGCGAGGCGATCAGGTCACCCACCCGGGCGCGCAGCGCGGCGTCGCGGCTGGCCACCACGGCGGCCGCCGGAAGGCCACGGGCGACCTCATGGGCGAAGTTCGGGCCGGACAGCACGGCCGAGGGCACCTCCGGCCAGACCTCGGCCGCCACTTCAAGCGGCAGGCGCAGGCTGCCCTGCTCCACCCCCTTGGCGCAGACCACCAGCGGCGCGGGGGGTGCCGGCAGCCGCTGCAGCACCGCGCGCATGTGCTGCGCCGGCACCGCCACCAGCACGAAGACCGCGCCGTCCAGCACCGCGGCGAGGTCGTTCGTCACCTGGATGGCGGGCGACAGCTTCTGGCCTGGCACGTAGCGCGCATTCTCCCGCGCCTTGGAGATGGCCGCCGCCCGCGCCTTGTCGCGCGCCCAGAGCGCCACCGAGTCGCCCGCCCGCGCCGCCTGGACGGCGAGCGCGGTCCCCCAGGCGCCGGCGCCCAGCACTGCGATCCTCGGGCGGTTGCGATCGGGCATGCTATTCCTCCGCGATGCGGGCCACGGCCCATCCTTGCCCCGGCTTGCCCTCGCCCAGCTTCTCGAGCAGCACTGCCAGGATGGTGCCTCCTTCGGTGTCGAAGCGGTAGGGCGGATTCGCGACGAGCAGGCCGCAGCCATTCAGGCGCTGCGGGTCGGTGGGCTCCCGCAGCCAGAGCTCGGCGGCGACCAGGTCGCGAACGCCGCTGTCTCGCAGCGCGGCATGGAAGGCACGCACCGGGGCACGGTGCTTGATCGGGTACCAGCAGGCCTGGACCGCGGCACGGAAGCGCTGCGACACCAGCGCGATGCCGGCCGCGAGGCGTTCGAACTCGCCCTCCTGCTCGAAGGGCGGGTCCACCAGCACCAGGCCGCGCCGCTCCGGAAAGGGGGTGAGGGCGCGCAGCGCCTCCCACCCGTCGCGGCGATGCACCGCCACCTGCCGGTCGCCGCGGAAGCGGGCGCGCAGCGCAGCGTGGTCCTCAGGGTGCAGCTCGCAGCAGGCCAGACGGTCCTGCGGGCGCAGCAGCGCCCGGGCGAGGGCGGGGGAGCCGGGATAGCTGGCCGGAGCGCCGGCCTCCCGCACCAGCCGGACATAGTCCGCCAGCGGTCCTTCGGCGATGTCCAGCAGGCGCCCGATGCCGTGGCGCCACTCGCCGGTCCGCTCCGCTTCCGGCGCCGAGAGGTCATAGGCGCCGACCCCCGCATGGGTGTCCAGCACGCGGATCGGCGTGTCCTTGCGCTGCAGTGCCCGCAGCAGCCAGACCAGCAGCGCGTGCTTCATGCAATCGGCGAAATTGCCGGCATGGAAGGCGTGACGATAGTTCACGGAGAATGGATGGGCTCGGCCATCACCCGGTGGCGGGCGCCTTCTGCGGCGCGCGGATCAGGGCACCATGCCGCGTCTCGCCCGGCAGGCAGAGGGCGGCGATGGCTGGCGCCACGTCCCCCGGCTGCGCGAGGCTCCCGGCATCCTCGCCCGGCATGGCGGTGCGACGCAGCCGCGTGGCGACGGGGCCGGGGTCGAACAGGTTCACCCGCAGCGGCGTGTTCGTCACTTCCGCGGCCCAGGCGCGCGCCAGATGCTCCTGCCCCGCCTTGCCGGCGCCATAGAGGCCCCAATAGGCCGCAGGCTCGGCCGCCACGCGGTCGGTCAGCACCACGGCGCGACCGGCCGGCGCGGCGCGCAGCGGCGGATCGCAGGTACGGATCACGCGCCAGCAGGCGGAGAGATTGACCGCCAGCGCCTCCTGCCAGTCCTTCGGCATGATGTGCGCCACGGGGGTGAGCTTGGCGAGCAGGCCGGCAGCATGCACCAGGATATCCAGCCGTCCGAAACGCTGCACGACGGAAGGGCCTACCATGTCGAGCTGCTCGGCGTCCTTCGCCAGGTCCAGCGGCAGCAGCGTGGCCGCGCCGCCGCCTGCGGCACGGATGGCGTCGTCCGTCTCCTCGAGCCCGCCCTGGGTGCGCGCGGTCAGCACGCAATGCGCGCCGAGCCGCGCAAGCTCGACCGCCACCGCGGCGCCGATGCCGCGCGAGGCGCCGGTGACGAGCGCGACCGATCCCGCCAGAGGCTTCACTGCGTGGCCTGCAGCAGCGAGAGCTGCCGCTCGGTGTTGTCCTCCCGGTCGGTGAGCGGCACGGCGTAGTCGCCGGTGAAGCAGGCATCGCAGTAGGCCGGCTTCGCCGCGTCCCGTCCCGGGCGGCCGAGCGCGCGATAGAGCCCGTCCAGCGAGATGAAGGCCAGGCTGTCCACGCCGATGATCTCCGCCATCTCCTCCAGGGTGTGCCGCGCGGCCAGCAGCTTGCCGCGTTCCGGCGTGTCGATGCCGTAGTAGCAGGAATGCGTCGTGGGCGGCGAGGAGATGCGCATGTGCACTTCCTTCGCGCCGGCGGCGCGCACCATCTCCACGATCTTCTTGCTGGTGGTGCCGCGGACGATGGAATCATCCACCAGCACGACGCGCTTGCCCTCGATCATGGCGCGGTTGGCGCTGTGCTTGAGCTTCACGCCGAGGTGGCGGATCTGGTCGGTCGGCTCGATGAAGGTGCGGCCGACATAATGGTTGCGGATGATGCCGAGCTCGAAGGGGATGCCCGCTTCCGCCGCATAGCCCATGGCGGCGGGCACGCCGGAATCGGGCACCGGCACCACCACATCGGCCGGCACGCCGCTCTCGCGTGCCAGCTCCGCGCCGATGCGCTTGCGCGTTTCGTAGACCGGCGTGCCTTCCACGACCGAATCGGGGCGGGCGAAGTAGATGTACTCGAAGATGCAGAAGCGGCTCTGGTGCCGGCCGAAGGGCTTGATGCTGTGCACCCCGGCGCCGTCGATCACGATGATCTCGCCCGGGTCGATGTCCCGCACGAATTCGGCGCCGACGATGTCCAGCGCGCAGGTCTCGCTGCACAGCACCCAGCTCGGCGTGCCGTCAGAGCCGGACAGGCGGCCAAGCACCAGCGGCCGCACCCCGAGGGGATCGCGCGCGCCGATCAGCGCGCCATTGTGCAGCGCCACCAGGCTGTAGGCGCCCTGCACCTGCTTCAGCGCGTCGATCAGCCGGTCCACCACGGTGGAATAGAGGCTGATGGCGATGAGGTGGATGAACACCTCGGAATCGGTCGTGCTCTGGAACAGGCAGCCGCGGTTGACCAGGTTGCGGCGCAGCGCATGCGCATTGGTCAGGTTGCCGTTATGCGCCACGGCGAAGCCGCCGAAGGCGAAATCGGCATAGAGCGGCTGCACGTTGCGCAGCGCGGTCTCGCCCGTGGTGGCGTAGCGGTTGTGGCCGACGGCGGCGCGGCCGGGCAGTCCCGCCATCACCTTGGCATCGGAGAAATTGTCGCCGACCAGGCCGCGGCCGCGATGGGCGTGGAAGATGCCGCCGTCGTCGAGGCTGACGATGCCCGCCGCTTCCTGGCCACGATGCTGCAGCGCGTGCAGGCCGAGCGCCGTAAGCGCAGCGGCGTCCTTGGCGTTCCATACGCCAAAGACGCCGCATTCCTCGTGAAATTTGTCGTCGTGCAGGTCGGCGGGCGGGTTCGACTGGTCGGGCATCATGGTCCTCACGTCCGGTTGCGGGCCGGCGGACGCATAAGGTCTTCAAAGGTCGGTGCCGGGGGGGGCGGCGGTTCAGCAACCCGCGGCCGGATGCCCGGCGGCAGTTGGGCGATGAGCCATCCGGCGCCGTCCACGACCAAAGGCAGGCTCCGCGCATTGCGGACCGCCTCGGGCCAGCGTTCGGCTGTGGGGAGGACCATGCCTGCCAGGATATAGGCAAGGACCACCAGGAAGGCACCCCTCGCCAGGCCGAAAACCAGACCGAGGGCGCGGTCCACGCTGCCCAGGACGCTGTCCTGCACCCGCCGGGCGATGGCCGAGATGATCAGCTTGAGAAGGATCAGCACCACCAGGAAGACGCCAGCGGCGGCGAGCGCCTCCGCCACCCAGGGCGCGTCCACGCTGCCTTCCAGCAGCGGCGCGAAATCATCGCGCCACACCAGGGCAGCGAAGACGGCACCGATCCAGGCGCCCACCCCGAGCACCTCGTGGACCAGGCCACGGAAAAAGGCGACCACCGCCGAGACGGCGAGCACCGCCAGCACCACACCGTCCACCCAGGTCATGACGGTCGGGGTATAGCCGCGAGGGGCGGGGGAGTCACGCCAGGCCCGACCGGCCCATCCGGCATCATGTCGCGGTCGCGCCGATCAGCTCCTCAGCCCCGCCCGCTGCGCCGCTGCCCGGGTCCATTCCGTTTCCTGCCGCAGGAAGGCAGCATAGCCTTCGGGCGTCGCCTCCTCGGCCGAAGCCACCTCGCTGCCCAGCTCCTCAAGCCGCTTGCGCACCTCTGCATCGGCCAGCGCCGCGGCCAGCGCGGCCTGCAGCGTCCCGACCACCTCCGCCGGCGTTCCCGTGGGCACCACCAGCCCCAGGAAGGCCGCGGCGCGATAGCCGGGCACGCCGGCCTCCTCCACCGTCGGGATCTCCGGCGCCTGCGCCAGCCGCCGGGTGGAGGCGACGGCGAGGATCCGCACCGCACCTTCCCGATGCAGCGGCAGTGCGGTGGAGATCTCGGTGAAGGCGCCGGCCACCGTGCCGGAGATGAGGTCCGGCGTCAGCGCCCCGCCGCTGCCATAGGGCACATGCGTCAGCCCGGCGCCGGTGGCGGCGTTGAACACCTCGATCGCCAGATGGGAGATGCTGGCCACCCCGGAGGAGCCGATGCCGACCCGTCCCGGATTGGCCTTCGCATAGGCGATCAGTTCCGTGACCGAGTGCACCGGCAGGGCGCGATGCACCGTCACCGTCAGCGGCGTGCGCACCAGCAGCCCGACCGGCGCGAAATCCTTCGCCGGGTCATAGGCCAGATTGGGCTGCACGAACGGATTCACCGTCAGCGGGCCATTGGAGCCCATCAGCAGCGTGTAGCCGTCCGGCCGTGCCCGGGCGACCTGCATGGCGCCGACGCTGCCCCCGGCGCCGGCGCGGTTCTCCACGACGATCGTCTGGCCCAGGCGCTCCGACATGCGCGGGGCGACGATGCGGGCCGTCGTGTCCGAATTTCCTCCTGGCGCATAGGGCACCAGCAAACGGACCGGGCGGTCC
>Ga0182748_1004162_pt1 | contig 11687 bp, 10 predicted proteins | sample eDN3rd37CKraftOP_FD_128877 | JGI IMG/M metagenome (GOLD analysis project Ga0182748, IMG submission 128877) | Enriched Organic Plus compost microbial communities from Emeryville, California, USA - eDNA 3rd pass 37_C Kraft OP (version 2) (version 2) ...
CGGCTCGACGGCGGTCGCATCCAGGGCCGGCGGCGCCGAGGTGGCCGGCGCCTTGCCCTGCTGCCAGTTCTGCCAGGCGCGATAGGCAAGCGCCCCAAGCACCGCGGCCCCGCCATGGCTCAGCGTGCCGCCCGCCATCTTGCGCATCTTCTTGCCACCGAGCAGCAGACCCAGGACGCCGCCGGTGGCGGCGCCGCCGAGGAACCCGCCGGGACCGCCGGCCCGCGCCATGGCGTCCTGCGCTGTCCGGGCCAGGCCACCGCCGCCGGCCTGCGCGCCGAGGAACCGGTCCAGAAGCGATTTCGCGTCGATCATACCCTCGAGGTCGGGGCCGGGTGCGGCAATTTCAAGCGCGGACCCCCGTGGACCGGCCGTGCCGGCTCAATGCCCCGCGAGGATGGCGTCCGCGATCTTCTCCGCCGTCATCAGCACCGGGAAGTTGGTGTTCGCGCAGGGCACCACCGGGAAGATCGAGGCGTCAACGACCCTGAGCCCCTCCACCCCGCGCACGCGGCCCGTGGTGTCCACCACCGCCATGGGATCGTCGGCGCGACCCATGCGGCAGCTGCAGGAGGCGTGCCAGACCCCGATCGCCGCCTTGCGCACGAAGGCCTCCAGCGCATCGTCGTCGGTCATCACCTCGTCGAAGCGGAAGCCCTCGACGATGAAGCGGTCGATCAGCACGCGGCGCAGCGGCGCGGGCCCGTCCAGGAAGCGGGCGACGATCTGCGTCAGCAGCCGGTTCTTCGCATTGACCACGCCCACCTTGCGCACGCGCTCGCTGTAGCTGGCAGGAAAGGGATTGCTGGTGACCTTGCGCAGCGGCTCGCTCATCTGGATCGCCGCCATCTTGCGGAAGCCCTGCATCAGCCGGTCGAGATCGCGCCGGTCGGCAAGCAGGTTGAACTCGACGATCGGCTCCTGCCTCCAGTCCGGGGAGGCGAGGCGCACCTGCCCCGTCTCCGAATAGGTCTTGTTGACGAAGGTCAGGAAGGAGGCGATCTGCTCCCCCACCGCATGCCAGGCGGATTTGCTGACCACCGCGACGAACATGTCCCCGCTTGGCGCGCCATCGATTCCGGAGGAGTAGCGCAGCCCTACCAGGATGTGCCGCCGGGTGCGGCTGTCCACGCGCGCCGCGCGCCGGATGAAGGAGGACAGCGCGATGGAGGGATGGTCCATCAGCCGCTGGCCCACACCGGGCAGGTTGACAAGCACGGGAATGCCGAGGTCGCGCAGATGTCCCGCGGGCCCGATGCCGGCGCGCATCAGATGCGCGGGCGAGTGGATGGCGCCGGAGGAGAGGATCACCTCCTTCGCGCGGAACTCCTGCTCCTGTCCCCCGACCAGGGCACGGACGCCGACGCAGCGCCGGTCCTCGAACAGCAGCGCGGTCACCTGCGTGCCGGTGGAGATGGTCAGGTTCTCCCGGGCGCGCGTCTCGGCGTCCAGATAGCCGATCGCGGCGGAGACGCGCTGCTCGGAGGCGTTGGAGATGGTGACGGGAAAGTAGCCGTCCACGAACTCGCCATTCTGGTCGGGCAGGTAGGTGTAGCCGGCCTGGCGCAAGGCCTCGGCGACGGCGGTGGCGTGGCCGTTCCAGTGCTCCGGCATGATGCGGCGCACCGGAATGCGGCCCTCCTTGCCATGGAAGGGGCCGTCGAAGTCGAGGTCGCGCTCCACCTTCCGGAAGTAGGGCAGCACATCCTCCCAGCCCCAGCCATCCGCGCCACGCGCCTCCCATTCCGCGTAGTCGGTGGGCGCGCCGCGGTTGGCCATCTGGCCGTTGATCGAGGAGCCGCCGCCCAGCACGCGCGCCTGCTCGTACTTGCGCAGCGGCGGGCGCTCCGCGTCGGGGTTGTTGTGCGAGACGAGCTGGGTGTGGACCTTGAGCTCGGTCCAGTGGAAGCGCGGGTCGAAATAGGCGGTGCCGGAATAGCTGTCGAGGATCTCGGGCGGCACCTTGCCGGGCGGCGTGTCCTGTCCGGCCTCGCAGACCAGCACATGGTTGCTGCTGCGCGCGGAGAGACGATGGGCCAGGACGGATCCCGCCGATCCGCCACCAACGATGATCGTGTCGTACTGCACGCGTTTCCCCCCGTTCGGCTTGCGGAAAGCCTACCACGCGGGGGTCAGGCCGGCCACGCACCCTGGCCGGCCGCCTTCGGCCAGATTGGTCCCTCGTCGGCCGATCGCGCCCTCCGGCCTCGCCGGCAGGCATCCGGGCGACTCAGCTGCCCTCCACCGCTCCGCCCGCGTCGGTCCAGTCCTTGAAGCCGCCGAGATTGCGGACATCGGTGTAGCCCATGTCCTTCAGCGTCTTGCCCGCGAGCGCGGAGCGGCCGCCGGAGGCGCAGTAGGTGATGACCGTCTTCGTCCGGTCGAAGGCGGCATCGTGCAGCGGGCTCTCCGGATCGGCGCGGAACTCCAGCAGGCCGCGCGGAATCGCCAGCGCGCCGGCCACCTTGCCGGAGGCGGCGACCTCCGGCGGCTCGCGCAGGTCCACGAACACCACATTGGGCTTGCCGTGCAGCGCCTTCGCCTCCTGCGCGCTGATGCGCGGCACCTCGGCATTGGCGGCGGCGAGCATGTCCTTCACCGTCATGGGCATGGGCTGGTCCTCCCGATGGACGGCCGAGCATAGCCGAAGCCGCCGCGCCGTGGCAGCGCTGCATGGAGAGCGGCGGGGCAGGGGGCGTGGCGCCCCGTACCGATCCCGTGTCGTGATACAGGCAGGCACCCCCGCTCGCCGGCCGGTATCAGCCCTCCCGCAGATCGGCGACCTGGCCGCCGGTCAGGCGCAGCAGTGCCTCGGCCGTCGTCTCGAATACATGCATGGGAGAGCCGGCGGCGGCCCAGATCCGGTCCAGCGCCAGCAGGTCGCGGTCGAGCAGCACCAGCGGCGGGCTGCGGTGGCCCACCGGGGCGACGCCGCCGATGGCGAAGCCGGTCACCTCGCGCACCCAGCGCCCCTCCGCGCGCGCCAGGGCCATCCCCGCCGCCGCGGAGGCCTTCGCAATATCCACCCGGTTGGCGCCGCTGGCGACGACCAGCACCGGCCGCTCGCCGGCGCGGAACACCAGGGACTTCGCGATCTGTGCCACTGCGCAACCGACCGCGGCGGCCGCCTCCGCCGCGCTGCGCGTGCCTTCCGGGAAGGCCCGGATCGTGTCCGGATGGCCGGCAGCCAGCAGCGATGCGCGCACCCGCTCGACACTCGAACCGCTCATTCCCCATATCCCCCGTATATCCCATTTCGCCCCGCACAGCCCGGCCCGGGCCGGACGAAGCAAAGCGCAAAGCATGGAATCCCTGGCGCTCTACATCCACTGGCCCTTCTGCGCCGCCAAGTGTCCCTATTGCGACTTCAACAGTCATGTGCGCGAACGCATCGAGCAGGATCGCTTCCGCGCCGCCCTGCGCCGGGAACTGGCCTTCGAGGCGGCCCGCACGGGCCGGCGGCCACTCGTCTCGATCTTCTTCGGCGGCGGTACGCCCAGCCTGATGGAGCCGGAGACGGCGGCCGCGCTGATCGCCGATGCGCGGGCGCTGTTCGACCCTGTCCCCGATCTCGAGATCACCCTGGAGGCGAACCCGACCAGCGTGGAGGCCGGCAGGCTCGCCGGCTTCCGCGCGGCCGGGGTCAACCGCGTCTCGCTCGGCGTGCAATCGCTGCGCGAGGAGGCGCTGCGCTTCCTCGGCCGACGGCACGACGCGGCGCAGGCCGTCGCGGCACTGGAACTGGCGCGCGGCCTGTTCCCCCGCCTCTCCTTCGACCTGATCTATGCCCGTCCCGGCCAGGCGGAGGAGGACTGGCGTGCGGAGCTGCGCGCGGCGCTGGCGCTGGCCGCCGACCATCTCTCGCTCTACCAGCTCACCATCGAGCCGGGCACGCGCTTCGCCACCGAATACGCCCGCGGCGCCTTCGTCCTGCCGGACGGCGATGCGGCGGCGCGGCTCTACGCCGCGACCGCGGAAGAGGCGGCGCGCTTCGGCCTGCTGCCCTATGAGGTCTCCAATTACGCGCGGCCCGGGTCGGAAAGCCGGCACAACCTGCAGTACTGGCGCTACGGCGACTATCTCGGCATCGGGCCGGGAGCGCATCAGCGGCTCTCCCAGGGAAGCGCCCTGCTCGCCGCCCGCCGCCACCGCGCGCCGGAGGAGTGGCTGGCCCGGGTGGAGCGCGATGGCCAGGCCATCACCGGGGAGGAAGCGCTCGCCCCGCAGGACCGCGCGCGGGAGGCGCTGCTGATGGGCCTGCGCCTGGCCGAAGGCGTAGATCCCGCCCGCATCGAGGCGCGCAGCGGTCTCGCCCTCGCCGAGACGGTGGACCCCGCCATGCTCGCCGCCTGCCTCGAGGAGGGCTACCTGGAATGGCTGCCCTCCGGCCGGCTATGCGCGACCGAGGAAGGGCGGCTGCGGCTGGACGCAGTGCTGCCGGCGCTGTTGCGCTGAGCGTCCGTGCCGCCCGCCCGAGCCGGCCCCCCGCCGCGCCGTCTCAAGGGCATTGCCGGGTTCGGTGACGCGCGCCCGCAGCGCGCTGCGAGGTCCCGCGCGACCATGCGGCGGCAGGCCGGTCGCGCACCGGGGGCAGGGAAGGCGGGCCGGGGCCCGCCTTCCCCGGGATCGTTCAGGGCCGCGCTTCCAGCACCATGTTGAAGGGCGTCTCCGCCGCCAGGCGCACCCTTCCGAAGCCGCCCTCGCGGATCACCGCCTCCAGCCGCTTCGGCCCGGCCTGGGCGCCGAGCCCGGCGCCAACCTCCTGCGCAAGGGAAGCCGGCGTGCAGATCATGGCCGAGGCGGCGTAGTAGATCCGCCCGACCGGGTTGATGTTCTCGGTCAGGCTGTCGCGCGCCATCGGCTCCACGACCATCCAGGTGCCGTCGGGTTTCAGAACGGTGCGCAGATGCGCCGCTGCCCCCGCCGGGTCGCCCATGTCGTGCAGGCAGTCGAAGCAGCAGACCAGGTCGAAGCCCTGCGCCGGCACTCCCTTCGCTGCGGCGGTCTCGAAGCTGACGCGGTCCGAGAGCCCCTCGCGTGCCGCGGCCTCGCGTGCCTCGGCGACCGAGGCGGGGTGGTAGTCGAAGCCGATGAAGCGCGAATTGGGGAAGGCGCGCGCCATGATCAGCGTGGAGGCGCCATGGCCGCAGCCGATATCGGCCACCAGCGCCCCGCGCTGCAGCTTCTCGACGACACCATCCAGCGCCGGCAGCCAGGACTGCACCAGGTTGTGCTGGTAGCTCGGGCGGAAGAAGCGTTCGGTGCCGCAGAACAGGCAGCGATTGCGCTCGTGCCAGCCGAGCCCGCGCCCGCTGCGGAAGCCGTCGGCGATCTTCGGCTCGTCGCGCCAGGCGCTCGCCATCACCTCGAAGACGCCGGCCATGTAGACCGGGCTGTCCTCGGCGGCGAAGACCATCGCCTGCTCGGGCGAGAGCGCAAAGGTCCCGGCCTGGGCATCGTAGTCCACATAGCCCGCCGCGGCCTGGGCGGCGAGCCATTCGCGCACCAGCCGCTCGGCCGTGCCGGTGCGCCGGGCGAGGCCGGCGGGGTCCGTCGGTCCTCCTTCGGCCAGCGCACGGTAGAGGCCGAGCCGGTCGCCGAGCAGCACATTGGCGGCGCTGAAGGCCGCGCCGATGTCGCCAAGCATGCGGCCGACAAAGGCATTGAGCCGCTCGGGATCGGGTGCGGTCGGCGCCGGCGCGATGTTGGTGTCCATGCAGTGTCCTCCCTGCTTGCCACCGACAGGGCGGCAGCGCCGCGCTGCCCCGGTCCCCCGGCGGGTCCCCCGGCGGCGAGGTGCCGCACGGTGCGGTGACGGCGGCAAGGCTGCGCCGGCGGCGTGCCGGCGCGCATCGCGCGATCGTCCCGCCGCGCGCATGGCCCGATCGGGCCATGCGGCCCTGGATGCTGCGATCAGGCGAGGCCGGCGCGCGCGGCGAAGGCGGCCGCGGCGGCGCGGGTCGGCAGGTTCAGCTTCGTCAGGATGTTCGCGACATGGCGCTTCACCGTGTGCTCCGACAGCAGGAGCTCGGCGGCGATCGCCGGGTTCGACAGGCCGCGGGCCACGAGGCCCAGGACTTCCCGCTCGCGCGCCGAGAAGCCGGGCAGCAGCGGCGTGGCCGCGGCGGCACCGCCGGGCGGCCGGGGCATGGCAGGCGAGGAGCCATCCACCGGCCGGTCATCACCCGTCAGAGCGACCAGCCCGAGGCGCCCGCCGCCCGCCTCGGGCGGCAGCGCCAGGCGCGGCTCCCGCTCGCGGAAGCGCAGGCCCGATCCGGCGACCAGGTCGCGCACCGTCATCGAGGCGAGCACCTCGCCCGGCCGGCCCATCCGCGCGATCCGCACGGCGAGGTGCAGTGCCAGGCCCCCCGCGGGCTCTTCCGCCCCGGGTGGCGCGACCTCGCCGGCATGCAGCCCGGCCCGCAGCGCCGCATGGCCGCCGAGTTGCAACGCCGCCAGGTCGCGCAGCAGGGCGGCGCAGCGCATCGCCCGCACCGGCCCGTCGAAGACGGCGAGCAGGGCGCCGTCGGCATGCATCGGCCCGATCGGCCGGCCGCGGAACCGTGCCAGCGTGGCCGTCACCGTTGCGCGCCAGCCGGACAGCAGCCTGCCCCAGGCTCCGTCGCCCAGGGCGGAGGCGCCGCGCTCCGCCTCCGCGATCTCGGCTGCGAGCACGGTGGCGAGCATGCGTTCGGCGCGCGGCGCCGCCTCCTGCCGCGTGCCGGTCAGGAACTCCTCGATCTCGTCCACCACCCGGTCCACATCGCCGGTCCAGATCGGATGGTCGGCGCCCGGCATCTCCACATAGCGCGCGCCGGGAATCGCCGCGGCGAGGGCGCGGCCGGCCTCGACCGAGACCCGGACGTCGTTGCTCCGGTGCAGCACCAGGGTGGGAACGCGGATCGTGGGCAGCACGTGGCGCACATCGATCTGCGCGTTCATCCGTGCCAGCGCGACCGCGGCCCGGGGGCTTGCGCTCAGCCGCTCGAAGCGGCTCCACCAGGCGCGGAAGCCCGGATCGGCGTAGTGCGCCGGCGCGAAGGCGCGCAGCGAGACGCCGCTGCCCCATTCGGCCTCGATCATCGCGATGAAGCTTTCCAGCCGGTCGGGCGACAGCACGGCCTCGTGGAAGCAGGCATAGGAGCCGTAGAGGATCAGGGCGGCGGTGCGCTCCGGGTAGGTGGCGGCGAAGAGCATGGACAGCGGCCCACCCTCCGAACCGCCAAGCAGCACGGCCCGCTCGACCCCGGCCGCGTCCATCACCGCCCGCACATCGTCCATGCGCGTTTCCAGCGACGGCAGCGCCGTGGCGCGGTCGGACAGGCCGGTACCGCGCTTGTCGAACTGGATGACGCGGGCGAAGCTGCCCAGACGGGCGAGGAGGTGCGCAAGGCCCGGTTCGTCCCAGTGCAGCTCCAGGTTGGAGATGAAGCCGTGGACGAAGACGAGGTCGAGCGGACCGCTGCCGTGTGCCTGCCAGGCCACGTGCACGTCTCCGCTGCGGGCGTAGCGGGTCTCTGGTCGCATCGCCCTCTGAGCCTTCCCCAGAATAGTCTGGTTCAGGGCGTGCGGCGCCCGCGACGCACCAATGCGTGAAGTGCCGGGCCCGGTGGGCGGGCCCGGGCTAGATGAAGCGCCCCGGGTCCGGGATCCGCTCCTCCCGGTCCCAGGCAAGGAAGGCGCGCACCAGGCGCGCCGCGCACCAGAGCCAGACCAGCGCCAGCAGCGGCAGCCCCGGACCGGGGGCGAGCAGCGGCGCGAGCAGCCCGAGCACGCCGAACCAGAAGGTGCGCACGGCATAGGCGTGATGGGTCGCCCAGAGCGTGTTGCGCGCCGGGCCCCACCAGTGCGCCAGCACGCCGGCGGCGAACCAGGGCAGCGCCAGGGCGAGCCCCGCCGCGAACAGCAGGTTCATCCAGAGCACGCGCCGCCGCAGTCGCGCCATGGCCTCAGATGTCGGCACGCCGGCCTTTTCCTCCGCGCCGGGCGGCCGGCGCGCGGCATGCGAGCCAGGCCAGCGCGTCCGGCATGGCCTTGGGCATCGGCTCCCGGCCGCTCGCCGGCCCAGATGGGCGGGGATTGGCGGCGGTCGCGCGATCGCACGCCGCATCGGCCTCGCCACGGTGGCGGCAGGCCGGCAGCGCTGCCGCTCCGGCGCTGCGCCCGTCGACCAGCGGCCAGCCCATCGGCCTGTAGCGGATGCCCCGGTTGGCGTTCGGGCTCAGGCGCAGCAGATCCTCCACCTCAGCCACCGCCTGCCGCCACAGCGCCAGGCGGCGGCCCGCCATGGCGTCGAAGGCGAGGGACCGGGCCCCGGGCAGCGGATCCTCGATGACCTCGGCCAGTCGCCGGAGCCGCATCAACGGTGCCTGCGATGGCTCGCCCGCGCCTGTCCTGCCCGAGTTGCATGCCATGGCGGCTCCTCCTCCCTCGCAGCGGGCAACTCAGCCGATGCGCTGCCGGCTGTCGAGGCGCGCCCGGGCCCGCAGGAGGTCCCGCCCCGCGGCGGCACGGCCGGCAACCGCGCGGCTCAGCCCCGCCCGATCGCCAGCGCCCTGGCATAGACCTGCTTGCGCGGCAGGCCGGTGGCCTCGGCGACCGTCGCCGCGGCATCGCGCAGGCTGAGGCCGGCCGCCAGCGCCTCCCGCAGCCGCGCTTCCAGCTCGGCCTCGCCGGCGCGCTCCTCCGGCGCCGGGCCGATCACCACCGCGACCTCGCCGCGCGCCTCCTCCCGCGCGTAGTGCTCGGCCAGGGCGGCGAGGCTGTCACGGCGGACCTCCTCGAAGCGCTTGGTCAGTTCGCGCGCCACCGCCGCAGGCCGGTCGCCGCCCAGCGCGGCGGCAAGGGCGGCGAGGCTTTCCGCCAGGCGATGCGGCGATTCGAACAGCACCAGGGTGGCGGAGAGCCCGGCCCGCTCGGCGGCGCGCAGCCGCTGGAGCTCGGCCGCTCGCGGCCCCGCCCGGGCCGGCAGGAAGCCCAGGAACAGGAAGGGATGCGGCGGCAGGCCGGAGAGCGTCAGCGCCATGACCGCCGCATTCGGGCCGGGTACCGCCGTGACCGGCAGCCCCGCGGCGATCGCCGCCCGGGTCAGGCGGTAGCCCGGATCGGAGACCAGCGGCGTCCCGGCATCGGACACCAGCGCCAGCCGCTGGCCTGCCGCGAGGCGCTCGAGCATGCGTGGGGTCTGGTCATCCTCATTGTGTTCGTGCAGGGGGATCAGCGTCACGGAAACGCCATGCCGTGCCAGCATGGCGCCCGTTACCCTCGTGTCCTCGCACAGCACGGCGTCGGCGCCGCGCAGGGCGGCGAGCGCTCGGGGTGAGAGGTCGCCGAGATTGCCGATCGGCGTCGCGACCAGCGTCAGCCCCGGTGGGGCGGGCGCCGGGACAGATTCGGGAGGGTTGCTTGCCAGATCCGTCGTGCTCCGTGCTGCCATCAGGGGCAATGCCCCCAGTCCCGCCGTCCCGGGCTCATCGCACCGGGCTCCGGCGCATGGTGGCGGGGATTCTGCTGCTCTTGCCCTTCGCCGCCTGTGCGCCGCAAGCCCCGCCGCGCGTCGCCATGCCGGCGCCGGGCTATGCCTATGCGCCGCCGCCGCAGGTCCAGCCAGCCATCCCGCGTGACCGGGTGGGGCTGCTGCTGCCGCTCTCGGGTGGCAACCGGTCGCTGGGAGAGGCCATGCTGAACGCCGCGCAGCTCGCGCTGTTCGACCAGGCCGATCCGCGCGTGGAGTTCCTGCCGCGCGACACGGGCGGCAGTGCGGGCGGGGCGGCGGAGGCGGCGCGGCTGGCGCTGAACGACGGCGTGCGCGCCTTCGTAGGGCCGCTGACCTTCGGCGAGACCGCCGCCGCCGCCAACCCTGCCCGCGCCGCGGGGGTGCCGCTGCTGGCCTTCACCAACGATGCCTCCCAGGCAGGGCCCGGCGTCTGGGTTCTCGGCATCACCCCGACCGAGCAGGCCGAGCGCATGGCCGATGCCGCGGCGGCGCGCGGCGCACGGCGCTTCGGGCTGCTGGCGCCCCAGAACGACTTCGGCCGCCGGCTGGCCGCTGGCCTGCGGTCGCGCCTGGCGCTGATCGGCCTGCCGCCGCCGCTGGTGGTCACCCATGCGCCGCGAGGCGATGTGGTGCAGGCGGCGCAGGCGCTGGCGACCGAGGCCGGGCCCGAGGGGCTGGACGCGGTGCTGCTCGGCCAGGCTGGCGAGCGTGCCCGTGCCGCCGCTGCGGCGCTCGCCGCCGCCCTGCCGCGACCGGCGCAGTTCCTCGGCACCATGCTCTGGTTGCAGGATCCCTTGCTGGGGCAGGAACCGGCGCTGGCCGGTGCCTGGTTCCCTGGCCCCGATCCGGCGGCGCGGCAGCGCTTCGAGTCGCGCTACCAGGACGCCTTTGGCGAGCCTCCGCCGCGCCTGGCGGGCGTCGCCTATGACGCAGCGGCGCTGGCTGCGCGCACGGTGCGCGACGGCTATGGCACGCCGCCGGTGGGAGAGGCGCTGATGGGCGCCGACGGACCGATTCGCCTGCTGCCCGACGGCCAGGCGCGACGCGGGCTGGCGATCCTCGCCGTGGATCCTTCGGGCGAGCCGCAGCTGGTCGAGCCCGCGCCGCTGCCGCCGACCGCGGCAAGCTGACAGGGCACGGGATGGACAGGGCGCCGCTGCCTCGCGTGCTGCGGGCCACGCTGCTGATCGGCGGCGTGCCGGCGGCGGCGTTCGTCCTTCTCATGCTCGGCGGCTGGCTCCATCCGGCGGTCGGGCTGCTGGCGCTCGGCGCCTCCCTTGCCGCGGCCTTCCTGCTGGCCTGGACCTGGATCGGCAACCTGGTGCGGCTGGCCGCCGCGCTGCGGCGGGCGGCGGACGAGGATGGTCGGCTGGAGGCGCCGGCCGTGACCCCGCTTCTGCCCACGGTGCGGGAGGTCTCCGACGGTGTGGCGCGCCTTGCGCGCAACCTGGCCGAACGGGGTGAACTGGTGGGACGGCTGCGTCGGGCCGACGAGGCGATCGTGGAGAACCTGCCCGACCCGCTGATCGTGCTCTCGCCAGAGCGCATGCCGCTGCGGGCCAATGCCGCGGCGCGCGTGCTGTTCGGCGCGGCGGAGAGCGGCGCCGGGCTGCGCGGCAGCGATGTCGCCGCGCTGCTCCGCCACCCGGTGCTGGCGGGCGCGGTGGACCGCGCGCTGGCGGAGCGCCGGCCGCAGACCGCCGACCTGACCCTGCCCGTGCCGGTGGCACGCGAGATCGCGGCGCAGGTCATTCCGATGGAGCCGGCCCTGGCCGATGGCGGAAGCATCGTCGTGGTGCTCTCCGACCGGACGCAGGAGCGGGCGCTGGAGCGCATGCGCGCCGATTTCGTCGCCAATGCCAGCCATGAGCTGCGTACGCCGCTGGCGAGCCTGATCGGCTTCATCGAGACGCTGCGCGGCCCGGCCGAGGACGACCCCGCCGCGCGCAGCCGCTTCCTGGCGATCATGGCCGAGCAGTCCGAGCGCATGCGGCGGCTGATCGATGATCTGCTCGGCCTGTCGCGCATCGAGCTGACGGAGCACCAGCCGCCCACCGGTCGTGCGCTGCCCGCCGCCATCGCGCGGGCCGAGGCGGAGGCGCTGGAGCCGTTGCTGCGCCAGCGGCGCATGTCGCTGTCCCTCGAGCTTGATGACGGGGTGGAGGTGGCGCCGGCGGATGGCGAGCAGATC
>Ga0182748_1004166_pt1 | contig 11683 bp, 11 predicted proteins | sample eDN3rd37CKraftOP_FD_128877 | JGI IMG/M metagenome (GOLD analysis project Ga0182748, IMG submission 128877) | Enriched Organic Plus compost microbial communities from Emeryville, California, USA - eDNA 3rd pass 37_C Kraft OP (version 2) (version 2) ...
CGGCTGCCAGCCGGGAGGTTCGGGTCGCCGGCACCTTCCCGCCCGGGAGCCACCCGCCGATCTCCTACCCCTTTGCCCTGACCCGTCGCTCCGAGGGCAGGGCCGAGGCGCGTGCCTTTCTCGACTTCCTGACCGGCGCGGACGGCGCCGGCACCTGGCGCCGCTACGGCTTCACCCTGCCTGGCTGACCCGGCCCGGATGGCATGGCTGTCTCCCGAGGAATGGCAGGCCGTCCGGCTGAGCCTGGAGGTCGCGACCCGCAGCGTCACCCTGGGCCTGCCGGTCGCCGTGCCTGTGGCTTGGCTGCTCGCACGTGGCCGCTTCCCTGGCCGGCCGCTGCTGGACGCAATGGTGCATCTGCCGCTGGTGCTGCCGCCCGTGGTGGTCGGGTGGTTGCTGCTTGTCACCTTCGGCCTGCGCGGCCCGGTCGGCAGCCTGCTGCACGACTGGTTCGGCATTCGCCTGGTCTTCACCACGGAGGGGGCGGCGCTGGCGACCGCCGTCATGTCCTTTCCGCTGATCGTCCGTGCCGTGCGCCTCTCGCTGGAGGCGGTGGACCCGGGCCTGGAGGCCGCGGCACGCACTCTCGGCGCCGGGCCGCTGGACCGCTTCTTCACCGTGACCCTGCCGCTGATGGCGCCCGGAGTCCTCGCTGGTGCCATCACCGCCTTCGCCGCCGGCCTCGGCGAGTTCGGGGCAGTGATCACCTTCGCCTCCAACATTCCCGGCGAGACCCAGACGCTGCCACTGGCGATCTACACCGCCACCCAGATCCCGGGCGGCGAGGCGACGGCGGCGCGCCTCGCCGCCGTCGCCTTCCTGCTCGCCGTGGCGGGACTGCTGCTGGCCGAGGTGATCGCGCGGCGCCTGCACCGCCTGCTGGGCCGCTCCTGATGCTGGAGGTCGCACTGCGCCACGGCTGGCCCGGCGGCTTCACGCTGGAGGCCGGCTTCGCCGCGCCGACTCCCGGGGTCACGGCGCTCTTCGGCCCCTCGGGATGCGGCAAGAGCACCATTCTCGCGGCGGTCGCCGGGCTGCTGCGCCCGCAGGGCGGACGCGTGGCGCTGGACGGCGCCGTGCTGCTCGACACCGCCGAGCGCATTTACGTGCCGCCGGAACGCCGCCGTTGCGGCGTCGTCTTCCAGGATGCGCGGCTGTTTCCGCATCTGAGTGTCGAAACCAACCTTTGCTATGGCCTGAGGCGCGCGCCCGCGGGTGCCGAGGGCCCGGGCTTCGAGGAGGTGGTGGAGTTGCTCGGCATCGCGCCGCTGCTGCGCCGCCGCCCGGGGGGACTTTCCGGCGGAGAGCGGCAGCGGGTCGCGCTTGGCCGTGCGCTGCTGTCGCGCCCGCGCCTGCTGCTCATGGACGAGCCGCTGGCCGCGCTGGATACGCCGCGCCGGGCGGAGGTGCTGCCCTTCCTGGCCCGTCTGCACGATGCCGCGCGGGTGCCGATCCTCTACGTGACCCACGCGCTGGAGGAGGTGGATGCGCTTGCCGACCGCCTGGTGCTGCTGGAAGCGGGCCGGGTGCTGGCCGAGGGACCGACCGAGGCGCTGTTCGCCCGCACCGATCTGCCAATGCTGGCCGGGCGGCGCGATGCGGGTGTGCTCCTCGCCTGCACTGTGTTGGCGCATGATGCCGCGGGCGGGCTGACCCGGCTCGGCTTCGCTGGTGGCGAGCTGCTCGTCTCGCAGCGTCCGGAGCCGGTCGGGACCCGGTTGCGCCTGCGCCTGCGCGCCCGCGACGTGGCGGTGGCGACGGAGCGGCCGCGCGGCCTGTCGGTGCACAACATCCTGCCGGCGCGGCTTGCCGGCATCAGCCCTGCGGCGCTGCCGCAGGAGGTGTTCCTCGTGCTGGCGCTCGGGCCCACGACCCTGCTGGCGCGCGTAGCCCGGGACACGGTGGCGGCGCTCGGCCTTACGCCCGGCATGACGCTCTGGACGCTGGTGAAGGCCGTAGCCTTCGATCATCGCGGTGGAGGGGGGATCGAGGCATGACCATCCCCGCTCCGCAAGGCGCGGTGCTCAGCCTGCGCATCGACCTGCCGCAGGGGCGCATCGGACCGGGCAAGATCGCGCTGCTCGAGGCGATCGCGCGCGAGGGTTCCATTTCCGGCGCGGGCCGTGCACTTGGGATGAGCTATCGCCGCGCCTGGGAACTGGTGGATGCTCTGAACCGGCTTCTCGGCACGCCCGCGGTGGCGGCCACCGCGGGCGGCGCCAGGGGCGGGGGCGCGGTGCTGACCGAGGCGGGCGCGGCGCTCGTCGCCGACTACCGCGCCATCGAGCGGGCCGCGGCCGAGGCAGCAGCGACGCGGCTGACGGCCCTGGCGCGCCGGACCGGCGATTCGCCGCGATAGCGCTGTGAAGCCATGTCCCGCGTCCCGGACGGGATCAGGCCGCCATCCGGTCGATTCGGTCCCGCAGCCGGTACCAGCCACCGACCAGCGGCAGGAACCAGGAGGGGTCGCCCGCATAGAAGGGCCGCGTCGGAAAGGGCAGCCCGTCCAGCGCGAAGGGCTCGTTCGCCGCGCCCGCCAGCTTCAGCGCGGCATTGTGGCCGAGCCAGGTCGCCATCGCCACGCCGCTGCCTTGGCAGCCGGCCGCATAGTGGATGCCGTCCTGCACGCCGATATGCGGCAGATGGTCGAAGGTGAAGGCGACATGGCCGGTCCAGGCATGGGTGATCCTCACGCCCTTCAGCTCCGGGAAGCAGTCGCTCATATAGCCGTGCAGTGCCGGCGCCGTGTCCTCGGCCGTCGCGGCACGGAAGCTTGCGCGGCCACCCCACAGCACGCGCCTCCCGTCCGGGCTCGGCCGGAAGTAGTTCAGCACGCGCTTCGTGTCGCTCACCATCCTTCGGCCGGGGAAGAGCTGGTCGATCACTGCCGCCGGCAGTTCTTCTGTGGCGATGATGTAGGAGTTGAGCGGCACCAGGCGGCGGGCCAGCCAAGGCATCGCCGTGCCACGCGGGTCCAGGGAGTAGCCGTTGGTTGCGACGAGAACCGCATCGGCGCGCAGCTCGCCCCGGTCCGTGCGGAGGCGGAAGCCCGTCCCCTCCCGGGCAATGCCCTGCACGCGCACGCCATCCACCAGCACCGCCCCGGCGCGCTCCGCCGTCGCGGCCAGGCCACGCGCGTATTTGCCCGGATGCAGGCTGCCGGTGGCCGCCACCTTCATGCCGCCGTGATAGTGGTCGCTGCCCAGCGCCTCCCGCTGGCGCGCCTTCGGCACCATCTCGGTCGGCAGGCCGGTGATCTCCGCGAGGGACTCGGCCCGTGCCGCCAGCGCGTCGTAGTGCCGGCGCGACCAGGCGGCGGTGAAGCGGCCGCAGCGGACATAGTCGCAGTCGATCCCCTCGCGCGCGATGGTCTCCTCCAGGAAGGGGAAGCTGGCCGCCGCGCAGAGCGTGATCTGGCGCGCCTTCTCCGCGCCGAAGGCCTGCTCGAGCCCTGCGCCCGCCACCTTCAGCCCGCCGGAGACCATGCCGCCATTGCGCGAGGAGGCGCCCCAGCCGATTCGCTCGGCATCCAGTACGGCAACCTCGTGCCCCAACCGCCGGAGAGTCAGCGCCGCCGACAGCCCCGCGTAGCCGCCGCCCACCACGGCGACGCCAGCCCGGTCGGGGAGGGGGGTGTCGCGGTCCGGCGGCTCGGCTGCCTCCCACCACCAGGGGCTGACCTTGAAGCCGGGGGCGAAGAGCGGGTGCGACATCGGACCTCCCCGTCGCGCGCGGGATGCGCTTGCATGGGCTCACAGCGAGGGTCACGCCGACCGGCACGCACCGCAAGTGGGGAGATGGGTCTTGCGGGGCCGGCGTAGCACCGGCCGGCGGAGCCGCTGTCTGCCTCCCCGGCGACATGGCACGAGGATACCAGGATGACGCTTCCGCCGCCGCCCCTCCCTCCCGACCCGGAGCGCGGTCCGAGCGAGCACGAGATCCGCGAGGACCTCGCCGCCGCATACCGGCTGATCGCCATCTTCGGCATGACCGATCTGGTGTTCACGCACCTCTCCGCCCGCCTGCCCGGCGCAGGCCACCGCTTCCTGGTCAATCCCTATGGACTGCTGTTCGAGGAGGTCACGGCCTCGAGCCTGGTCGAGGTGGATGCCGCGGGCGAGCCGACCCAGCCCACTACCTGGCCGGTGAACCCGGCGGGATTCGTCATCCATTCGGCCGTGCATCTCGGCCGGGAGGATGCGATGTGCGTGATGCACACGCACACCCTGGCAGGAATGGCCGTGGCGGCGCGGCAGCAGGGCATCCTGCCGCTGAACCAGATATCCATGGAGTTCGATGGCCGCGTCGCCTTCCACGACTATGAGGGCATCGCCGCGGACGACAACCTTCCCGAGCGCGAGCGGCTGGTCCGCGACCTCGGCGACCGGCCCTGCATGGTGCTGCGGCACCACGGGTTGCTGACGGTCGGTCGGACGGTGGCGGAAGCCTTCTACTGGATGTACTACCTGGAGCAGTCCTGCCGCATCCAGCTTGCCGCAACGGCCGGTGGCGCGGCGGTGGACATCCCCTCCCGTGCCACCATCGAGCGGACGCGCGCGCAGTTCAGCGAAGGACCGATGAAGGGCTGGCTGCCCTGGCAGGCACTGCGCCGCAAGCTTGATCGCGAGCAGCCGGATTACAGGCGCTGAGGGGCCAGGACCTCGGCCGGTCGTGGCCACGCAGGTCCGGCGGCCCTCCGCGGCAGGCGCTCAGGCCGCCAGCGCCGCCGGTACGCGGTTGTCGAGCTTCTTCGCCATATGTACCACGGGCATGGCGAGGCCATGCGGCAACAGCACCCTGTGCCGTCCGAGCGCCGCATAGCCCAGGCTGCAGTAGAGCGGCTGTCCGGAGAGCGTCCCCATCAGCTCGGCCCGCAGAAGGCCGGCCCGGCGCATCTCCGCCTCGACATGGCGAAGCAGCCGCGTGCCGAGGCCGCGCCTGGCGTATTCCGGCGCCACATAGACGCTGCGCACGGTGCCGCAGCGGTCCGCGGTGGCACAGGCCGCGGGAGGCGGGTCGGCGAGCATCCGCACATAGTTCGGCTGCCGGCGGGTCCAGCCAGCCGAGCCGGCGATGTATCCCCCGACGACGGCGACATGATAGGTGCCGTCCTCGATCAGCTCGGGGTCCAGCGTACCCAGGGCGGCGATCATGGCTTCGACCACCTCCGGCGCGTACCAGCCGGTGCTCAGGACTCGCATGGCCCGGGCCTGCATCGCCAGCAGCTCGTCCAGTTCGGACGGCATGGCCGGCCTTATCACCACGTCATCCATTCCGGGGTTCCTCCGCCCGTCATCCGTCTGGCATCGGGCCCTAGCCGTATGAAATTTCTGGTATCTGCGCTTCATTGCACGAAGATTCCGCAAACTGGCGAATCGTGTTTCGGGCGTTCCGGTCCGATGCCACCGCTCCCGCTGCGCCGAACCGTGTTGACGGGCCGCCCGGAGGCGGGGACGATCGTGCACCGCAAAGGAGGTGGCCATGAATGTCGCATCCTCGCCTGCATCGCTGTGCGGCTGGTCACAGGAGGAGTGGCAGATCCGCTGCGACCTCGCCGCCCTCTACCGGCTCTGTGCGCATCATCGCTGGACGGACTGGATCTTCACCCATATCAGCGCCCGTATTCCGGGGCCCGAGCACCACTTCCTGCTCAACCGCTATGGCGTGATGCATCACGAGATCCGCGCCAGCGACCTGGTGAAGATCGATCGCGACGGGAACCCGGTGGAGGAGATGCCGGGCTGGGACGGCAGGAGCCAGCTCGTGAATGCCGCCGGCTTCGTCATCCACTCCGCCGTGCACATGGCGCGGGAGGATGCGCATTTCGTCATCCACACCCATACCCGGGACGGCATTGCGGTCTCCGCCCAGAAGGAAGGGCTGCTGCCGATCAGCCAGCACGCCATGAAGTTCCACGGCCGCCTGGCCTACCACGACTATGAGGGCATTGCGCTGGACGAGGACGAGCGGGTGCGCCTGGTGCGTGACCTCGGTCCGCATGACGCGATGATCCTGCGCAACCACGGCCTGCTGGTCTGCGGACCCACCGCGGCTGAGGCCTATGACACTCTCTATTATCTGGAGCGTGCCTGCTCCGCGCAGATCGCCGCCCAGTCCGGTGGCGCCGAGCTCGTCATCCCGCCCGAGGAGGTTGCCCGCCGCGTGGCCGCGCAGTTCCGCCGGCCCGGCTATCAGCAGGCGCGGCAGGTTGCCTGGCAGGCGGCCCTGCGGCTGATCGAGAACGACAGGCCGGACTGGCGCAGCTGACGCGCGATGCTTCGTCACGCCCTGCACCGGTTGCTGCTCGCCATTCCTGTCCTGTTCGGGGTGCTGCTCATCGGCTTCCTGCTGATGCAGGTCGTGCCGACCGACGCCGCGGTGGTCCGCGCCGGACCGACCGCGACGCCGGACGTGATCGAGGCCATCCGCCGTGACCTCGGCCTGGACCAGCCGCTGTATGTGCAGTTCGGCCTCTATCTCTGGCGGCTGGCACACGGGGATCTCGGCGTCTCCATCATCAACAACGTCCCCGTCACGCAGGAACTCGGCGCCACCGTCGGCCCGACGCTCGAGTTGATGGTGGCGAGCCTGATCTGGGCCATCCCGTTCGGCATCATCCTGGGCACGATCGCCGCCTATTATCGCGGTTCGATCGCCGATCGGGCCATCATGGCCATTTCCGTCGCCGGGGTTTCGGTGCCGGTGTTCTTCCTTGGCCTGCTGCTGATCTGGCTGGTCGGCTTCCGCTGGCAGCTCCTGCCCTTCACCGGCCGTGGCGGCCCGCTCTGGACGGTGGATGGGCTGAAGGCCGTGATCCTGCCTGCCATCACCCTGGGCGGCGTCTTCATCGGCCCGATCGCGCGCATGACCCGGACCTCGGTGCTCGACGTCCTTTCCGCCGACCATATCCGCACGGCGCGCGCCAAGGGCCTCAAGGAGCGCGTGGTGGTGCTGCGCCACGCGCTGCGCAACGCGCTGGTGCCGGTGGTGACCCTGATCGGCCTGCAGATCGGCTTCCTGCTCGGCGGCGCGGTGGTCACGGAGACAATCTTCTCCTGGCCCGGTGTCGGCAGACTCGCCGTGGGGGCCATTCTGTCCTCCGACTTTCCGATGGCGCAGGGCTGCATCATCATGCTCTCCCTCGGCTTCATTCTCGTGAACCTGGTGGTGGACGTGCTCTACGCCGCACTTGATCCGCGCATCCGTACCGCATGAGTGCAACCGACCCTGCCGGCCTCGCCGCAGCGGCGCCGGGTGCCGAGCCGATTCAGGCGCCACGCCGGCCGGGACTGCTGTCGCGGCTGCTGCAGGACCCGGCGGCGGTGGCAGCACTGGCCATTGTCGTGCTCATCCTGCTGGCCGCGATCTTCGCTCCCCTGCTAGCGCCCTCGGATCCCTATGAGAGCGACCTGTCCCGGGCGATGCAGGCGCCGGGCGCGGAGGGGCTGCCGCTCGGTGCGGACAGCCAGGGGCGGGACCTCGTGACCCGCATGCTCTACGGGCTGCGGATCACGCTCCTGATGGCGTTTGCCTCCCTCGTGCTCGGCGGCAGCATCGGTGCGTTGGCCGGGTTCACGGCGGCATTCTACCGCCGGGCGGAAGGCCCCGTCATGCGGTTGATGGACGTGCTGCTGTCCTTCCCCGCGATCCTGGTGGGGCTGGCGCTGGCGGCGATCTTCGGTGCCGGGCTGACGCCCGTGGTGCTGGCGCTCGCCATCGCCACCATCCCGCTGGCCGCCCGCATCGTGCGCAGCAGCGCGCTGGTGGTGATGCAGCAGGACTATATCGAGGCTGCTCGTGCCACCGGCATGTCCGACTCACGGCTCATCTGGCGGCATCTGGCCCCGAATTGCCTCTCCGCGGTCTTCGTCTTCGCCACCCTGCGCTTCGGGCAGGTGATCCTGCTTGGCTCGGCACTGTCCTTCCTTGGGCTCGGCGCCCAGCCGCCGGTTGCGGAGCTGGGCGCCATGGCCTCCGAGGGGCGGAATTTTCTCTTCTTCGCGCCGCATATCGCGGTGATCCCCTGCATCGGGATCTTCGTGATCGTGCTGGCCTTCAATTTGCTAGGTGACGCGCTGCGGGACGCCCTGGATCCGAAGCTCAGGGTGTGAAAAAGGAATGGAGAGGACCGGGATGAGGGGTTTGTTCTGCGCCGGGCTGCTGACCTTGGCCGCCGTCATGCCGGCGGCCGAGGCTCTGGCCCAGGCCGCACCGCGCAACACGCTGGTGGTATTGCGCGAGCTCGACGCCGACAACTACGACCCGCCGCGTTCGACCGCGCGTGCCGCCGGCGAGGCCATCTTCATGCTGAGCGACACGCTCGTCTCGCTCGACTGGGACCAGAAGACCATCCGCCCGGCCCTGGCCGAGAGCTGGACCCTCAGCGAGGACGGCAAGCTCTACACCTTCAAGCTGCGCCGCGACGTCACTTTCTGCGACGGCAAGCCCTTCACCGCGCGCGACGTGGTCTACACCATCAATCGCTGGCTCGATCCCGCCACGCGCAGCCCGGTGCGCTGGCGCGCGGGCCCGGTGAAGGAAGTGCGCGCCGTCGACGACTACACCGTCGAGTACGAACTCACCGAGCCCTATGCCGAGCTGCTGTTCCAGCTCAGCCTCTACTTCGCCTCCATCGTCGATCAGGCGACAGTGGAGAAGCTCGGGCCCAATTTCGGCGTGCAGGGCTTCAACGGCACGGGCCCCTATTGCTGGACCTCCTGGACGCCGCGGCAGGAACTCGTGCTGACGCGTCACCCGAATTACCGCTGGGGGCCGCCGATCTACAGCAACCCGTCGCCCCAGCTGGAGCGGGTGATCTGGCGCATCGTGCCGGACCCGAACACGAGGCTCGCCGCCATCCAGACCGGACAGGGCGACGTGACCCAGTACATTCCCTATTTCGCGCTGGACGGGCTGCGGCGCATGCCGAACGTGAAGCTGTCCCGGCAGGAGAGCTATTTCTGGGACCTGTTCATGGGCTTCAAGGTCGACAAGCCCGTGGTGAACGATCCGGCGATCCGCCGTGCGGTGAACATGGCCGTCAACCGCGCCGCCATCGCCAAGGCGGTCTATTTCGGTGCGGCGGATCCGGCCGATGCCTACCTCAACCCGAATGTCGCCGGCTACGACGAGAAGGCGGCCGAGATGGTGCCGCAATTCAATGTCGAGCAGGCGCGCAAGGTGCTGGAGGAGGCGGGCTGGCGCCCCGGCGGCGACGGAGTGCGTGTGAAGGACGGGCAGCGCGCGAGCTTCCTCGTCTATGCCAGCCAGACCAGCGACGGCCGCCGCACCCTGGAGGCGATCCAGTCCGACCTGCGCCGGATCGGTATCGAGATGCGCATCCAGCTCTGGGACGGCACCGCCGTCTGGGGCAAGCTGGCGACGCAGGAATTCGACGCCTTCCTGATGTCCTATCCCTATGTCTCCGCCACGGATGCCTTCTCGCTCTACTTCGACAGCAAGAACCGGCCGACGCCGAACCGCATGAACTGGAACGACCCCGATACCGATCGTTGGCTGTTCCAGGCGCGGACCGCGATCGACCCGAAGGTCCGGCAGGAGGCCATCGCCCAGGCGCAGCGCCGTATCGCGGAGAACAATGTCTGGCTGCCGCTGGTGCGCAACCAGCTCTGGGTCGCCAGCTCGGCGCGCGTCGAGGGCGTGCGTGCCCACGGCATCTACGGCGCGTCGCTCTACAAGGGGCTCGACATCCGGCTGACGCGCTGACGGGGCCGAAGGAAGCGACAGGGCCATGACCATCACCGTCATCCGCAGTGCTGACGTTGCTCTCGCCTGGGACGCATCGGCCGGGCAGCATGTCTATGTCACCGGTGCCGACCTTGCCTTCGAGGATGGCAGGATCACCTTCGTCGGGCGCGGCTATGCCGGCCCGGCGGAGCAGGAGATCACGGGCGCCGGCCTCATGGTCATGCCCGGCCTGGTGAACATCCACTCCCACCCGTCCAGCGAGCCCATGAACAAGGGCTTCACCGACGAAGTCGGCACGCCCGGGCTCTACAACTCCTCGCTCTACGAGTACCTGCCGATCTTCCGTCCGGATCCGGAGGCGGTGCATGATTGCGTCCGCGTGGCGTTGTCGGAACTGCTGCTCTCCGGCGTCACCACCCTGGCCGATCTTTCCATGGCGCATCCCGGCTGGCTCGACCTGCTGGCGGAGAGCGGCATGCGCGTCTGCGTCGCGCCCATGTTCCGCTCCGCCCGCTGGTTTACGCGCAATGGGCATGTGGTGGAATATGCCTGGGACGAGAAGGCGGGCGAGAAGGCCATGGCCGAGGCCTTCACCCTCGTCGAGCGGGCTGAACAGCATCCCTGCGGTCGCCTCTTCGGCATGGCCGTGCCCGCGCAGATCGACACCTGCACACCCGAACTGCTGCGCGACAGCCGGGACGAGGCGCGGCGGCGCGGGCTCTCCTGGCAGATCCACGCGGCTCAGTCCGTTTCGGAGTTCCACGAGATCACCCGCCGCCATGGCTTCACGCCCATCGGCTGGCTGCATGAGCAGGGGCTGCTGGACGACCGCGCCATCATCGGCCACGGCATCTTCCTCGATCACCACCCTTCGACGCCCTGGCACACGGACCGCGACCTTGCGATCCTCGCCGAGACCGGCACCACCGTCGCCCACTGCCCGACAGTCTTCGCCAGGCGCGGCATCACCATGAAGCATTTCGGCAAGTACCGGCGTGCCGGGGTGAACATGGGGGTGGGCACCGACACCTACCCACACAACATGCTGGATGAGATGCGCCTCGCCGCCTATCTCGCCCGCACCCAGGCCAATGATCCGCGCAGCCTGACCACGACCGAGCTGTTCGAGGCCGCGACCATCGGCGGGGCGAGGGCGCTCGGCCGCGATGACATCGGCCGCCTCGCCCCTGGCTGCCGTGCCGATCTGGTGCTGGTGGACATCACCCACCCGATGATGCGGCCGGCCCGGGATCCCGTGCGCAGCCTGATCTACGCCGCCGGCGACCGGGCCCTGAGGGCCGTGTATGTGGATGGTCGGAAGGTGGTCGAGAACGGCGAGGTCCTCACCATGGACTATCGCGCCGCCGCGGCGCATCTGCACGAGGCGCAGAAGCGCGTGGCCGACCGCGTTCCGGATCTCGACTGGGCCCACCGCCCGGTGGAGAAGATCGCACCGCCGAGCTTCCTCTGGACGTGATGGAGGAACCGCTTCTCCGGATCCGCGGTCTCCGCACGGTCTTCCGCATCCCGGGCGGCGAATTCGCTGCGGTGGACGGCGTGGACCTGGAGGTGCCGCGCGGCCGCACCCTCGGCGTGGTGGGTGAGAGCGGCTGCGGCAAGTCCGTGCTCTCGCTTTCCATCATGCGGCTGGTGCCGCGCCCCGGCCGGGTCGTCGCCGGCGAGGTCCGGCTGGAGGGCACCGACCTCCTCGGCCTGTCCATGGAGCAGATGCGCGAGGTTCGCGGCGGCCAGGCGGCCATGATCTTCCAGGAGCCGATGACCTCGCTCAACCCGGTGCACAGCGTCGGCACGCAGATCATCGAGGCGATGCGCGCGCATGACCCGCGTGCCAGCGCTGCGGCGCTGCGCGACCGTGCCATCGAGGCACTGCGCCGCGTGCGCATTCCCGCGCCTGAGCGCCGCTTCGAGGAGTACCCGCATCAGCTTTCGGGCGGCATGCGCCAGCGCGTGATGA
>Ga0182748_1004170_pt1 | contig 11673 bp, 6 predicted proteins | sample eDN3rd37CKraftOP_FD_128877 | JGI IMG/M metagenome (GOLD analysis project Ga0182748, IMG submission 128877) | Enriched Organic Plus compost microbial communities from Emeryville, California, USA - eDNA 3rd pass 37_C Kraft OP (version 2) (version 2) ...
GCACGGCCGGGTCGGTGAGGATCTCGCTGCGCACGTCCCAGGACCCGGCGAACACGCGCTTGTCCGCGACGAGGTGCGTGCCGTCGTCGTGCAGCGCGGAGGCGTCGACGACGAGTCCCGCCCCGGTGAGGAACGCGAGGCGCGCCGCGGCCTCCTTGTTCGGGAACGACGACGTCAGCAGGACGGCGTCGGCGTGCGACGCGCGCGCGGCCGCGGCGAGGACCTCGGCCACGACGGGCGTCAGGTGCAGCGCGTCGCCCGTGACGACCTCCCCGCCCGACGACGGCTCGGCCTGGCGCACGAGCGCGACGCCGTGCGCGCCGAGCTGGGCGAGGACGCCGACGCTCGGGGCCTCGAGCGCGACCGCCTCCACCCGGCCCAGCGCGCGGCCGAGGGTGATCAGCTCCAGCACGGGCGAGCGCAGCTCGGTGGCCGCGGAGTCGAGGAGGACGAGGACGGTACGGGTCCCGGGGGTGCTCATGTGCGGACGCCTCTCAGACCAGGTCGTTGCGGATGAGGAACTCGGCCAGGGCGCGCCCGCCCTCGCCCTTGTCGACGACGATCTCGGCGTCGGGGCGCGGGGGTCGCGGCGAGGCGTCGAGAACGCGCGTGCGCGCGCCGGCGTCGCCGACGAGCGCCGGGTCGACGCCGAGGTCGGCGAGGCTCCACGCCTCCACGGGGCGCGTGCGCGCCGCCATGATGAGCTTGAAGTTGGGCATGCGCGGGTCGTTCGCGTGGTCGGTGACCGACACGACGGCGGGCAGCGGCGCCTCGAGGACCTCCTCGACGCCGTCGAGCTCGCGCGTGACGCGCGCGGTGCGCGCGCCCGGCTCGCCCTCGACCTCGAGCCTCCCGGCGAGCGTGAGCTGCGGGAGGTCGAGCTCGGCGGACAGGAGCGCCGGGACGACGGAGCCCAGGCCGTCGAGCGCGGCCATGCCCGTCACGACGACGTCCACCGGGGACTCGTCCGCGAGGCGGCGCACCGCGGCGGCGAGCACGCGCGCGGTGCCGAAGTAGTCGGAGCCCGCGATCGCGTCGTCGCTCACGCGCACGCCGCGGTCCGCGCCGAGCTGGTACGCGCGGCGCACGGCGCCGTCGGCGTCCGGCCCGGCCACCGTGAGCACGACGACCTCGCTGGTCTCGCGCTCGTCCTCCGGCAGCGCCTCCTTGAGGCGCAGCGCGGCCTCGACCGCGTTCTCGTCGAGCTCGTTGAGCGTGCCCTCGTCGGCCCGGCGCACGACGCGCCCGTCCTCGAAGCCCCGGTCCGCGTGGATGTCCGGGACGTACTTCACGGCGACGACGATCCGCATCGGCTGCTCTCCCTGTGCGCTGGGCGGTCGGCCGGAGAGGTTCCCGGCCCGCTCGGGGAAGCCTACCGGCGGGCGACCGGCCGGACCGGTGACACCCGCCACAATGGACGCGTGCACGCGCCGTCCCCCGACCCGTCCCCCGCCCCCGCCGCGCCCCCGGTCGCGCCCGGACCTGTCGACCGGCACGCCCCGGTACCGCCGCTCGGCGTGCACGTCGTGGGCGACGGCGTGGACGTCGCGGTCCTCGCGTCGCACGCGAGCGCCGTCGAGCTGTGCCTCGTGGACGTGGTCGACGCCGCGCGGCCCGCCCACGACCCGGCGCGCTACCGCGAGCGCCGCGTGCCGCTCGCGGGACCGGCCTTCGGCGTGTGGCGCGCGCACGTCCCCGGGGTGCGTCCCGGGCAGCGGTACGGGTTCCGCGTGCACGGCCCGTGGGAGCCCGCCGCGGGGCTGCGGCACAACCCGGCGAAGCTGCTCGTCGACCCGTACGCGCGCGGCCTCGTCGGCGAGCTCGTCGACGACCCGGCGATCCGCGGGCAGGTGGGCGACGACCCGTACGGCCCGCCCGACGCGCGCGACTCGCTGCCGTTCGTGCCGCACTCCGTGGTCGTCGCCGAGCCGACCGGGCCCCTCGCGCCGCGGCCGCGCGTGCCGTGGCGCGACACCGTGATCTACGAGGCGCACGTGCGCGGCCTCACGCAGCGCCTGGAGGCGCTGCCCGAGCACCTGCGCGGCACGTACGCGGGCGTCGCGCACCCGGTGACCGTCGAGCACCTGCGGTCGCTCGGCGTCACGACGCTCGAGCTGCTGCCCGTGCACGCGAACGTGCCGGAGCCGCACCTGCTCGCCTCCGGCCGCACGAACTACTGGGGCTACTCGACGCTCGGGTTCTTCGCGCCCCACGCGGCGTACGCGACGCGCGCCGCGCAGGAGGCCGGCCCGGGCGCCGTGCTCGACGAGGTGCGGGGCATGGTGCACCTGCTGCACGAGGCCGGGATCGAGGTGCTGCTCGACGTCGTGCACAACCACACGTGCGAGGGCGGCGCGGACGGCTACCACCTGTCGTGGCGCGGGCTGGACAACGCCGGGTACTACCTGCACGACGGCGCCACGCCGGCGCGGCTCGCGGACGTCACCGGGACGGGCAACTCGCTCGACTTCCGCCGGCCCGCCGTCGTGCGCGCCGCGCTCGACTCGCTGCGCCACTGGGCGCAGGTCGTCGGCGTCGACGGGTTCCGGTTCGACCTCGCGGTGACGCTCGGGCGCGGGTCGAGCGGCTTCGACCCGGACCACCCGTTCCTCGTCGCGCTCCAGACGGACCCGGTGCTGTGCGGGCTCAAGCTCGTCGCGGAGCCGTGGGACGTCGGGCCGGGCGGGTGGCGCACGGGCCAGTTCCCGCCGCCCATGGCGGAGTGGAACGACCGGTTCCGCGACGCCGTGCGCCAGTTCTGGCTCGCGGACGCGCGCGAGGCGTCGCACGGGCGCCCGGGCCACGGCGTGCGCGACCTCGCGACGCGGCTCGCGGGCTCGGCGGACCTGTTCGGCCACTCCGACCCGCCGCTCGTGCGCGGGCCCGTCGCGTCCGTGAGCTACGTGACCGCGCACGACGGGTTCACGCTCGCCGACCTCGTCGCGTACGACCACAAGCACAACCTCGCGAACGGCGAGGGCAACCGCGACGGCACCGACGACAACCGCTCGTGGAACCACGGGCTCGAGGGGCCCGTCGCGACGCCGGACGCGACGGCCGACGGGATCGACGGGCTCGGGGTGGAGATCGCGCCGCTGCGGCGCCGGTCGATCCGCAACCTCCTCGCGACGCTGCTGCTCGCCGCAGGCACCCCGATGATCACCGCGGGCGACGAGATGGGGCGCACGCAGCGGGGCAACAACAACGCCTACGTGCAGGACGACGAGACGTCGTGGGTGTCGTGGGACCTCGCGCCGTGGCGCAAGGACCTGCTCGCGACGGCGCGCCACCTCCTCGCGCTGCGGCGCGAGCACCCGGCGCTGCGTGCGGACGCGTTCTTCACGGGGCGCCCGCGGCCCGCCGCCGGGGACGCGGCGGTCGGGGTGCCGGACCTCGTGTGGTTCGACGCCGACGGCGAGCTCCTCGACCACGCGACGTGGCACGACCCCGCGGTCCGCACGCTCCAGATGCTGCGCACCGCGCCGTCGCCGGGCGACGCGGACGTGCTCGTGGTGCTCGCGGGGTCGCTCGACCCGGTCGACGTCACCCTGCCGGGGGTCCGCGCCACCGCGGGCGGCGGCCCGGAGGTGTGGGAGCTCGTGTGGGACTCGGACTGGGAGCACCCCGGCGACCGCGCGCACGTCGACGGCGACGGCACCGCCCGCGCGGGCGACGTCGTCGGGCTCGAGGCGCTGAGCCTGCGCGTCTACGTGACGCGGTGACCGTCGGCGCCCGCGTGCTCTAGTGTTCGCGCATGAGTGACAGCGTGGTCGACTCCTCCTCCACCCACGGCCCGGTCGAGAGCCCCGACGTCGTCGTCGTGGGCGCCGGCCTCGCGGGGCTCGTCGCGGCGACCGAGCTCACCGCGGCGGGGCGACGCGTCGTCCTGCTCGACCAGGAGCCGGCCGCGAGCCTCGGCGGCCAGGCGTGGTGGTCGTTCGGCGGGCTGTTCCTCGTCGGCTCGCCCGAGCAGCGGCGCATGGGCGTCACCGACTCCGCCGAGCTCGCGTTCGACGACTGGCTCGGGTCCGCGCAGTTCGCGCCCGGCGCCGACCGCGGCGAGGGCCCCGACCGCCACGGGTACGCCTGGGCGCGCGGGTTCGTCGACTTCGCCGCCGGGGAGATGCGCGACTGGCTGCACGGCAAGGGCGTGCGGTGGTTCCCGCTCGTGCAGTGGGCCGAGCGCGGCGGGTACCCGGTGCGCTCGGGCGCCGACGGGTCGGCGGCCGGCGCCCACGGCAACTCCGTGCCGCGGTTCCACGTGACGTGGGGCACCGGGCCGGCGATCCTGGAGCCGTTCGTGCGCGCCGCGCTCGACGCCCGGGCCGCGGGCCTGCTCGACCTGCGGTTCCGGCACCGGGTCACGTCGCTCGTCATGACCGACGGCGCGGTGACGGGCGTGCGGGCGCAGGTCCTCGCGCCGTCCGACGCGGAGCGCGGGGCGCCGTCGTCGCGCGACGTGGTCGGCGAGGTCGAGATCGCGGCGAGCGCCGTCGTCGTGACGTCGGGCGGCATCGGCGCGAACCACGAGCTCGTGCGCTCGCGCTGGCCGCGGTCCGCCGGCCACCTGCCCGCCCGCATGCTCTCCGGCGTCCCCGACTCGACCGACGGGCTCATGATCGGCGTCGCCGCCGACGCGGGCGCCGCGCTCGTCCACGAGGACCGCATGTGGCACTACCCGGAGGGGATCGCGAACCACTCCCCCGTGTGGACCGACCACGGCATCCGCATCCTGCCCGGTCCGAGCTCGCTGTGGCTCGACGCCGACGGCAACCGGCTGCCCGCGCCGCTGTTCCCCGGCTTCGACGCGCTCGGCGCGCTGCAGCACCTCACCGAGCGCGGCGACGACCACTCCTGGTTCGTGCTCAACAAGGCCGTCATGGAGACCGAGTTCGCGCTCTCGGGGTCCGAGCAGAACCCCGACCTCACCGGCAAGGACGTGCGCCTGCTCGCGCAGCGCGTGCTGCCCGGCGCCGTCGGCCCGGTCGCACGGTTCGCCGAGCGGTCGCCCGAGTTCGTCTGGGCGGACACGCCGGCCGGGCTCGCCGCGGGCATGAACGCGCTCGTCGACGCCACGCCCGGGTCGCGCGGGCACGTGGACCCGGCGTCGCTCGAGCGCCTGGTCCGCCTGCGCGACGAGCAGGTCCGCACCGGGCTCGGCAAGGACCCGCAGGTCGTCGCGACGGCGATGGCCCGCCGCTACCGCGTGGACCGGCTCATCCGCGTCTCGCCCCCGCGCCCGCTCACGACGCCGAAGGACGGCCCGCTGCTCGCCGTGCGCCTGTCGGTGCTCACGCGCAAGACGCTCGGCGGGCTGTGGACCGACACGTCCGCGCGCGTGCTGCGCGCCGACGGCTCCGTGCTGCCCGGTCTGTGGGCCGCGGGCGAGGCGGCGGGCTTCGGCGGCGGCGGGGTGCACGGGCACCGCGCGCTGGAGGGCACGTTCCTCGGGGGCTGCCTCTACTCGGGCCGCGTGGCGGGTCGTGCCCTCGCGGCCGAGCTCGGCTGACCCGCTGGTCGCCAGGTAGAGGCCCGGTCACGCGAGGTAGAGGCCCGGTCGCGCGAGGTAGAGGTGTGGTCGCTGAGAACGTCCGCCGGCATCGGTCGCGCACGGTGCTGCGGCGGGTAGGGTCACCGAGCATGAGCGTGCACGACGACGCGTCCCGAACCGGGCGACCTGCCCTCGCCTCGGGCGCGGGACCGGTCGGGCACGACGATCCGGCCGGTCCGGACGGCGTCGAGCAGCCGGGCACCTACCCGGCGACCGCACCCCTCGACGTCACCGCGTGCGAGCGCGTCTTCCGCCGCAACGGGCTGCCGCTGCTCGTCGAGGGGCACTCGCTGGACCGCGACGTGTTCGGGCGGTCGGCACCGTTCCTGCTCGTCGTGCTGCTCGCCGAGCTCACGGGCGCGATCCGGTCCGGCTGGCCGGCATGGGCGAACGCGCTCGCGCTCGTGGGTGGTGCGACGCTCGTCGCTGCGGCGTACGCAGGGCTCAACGTGCTACGGGGTCGCCGCTGGTCGACGTTGCCGCAGTCGGTAGGGCTTCCCGAGCTCGCGTTCTTCGTCCTCGTACCCGCCCTGCTCCCGCTCGTGTTCGGCGGGCAGTGGGACGAGGCACTGCTCACGGTGGCGGGCAACCTGGTCCTGCTCGGGGCCGTGCGCGTCGTGGTCGGGTACGGGGTGCTGTCGTCGCTGTGGTGGGGCCTCGCGCGGGTGGTCGACGAGCTCGGCGCGTCGCTCCTGCGCCTCGTACGGCTGCTGCCGCTGCTGCTCGTCTTCTCGCTCGTGCTGTTCTACAACGCCGAGGTGTGGCAGGTCTTCGACCGCACCCACGGCGTCGCGGACATCGTGCTCGGCGCGTTCTTCGCCCTGCTCGTCGTGGTCTTCGTCGGTCTGCGCGTGCCGGGAGAGGCGCGCGAGGCGCTCGCGGAGACCGCCGCCGACATGCCGGAGCACGAGCGCGCCGCCCGCTTCACCCCGAGGCAACGAGCGAACCTCGCCGCGATGATCGCGACGAGCCAGCTGCTCCAGGTGCTCGTCGTGAGCCTCGGGATGGGCTTGTTCTTCATGGCGCTCGGCACGCTCACCGTGACGCCGGAGGTCATGGCGCTGTGGGACGTCGACGGCGGCACGTGGGAGCGCACGTTCTCGCTCGCGGGCGGGGGCGGCGTCGGCGGCGCGGACCTCGTCGTCACGCAGACCCTCCTGCGCGTCTCGGTCGCGATCGCGACGTTCACCGGTCTGTACTACGCGATCTCCGTCCAGGTCGACGCCGTCTACCGCGAGGAGTTCGTCGACGGGATCCAGACTCAGCTCGCCGACGTCGTCCGCACCCGCTCCCGCTACCTCGAACTCCTCGGCGAGCCCACGGCCCCATCCCCGGGAGAGCCCCTCTCCTCGTCGAGGTAGAGGCAGGGTCTCGCCAGGTAGAGGCCCGGTGCGCCGAGGTAGAGGCCTGGTCACGACCTCACCTCTCCCTGGCTGGACCAGGGCTCCACCTCGGCTCACCAGGGCTCTACCTCGGCACGGACGTCTACCGGCGTGAGGCACGACGGCGCAGAGCGAGACGGCGAGCCTCCGCGAGCCGGCACCCGACCGCCACCGGGTCGCCCAGGTCCTCCCACGTGAACCGGACGACCGTCCAGCCCGCGGCCACCAGCGCCGCCTCGCGGACGTCCTGGGCGCGCCGGACGTCCTCCGGGTCCCCGTACGCCCCGCCGGAGTACTTCACCGCTCCGTCGAACTCGATCACCACCCGGGCGTCGAGCCAGGCCAGGTCGACGTCGTACGTCCCACGCGCCGTCGTGACCGGCACCTGCGGGGTCGGCGCAGGCAGACCGCCCAGCACGGCCGCGAGCCGCACGAGCGTCTCCCCCGGCGACTCGGACCTCGGGTCCGCGAGCTCCAGGGCGCGGCGTGCGCGCACGACCCCCCGCTTTCCCCGCGACTCCTCGACGATCGAGTCGACGAGCCGTCGGTCCGCCCCCATGCGGAGGGCGGAGTCGACGACGACCAGGCTGCGCTCGAGCGGAAGCGCCCGCGCACAGTCGACCAGCGTGCGCTCGAGGCTCGTCACAGGGACACCGTCGAGCTCCGCGCGATCGCGGACCGGGAGGTCGGTCCAGTGCCGCCGCACCACGGCGTCGCGCTCGCGCTCCACGTTCGGATGGCCGAGCTGCGTCAGGTGCGCGAACGGCGGAAGCCGCCAGGTCCAGCATCCCCAGAGCAGCGCGGCGGTGTCGTGGCTCACCCAGAACGATGTGCTGAGCCGATCGACGAGCCCGCGCACCTGCCCGAGCAGCCACTCCTCCCGCGCAGAGGCCGCGACGTGCGGCGAGGGGAGGTAGACACCACGCCGCACCCGGACGAGCTCACCGTCGCGTGCTCGGGCCGCCAGCTCGGCACGCCGCCGTCGTGCGTACGGTACGGCCGGGGGGACCCGCCGCGGTCCGGTCGTGTCCGCGGTGTAGCGACCGGGTGGCCGCACGGTCGCCGGTGCGCTCGCCGGGCGCCGCCGCGCCACGGGGCCGAAGTCCGTCGGGGAGGCCTGCGTCGTCTCGTCCATCGTCCCAGCGTGCCCGGCTCGACGACGTCGCGGGCGCGCGCCCGGACATCTGTGGAAAAGCATGCGCCGAGCGGGTCCTCACGCCCGCGCTCCGCCGTCGTGCACGACCCCGGCGGGAGCCACGGGAAGGGCCCCGCCGACGACGGGCCCTCCTACCGCTACCACGCCTCTACCTCGCCAGACCAGGGCTCTACCTCGCCAGACCAGGGCTCTACCTCGCGAGATCTGGGGTCCACCTCGCCAGGCCGGGGTCTGCCTCGGTGGCGGGGGCGTCAGGCGTTGGTGACGAGGCCGAGGTCGGCGACGCTCGGCAGGCCGTCGTGCGCCGGCACGACGCGCACCGTGTACCCGAACGGCCCGGACGCGTCGAGCACGACCTCGCCGGCGAACGCGTGCCGCCCCGCCTCGTACGACTCCGCGAGCGCGAGCGGCTCGGCCGTGAACTCCTCGATGACGTCGGCCTCGCTGACGCGCCCGTGCACGACCTGCACCTGCACGTCCTCGGGGCGCAGGTCGCCCAGCGACACGTAGGCGCGCACCGTGAGGCGGTCGCCCACCTGGGGCACCTCGCCGATGCCCGACGAGTCGACGTGGTCGACGCGCACGCGCGACCAGCCCTGGCGCACGTCGTGCTTCCACCGGGCGAGCTCGCGCGCCGGCGCGAGCCCGTCCGCGGCGAGCGCGCGCCCGGCCGCGGCGGCCGGGGCGTACAGGCGCGTGACGTACTCGCCCACCATGCGCGTCGCCTGCACCTTGGGGCCGAGCGTCGCGAGCGTGTGCCGCACCATCTCGAGCCACCGGCCGGGCACGCCGTCGGCGTCGCGGTCGTAGAAGCGCGGCGCGACCTGCTGCTCGACGAGGTCGTAGAGCGCGGCGGCCTCGAGGTCGTCGCGGCGGTCGGGGTCCTCGACGCCGTCGGCGGTCGGGATGGCCCAGCCGTTCTCGCCGTCGTACCACTCGTCCCACCACCCGTCGAGGATCGACAGGTTGAGCCCGCCGTTGAGCGCGGACTTCATGCCCGACGTCCCGGACGCCTCGAGCGGGCGCAGCGGGTTGTTGAGCCAGACGTCGCAGCCCGGGTAGAGCGACTGGGCCATCGCGATGTCGTAGTTCGGCAGGAACACGATCCGGTGCCGCACGGCAGGGTCGTCGGTGAAGCGCACGAGCTGCTGGATGAGGCGCTTGCCCTGGTCGTCCGCGGGGTGCGACTTGCCCGCGACGACGAGCTGGACCGGGCGCTCGGGATGCAGCAGGAGGGCCTTGAGCCGCTCCGGGTCGCGCAGCATGAGCGTGAGCCGCTTGTACGTGGGCACGCGGCGCGCGAACCCGATCGTGAGCACGTCGGGCGACAGCACGTCGTCGACCCAGCCGAGCTCGGCGGGGGTCGCGCCCCGGTCGCGCCAGGACCTGCGCACGCGGCGGCGCGCCTCGTCGACGAGCCGGCCGCGCATCTCGCGGCGGATCGCCCAGAGCTCGCCGTCGCTCACGGCACCGTCCCCGTCGCCGCGCAGCCAGCGCGACGACGCCTCGTCGGCCGTGAGCTCGTCGAGCCCGAGCCGCTCGGCCTGCAGGGCCGCGAGCGCCGGGTCGACCCACGTGGGCGAGTGCACGCCGTTCGTCACGGACGTGATGGGGACCTCGCGCGCGTCGAAGCCCGGCCACAGCCCCTCGAACATGCCGCGCGACACCTCGCCGTGCAGGAGCGAGACGCCGTTCGCGCGCCCGCCGAGGCGCAGGCCCATGACGGCCATGTTGAACACGGTCGGGTCGCCGCCGTCGTAGTCCTCCGCGCCGAGGGCGAGGACGCGCTCGACGGGCAGGCCGTCGACGGCCATGTCGCCGCCGAAGTACTGCGCGACGAGGTCGCGGGCGAACCGGTCGATGCCGGCGGGCACGGGCGTGTGCGTCGTGAACACGGTCGCGGCGCGCACGGCCTCGAGCGCCTCGTCGAACGTCAGGCCGCGCTCGACGAGCTCGCGGATGCGCTCGACGCCGAGGAAGCCCGCGTGCCCCTCGTTGGTGTGGTAGACCTCCGGCTCCGGAGCACCGGTGAGGCGCGACCACAGGCGCAGCGCGCGCACGCCGCCCACGCCGAGCAGGAGCTCCTGCTGGAGCCGGTGCTCGCCGCCGCCGCCGTAGAGGCGGTCGGTGACCTTGCGGGCGGCCTCGTCGTTGCCCGGCACGTTCGAGTCGAGCAGCAGCAGGGGCACGCGCCCGACGGCGGCCACCCACACGTGCGCGTGCAGAGCGCGGCCGCCCGGGAGGTCGAGCGAGACGCGCGCGGGCGTGCCGTCGTCGTCGCGCAGGAGCGTCAGGGGCAGGCCGTCGGGGTCGAGCAGCGGGTAGGTCTCGACCTGCCAGCCGTCGCGCGTGAGGGACTGCTTGAAGTACCCGGCCCCGTAGAGGAGCCCGACGCCGACGATCGGCACGCCGAGGTCGCTCGCGCTCTTGAGGTGGTCGCCGGCGAGGATGCCGAGGCCGCCCGAGTACTGCGGCAGGACAGACGTGATGCCGAACTCCGGGGAGAAGTACGCGATCGCGGCCGGGAGGCCGTCGCCGCCGTCCGCCGACGCCTCGGCGACCCGCTGCTGGTACCACAGCGCGTCGTCGAGGTAGTGGCGCAGGTCGGCCGCCGCGGCGCGCACGCGCTCGACGAACTCCCCGTCGGCGGCGAGCTCCGCGAGGCGCTCGGGGCCGAGGGCGCCGAGCAGCGCGACGGGGTCGCCGTGCACGGACGCCCACGTCTCGGGGTCGATGCCGGCGAACAGGTCGCGCGTGGGGGCGTGCCAGGACCAGCGCAGGTTGTGGGCCAGCTCGTCCAGGTCACGCAGCTCGGCGGGCAGCAGGGTGCGGACGGTGAACCGTCGGATCGCTCTCACGGAGACGAGAGTACGCAGGCTCGCGCCGCAGCACACCCCCGTGTGTCACAGCCGTGCAACGCTTGCACGACGTTTCACCCGGTGGTCCGACGGGCGGCGTCCCGTCCGCCCGACGCGCCGAGCCGCGCCCCGAGTGTCGACCCCCCGCGGCCCTCGCTACGTTGTGCGTGTGACGTCGACCTCTCCGGCCCCCGTGCCGCACCGCCCTCCCGCGCCCGCGCCCGCCGCCCCGATCGGCCGCATCCCCGTGCTGGAGGTGTCCCCCGTCGTCGAGGGCGGCCGCTGGCCCGCCAAGGCCGTCGTCGGCGAGATGGTCCCGGTCGAGGCGACCGTGTTCCGCGAGGGGCACGACGCCGTCGCCGCGACCGCCGTGCTCGTCGCGCCCGACGGCACCGAGCGCACCGCGCGCATGGTCGACGTCGCGCCCGGGCTGGACCGGTTCCGGGCCACGCTCCACCCCGACGTCGTCGGCGACTGGTCGCTGCGGGTCGAGGCGTGGAGCGACCCGTACGGCACGTGGGCGCACGACGCCACGGTGAAGATCGCGGCCGGCGTCGACGTCGACCTCATGCTCGCCGAGGGCGCGCGGCTCGTCGAGCGCGTCCTGGCCGACGCCGTCCCGCTCCCCGGCCGCGACGGGACGCCCGGCGCGCGCACGCCCGAGGACGAGCGCGTGCTCGCCGACGCGCTCGCCGCGCTCGCCGACGCGAGCCGCCCCGCCGAGGC
>Ga0182748_1004172_pt1 | contig 11663 bp, 9 predicted proteins | sample eDN3rd37CKraftOP_FD_128877 | JGI IMG/M metagenome (GOLD analysis project Ga0182748, IMG submission 128877) | Enriched Organic Plus compost microbial communities from Emeryville, California, USA - eDNA 3rd pass 37_C Kraft OP (version 2) (version 2) ...
AAGACCACGCGCGCGCCCTCGCGGCGCGCCGCCTCGTACACGTGATAGAGGCCGCGCAGGTTGGGTCCGGCCACCGTCTCGAAGGGCTGTTCCACGCTCACGCCGCCGAAATGCAGGATGGCGCCGCAGCCTTCCGCCTGGCGGAGGATGGCGAGGCCGTCGCCGAGATCGGCACGCACGAAGCGGGCCCGATGCGGCAACGGGTCCGGGAAGGGCGCGATGTCGGTCAGCCGCAGGGTCCATCCCATCGCCGCCAGCTCCCGTGCGAGCACGCGGCCGAGATTGCCGGAGGCGCCGGTGAGCAGGACGGGCTTGCCGGGGGTGTCGGGCATGGCTTGGGCCTTCCGCTGGCATCGCGGGCGCCAGTCTGCGGCGCGGGATGCGCGGCGTGAAGCGCCATGGCCGTGCCGTACCGGCTTCGTCGCCGGACCGCATCGGCGCGGGGGATGCCGCCGGAGGCGGCGAAGCGCCCCGCGCGGAGGGTCGCGGGCAAGGGATGCCCATGCGGGCGGTGCCGCGCCCGCGCCGGGACGCGGAGCATGCGGGTCGCGCCGGCGCCCCCCCTGCCGGATGCCCATGCTTCCTCCGGGCGTGCGGAGGGCTTCGGCTCGGGACACGGCATGCCGCCGGGCATCCCGCCGGGAGGCGAGCCTCGCATCGGCCGGCCAGGCCGCGTGCGGCTATCGCGCCGCGGCGCCACGGTCCGGCGGGCGGCGCACGGAGGCGTCCGGCGGTCGGCCGGAGTTTCGTCTCCGGCCAGTTCCGGCCTGCGGCGATCCGGTCTAGGTTCCGCGCACCGTGCGCGACACGCCCGACATCCCGCAGCCTGACGCCCCGACCTTCTCGCCGCGCGAGGTGCGCAGCATCGTCCTCGGGCTGACCCTCGCGCTCTTCCTCTCGAGCCTCGACCAGACCATCGTCGCCACCGCGCTCTCGGCCATCGCCGGTGATCTCGGCGGGTGGGAGGTGATGCCCTGGGTCGTCTCGGCCTATCTCATCGCCTCCACCGTCACCACGCCGATCTATGGGCGGCTCTCGGACCTGTATGGCCGGCGGCCGGTGCTGCTGGCCTCGGTCTCGGTCTTCGTCCTCGGCTCGGCGCTCTGCGCCCTCGCTCCCTCCATGCTCTGGCTGATCGCCATGCGGGTGGTGCAGGGCCTGGGCGGCGGCGGGCTGCGTGCCATCGCCCTCGCCGTGGTGGGGGACATCCTGCCGCCACGGGAGCGCGGGCGGGTGCAGGGCTATCTCTCCGCCACCTTCGCCACGGCGAACATCATCGGGCCGGTGCTGGGCGGGCTGTTCGTGGACGTCCTGTCCTGGCACTGGATCTTCTGGGTGAACCTGCCGCTCGGCGCGGCGGCCTTCGCCGCCACCTGGTTCCAGTTGCGGCGCCTGCCGCGCCCGGGCAAGCGCCCTCGCATCGACTGGGCCGGGGCGGCGCTGATCCTGCTTTCCTGCACGCCGCTGCTGCTCGGCATCACCTTCGTGCAGCGGTCGGGCTCCTGGCTCTCCCCCGCGGCGCTGCTCTGCTTCGGGCTGGGGGCCGTGTTCCTGCTGGCGCTGGTGGCGCAGGAACGGGTCGCGCCGCAGCCCATGCTGCCGCTGCCGCTGTTCCGCAACCGCGTGTTCAGCGTGGCGATCCTGGTGACCGCGCTGTCCTCCATGGTGATGATGGCGCTGGTGATGCTGGTGCCACTGTACTACCAGCTCGTCGCGGGGCTTCCGGCCAAGGAGGCCGGGCTGCGGATGATCGCGATGACCCTTGGCAGCGTCACCGGCTCCTTCCTGGCGGGCCAGGCGGTGACGGCGACGGGGCGCTACCGGTTCCTGGCGATCCTCGGCAATACGGTCGCCATGCTCATGTGCCTCGTCGTCGCCTGGGCCGGGCTCGGGCGGTCGCTCTGGATGGACACGGCGGTGACGCTGCTGCTGGGGCTCTCCTTCGGCTGCCAGTTCTCGCCGATGACGGTCACCATCCAGAACGCGCTGGACCCGAAGGATGGCGGCATCGGCGTCTCCTGCATGATGTTCTTCCGCCTGATGGGCGGCGCCTTCGGCGTGGCGCTGCTCTCGGCCTTGCTGCTCGGCCGGCTTGGTGGCGGGGCCATGGGCGAGGATCCCGGACAGCTGCTGCACCGCCTGTCGCAGGAGGCCACGGGCGCCGCCGAGGCGGCCGCGCTGGCCGCCCGGGCGGAAGCCGCCTTCTCCGATGTGTTCCTTGCGGCGGGCGGCATCGCCGCGCTCGGCCTGCTGGCCGCGCTCTTCCTGCGCGAGATCCCGCTGCGCGGCCGGGGCTAGAGCAGATCCCATTCAGGTGAAAGCGCCTGCATGGGCGAGGATGCGCGTGAAGGCAGGGAACGCGAGCCTCTGCCGGGAGCCCGGGCGAACGGAAGATGCTCCGGCCGGCGGCGCGGCGTGCGCAGGCCCTGCCGCTGGGCCGCAGGCCGATGGAGGAGCGCGCCGCGCAATGCGCTCCTCCTTGCCGAATGCCTCGCGCGCCGCGGCCGGAAGTGGCCGACCCGCCCTCGCCCCGCCGGCCGGGCGGCGGAGCACCAAGTCCCGGGCTGCGTCTACTCGGCCGCGGCCCTGTGCGGCGGTCGGAAGGCCGGCATCACCCGCTCGGCGAACAGCTGCAGGCTGCGCCGGATCTTCTGCGCCCCATAATAGGGTGGGTAGTGCAGCAGCAGGCTGCTCATCCCCGTCTTCGCCTGCAGCGCCCGCAGCTTGGTCACCACCGTCTCCGCCGAGCCGTGCAGCAGGGTGGTGGCGAGCAGGTCGTCATAGTTCAGCGCCTGCCCCTTCTCCGACACGCTGCCGAGATAGCCCCCGGTGCCGCTGCTGCCGAAATGCGTGATGTGGCGGATGATGGCGTCTTCTGTATCCGCCCGCGCCTCTTCATCCGTCTCGGCGACATAGACATAGCGGGCGACGTCCACATGGCCCGCGGCCGGGTTGCGACGGCGTTCCTCCGGCGCGGTGTCCAGCGCCTCGCGGTAGAGCGTGATCTGGCGCGCCAGCGTCTCGGCCGAAGGCAGGGTGGAAAGCATCAGGCCGAAGCCCTGGCGACCGGCATAGGCAATGGAGCGGTCTGTCCCGCCGGCCATGTAGAGCGGCGGATGGGGCTCCTGCACCGGCACCGGCAGCATCTCGTAGGTGCCCTCGACCGTGCCCTGGAAGTACCTGCCCTTGTGCGTCCAGCGGCGGCGGTGGAAGGCCTCGAACATCAGCCCGACCGCTTCCTCGACCATGTCGCGGCGGGCCTCGAAGTCGCGGCCCAGGCCGACGAACTCATAGGGTCGGTAGCCCGAGCCGATGCCGAGCCGGACGCGGCCGTTCGAGAGGATGTCCACGAAGGCGGTGTTCTCCACCACACGGATCGGGTCGTAGAGCGGCAGGGTGATGACCGCCGCGCCGATGCCGATGCGCGAGGTGCGCGCGGCGAGATAGGCCATGTAGGCGAAGCAGTCCGGCATGATGCCGTAACCGGTCGAGAAATGGTGCTCGGCGATCCAGGCGGTGTCGTAGCCGAGGCGCTCGGCTTCCTCGATCTCGGCGGTGACGCGCGCATGCACGGCGCGATGGGGGTAGGGCTCCTCGGCAGGGTTCGGGTGCGAGGTGAACAGCACGCCGAATTCCATGGACGTCCTCCTGCGCTTTTCGTTGGGAGCAATCTAGACCGGAGAGCGCAGGGGCCAAGCCCCTCAGGGCCAGGCCTGGCCGGCGAAGGCGGCGGCCAGCGCGTGCCACATGGGCTTCGGGCGGAAATCGCGGTCGAGCGGCAGCGGGCGCGCGGCCGGCTGCGCCCGGGTCGCCCAGCTGTGATGATCCGCCACTCCCCAGGCCAGCACCGCATCCCCGCCACCCTCCAGCACGGCGGAGACGAAGGCGTGCACCCGCGCGGCCGCCCGCGCGTCGCGCGCGGCGATGTCGGCGGGATCGGGCGCATCCGGACCGGGCGCGATGCTCGGTCCCGGCGTGAGCCCCCCGGCGGGGGCATGGATCTCCGGCTCGATCACGTCGAGCTCGGTGATGAGCACGCGCAGATCGAGCGCGCGGAGCGCGCGGACGAAGTCGCGGACCGTGCCGGCGGAAAAGGGCAGATCGCGATGCAGGTGCCCCTGCAGGCCGACGGCATCGAGCGGCACCCCGCGGTCGCGCATGCCGCGTGCCAGCGCCAGCACGCGGCGGCGCTTCTCCTCGTCATAGGCCGTCGCATGCTCGCAGCCGTAGTCGTTGTAGGTGAGCGTCAGGGTCGGGTCGCGCTCCCGCACCAGGCGGAAGGCGAGGTCGAGATAGGAAGGACCGAGCGCACGCAGCCAGGGGCTGTCCTTCAGCAGGTCGCCGGAATTCCACGGATCGGCCACCGCCTCGTTCGCCACGTCCCAGTCGCGGATCGCGCCGGCGGTGTGCGACAGCACGCCGTCCAGATGCACTTCCAGCAGGCGATGGGCGCGGGCGGGACCTTCCGCCAGCGCCGCCAGGGTCCAGGGACGCATGGCGGCATGCCAGACCAGGGTATGGCCGCGGACCGCCTGGCCATGCCGCGCGGCAAAGGCGGTGATGGCGTCGATGCCCGCGAAGTCGAAGCGGTCCTCCTCCGGGCGCAAGTCCCACCATTTCGTGGCGCCTTCCGGCACCAGCAGCGCGGCCTCCCGCGCCGTCGCCGCGGCATAGGCAGGATCCCCGGCCAGTGGCCGCGGCTGCACGGCAAGGCCGAAGGCGAAGCCGTGCCGGGCGGCGATGTCGCGCAACCCGGTGGCGGCGAGCGGCGCGCCCGGTTGCGCCAGGGTTGCGGCGGCGGAGAGGAAGAGGGTGCGACGGCGCAGGCGGAGGCTTCGGCCGGCGCCCAGGGTCAGGCCGCCTGCGGCAGCGGCGCCGCGTCCCGCGCCGGCTGCCGGGCCAGCGCCTGGCGATAGCGGTCCCGGCGCCAGCACATCAGCCGCCAGGCGCCACGCGCGGCGAGGTCGGAGAGCCGCCCGCGCGGCTCGAGGCCCACCGCCTTGAAGATCATGCCCATGCCGCGCTCGATATGATGATAGCGGTAGAAGCCCATGGCCCGGCCCATATAGCCGGCGAGGCAGCGGTTATGGTCGTAGGACAGCGACGGATCCTCGTTGCTGCAATGGAAGGCGAAGGCGAGCTCGTCGTCCTCCGTCTCCCCGATCCGGCCGGCGGCGACGCGCAGGCGCTGCATGAAGGAGAGGTTCTCCCGCGCCAGGTAGCGCTTCATGTGGTCGTAGAAGAGCTTGAAGTGGCGGTACTCGTCGGCCGCGATCAGCTTGCAGACCTGCTTCAGCACCGGCTCCTCGGTCGCCTCGCCGAGCGCGGTGTAGTAGCTGCTGGTGCCCGTCTCCACCATGCAGCGCGCGATGAGCTCGCCGGTGCGGCTGCCACGGATGGAGGCATCGGCCCTGGTGTCGATCCTGAAGCCTGCGCGATAGCGATCGAAGGCGGCCGCGTAGTCCCAGGACGGGTCCGCCAGCATCGCCCAGCGGCCGAGGGCGTCACCATGCTGGATCTCCTCCACCGCCCAATTATCGGCGGCCTGGCGGAAATCCGGATCGTCGTGAAAGACGCCGTTGAGGTAGAGCGCGTAATCGCCGCCGTTGCGTTCCACCATGGCGGCGGCCTTTACCAGCGGAATGATCTCCCGGTCCACCTTGGACGGATCGAAGCGATCCCAGGCCACCTGCTCGATGCGCCAGTGCTTCATGCTATCCCTACGACCCCTACCCGGTCCCTGTGCCCATGGCGCTGCGGCGGGAAATTCTGCCCCCAGCCCCGGAGCAACGCCGCCCTGCAGACTATGTTCTGCGAACGGAGGGGCGTTTCAAGCGTCGTGGCGCCACAGGCACACGGGTCGTGCAAAAAAGTCACGCAGGAGGAAGGATCGCGGTGCCGCAGAACGTGAACGGCACGCGGAGGCAGGAGGCCACCACGCGCCGGTCAGGATGAGGCAGCCCAGCCGGGAAGGCCGGGCCCGTGGATGTCAGGGCGCCTCAGCGGCGTCGCGCATCGCCCGCATGGAGAGCACGCGGTTCAGCGCCGCCTCGCGCCGCTCCACCGAATCCTCGGCCGAGGTGGCCGCCATGGCCTCCTCCGCCTCGCGCAGCCGGCGCTCGGCCTCGGCGCGGGAGAGGCTGCCGACCGGCGTCGCCTCGTCGGCGAGCACCGTGCAGCGCTCCGAGGTGACCTCGGCGAAGCCGCCGGCGACGAAGAGCCGCTCGCTCTCGGCGCCGTTCTCCTGCACGCGGATCACGCCGCCGCGCAGCCCCACCATCATGGGGGAGTGGCCGGGCAGCACGCCCATCTCGCCCTCGATGGCCGGGATGGTCGCCATCTCCACCTGACGGGAGAGCAGGAGCCGCTCGGGGGAGACGAGCTCCAGCAGGAAGGTTGCCATGGTCGGGCTCCGTTCCCGTGCCTCAGGCCGCGGCCTTCAGCGTCTCCGCCTTCTTCACCGCATCCTCGATGGTGCCAACCATGTAGAAGGCGGCCTCCGGCAGGTTGTCGTGCTCGCCGGAGACGATGGCGGCGAAGCTGCGGATGGTGTCCTCGAGCTTCACGAAGACGCCCGGGAAGCCGGTGAAGACCTCGGCCACGTGGAAGGGCTGGGAGAGGAAGCGCTGGATCTTGCGCGCCCGCGCCACCACCAGCTTGTCCTCCTCCGACAGCTCGTCCATGCCGAGGATGGCGATGATGTCCTGCAGCGACTTGTAGGTCTGCAGGATGCGCTGCACCTCGCGCGCCACCCGGTAGTGCTCCTCGCCCACGATCTGCGGCGAGAGCGCGCGGGAAGTGGAGTCGAGCGGGTCCACCGCCGGATAGATGCCGAGCTCGGCGATCTGCCGCGACAGCACCGTGGTGGCGTCGAGGTGGGCGAAGGAGGTGGCCGGCGCCGGGTCGGTCAGGTCGTCGGCCGGCACGTAGATCGCCTGCACCGAGGTGATCGAGCCCTTCTTCGTCGAGGTGATGCGCTCCTGCAGCGCGCCCATGTCGGTGGCCAGCGTCGGCTGGTAGCCCACCGCGGAGGGGATGCGGCCGAGCAGCGCGGACACCTCGGCGCCCGCCTGGGTGAAGCGGAAGATGTTGTCCACGAAGAACAGCACGTCCTGGCCCTGCTCGTCGCGGAAGTACTCCGCGAGCGTCAGGCCGGAGAGCGCGACGCGGGCGCGGGCGCCCGGCGGCTCGTTCATCTGGCCGTAGACGAGCGCCACCTTGGAACCGTCGGTGTCGCTCTCGTTCAGCTTGATGACGCCCGCATCCACCATCTCGTGGTAGAGGTCGTTGCCCTCGCGCGTGCGCTCGCCGACGCCGGCGAAGACCGAGACGCCGCCATGCGCCTTGGCGATGTTGTTGATCAGCTCCTGGATCAGCACGGTCTTGCCGACGCCGGCGCCGCCGAAGAGGCCGATCTTGCCGCCCTTCAGGTAGGGCGCGAGCAGGTCCACCACCTTGATGCCGGTGACCAGGATCTCGGCCGAGGTCGCCTGCTCCTCGAAGGGCGGGGCCTCGCGGTGGATGGTGTAGGTCTTGTCGTGCGGCACCGGGCCGCGCTCGTCGATCGGCTGGCCGATGACGTTCAGGATGCGACCGAGCGTGCCGGGGCCGACCGGCACGGAGATGCCGGCACCGGTATCCACCACCTCCTGGCCGCGCACCAGGCCATCGGTCACGTCCATGGCGATGCAGCGCACAGTGCGCTCGCCGAGATGCTGCGCCACCTCAAGCACCAGCGTGTTGTCGCCGATCTTGGTGTGCAGCGCGTTCAGGATGGCCGGCAACTCGCCCGGGAACTGCACGTCCACGACCGCGCCCAGGACCTGGCTGATGCGCCCGACATTGTTCTTCATCGTTTCGTGCTCCTCAGACTCTTGGGGTGACGCGATCCGCGTTCCGCGCGCCCTGCGCGCTGCACGGTCGCATCACACGGCCTCGGCACCGGAGATGATCTCGATCAGCTCCTTGGTGATGTTGGCCTGGCGCGTGCGGTTGTAGTTCAGGGTCAGCCGGTCGATCATCTCGCCGGCGTTGCGCGTGGCGTTGTCCATCGCGGTCATCTGGCTGCCGTAGAAGCCCGCATTGTTCTCCAGCAGCGCGCGATAGATCTGGATTGCCAGGTTGCGCGGCAGCAAGGTGGCGAGGATCTCCTCCTCCGCCGGCTCATACTCGTACTGCGCCTGCGGGCCACCCGTCGCCGGCGCCGCGTCCTCCGGGATCGGCGCCGGGATCAGGCGCTGCTCCGTCGGGACCTGGCTGATCACGCTGCGGAAGCGGTTGTAGACCAGGGTGCAGACGTCGAAGGCGCTGTCGTCGAGCAGCGACACGATCTTCTCCGCCACCTGCTCGGCATCGGAGAACTCGATCCGCTTCTTGCCCATGAAGCTGATCTCGCCGACGAAGCGGCTGGCGAACTCGCGCTTCAGGTAGTTCGCGCCCTTGCGGCCGACGGACAGGATCCGGACGGTCTTGCCCTCGGATTCCAGCGCGCGGATCGTATTGCGGGCCATGCGGCTGACATTGGTGTTGAAGGGACCCGCGAGGCCGCGGTCCGCCGTCACCGCCACCAGCAGATGCACCTTGTCGCCGCCGGTGCCGACCAGCATGCGCGGCGCGCCCGGCGTGTTGGCCACCGCCACGCCGAGGGACGCGAGCATGCGCTCCATGCGCTCGGCATAGGGGCGCGCGGCCTCGGCCTGCGCCTGGGCGCGGCGCAGCTTCGCCGCGGCCACCATCTTCATCGCCTGCGTGATCTTGCGCGTGGACTTCACGCTGTTGATGCGACCACGCAGGTCCTTCAGGCTGGCCATTGGCCCTCTTCCCTATGCCAGGCGCGTCAGGCGGCGAAGCTCTTGGCGAAGCCGTCGAGGAAGGCGACCAGCTTGTCCTCGGTCTCCTTCTTGATCTCGCGGTCGGTGCGGATCGCCTCGAGGATGCCGGGCTGGGCGGACTTCAGCTCGGAGAGCATGCGGCGCTCGAACTCGCCCACCTGGCCCACGCCGATCTTGTCGAGGTAGCCGCGCGTGCCGGCGAAGATCGCCACCACCTGCTCCTCCACCGGCACCGGCTTGTACTGCGGCTGCTTCAGCAGCTCCGTCAGCCGCGCCCCGCGCGCCAGCAGCGCCTGGGTCGAGGCGTCGAGGTCGGAGGCGAACTGCGCGAAGGCGGCCATCTCGCGATACTGCGCCAGCTCGAGCTTGATGCGCCCGGCCACCTGCTTCATCGCCTTGATCTGCGCGGCGGAGCCCACGCGCGAGACCGAGATGCCGACATTCACCGCGGGGCGGATGCCCTTATAGAACAGCTCCGTCTCCAGGAAGATCTGCCCGTCGGTGATGGAGATGACATTGGTCGGGATGTAGGCCGAGACGTCGCCCGCCTGGGTCTCGATCACCGGCAGCGCCGTCAGGCTGCCCGCGCCGAAATCGTCGTTCATCTTGGCCGCGCGCTCGAGCAGGCGCGAATGCAGGTAGAACACGTCGCCCGGATAGGCCTCGCGTCCCGGCGGACGGCGCAGCAGCAGCGACATCTGGCGGTAGGCGACGGCCTGCTTGGACAGGTCGTCGTAGAAGATCACCGCGTGCATGCCGTTGTCGCGGAAGAACTCGCCCATGGTGCAGCCGGTGTAGGGGGCGAGGAACTGCATCGGCGCCGGGTCGGAGGCCGTGGCGGCGACGACGATGGAGTACTCCAGCGCGCCGTTCTCCTCCAGCGTCTTGACCAGCTGCGCCACGGTGGAGCGCTTCTGCCCGACCGCGACATAGATGCAGTAGAGCTTCTTCGACTCGTCGCCGGAGGCGTTGATGCCCTTCTGGTTGATGATGGTGTCCATGATCACGGCGGTCTTGCCGGTCTGGCGGTCGCCGATGATCAGCTCGCGCTGGCCGCGGCCGATCGGGATCAGGGCGTCGATCGCCTTGATGCCGGTCTGCATCGGCTCGTGCACGGACTTCCGGGGGATGATGCCCGGCGCCTTCACCTCCACGCGACGACGCTCGGTCGTCTGGATCGGACCCTTGCCGTCGATCGGGTTGCCGAGGCCATCCACCACGCGCCCGAGCAGGCCCTTGCCGACGGGAACGTCCACGATGGCGCCGGTACGCTGCACCGTGTCGCCCTCGCGGATCTCCTGGTCGGAGCCGAAGACCACGACGCCGACATTGTCGGCCTCAAGGTTCAGCGCCATGCCGCGCAGCCCGGCGGAGGGGAACTCCACCATCTCGCCGGCCATGACGTTCTGCAGGCCGTAGACGCGGGCGATGCCGTCGCCCACGGTCAGCACCGTGCCCACTTCGGCCACATTCGCATCCGCATCGAAGCCGGCGATCTGCTGCTTCAGGATCTCGGAGATCTCGGCGGGACGGATATCCATTTCAGGCGGCCCCCTTCATGGCGTACTGCAGGCGCTGCAGCTTGGATTTGATCGAATTGTCGTAAAGCCGGGAGCCGATCCGGACAATCAGCCCGCCGAGGATGGAAGGATCCACCTGCTCCGAGAGCCGGATGCCGGAATAACCGGCCTCCGCCAGCCGCGCGGAGATCTGCGCGCGCTGGGTGTCGGTCAGCGGATGGGCGCTGGTGACGACCGCGGTCTGCTGGCCGCGGCGCTCCGCGAGCAGCGTGCCGAAGGCCTGCGCCACCTGCGGCAGGATCGAGAGGCGGCGGTTGTTGATCAGCACGCCGACGAGGTTGCGCACCTCGGTGCCGATGCCTGCCGTTTCAAGGATGGCGAAGGCCCCCTTGCGCTGTGCGGCGGCGTCGAGGCGCGGATCGGCGACGAAGGCGCGGAAGGTCTCGTCCTCACGCCAAAGCGTGAAGAGCCGATCGAGGTCGCTGGCGATGCGGTCGGTCGCGCCCGGATCCCGCTGCCGGAGGTCGTCGGCGAGCGCGAGCAATGCCAGCGCATAGCGCTCGGCAAGGCCGGTGGGGTTGGGCGCTTGGGGCGAGGCGGAGGCGATGGTCTCGGCGGAGGCCACGGGCAGTCCCGGTCCTGTTCCTGATGGCGCGTTGGGCATGGGCCCGAGCCGGGGACGCGCAGGGCCCCGCTTCGGCGGCCGGCGAGTTAGCATAGGGTTCATGTCCCCGCAACCGAGGCGACCCTGCGTTTCGCCCCCCGCCGAAGCGCGGGCGCAGCGGCTGCGCTAGGCTTGCGGCGGAATCGGCATGGGGGCGCACCGCCCTCTCGGGAGGGGGCGAGATGACGCGGCGCGGCGGGTTCTTCGGCTGGCAGGTGGTCGCGGCCGCCTTCGTCCTGGCGGTCTTCGCCTGGGGCATCGGCTTCTACGGGCCGGGCGTCTACCTGCATGCGCTGCATGCGCGCGAGGGCTGGTCCCTGTCGCTGATCTCGGCGGCGATCACGCTGCATTTCCTGGCCAGCGGCCTGCTCGTGGCCTGGCTGCCGGCGCTGCACCGCCGTTGCGGCCTGGTCGCGGTCACGCGCGCCGGGGCGCTGGCCTCCGCGGCCGGGGTGCTGGGCTGGGCGCTGGCGCGCGAGCCCTGGCACCTGCTGCCCGCGGCGCTGCTGACCGCCCTGGGATGGGCGGTGCACAGCGGGGCGGCGATCAACGCCATCATCTCGCCCTGGTTCGACCGGCGGCGCCCGGCGGCGCTCTCCCTCGCCTACAACGGCGCGAGCATGGGAGGCGTGGTGTTCACCCCGCTCT
>Ga0182748_1004175_pt1 | contig 11657 bp, 10 predicted proteins | sample eDN3rd37CKraftOP_FD_128877 | JGI IMG/M metagenome (GOLD analysis project Ga0182748, IMG submission 128877) | Enriched Organic Plus compost microbial communities from Emeryville, California, USA - eDNA 3rd pass 37_C Kraft OP (version 2) (version 2) ...
GCGAAGGAGCCGAGCGCCATCGACGCGATCGAGACGAACACCACGATCTGCTGCCACTGCGTCGCGATCGTCGGGAAGGCGGTGATCGCGAAGCGCACGAACAGCGCCATGGCCGCGACCTTGGGGGCAGCCGCAAAAAATGCGGTCACCGGCGTCGGCGCACCTTCGTAGACGTCCGGCGTCCACATGTGGAACGGGACCGCCGACACCTTGAAGCACAGGCCGGTGAACACGAAGACGAGGCCGATCGTGAGCCCAATGCCGCCCTCGCCCGCCGCCTTGGCGATGCCGGCGAAGCTGACGGTTCCAGTAAAGCCATAGATGAGCGAAGCGCCGTACAGGAGCATGCCCGACGACAGGGCGCCGAGGACGAAGTACTTGATGCCGGCTTCCGTCGAACGCGCGTTGTCGCGGTCGATTGCGGCGACGACGTAGAGCGACAGGCTCATCAGTTCGAAGCCGAGATAGAGCGCGATCAGGTCGCCCGCCGAGATGATCATCATCATGCCGGTCGTCGCGAGCAGGATGAGGACGGGAAATTCAAACAGCCGGCGGTGGCTCGGGCGCAGGAAGTCGACCGCCAGCAGAATGGCCGTGCCCGAGCCGATCAGCATCAGCATCTTCATGAATCGGGCGAAGCCGTCGACGATGAAGCTGCCCCCGAACGCCGTGGCCGCCGGCGGCGTCATGACAACCAGCACGCCGGCGCCGATCAGCAGCACGATCGATGCCGCCGTCACGAACGGCGTCGACCGCTCGCCGCCGAAAGCGCCGACCATGAGCAGCGCCAATGCCCCCACGGCCAGCAGTATCTCGGGATATAGCGCCTGGAGGGCCGCCGGCTGGAACGTCTCGATCATCGCGGCCTCGCTTCCGCGGACTTCTGTGCCACGGCCTGCTGGTAGTTTTCGATCAACGCGGTCACCGACGCCGCGGACATGTCGAGCACCGGCTTGGGATAGACGCCGAACAGGATGGTCAGCACGACGAGCGGCGTGAAGATCGCGATCTCGCGCAGGCTCAGGTCGCGGATGCCTGCGAGCGCCGGCTTGGTCAGCGCACCGAACACGACCTTCCTGTAGAGCCACAGCGCGTAGCAGGCCGAGAGAATGACCCCGAGGGTCGCGACCGTCGCCACCCACGTGTTGATCTTGAACGTGCCGAGCAGCGTGAGGAATTCGCCGACGAAGCCGGAGGTGCCAGGCAGGCCGACGTTCGCCAGCGTGAACACCATGAACACCAGCGCGTAGAGTGGCATCCTGTTCACAAGCCCGCCGTAGGCTGCGATCTCGCGCGTATGCATGCGGTCGTAGACCACGCCGACGCAGAGGAACAGCGCGCCCGAAACGATCCCGTGCGAGATCATCTGGAAGATGCCGCCGGCGACCCCCTGCGTGGTCACCGCGAAGATGCCCATGGTCACGAAGCCCATGTGAGCGACCGACGAGTAGGCGATCAGCTTCTTGATGTCCTCCTGCATCATCGCCACCAGCGAGGTGTAGACGATGGCCACCACCGACAGGGTGAAGATCAGCGGCGCCCACTCCTGCGTCGCGAGGGGGAACATCGGCAGCGAGAAGCGCAGGAAGCCGTAGCCGCCCATCTTCAGCAGGATGGCCGCCAGGATGACCGAGCCTGCGGTCGGCGCCTCGACGTGCGCGTCCGGCAGCCAGGTATGCACCGGCCACATCGGCATCTTGACCGCGAAGGAGGCGAGGAATGCGAACCACGCCCAGGTCTGCAGTCCCGCCGGGAAGCCGTGGCGCAGCAACGTCGGAATGTCGGTCGTGCCGGCGTCCCAATACATTGCCATGATCGCCAGCAGCATCAGCACCGAGCCGAGCAGCGTGTAGAGAAAGAACTTGAAGCTGGCGTACACGCGCCGTGGGCCGCCCCACACGCCGATGATCAGGAACATCGGAATGAGGCCGCCTTCGAAGAACAGGTAGAACAACACGAGGTCGAGCGCCGAGAACGTGCCGATCATCAGCGTCTCGAGCACGAGGAAGGCGCACATGTACTCCTTCACGCGTTTCTCGATCGCGTTCCAGCTCGCAATGATGCAGATCGGCATCAGCGCCGTGGTCAGGATCACGAAGGGCAACGAGATGCCGTCCACCCCCATATGGTAGGTGATCGTGCCCGCCAGCCAGGGCTGCTTCTCGACGAACTGGAACTCGGCCGAGCTGGCGTCGAAGCGCCACACCATGACCAGCGACACCGCGAAGGTGACGAGCGTGGTCCACAGCGCCACCCAGCGGGCGTTACGCTTTCCGGCGGCGTCCTCCCCGTTCAGCGCCATGATGAACAGGGCGCCGACCAGAGGCAGGAAGGTCGTGATCGAGAGAATGGGCCAGCTAGCCATCAGTGCGTCCCCGGCGCGAACATGAACCAGGTCACGAGCAAGGCGACGCCGACCAGCATCGTGAAGGCGTAGTGATAGAGGTACCCGGTCTGCACCCGGACGACGTTGCGCGTGATGTCGAGCACGCGGGCAGACACCCCGTCAGGCCCGAACCCGTCGATCAGCCAGCCGTCACCGCGCAGCCAGAGCATGCGGCCCAGCCACTTGGCAGGACGCACGAAGATCGTGTCGTACAGCTCGTCGAAATACCACTTGTTGAGCAGGAACCGGTAGAGCGTCTCGTGCTGGCGCGCGAGCTCGACTGGGATATCGGGCCGGCGGATGTAGAATATCCACGCAACGGCAAAGCCGATCGCCAGCATTACCGTCGGCAGCAGCGCGATCGCATAGGGCACGTGATGCATGTCGTCCATGATCGTGTTGCCCTGCGCGAACTTGAGCGACTCGCGGAAGAACTCGCCGACGCCGTGTCCGACGAACAGGTCCTTGAACGGCAGGCCGGCGAGGATCGACCCCGCCGCCAGCACGCCGAGCGGCACCAGCATCGTCAGCGGGCTCTCGTGCGCCGCCTCGTAATGATGATGATCGTGCGGGCGGCCGTGGAAGGTCTTGAACACGAGGCGCCAGGAATAGAACGAGGTGAGCAGCGCGCCGATGGTGGTGCACACGAAGGCGTAGAACGCCGCCGCGCTCTTGCCGGCGAAAGCCGCCTCGATGATCGCATCCTTGGAGAAATATCCGGCCGTGAGCGGGAATCCGACCAGCGCCAGGGTGCCGATCGTCATTGCCCAATAGGTGTAGGGGATGCGGTCCTTGAGCCCGCCCATCATGCGGATGTCCTGCTCGTGGTGCATCGCGTGGATGACCGAGCCCGAGCCGAGGAACAGCAATGCCTTGAAGAAGGCGTGGGTGAACAGGTGGTACATGCCGACGGAGTAGGCCCCCACCCCCATGGCCACGAACATGTAGCCGAGCTGCGAGCAGGTCGAATAGGCGACGATCCGCTTGATGTCGTTCTGCACGAGGCCGACCGTGGCCGCGAAGATCGCCGTGGTGGCCCCGATGAAGACGACGAAGCTCTGTGCGGTCGGCGCGAGCTCGAACAGCGGCGAGAGCCGCGCCACCATGAACACGCCGGCGGTCACCATGGTGGCGGCGTGGATGAGCGCCGAGACCGGGGTCGGGCCTTCCATGGCGTCAGGCAGCCAGGTGTGCAACAGGAATTGCGCCGACTTGCCCATGGCGCCCATGAACAGCAGCAGGCAGATCACCGTCAGGGCGTCGAGGTCCCAGCTCAGGAAGTGCATGGTCTTGCCGGACAGCGCCGGCGCCTGGGCGAACACGGTTTCGAAATCGACCGCGCCGGTCATCAGGAACACGGCGAAGATGCCGAGCGCGAAGCCGAAGTCGCCGACGCGATTGACGACGAATGCCTTGATGGCCGCCGCGTTGGCCTCGGGCTTGTGGTACCAGAACCCGATCAGCAGGTAGCTCGCGAGGCCCACCCCTTCCCACCCGAAGAACAGCTGCACGAGGTTGGCGGACGTCACCAGCATCAGCATCGCAAAGGTGAACAGCGACAGGTAGGCGAAGAAACGCGGGCGGTGCGGATCCTCGGCCATGTAGCCGATGGAGTAGAGATGCACGAGCGCTGACACGGTCGTGACGACGACGAGCATCACCGCGGTGAGCGTGTCGACCCGCAGCGCCCAGTCGACCTTGAGGTCGCCCGAGAAGATGTATGCGCCCAGCGAGACGTGCGCGTCATGGTCGAGGATGCCGACCTGCACGAAGGCGATCCACGACAGGATGCACGAGATGAACAGCAGCGCGGTGGTGATCAATTCGGCCGAGCGCGAGCCTATGGCGTCGGGCTCGTGTTCGACGGGTTCGTGGGTCGAGGCGTGGATCACGCCGGCGTCGCCGCCGACCGGCGGTGCGCCGAGATGCGGCCCGTGGTCGTGCGCGGAATTCTCAGCGCCGTGGCCCGGTTCGCCGCCCGGGAAGCGCGAGCGAGCGCCCACCACGGAGATCAGCCCCGCCAGGATGAACCCCAGGAGGGGCAGGAAAACGATGGCCTGATACATCGTCAGCCCTTCATGAGATTGATGTCTTCGACTGCAATCGAGCCCCGGTTGCGGAAGAAGACGACGAGGATGGCAAGACCGATGGCGGCCTCGGCCGCCGCCACTGTCAGCACCAGCAGCGCAAACACCTGGCCGACGAGATCGCCGAGGAAGGCCGAGAACGCCACGAAATTGATGTTGACCGACAGCAGGATCAGCTCGATCGACATCAGGATGATGATGACGTTCTTGCGGTTGAGGAAGATCCCGAAGATCCCGAGCGTGAATAGGATCGCGGCGACGGTGAGGTAGTGTCCCAGCCCGATCGTCATGACGAGAGCCCCTGCCCCGGCTGAACCTGGCGGATTTCGATGGCGGTCGCCTTGGTGCGCGCGACCTGCTCGGAGATATTCTGGCGCTTGACCCGAACCCGGTGACGCAGCGTCAGCACGATGGCGCCGACCATTGCGACGAGCAGTACGAGGCCGGCCGCCTGAAAGAAATAGATGTACCGGGTGTAGAGCACGAGGCCGAGCGCCTCCGTATTGGTGACGTTCGCCACGATCGGGTTGGTGATGACCCGCTGCGTCCCGGGCTGGATCACCGCCGCGCCGACGACCAGCACAAGCTCCACCAGGAAGATCACGCCAACAAGGGCGCCGACCGGAAGGTAGTTCAGGAACCCCTGGCGCAGCTCGACGAAATCCACGTCGAGCATCATCACGACGAACAGGAACAGCACCGCCACGGCGCCGACGTAGACGACGATCAGGATCATCGCCAGGAACTCGGCTCCGAGCAGCAGGAACAACGCCGCCGCGTTCACGAAGGTGAGGATCAGGAAAAGCACGGAGTGCACGGGATTCCGTGCGGCGATGACCATGAAGGCCGACGCCACGCAAATCCCGGCGAACAGGTAGAAGAAGAGGGCTGGCAGGATCATCGGCCGGTCACCGGTAGGGCGCGTCGAGCGCAATGTTCTGGGCGATCTCCCGCTCCCAGCGATCGCCGTTCGCGAGCAGGCGTTCCTTGTCGTAGTAGAGCTCCTCGCGCGTTTCGGTCGCGAACTCGAAATTCGGGCCTTCGACGATGGCGTCCACCGGGCAGGCCTCCTGGCACAGTCCGCAGTAGATGCACTTCACCATGTCGATGTCGTAGCGGGTCGTGCGGCGGGTGCCGTCGTTGCGGCGCGGGCCGGCCTCGATCGTGATCGCCTGCGCCGGACAGATCGCCTCGCACAGCTTGCAGGCGATGCAGCGCTCCTCGCCGTTGGGATAGCGGCGCAACGCGTGCTCGCCGCGGAAGCGCGGCGAGATCGGGTTCTTCTCGAACGGATAGTTGATGGTCGGCTTTGGCTTGAAGAAATAGCGCATCGACAGGCCGATGGCCTGCACGAATTCCCAGAGGAACAGGGCGCGCGCCGCGCGATCGAGTCTCATGGCATCCAACTCATCCATTGGAGCATGACTTTGCCCGAGAGCCGGAGACCGCTTTTCGGGATCATGCTCATTTCACCGCCGGCCCCATGTACTGCAGGACGCCGGCGACGATCACGACCATGGCGATGGAGATCGGCAGGAAGACCTTCCAGCCGAGCCGCATCAACTGATCGTAGCGATAACGGGGAACGAACGCCTTCACCAGGGCGAACATGAAGAACACGAACAGCGTCTTGAGCGTGAACCAGATCACGCCAGGGATCCAGGTGAACGGCGCCACGGGGAACGGCGGCAGCCAGCCGCCGAGGAACAGGATCGTGCACATGGCGCACATGGTTGCGATCGCCACGTACTCGCCCAGCATGAACAGCATGTACGGGGTCGAGCCGTACTCGACCATGAAGCCGGCGACGAGCTCCGATTCCGCCTCCACGAGATCGAACGGCGGACGGTTCGTCTCGGCCAGTGCCGAGATGAAGAAAATCACGAACATTGGGAACAGCGGCAGCCAGTACCAGTTGAACAGGCCGTAGCTGCCGTTCTGCGCCTGGACGATGTCGCTCAGGTTGAGGGACCCGACGCACAGCAGCACCGTGATGATCACGAAGCCGATCGAGACCTCGTAGGACACCATCTGCGCGGCCGAACGCAGCGCCGCCAGGAACGGATATTTCGAGTTTGACGCCCAGCCGGCCATGATCACGCCGTAGACCATGAGCGAGGAGATCGCGAAGATGTAGAGGATGCCGACGTTGATGTCGGCGATCATCCAGCCGACGTCGACCGGGATCACCGCCCAGGCGGCGAGCGCGAGGACACAGGTCACGAGCGGCGCCAGCAGGAACACGCCCTTGTTGGCGCCGGCCGGGATGACCGGCTCCTTGACCACGAACTTGAGAAGATCGGCGAACGACTGCAGCAAGCCCCACGGACCGACCACGTTGGGGCCGCGCCGGATCTGCACTGCCGCCCAGATCTTGCGGTCGGCATAGAGGACGTAGGCGATGGCGACGAGCAGCACCACCAGCAGCAGCACGCTCTGCGCCAGCATCACGATCAGTGGCCAGATGTATCCGGTCCAGAGCTCTTCCATCGTTTACTCCGCCGCCGTCATGGTGGTGGCGCCTTCCGCCAGCGCCGAACATTCGGCCATCACGGCGGATGCCCGCGCGATCGGATTGGTCAGGTAGAAATCCTGGACCGCCGAACGGAACGCCGCCTTCTCGGGAGTGCCGCCGAGCCCCGCCAGCTTGCGGATGTCGGCGGGATCGCCCGCGGCAATCTCGTCCAGCCGCTGCAGGTGGGGATGGGCCTTGAACATGGCGGCGCGCAGCTGCGGCAATGAATCGTATGGCAGCTTGTGTCCAAGCCGCTCCGACAGGGCGCGCAGGATCGCCCAGTCCTCGCGCGCATCGCCGGGCGGGAACACGGCGCGGCTCGCCATCTGCACGCGGCCTTCGGTGTTGACGTAGGTGCCGAACTTTTCGGTATAGGCCGCACCCGGCAGGATCACGTCGGCGCGATGCGCACCGCGGTCGCCATGCGTGCCGATGTAGACGACGAAAGCGCCCCGTCCGATCTCGATTTCGTCGGCGCCCAGGAGGAATGCGAGGTCTAGGGTGCCGTAGGCGGCCATCTCGCTCGCGCGCAGCCCACCCTGCTCGGGTACGCAACCGACGTCGAGTCCGCCGACGCGGGCCGCCGCGGTGTGCAGCACGCTAAAGCCGTTCCAGCCCTCCTTGACCGCGCTCATCTCGATTGCGGCCTTTGCTGCGAGCGACGCGACCGCCGCGCCGTCGGGCCGCGCCAATGCGCCCTGCCCGATCAGGATCAGCGGGCGCTCGGCCTCGCGCAGCGTCTTGGCGAAGGCATGCGCCCCCGCCGCGATCTCTGCCAGCGTCTCCGGGCCCGCGCCCAGATACGTCGTGTCGTAGGTGAGGTTCGCGCGCTCGCCGATCACGCCCACCGGGAACTTGCCGGCGCGCCAACGCTTGCGGATGCGGGCGTTAAGCACGGGCGCCTCGCGCCGCGGATTGGAGCCGACGATCAGCAGCGCGTCGGCCTTTTCGATGCCGGCGACGGTGGCGTTGAAAAGGTAGCTCGCCCTGCCCCACGCCGGATCGAGCTTGGTGCCGTCCTGCCGGCAGTCGATGTTCTTCACGCCGAGCCGCGTCATCAGGTCCTTGAGGGCGAACATCTCCTCGACGCTGGCGAGATCGCCGGCGATCGCGCCGATGCGCGCTAGCGACGTGCTCTTCACCTTGGCGGCAATCGCGGCGAAGGCTTCTCCCCAGGTCGCCGGCCGCAGCCGCCCGCCCTCGCGCACATAGGGCTGGTCGAGCCGCTGCGTGCGCAGACCGTCGACCACATGTCGGGTCTTGTCGGAGATCCACTCCTCGTTCACGTCGTCGTTGATGCGCGGCAGGATGCGCATGACTTCGCGGCCGCGCGCGTCCACGCGGATCGCCGAGCCCAGTGCATCCATGACGTCGATGGTCTCGGTCTTGCCGAGCTCCCAGGGACGCGCCACGAACGCATAAGGCTTCGAGGTCAGCGCGCCGACCGGGCAGAGGTCCACGACGTTGCCCTGCAGCTCCGAGGTCATCGCGCGTTCGAGATAAGTCGTGATCTCCATGTCCTCGCCGCGCCCGATCGCGCCGAGCTCCGGCACGCCCGCGACTTCCGTCGAGAAGCGGACGCAGCGCGTGCACTGGATGCAGCGGTTCATGGATGTCTTCACCAGCACGCCGAGGTACTTGTCCTCGACCGCGCGCTTGTTCTCCTGGAACCGGCTGGCGTCGACGCCGTAGGCCATCGCCTGGTCCTGCAGGTCGCACTCGCCGCCCTGATCGCAGATCGGGCAGTCGAGCGGATGGTTGATCAGCAGGAACTCCATCACGCCTTCGCGCGCCTTCTTCACCATCGGCGAGCGCGTCTTCACGACGGGCGGCTCGCCTTTCGGGCCCGGACGGCAGTCGCGCACGGCCCAGGCGCACGACGCCACCGGCTTGGGCGAGCCCGACAGTTCGACGAGGCACATGCGGCAGTTGCCAGCGATCGACAGGCGCTCGTGGAAGCAGAAGCGTGGAATCTCGGCGCCGGCGGCCTCGCAGGCCTGCAGCAGCGTGTACTCCGGCGGAACGTCGATCTCGATGTCGTCGACGATAATCTTGCTCATGCCGCGTGCTCGCTCGCTCTCGTGCCATGCGCCGCCCGCCACAGCTTGGCGCCCGGCAGACGCTCCCAGCCGAAGGCGTAGTCGGTCGAACCATGCTGGCGATAGTGGTTGAGGCGTTCCTCGCCTTCCGACATCGGCGGACGATAGCCCGCCGGAATCCACCACAACACCAGCGGGTTCTCGATCTTCGCGAACCACTCCTCGCGCCGCTTGAAGAACCGGCCGTGCACCGTCTGCCAGACGAAGCGCTCGAGCGCCTCGACGTTCTCCCACACCGTCAGGTTCGGCAGGATCGTCTCGTCGTCATAGACGCGGATGTTCATGGCGTGCCCGGTCTCGTCCTGCAACCGCCACACGAAACCCTCTATCTGCGAGGCCACGCGGTGCACGCGATCGACATTGTCGACGAACTCCGCCATACGCGGATCGTCCAGCGGAAAGCGGATGCGCGCGATGTTGAACTCGGCGAGGTGGTGGTTGGCCGGCTGCATCACCTACTCCGCAGCCTCCGGCACCGGGTCGCGCACGCCGAGTTGGTCGGCGCGGCGGGTGTACTCGTCGATACGCCGCTCGATCTCGGGACGGAAGTGTCGCAACAGGCCCTGCACCGGCCAGGCGGCGCCGTCGCCGAAGGCGCAGATCGTGTGGCCTTCGATCTGCTTCGTCACCTCGAACAGCATGTCGATCTCGCGCTTCTGCGCACGGCCCTCGGCCATGCGCGTGAGCACCCGCCACATCCAGCCCATGCCTTCGCGGCACGGCGTGCACTGGCCGCAGCTCTCGTGCTTGTAGAAGTACGAGATGCGCGCCATCGCGCGGATGATGTCGGTGGTCTTGTCCATCACGATGATGGCGGCGGTGCCCAGGCTCGACTTCACCGCGAGGCAGCCGTCGAAGTCCATCGGCAGCGGATCGCACTGGTTCGCCGGAACGAGCGGCATCGACGAGCCGCCCGGAATGACCGCGAGCAGGTTGTCCCAGCCGCCGCGCACGCCGCCGGCGTGACGCTCGATCAGCTCGCGCAGCGGGGTACCGAGGGCGTCCTCGACCGTGCACGGCCGCTCGACATGGCCGGAGATCGAATACAGCTTGGTGCCCGTGTTGTTGGGGCGGCCGATCGAGGAGAACCAGGCCGCGCCGCGCCGCATGATGTCCGGCACCTGTGCGATCGTCTCGACGTTGTTGACCGTGGTCGGGCAGCCGTAGAGGCCCATGTTGGCCGGGAACGGCGGCTTGAGACGCGGCTGGCCCTTCTTGCCCTCGAGGCTTTCGAGCAGCGCGGTTTCCTCGCCGCAGATGTAGGCGCCGGCGCCGTGGTGCACATAGAGGTCGAAGTCCCATCCGTGCACGTTGTTCTTGCCGATGAGCTTTGCCTCGTAGGCCTCGTCCACCGCCGCCTGCAGACGCTCGCGCTCGCGGATGAACTCGCCGCGCACATAGATGTAGCCGGCGTTGGCGCCCATGGCGAAGCCGGCGATCAGGCAGCCCTCGACCAGCAGATGCGGGTCGTGGCGCATGATCTCGCGGTCCTTGCAGGTCCCCGGCTCGGATTCGTCGGCGTTGACGACGAGATAGTGCGGCCGCCCGTCCGACTGCTTGGGCATGAACGACCACTTCAGCCCCGTCGGGAAGCCCGCGCCGCCGCGGCCGCGCAGGCCCGACGCCTTCACCTCGTTGATGATGGCGTCGCGGCCCTTCTCCAGGATCGCCTTGGTGCCATCCCAGGCGCCGCGCGCCCGTGCGCCGGCGAGGCTGCGGTCCTGCAGGCCGTAGAGATTGGTGAAGATGCGGTCTTTGTCAGCGAGCATCAACGCCTCGGGTCAGAGCTGTCGGCGACGGGCGGCTTCGGCACCGCCGCGTCGCGCACATTGGCGGCCGCGCCGGGCTTCTTGGCGGCGGCGTCGGTGAGCGGCGCTCCGCTCGTCTTGGGTTTGGTGTAGAGGCCCGGATCGGTCAGCGTCGTCGGGCCGCCAACCGGCGCGGAGAACTGCCGCTTGATCTGCGGGCCAGGCGCGGGAGGATGGCCTTCGGCAAACCCGTCGAGCACCCTCTCGAAGCTTTCCGCGGTGAGGTCCTCGTAGGCGTCGTTCCAGATCAGAACCATCGGCGCGTTCACGCAGGCGCCCAGGCACTCGACCTCTTCCCAGGAGAAGTTGCCATCGGCCGAGACGTGGAACGGGTCGTGATGGATGCGCTCCTGGCAGACCTTGATGAGGTCGCCGGCGCCCCGCAGCATGCACGGCGTCGTGCCGCAGACCTGCACGTGCGCCTTCTTGCCGACCGGCTGCAGCAGGAACATCGTGTAGAAGGTCGCAACCTCAAGCACGCGGATGTAGGCCATGCCGAGCAGGCCGGCCACCGCCTCGATCGCCTTCTGCGACAGCCAGCCGCCGTTCTGCTCCTGCGCGCGCCACAGCAGTGGGATCACCGCCGATTGCTGGCGCCCTTCCGGATACTTCGCGATCTGATTCTTCGCCCAGGCGAGGTTCTCCTCGGTGAAGGCGAAGCTGTCGGGCTGCAGTTCGGGCGGGGCGAGACGGCGTACGCTCATCGGTCGACCTCCCCGAACACGATGTCGAGCGAGCCGAGCACCGCCGACACGTCGGCGA
>Ga0182748_1004177_pt1 | contig 11646 bp, 9 predicted proteins | sample eDN3rd37CKraftOP_FD_128877 | JGI IMG/M metagenome (GOLD analysis project Ga0182748, IMG submission 128877) | Enriched Organic Plus compost microbial communities from Emeryville, California, USA - eDNA 3rd pass 37_C Kraft OP (version 2) (version 2) ...
ACAAGAATCCGTTTGAACATGATCGTTTCCTCCCCTTTTCGGAGAGCTTAACCTCTTGCGGCGGCTATCGCACGCGGCGTGACGAAACTTTCCAGCCGGCCGGCGCCGGGCTGCACCGCGGACCAGTCATCGCCCGCGAAGTCGATCACCGCGAGCGCGGCGGTCGGAAATTTTTCCCGCAGCTTGTCGCGCCCGCGCTGGTCGCCGCTGCCGACCAGCAGATTTGCGGTTTCCTGGAAACCCGGATTATGACCAATCACCAGGACGGATCGGGCGGAGGCGGGTGCCTCCGCGATCGCGGCCAGAATGGAGCGGGGCGAGGCCTCATAGATGCTGTCTTTAAACGTGACCGGCGATTTGCGCGCGAAGGCGTCGGCCACAAGACGCCATGTTTCGCGCGTACGCGTCGCGGTGGAGACAATCGCGTGATCCGGGATCAGCGCGTGTTCGGCCATGTAGCGCCCGACCATCGGCGCGTCCTTGAGGCCGCGCGGGGCAAGTTCGCGCGCATGATCGGGCTGACCCGGTTGCGACCAGTCGGATTTGGCGTGACGCAGAAGCATCAGACGGCGCATGGAACAGGGTCCGCAAGGCGAGGGGCGTTCGGTGAGCGAGCCTAACACGAACCTGGAGAACGAGCCGCAACCGGACGCGGCCTCATCCGAAGCCGAGGTCGCCGGGGTTGCGGACGTCGCTGCTGCGGCGCCCGCCGACCCGGACTACGGCGCGACATGGTTCAACGCGCAGGTCGGCACGGCGCCCGGTTTTGCGAAACTCAGCAACGATCTCGATGCCGACGTCTGCATCATCGGCGGTGGGTTGGCTGGCCTCCTCACCGCGCTCGAAATGGCGCGTCGCGGCTGGTCCGTCGTAGTGCTGGAGGAGCGGCGGGTCGCCTGGAATGCGTCGAGCCGCAACACGGGCTTTGTCCGCCCCGGCTTTTTCCAGAGCATCGACCGGATCGTCGAACGCGTCGGCGTGGACGACGCGCGCGAGCTATGGGCGTTGTCGCAGGATGGCCTCGAGCATCTGCGTCGCTCCATCGATGACGGGGCGAGCCATATCATCCAGAGCGAGGGCTCGTTGCAGATTTCCAAAACCAATCGCGAACGCGAGATCGCCGACAAGGCGGATCTGCTGCGTGGATTCGGCGCGGATATCGAAGTCTGGCCGGCGCATCTGGTGCGGAGCAAGGTGAAGTCGCCTTATTATTTCCAGGCCATTCATTTCCCGACCGCGTTCAATCTCGACGCTTACGCCTATGCGCGGCATCTGATCGAACGCGCCGAAGCGGCAGGTGTGCGGATCTTCGAACAGACGCCGGCGGTGGCGATCGATCCCGCGGGCGTTCGCAAGCGCATCATCACCCCGCATGGCCGGGTCCGTGCGGCGCATATCGTGTTGACCGGCAACGTGCATCTCGGAAGGCTCGTGCCCGAGGTCGCGCATATGCTGATCCCGCTCGAGACATTTGCCATCGTCACGAAGCCGCTCGGCGACCGGCTTGTCGAGGCGCTGGATTATCGGGGGGCGGTGAGCGATTCAAAGTTCGCCGGGCACCATTACCGGATCGTCGGCGGCGACCGGTTGATGTTCGGCGGGCGCCTCGCGTCTCCGGGCGCCAATCCGCGCTGGCACGGCTATCGGCTGCGCAGTGAGCTCAGGGCGCGCTTTCCACAGCTCGGCCGCGTCGAGGTCGACCATGCCTGGGGCGGGACCATCGGGCTGACCGTTCACCTGATGCCGCAGATCGGCGAGGTCAGTCCCGGCGTGTGGCTTGCGAGCGGTTTCGGTCCGCAAGGCCTCAACACGGCAGCCATGGCGGCGTTGCTGATCTCCGGCGCCATCGCGGAAGGCGATGACCGCTTCCGGCTGTTCGAACCCTTTGAACTGGTCTGGGGCGGCGGGCGAATGGGGCGCCTGATCGCAAAACATTATCATGCAGGCTTCAGGCGCTATGAAGACTTCGCGTCGCGCCAGTCTCGCCGTCGCGAAGTCTGGTGGTCGAAGAACGAACCGCGGCTGAAGAAGGAAGCCGAGGAGGCGGCGGAGCGCGCGCGCATCCTCGCGGAGCAGGCGGCCGCCGCCGAGGCCGAACGCCGGGAACAGCGCAAGATCGAAGCCGAACAGGCGGAGCTGCGCCGGATCGAACGCGAACGGATCGCGGCCGAGAAAGCCGAAGCCAAGCGAATCCACGACGCCGAAAAATCCGAAGCGAAGCGCCTGCGCGCCGAACAGAAAGCCGCCGCCAAGGCCGAGGCCGCCAGGCTCAAGGAAGAGCAGCGCGCTGCGGCTCGCGCCGAAAAAGAACGCATCGCCGCAGAAGCTGCGGCGGCAGCAAAGGCCGCAGAGGCCAAGCGGCCGGAAGCCGAATAGGTCAAGCCCCGCCCCGCGGCGGCGCCTGTGTGGGGTGACCCTCAGCGCCCGTCGCGTCGCGCCATGAAGGCCAGCCGCTCGAACAGATGCACGTCCTGCTCGTTCTTCAGAAGCGCGCCGTGCAGCGGCGGGATCAGCTTCTTCGGATCGCGCTCGCGCAATGTTTCGGGGCCGATATCCTCGACCATCAGGAGCTTCAGCCAGTCGAGCAATTCCGACGTCGACGGTTTCTTCTTCAGGCCCGGCACATCGCGGGTCTCGTAGAACAGCTTCAAGGCCTCGGAGACGAGACGCTGCTTGATGCCGGGGAAATGCACGTCGACGATGGCGCGCATCGTGTCGGCATCGGGAAAACGGATGTAGTGGAAGAAGCAGCGGCGCAGGAATGCGTCGGGCAGCTCCTTCTCGTTGTTTGACGTGATGATGACGATCGGTCGCTGACTGGCTTTCACGACCTCGCCGGTCTCGTAGACGAAGAATTCCATCCGATCGAGTTCCTGCAACAGGTCGTTCGGGAATTCGATATCCGCCTTGTCGATCTCGTCGATCAGCAGCACGGGACGCTTTTCGCGGATGAATGCCTCCCACAATTTGCCGCGCTTGATGTAGTTGCGGATGTCCCGCACCCGCTCGTCGCCGAGCTGGCTGTCGCGCAGCCGCGACACCGCGTCATATTCGTAGAGGCCCTGCTGCGCCTTGGTGGTGGACTTGACGTGCCATTCGAGCAACTCGGCGCCGACCGCCTTGGCGATCTCCTGCGCCAGCACGGTCTTGCCGGTGCCGGGCTCGCCTTTCACCAGAAGCGGGCGCTGCAACGTGATGGCGGCATTGACCGCGACCTTGAGATCCTCGGTCGCGACATAGCCCTTGGTACCTTCAAAACGCATGGGACGTCCTTCGATGTTCGATTCCGGACACTAGAGCCTGTTTTTCGCAGCGCAAACTCTCCCGGTAAATTTTGCCGGGATGCGGCAAAAGTGTCCGCGAACGCCGTCGTGACGGCTCCGATAAGCCATTGATTAGTCTTGTCAATCCCTATGGCACGCGGCTTGCGATGATGTCGCCACGAGGCGTGCGGCCGCTTGTTCAGCCGGTCCGCCTGCCGTCCTGGAGGACAAGGTAATGGGTATCTTCGGCGCTCTTAATACTGCTGTCACCGGCATGCGCGCGCAGTCTTATGCGCTCGAGAATGTGTCCGGCAACATCGCCAATTCGCAGACCACCGGCTTCAAACGGATCGACACCAGTTTTCAGGACCTGATCCCGGACAACATCCCCTCCAAGCAGCTGGCCGGCGGCGTGATGGCCAGCGCTCGCGCAACGAACTCCGTGCAGGGCGACATCCAGGGCGCCTCGGTCGGGACCTTCATGGCGATCAATGGTGACGGCTTCTTCGTGGTGCAGAAGCCGACATCGATCCAGGACAACTCGCCGATCTTCGGCGGAGCCGACTATTACACCCGGCGCGGCGATTTCCGCCCCGACAAGAACGGCTATCTGGTCAACGGCGCGGGCTATTACCTGATGGGCCTGCCGATCGATCCGGCGACCGGCAATGCCACCGGCAGCGTTCCGCAATTGCTGCAATTCCAGAACGACTTCCTGCCGGCCCAGCAGACGACGTCGATCGAATATCGTGCAAACCTCGCGGCCTATCCCCGGACCAATAATTCCGACACCGACATTCCGGGATCCGAGCTGCTCAATCCGGCGAATTTCTCGGCCAATCCGATCTACGGACCGCCGGCCCCCGCGCGCATTCTCGGCTCGGGCGCGACCCTGTCGCCTGACGCAGTCGCGGTCGCGACCGGAACCGTCGACATTTCCACCTTGTCCTCCGCGGGTGGCACCATCGAGATCAACGGCACGGCGATCACCATCGGCGCGGGCGCGGATGCGACAGCGGCTCTTGCCGCCATCAACGCGCAGTCCGGCACCACCGGTGTCACCGCGTCGCTCAATGGTTCGAACCGCCTCGTTCTGACCAGCGCCGATGCCGACACTCATATCGAGATCGGCGGCGGCTCGACCCTGTCGCTCCTTGGCGAGCTCGGCGTCAATGTCGGGACGACGAACGCCACCAATCTGCTCACGCAGAATGCGGTCGGAGCCGGTCAAACCATGGTCATTCAGGTCGGCGGGAACTCGCCCCTGACGATAACCTTCGGCACCGGCGTCGGTCAGGTTTCGACGATGGCCGAGCTGTCGGCGGCGCTGACTGGCCTCACCGGTGGCACGGCGAGCGTCAACACCACGAACGGCAATGTGACGGTCACCGCCGGCAACATGACCGACACCATCACCATGAGCGGCAGCGCGACGCATTCGGTCTTCGGCATCCGGACGCTGTCGGGCCTGCCCTCCAACGGCACGGTGATCGGAGATGACGAACGCGCGTTCCTTGACTCCTCGCTCGGCGGCGGAGCGATCACTGCCTATGACGTTTCGGGAACGGCGGTGAATATCCAGCTGCGCTGGGCCAAGGTCGACTCTCAGGCCAATGGCGGCGCCGAGACCTGGAACCTGTTTTATCAGACCAATTCCAACGCCACCGGCACGCAGGCGGCCTGGGTCAATGCAGGCGCCAATTACACCTTCGGGCCGAACGGCCAGATGAGCCCCCTGATTGCTTCGTTGCAACTGAACAACGTCGTGATCGACGGCATCAATCTCGGCAACCTCCAGCTCAACCACGGCGCCGGTGGCATCACCCAATTCGCCGATCCGAACGGCAACGCACAGGTCAACCTGCTGCAGCAGAACGGCTACGCAGCCGGCGAATTGCAGACCATCTCGATCAGCGACAAGGGACGCATCGTCGGGTCCTACTCGAACGGCCGCACCATCGACCTTGCGGAAATCACGCTCGCCAACTTCACCGGCGCCGATTTCCTCAAGCGCATCGACGGCGGCGCCTTCGAGGCGACCGACGAATCCGGCTCGCCGACTTATGGAGCGAGCGGCACCATCATCGGATCGTCGCTGGAAGGGTCAAACACCGACATCGCCGACGAATTCACCAAGCTGATCGTCACCCAGCAGGCCTATTCGGCGAATACCCGCGTCATCTCGACAGCAAACGACATGACGCAGGAACTCCTCAACATGCTGCGGTGAGCGTGACGGCGAGCGCTAGGACAATGTCATGAGCCTGACGCAGGCCCTGAACACCTCGACCTCCGGCCTGCGCACGGTGCAGGCCGGTCTCGCGCTGATCGCCTCGAACGTGGCGAATGCGGAGACGCCGGGCTATGTCCGCAAAACGCTGAGCCAGACCTCGATCTCGTCCGGCGGCGCGGGCCTCGGCGTGCGGGTCGCCGCGGTCAATCGCGAACTCGACATCTACCTGCAGCGTCAGTTGCGCACCGAGGCGGCGGGCGGCGCCTATGCCGACCTGCGGGCGCAGTTCTTTGCGCGGCTGCAAAGCATGTATGGCGAGCCGGGCGCGGACTCGACGCTCGAAGTCGCCTTCAACGAGCTCACGACGACGCTGCAGACCCTCGGCACGTCACCGGAATCGCCGGCGGCGCGCGCCGCCGTCATCAGCAAAGCCCAGGTGCTGGCGCAGCAGCTCAACAGCATGTCGGCGGACATCCAGTCGCTGCGCAGCGATGCCGAATACGGCATCAGCGATGCGGTCTCGCGCGCCAACAACGCGATGCAGCGGATTGCCGACATCAACCGACAGCTCGCGCTCAACACGCGGGCTGACGCGGCGACCGCCGCCTTGCTCGACCAGCGCGACACCTACGTGGATGAGCTCTCGCAGCTCATGGATATCCGGGTGATCGCGACTGATTACAATCAGATCACCGTCTTCACCAATTCCGGGATTCAACTGGTCGGGACCGACGCCGCGCGGCTCGGCTTCGACCTGCAGGGTTCGATCACGCCGGCATCGCAATGGACCGACGATCCGGCGACCCGCGCGGTGGGCACGATCACCCTCGTCACGCCGACTGGCGGCTCCGTCGACCTTCTCGCCAGCAATGCGATCCGCTCCGGCGAGATCGCTGCCTTCATCGAGATGCGCGACTACATCCTGCCGCAGGCTCAGGCCCAACTCGACGCGATCGCTGCGGCGATGGCTTCGAGCCTGTCTGACCAGACGATACCGGGGAGCGCCGTTACCTCGGGTGCGCAACAGGGCTACGACATCGACACCGCCGCGATGCTCGACGGCAACCGCATCAACCTGGCCTGGACCGATACGGTCACCGGCCAGCAGCATCGCGTCACGATCGTACGGGTCGATGACCCGGCTGCGCTGCCTTTGTCGAACGACATTACGGCCGATCCGTCCGACACCGTGATCGGCGTCGACTTTTCCAACGGCGTCGCAGGAATTGCCGCACAGCTCAACAGCCACTTCAACGGCCGGATTACCTTCTCCAATCCGTCCGGATCAATCCTGCGCGTCCTGGACGACGGGGCTGCGAACAATTCCAGGATCGATTCCGCCGACGTCACCGTGACGCGGGCAAGCTTCGGCAGTGGCGATCCGCAATTGCCGTTCTTCACCGATGCTTCTGCGATCTATACCGGGGCGATCCGCTCGACTGGCTCGCAGAGCGTCGGGCTTGCCGGACGCATCACGGTGAACGCGCAGCTCGTGGCCGATCCCTCCAAGCTCGTGATGTACCAGACGGGAGCGTCGGCCGGCGATCCGACGCGGCCGGACTTCATCCTGAGCCAGCTCGTCGATTCCGCCGTCACCTTTCCGGCGAAGACCGGTATCGGCTCGACCGGCTCGCCCTTCACCGGATCGCTGTCGTCATTCCTGCGTCAGGTGATCAGCTTTCAGGGTGAAGCGGCGGAAAACGCGACCAATCTCGCGGCGGGTCAGCAGGTCGTCGTCAACGCGCTGAAGGAGCGCGTCGCGGATGCCTCTGCGGTCAATGTCGATGTCGAAATGGCCAATCTTCTCACGCTGCAAAGCGCCTATGGCGCGAATGCGCGCGTGATGTCCGTCGTCAAGGAGATGATGGACATGTTGATGAGAATCTGAAGGCGGATTCGGGACACTCGGATGAGCATCGTCGGCGTCGGGACTAGATCGTTGTTGTTGACGCAGTCGCTGGTCGGCATGCGCGCGCAGCTCGGCGACTTGCAGCGCCAGCTCGCAACCGGAAAGCGCGCCGACGATTACGCTGGCATCGGCATCAACCGCGGCCTCACCGTCGGTCTGCGTGCGCATCTTTCGGCGATCGAGGGTTACGGCGACACCATCAAGAATATCAGCGGCCGCCTCGAACTCGCACAGACGGTGTTGACCCGGATCGGCGCGATCGGACGGGAAACCAAGGCGGTTGCGGCGCAGATGTCTTCTGTAGACGGTCGCGCCACGGCGCAGACCAGCGCCACCTCCGCGCTGGGCGAGCTTCTCGGCCTGCTCAACACGCGGTCCGGCGACCGCTTCCTGTTTTCCGGATTGGCGACGGACCAGCCGGCCGTCGCATCGGTCTCGCAGATCCTCGATGGTGACGGCGCACGCGCAGGCTTGCGGCAGATCATCGCCGAGCGGCTGCAGGCCGATCTCGGCGCCTCTGGACTCGGACGCCTCGAAGTCATGACGCCGTCGCCGACCGCTGTCGGTCTCGCCGAAGAAGCGCCGCCGACGATCTACGGGTTCAAGCTTTCGGCGATCACGTCGACCCTGACGGGCGCGACCGTGACGGGACCCGCCGGTGCACCGCCGCAGGTTGCCGTGGATCTCGGCGCGACCAATCCAAACGCGGGCGAGGCCGTGCGCATCACGCTCAGCCTGCCCGATGGCTCGACCGAGACGCTGACGCTGACCGCCACGAATTCTGCCACGCCCGCGCCGGGTGAATTTGCGATCGGGGCGGACAGCACGGAAACGGCTACGAATTTGCGTGCGGCGCTGACGGCCGAACTCGGCAGCCGGGCGCGCACCGCGCTCACCGCGGCCTCGGCGCTTGCAGCATCGGATGATTTTTTCCGGACCGATGATGCCAACCCGCCGCGCCGGGTCGACGGGCCGCCTTTCGACACAGCGACCGGATCCGTGGCTGGCACCGCCGCCGACACCGTCACCTGGTATACCGGGGAGGCGGGCAGCCAGCCGGCCCGTTCAACCGCGGTGGCGAAGATCGATCAGTCGATCACCGTGCAATATGGCCTGCGGGCCAACGAGGAAGGGATCCGCTGGCAATTGCAGAATATCGCTGCGCTTGCCGCGATCTCGATGCCCGCCGGCGACCCCGAGTCCCAGGCGCGGGCTGAAGCGCTCACCACGCGCCTGCGGGCGGCCTTCGACGGGCCGGCCGGCACGCAACGCATCGAGACGATCCAGGCCGAGCTTGCAGGCGCGCAGGTCTCCGCCGACGCCGCGGTCGACCGCCATGCGCAAACCAAGATGACGCTGGGCAACCTTCTTCAGGATATCGAAGGTGTCACCAATGAAGAGGTGGCTGCAAAGATCCTGGCATTGCAGACCAGCCTGCAGGCGTCGTTGCAGACGACGGCCAAGCTGTTCCAGACCAGCATCCTGAACTACCTGTAGGCCTTCTGCCGGCGCTTCAGCGCGCCGCGTGACGACGCCGCAGGCCGCGCTGGTACCCGAAATGCAAAAAGGCCCGCCGAAAGGCGGGCCTTTTGTATTCGGAGAAAGACGCGCGTCAGGCGCCGCCGCTCAATCCCGCGGCGAGCTGCCGGTTGATGTTGATCAGGCTGCGCAAGCGTTCGGGCTGCGGATTGCCCATGACATTCAGCGTCTGATTGATGACGAAGATTCCGATATTGGCGATGTTCTGACGAACCTCGGCCGGCAACGGATTGTCCTTGTTGGTGGCCGAGGTCAGGAAGACGGTCCACAGTTTGCGATTGAACAGCAGCGCGTGGTCGAGCCCGCTGCGCTGGCTATCCCAATGATCGTGGACATTCTGCAGTCGCGATGCGGCGCGCAGCAGCAGCTGGGCCTCGAGTTCACGCGGACTTGCGGTCTGTTGCGCCACTGTCCCGTAGGCTTTGGCCGCGTTGTGCATGCGTTAGCAGCTCCTGCTCATATTCGATAAGCTTTTTGGCTGATTTCAGCGCTTTATACAGATCGCCCGTTAAGATTTGATTGTTGATGTCGGCGATGTAACGCCACGCACTCGGCGCGGCCTGCACGATGTCCTGCATCAATGCAAAATACACTTCGTGCTGCTTCGTCGGATCGCCGCCGATATACATCAGCTGCACGGCGAGATAGATGCGCTTCGCCGGCGTGTCGGCGCGCTCCGCGGTCATGATGTCCCGCTCGCGCAAGATCGGTGCGGTGCCGTCGACGAGAAAGCGCGTGCGCTGGTCGCCGTTGGTGATCACGCAATCGCCGATCAGGATGCGCTCTCCCGGCTTCAATTCCACCTTCAGCGCCATGATACATCTCCGCCGATTCGCGCTGGATGGTCGGCCAGCCATGGTTAATGCCGCGTAAACAAAAACGGCGGGGCTCGCGCCCCGCCGTAACAATACTGCGAAGGTGAGGACGTCAGCCGAACAGCCGCAGCACCGCCTGGTCGGCTTGCGCGGAGAGCGACAATGCGGTGGTCGAAAGCTGCTGGCGGGTCTGCAGGGCGAGGAGGTTCGCGCCTTCTTCGTTGGTGTCCGCAAGAACCAGATTGTCGGCGCCGGTCTCCAGGGTGTTGATGAGCTGCTTGGTGAATTCCTGCCGGGTCTGCACCGTGCTGAGCTTCGAGCCGAAATTCGTCGCCTGTGACCGCAGCGTCTGCAGCGCGTTGTCGATCTGACCGAGGATCGTATCGATCGAACCGTTGGTCTGGAATTCGCCGCCAGTCAGCGAGCTCAGGCCGAGACCGGCGACCGTGAACGTGACGCCGGCGATGTCGAGGGCGCTGGAGCCGTCCTCGTTGAACGTGACCTTCAGATTGTCGCCATTCAGGATGTTGATGCCGTTATAGGAGGCATCCCGCGCCAGCGCATCGATCTGACTGAGGATCTCGTTGAACTGCGTTTCAAGGCCGGCGCGGACCGCATTCGGCGTTGTGGCGGTGCCGGTTGGTACATTGACGCCGATATTGGCTGCCGCAAAGAACGAAGCGGCGTCGGTGCCGCCGACGGTCACATTGTCGGAGGTCGTCGAAGTGATCGAGATCTGGTTCGCGCCGTTGATGGTGGCGGTAACGCCAGTGAGGCCGCCGAGCGCGGCAAGCAGGTCGGCGCGGGTTTCGATATTGCCGGAGCCGAATTGCAGGGTCTGGGCCGAATCGGCCCCGACCTGAACGGTCAGCGTGCCGGACAGTGCGCCGATCATGGAGTTGGTCAAGCTGGAGTTGGTGGTGGTGCCGAACGCGCTATCCGCACCGTCGCCTGAAATGGTGAGGGTGTTGGCGGCATTGTTGCCAGTCACTTCCAGCTGACCGCTGCCGTTGACGGCGACGGTCCAGGTCGCGGCGCCGCCGTTCAAGGTGGTGATGACATCGTTCACCGTTTCAGTGGCGGCGTTCGCGACCGTGTGCGTCACCGTATTGGTGCCATCGGAGATCGTGATGGTTTCGCCGTTGGCAAGGCCGAGGGACTGCAGTGTGGTCGCACCGGTCAGGGAGCCGACGGTGCCCGTCGCAACCTGCGCATCGGCAGGGATCGCAGCGTTACCCGCGATCGCGAGATTGTAAGTCGCGGCCGGCTGAGTGGTCTGCTGCGCCTGTTTGGCGATCGACTTGGCGGATTCGACCAGCTTGGTCAGCGCGCTGATGCCGTGGTCGGCCGCCTCGATGGTCTTCTGGGCCTGGCCGATGGAGTCGAGCAGGGAATTCAGGTCGCTGGCGCGGTTATTGAGCGCTTGCGAGGTGAAGTAATTGAATGGGTTGTCGAGTGCGGAGTTTACTTTCTTGCCGGTGGCGAGCCGGTTCTGCGTCATGCTCATCAATTGAGCCGTGCTCTGCAGCGACAGAAGGTTCTGCCGCACGCCGGCCGAAAGTACGACATCACTCATGTTGAGCGTCCTTCTTCCAGAGAGTGGAAATGTTGCCCGCGCCCTGATGCGGTTCCTGGCGATAGTGGTCTGGTAACCCTAATGGCCGGTTAAAAATCCGATTAACGAAACGTAAACGGCTGCCGCGCGCGCAAAAAAAAGAACGGCGGGGAAGACCCCGCCGTTCCAGGATGACGATGACCGCTTGCGATCAGAACAGACGCAGCACCGCCTGGTCGGCCTGCGCGGAGAGCGACAGGGCCGTGGTGGACAGCTGCTGACGGGTCTGCAGCGCGAGGAGGTTGGCGCCTTCCTCGTTGGTGTCGGCCAGC
>Ga0182748_1004178_pt1 | contig 11644 bp, 14 predicted proteins | sample eDN3rd37CKraftOP_FD_128877 | JGI IMG/M metagenome (GOLD analysis project Ga0182748, IMG submission 128877) | Enriched Organic Plus compost microbial communities from Emeryville, California, USA - eDNA 3rd pass 37_C Kraft OP (version 2) (version 2) ...
TACCTCGAGCGCCTGACCGGCCACGACGCCGCGCTCGGCCGGCTCGCGTCGGTGCGCGCGGGCCTCGTGCGCCGGCTCGTGCCGCTCGCGCCGGACGGGCTGGGCCGCACGCGCCGGGGAGCACTGCTGTCACGCCTCGTCGACGACGTCGACGAGCTCCAGAACCTGCCCCTGCGGGTGGTGCAGCCCCTCGTCGTCGCCGGCCTCGCAGCGCTCGGCAGCGTCGTGTTCGTCGCGTTCCTCTCGGTGCCCGCGGCGCTCACGCTCGCCGCGTGCCTCGTCGCCGCGTTCGCCCTCGCGGTGTGGGTCGGCTGGCTGGCCGGCGCTCACGCCGAGCGCGCCCTCGCCCCGCTGCGCGCCCGCCTCTCCGACGCGCTGCTGGACGAGCTGACCATGCTGGACGTGCTCACCGCCTACGACGCGACGGATGCCGCGGCGGCGCGCGTCCGCGCAGCCGACGAGGCGCTGCGGCGGGCGACCGTCCGGCGCGGCGCCGCGCAGGGGCTCACGATGGGCGCGGTGTCCCTCTTCGCTGGCATCGCGTCGCTCGCGGCGCTCCTCGCGGCCCTCCCCGAGCTCGGCACGGGCGGCTTCGGCGGGCCGGAGCTCGCCGTCGTCGTGCTGCTGCCGATGGCCGTGTTCGAGGTGTTCGGGCCGGTGCCCCTCGCCCTCGCCTCGTGGCGCCAGGTGCGCACGGCGGCCGAGCGGATCGCCGCGACCGTGCCCGCCGACCTCCCCGCCGAGCTCCCCCGCGACGCCGTCGCGCCGACCGGGAGGGGTCCGGCGCTCGACGCCGGTCTCACCCTGTCGGGCGTCGGTGCGCGCTGGCCCGCGCTCGGCGGGGACACGGGCGGGCGCGCCGTGCTCACCGACGTCGAGCTGCACGTGGCGGCCGGCGAGCGCGTCCTCGTGACGGGTCCCACCGGCGCGGGGAAGACGACGCTCGCGCACGTGCTCGTGCGCTTCCTCGAGCACGACGGCGCGTACCGGATCGGCGACGTCGACACACGCGCGCTCGCCTCCGACGACGTGCGTCGCACGGTCGGGCTGTGCGAGCAGAGCCCGTATCTGTTCGACGAGTCGATCCGCCAGAATCTCCTGTTCGCGCACGACACGGCGACGGAAGCCGATCTGCTCGCGGCCCTCGATCGAGTCGGTCTGCGCGATTGGGTCGCCGAGCGCGGCGGACTGGACGCACGGGTCGGGGATCGCGGACGGCTCGTGTCGGGCGGCCAGGCGCAGCGCATCGCCCTCGCCCGCGCCCTCCTCGCGGCGTTCCCCGTGCTCGTCCTCGACGAGCCGACGGCCGGCGTCGACCCCGCGGCATCGGATGCCCTCCTGCACGATCTGCTCGGCGCGGTCCCCGACGATCGCGCGGTCGTGCTCATCTCGCACGTGGAGGTGCCTGCCGGTCTCGTCGACCGCCGCGTGCGCATGGAAGCGGGTCGTCTCACGGCCTGACGGACGCGTGACGGCCGTCAAGAACTGCATTTCTTTCACGTACGTGGAGGATCGGCGTGCCTTTCATGCCGAAATGGCCACCCGGGGCGTCAGACATTCAGGAGAGTGGAGGAAACGACCGAAGGAGAGCCCTCCATGACTGGTGCAAAGCCGCACGACATCGACGCCCTCGACTTCATCGACGTCCCCGTCTGGTACGACCGTCACCCCTCGCAGGCCGAGGGCGAGGACTACTGAGCCGCACTCCGGCTCAGCCCGCGTCCGTTCAGGACAGCGAGAGGCCGAACGCCTGCACGCCCGCGTGCGACGCGAGACGCTCGAAGCCGAGCCGATCGTAGAACGCAAGCGCGCCGGCGTTGCCGGCATCCGCCACGAGGTGGAGCCCGGCGACCCCGCGCGCGCGCAGATGCGCGACGACGGTGTCGATGAGGCGCCGCCCCCACCCCTGACCCTGCAGCTCGGGCAGCAGGTCGATGTGGAGGTGCGCGGGGTAGGTCGCCCCGTAGGGCTCCGCTCCCGGTCCGCGCCCGTACGCGTAGCGGAGGACGCCGTCCTGCCGGGTCCGCTCGGCGTCGGGCCGGGGCCAGCGCGCGCCGCGCCCGGGCCACCACGCGTCGCGGAACCACGTCTCGAACGCGGCGGTGTCCGGCGCCGTGACGGCGTAGCCGACGACCCGCTCGTCCACCGTGCCCTCGCCGGTCTCGACGACGAACGCCGATTCCGGATGCCGCGCGACGTAGGGCAGCACGAAGATCTCGGCCCACAGATCGTCGTCGTCCAGGACGCCGGTGGCGTCGGCGCCCGCATCGGCGGTGCGCAGGCAGATGTCCGCGAGCGCGGCCTCGTCACCGGGGCGGAAGGGTCGGATGCGGGTCATCGCACGAGTCTATGACCGGCCCTCCGGCGGGGCCGGGCGGCGGATGCCGGCGGTCGCCGGAGCGGACGCGTCAGCCTGCCGCAACGAGGCGCACGTCGGCGGGGGCGACCCGCAGGCGCACCGGGAGTCCCGCCGCCAGGCCCCGCTCCGCGACGGCGTCGGCGGAGACGTCCACGGCGACGGCGGGGCTCTCCGTGTGGATCCGTGCCCCTGCGGGTGTCTGCTCGAGTCGCACGATGCGCGCGAGCCACGAGCCCTCCTCGGGTGCCGCCTGTGCGGCGAGGCGCAGGGCGCCGGTCCACGACTCCTCGTGGACCGGCTCGATCCGCACGGCGCCCGGTCGCACGAGGGCGGCCAGGGGCGTCCCGTCTTCGCGCGCGGCCGCGCGCGACGCCGAGTCGGCCGAGCGCAGGACGATCTCGGTGTCGCCCGTGCGGGCGCACCAGCCGCCGTCGCGCGCGACGCCGACGAGACGGTTCGTGCCGGCGACCGCGGCGGCGAAGCGCGTCGCGGGGGTGGTGAGGACCTCGCGCACGGTTCCCTCCTGGGTCACGGCGCCGTCCTCCACGACGACGAGGCGCTGGGCGAGCGCCGCGGCGTCCACGGCATCGTGGGTGACGAGCAGCGTCGTCGAGCGGGTGGCGTGCAGCTGCTCGTGCAGGAGGGCGCGCAGGTCCCCCGCGGTCTCGGCGTCCAGCGCCGTGAGCGGCTCGTCCAGCAGCAGGACCTTCGGGGACGTCGCGAGGGCGCGGGCCACGGCCACGCGCTGCTGCTGTCCGCCGGACAGCTCGTCGGGGCGATGCCCGCCCGAGCCGGGCAGGCCCACGCGCCACAGCCATTCGTCGGCGTCGCCGCGGGCGACGTCGCGCGCGACCCCGCGGGAGCGCGGGCCGAAGGCGACGTTCTCGCGGGCCGTGAGGTGCGGGAACAGACGCGGCTCCTGGCCGAGGAGGACGACGCCGCGCTGGGCGGGCGGCACGTGTCGCCGCGGCCGGGACGAGGCGACCTCCCAGCCGTCGACGACGATCCTCCCCTCGTCGAGCCGCACGAGCCCGGCGATCGCCGACAGGAGCGTGGACTTGCCCGCACCGCTGGACCCCATGATCGCCACGATCTCGCCGGGCTCTGCGCTCAGCGCGACGTCGAGCCGGAACCCGGCGCGGCGGCCCACCCCGACATGCGCCTCGAGCGCCCCGCCGGTCATCGCGCCGCCCCGATCCGGAGGTCAGGGCGCTCCCGCCCGGGGGGCCGCCACGCGCGCACGAGCAGCAGCACGACGATCGCGGTGACCAGGAGCAGGAGCGACAGCGCGACGGCGGTCCCCTGCCCGACCCCCGACCCGTTGAAGGCCGTGTAGATCGCGAGCGGCATGGTCTGGGTGACGCCAGGGGCGTTGCCCGCGAACAGCGCCGTGGCGCCGAACTCGCCGATCGCGCGCGCGAAGCACAGGATCACCCCGGCGACGAGACCGGGGGCGGCCAGAGGCAGCGTCACCCGCCACAGGATCGTCCAGCGCCGCGCGCCGAGCGTCGCCGCGGTGCGCTCGTACTCGACGCCGGACGTGCGCATCGCCCCCTCCAGCGCCAGCACGAGGAACGGCAGCGCGACGAACGCCTGCGCCAGCACGACCGCCGTCGTCGTGAACGGGATGCGCACGCCCCACCATTCGTCCAGGACCTGGCCGAGCGGCCCGGTGCGGCCGAGGAGGAACAGCAGCGCGACGCCGCCGACCATGGGCGGCAGGACGAGCGGGATCGTGACGAGGACGCGCAGGAACGCGGACAGCCGCGGACCGGACCGGGCGATCACCAGGGCGAGGGGGACGCCGAGCACGACGCACACGGCGGTGGCGATGAGTCCCGTCACGAGCGACAGCACGAGCGCGCTCACCGCCTCGGGGGACGTGATGTCGCGCCACAGCGTCGTCCACTCCACGCGCCACACGAGCGCGCCCAGCGGCAGCACGAGCAGCGCCAGTCCGATGATCGCCGGCACCGCGAGCACCGGCGGGACGAAGCCGCGCGCCTCACGCCGGCCGCTCATCGCGGCGCCCCCTCCCGGACCGTCGCGCCGCTCACGGTGCCCCGAATCCATGGTCGGCGAGGATCCTCTGCCCGGGGTCGCTGAGGACGAAGTCGACGAACGCGTCCGCGGCGACGGGGTTCGCCGTCTTCTTGAGCGTCGCTATCGGGTAGCGGTTGACGACCTCTGCGGCGCCGGCGGGCACGATGCTCCGCACCGTCTCGAGGCCGAGGACATCCGTCGCGTAGACGAGACCCGCATCCGCCTCCCCCGCGGCGACCTTCGTGAGCACGGCGGTGACGTTCTGCTCGTAGCTCGCCGCGCGCACCACGACGTCGGCGTTCTTCAGGAGCGTCGCCGATGCGGCGCCGCACGGCACCTCCTGCGCGCACAGCACGACCGACAGGCCGCGTCTCTCGAGGTCCTCGAGCGAGCGCACCCGCCCGGGATTGTCCCGGGGCACGACGAGGACGAGCGTGTTGGACGCGAACAGGGTCGCGGGCCCCACCAGCCCGGCATCCGACGCGGACGTCATCGTGTTCTCGTCGGCGGACGCGAACACATCCGCGACCGCCCCCTCCCGCAGCTGCGTGACCAGCGTCGACGAGCCGTCGAACACGAGCGGCTGGACGTCGACGTCCGGATGCGCGCGCTGGAAGCCTGCGACCATGTCGTCGAACGCCGACTTCAGCGACGCAGCGGCGAAGATCGTGAGGTCGCCCCGGACCTCCTCCTCCTCGGCGGGCGGCGAGGACGGCGGCGGCGCGGGCACGGCCGTGCACGCGGCGAGGGCGAGGGCGACGGATGCCGCGGCGGCGACGCTGAGGAGGAGTCGGCGCATGTCAGTCCTTCGGGGTCTCGACGGTGACGGTGGTGGCCTTGACGGAGGCGACCGCGAGCGACCCGACCTCGAGCGCGAGGTCGCGCGCGGCCTCCGCGGAGATGAGGGAGACGATGCGGTGGGGCCCGGACTGGATGTCGACCTGCGCCATGACGCCGTCGATCTGGATGCGCGTCACGAGGCCCGTGAACCTGTTGCGGGCGCTCGAGACCACATCCGTGGGGTCGCGCGGCGCGGCGGCGAGCTCGACGGCCCGGGCAGCGAGCGCGACCCCCGGCACCTCGGCGGGCGTGGCCGCCGTGACGGGGAGCAGGCCCTGATCGATCCACCGGCGCACGGTGTCGTCGCTGACACCCAGGAGCCTCGCGGCATCCGCGATCTTGTAGTCAGGCACGCCTCGACCCTATCGCCGCACACGCGGCGGAATCCATCCCTTTTCTCCGCATCCGCGGCGCCCGACGCCGGTTCTGTTCCGCGCCGTTAGCCTGGTGCCATGTCTCTCCCTCCTCTCGTGGAGCCCGTCGCCGCGCTCAGCGACGCGGAGCGGGCGCGCACCGCGCGGCACCGCAGCCTGCTCGCGTTCGGCGAGATCGGACAGCGACGCCTGCGCGCCGCCCACGTGGCCGTCATCGGCGCGGGCGGTCTCGGCTCGCCCGTCATCCTGTCGCTCACCGCCGCCGGCGTCGGCACCCTCACCGTCATCGACGACGATCTCGTCGACGCCACGAACCTGCAGCGCCAGGTGATCCACCGCCGCGAGGACATCGGGCAGCCCAAGACCGCCAGCGCCGTGCGCGCGGCGGCCGATCTGTCGCCGGAGACCCGCATCGTGGAGGTGCGCGAGCGCCTCGATCGCCACAGCGCCGCCGCGCTGCTCGCGGAGGCGGATCTCGTGATCGACGGCTCGGACTCGTTCGACACCCGCGAGGCCGTCGCCGCCGGGTGCGAGAGCCTCGGCATCCCCCTCGTGTGGGGCACCGTGCAGGCGTTCGACGCGCAGGTGACCGTGTTCTGGTCCGCACCGCCCGCCGGAGTCGCCCCGGTACGGCTGGCCGACCTGTACCCGCCCGGGAGCGCGGGCGAGGTGCCGTCGTGCGAGGTCGTCGGCGTGCTGGGTGCGCTGTGCATGCAGGTCGGCTCGCTGCTGGCCACCGAGGCCATCAAGCTCATCGCCGGCATCGGAGAGCCGCTGCTCGGACGCGTGCTCGTCATCGACGGTCTGCGGGCGCAGCAGCGCGAGGTGCCGCTGCGCGCCGCGGTCTCCGCGGCGCCTGTGCCGGCTCCCGCGAGCATCCCCGCCCCGGCCCCGCGCGCCATCACGGCGGTCGGTCCCCGCGCGCTCGCGGACGGGCACCTCGGCCGCACCCTCGTGATCGACGTGCGCGAGGCGCACGAGGTCGCGAGGGGGATGATCCCCGGGGCGCGGCATCTGCCGCTGGCCGACCTCCTCGCCGATCCCGGCGCGATCACCGGCCCCGTCATCGTCGTGTGCCAGACCGCGATCCGCTCGCGCCGCGCGGCCGAGGCGCTGCGCGACGCGGGCGTGGACGCCGCGATCCTCGCCGGCGGCATGGAGGCGTGGACGGCGGCGGGACTGGCCTCGACGACGCCCGCGGTCGCCTCGTGACCCGCCTGCGCACCGTCGAGGAGCACCTCGACGGCATCCTCGCCGCCGTGCTCCCCCTCGAGGTCGAGCGCGCGCCCGTGCTCGGCGCCCTCCCCGACCTCCTCGGCCGGACGCTGCGCGAGCCGCTGCGGGCGCGGGTCGACATCCCCGTCTTCGACAACTCCGCGATGGACGGCTTCGCCGTGCGGTACGCGGATGTCGCAGGAGCCGCCGCCGACGCCCCCGTCGAGCTCGACGTCGTCGCGGACCTGCCTGCGGGCAGCCCGCGGGACCCGTCGTTCGGCCCCGGTCAGGCGGTGCGGATCATGACGGGCTCGGCCGTCCCCACGGACGCCGACGCCATCGTGCCGTTCGAGGACACCGCCGGCGGCCTCGCGGACTCGCTCGGGCGCATCCGCGTCCTGCGCGCCCCGGCCCGTCCGCGCGCGCACATCCGGCCCCGGGGAGAGGATGCCGTCGTCGGCGACGAGCTGCTGCCCGCCGGCGCCGAGCTCGGCCCGTTCCAGATCGCCGCGGCGGCCGCCGCCGGCATCCCCGAGGTCGTCGTGTCGCGCCGCCCGCGCGTGGTCGTCGTCTCGACGGGCAGCGAGCTCGTGCGCCCCGGCGAACCGCTCGAGCGCGGGCAGATCCCCGAGTCCAACAGCACCCTGCTCGCCGGCCTCGTGCTGCGGGCGGGCGGTCACGTCGCGCGCATCGCGTCGGTCGCCGACGACGGCGAGGATCTGCGCGCGCTGCTCGCGCTCGTCGCCGGCCGCGACGCCGCCGAGCCCGCCGACGTCGTCATCTTCTCGGGCGGGGTGAGCGCCGGCGCGTACGAGGTCGTGAAGAACGAGCTCGCCGGCGCCATGACGTTCTCGAAGGTCGCGATGCAGCCGGGCAAGCCGCAGGGATTCGGCGCCGTCGACGGCGGCGCCCTGCTGTTCGGCCTGCCGGGCAATCCGGTCAGTGCGGCGGTGTCGTTCGAGGTCTTCGTGCGCCCCGCCCTGCTGGCGATGCAGGGGCGCGCCGACATCCGCCGCCCCGTGCTGCGCCTGCCCGCGGCGACCGGATGGCGCACGCCTCCGGGGCGCCGCCAGTACCTGCCCGCCGCGATCGATCGACGCGACCCGCACGGGTGGACGGTGCGTCCCGCGACGGCCGGCGGATCCGGCTCGCACCTCGCCGGCGGACTCGCCCTCGCCGAGGCGTACGCGGTCGTCCCCGCTGAGGTGGAGACGGTGTCGGAGGGCGACCCCGTGGATGTCATGCTGATCTCATGAGCACGTCGCACGACTTCACGCATCTCGACGAGTCCGGGGACGCCCGCATGGTGGACGTCACCGCGAAGCAGCCGACCGTGCGCGCGGCGACGGCCCGCGGGTTCGTGCGCTGCGCGCCGCACGTCGTCGCGGCGCTGCGCGACGGGTCCGTGCCGAAGGGCGACGTCCTGGCCGTGGCCCGCATCGCCGGCATCCAGGCCGCCAAGCGGACGCCCGATCTCCTGCCGCTCGCGCACGTCATCGGCGTGCACGGCTGCGTCGTCGACCTCGCGATCGAGGACGGCGGGGTCGACGTCACCGCGACGGTGCGCACCGCCGACCGCACCGGCGTCGAGATGGAGGCCCTCACCGCGGTGTCGGTCGCGGCCCTCGCGATCGTCGACATGGTGAAGGGCATCGACAAGTCGACCTCGATCGAGAACGTGCGCATCACCGCGAAGGAGGGCGGCCGGTCCGGGACGTGGACGCGGCCGGACGAGGCGTGAGCGCGGCGTCGCGCTACGGCGCGATCCTGCTGGCGGGCGGCCGGGCGACGCGCCTGGACGGCGCGGTGAAGCCGCTCCTGGAGGTCCGGGGCAAGACGCTGCTGCAGGCGGCCGTGGACGCCGTCGCCCGGGTGGGTGCCGATCCCGTGACCGTCGTCGGGCCGGTCCTCGACGACACGCTCCGCGTCTCCTGGGTGCGCGAGGAGCCGCCCTTCGGGGGTCCGGCCGCCGGTGTGGTCGCCGCCCTCGCCTCGTGGGAGGCGGCATCCGCCCTGCCGGAGTGGACCTTCGTCCTCGCGACGGACCTCCCCCGCGTCGACGACGCGGTCGCTCGGCTCGACGCGGACCTCGCGCTGCAGCCCGGCGACGTCGAGGGGCTGTGCCTGGCCGACGGGTCCAGCAGACCACAGTGGCTCACCGGCGTGTACCGCACGACGGCGCTGCGGGAGGCCGCCGCCGCCATCGCCGACCGGGGACGAGACGCGCCGGTGCGCGCGCTCGTCGCCGAGCTCGCGATCGCCGTCACCGCCGACCCGGCCGCCGCGTCCGACATCGACACGTGGGAGGATTATCGAAAGGAGCAGACCGATGGCTGAGCACTTGCCCCCCGAGGCCCTCGACACGTGGGCGGACGCCCTGTGCGAGCGCTTCGGACTCACGCGCGACGACGTGCCGATCGCGCTCATCCTCGACCTCGCGCGCGATGTCTCGCAGGGCGTCGCCCGCCCGGCCGCGCCGTTCAGCGCCTATGTCGCGGGGCTGGCCGCCGGCCGCGCGGGCGGATCGCCGCAGGACGTCGCCGACGCCGTCGCGGCGATCACCGAGCTCGCGGAGGGCTGGCAGTCATGAGGGTCCGCTACTTCGCGGCCGCCGAGGAGGCCGCGGGCCGTGCCGAGGACGTGCGCTCGGAGCCGACGCTGGGCGCCCTGCGCGACGCCCTCGTCGCCGAGCACCCCGCTCTCGGCGGCATCCTCCCCCGCTGCGCGGTCCTCGTGGACGGAGCGCGGGTGGACGACGACACGGTCCTCACCGAGCGCACGCTCGTCGACGTGCTGCCGCCGTTCGCGGGCGGCTGATCAGCCGCCGAGGCCCTTCCAGGCGGTGGTGCCGTCCGCCTCGACCTGGCGCTTCCACACGGGCAGGTCGGTCTTGATCGCCTCGATGAGGGCGCGGCAGACCGTGAACGCCTCGTCGCGGTGCGCCGCCGCGACGGCGATGACGACCGCGGCATCCCCCACCTGCAGGCGTCCCGTGCGGTGACTGACCGCGACGAGTGCGCCGGTCTCGCCGATCGCCTCCTCGGCGAGACGCCGCAGGGTGTCGGCCGCATCGGGGTGCGCCGAGTACTCGAGGGCGACGACGGCCCCCGACGCGTCCGGGTCGTGGTCGCGCACGCGGCCCACGAAGGATGTCTCGGCGCCCATCGTCGCGTCGTCGACGAGGGCGAGGTGCGCGGCGAGGTCGATCGGCTCCGCGCTGATGGCCGCGTGCCGCACGCCGGAGGCGGTCATCCGCGCCCCTCCCCGTGGTCGCGGTCGCCGTGGTCGTGGTCGCCGCCGGCGAGCTGGTCGACGACATGGCGGGCGACGGAGAGGATCACGGGCATCCCCGCCGTCACCGCGTGCGGCGACCCCGGCAGGTTGACGATGAGCGCGTCGCGGGCGACGCCGGCCAGACCGCGCGAGAGCATGCCCGCCGGCTTCTCGGCCGCGCCGCGGCGGCGCAGCTCCTCGGCGATGCCCGGCAGCTCGCGGTCGAGCACCGCGGCGGTGCCCTCCGGCGTGCGGTCGTGCGGGCCGATGCCGGTCCCACCGGTGGTCACGATGACGCGCGCGCCCGTCTCCAGCAGCCGACGCAGCGCGCCGGTGACGTTGACCGCGCCGTCGGCCACCACGACGGCATCCGGGCACTCCCACCCGGCCTCGCGCAGGGCGGCGACCGCGAGCGGACCGCCCTCGTCGGCCCGCAGGCCCGCGGCCGAGCGGTCCGACACCGTCAGCACGGCCGCGCGCATGCTCACGGCCGCTCGGTGCGGTGCTCGAGCCTCACGATGACCGACTTGGAGGTCGGGGTGCCCGAGACGTCGGCGGTCGAGTCCAGCGGCACGAGCACGTTGGTCTCGGGGTAGTACGCCGCCGCGTTGCCGCGCGGGGTGTTGTACGCGACGATGCGGAACTCCTCGGCGCGGCGCTCCTCGACGCTGCCGTCGGGGCGACGCCACTCCGAGACGAGGTCGACGATCTCGTTCTCGACGAAGCCGAGCTTGTGGATGTCCTTCTCGTTGACGAGCACGACGCGACGTCCGCCGTGGATGCCGCGGTAGCGGTCGTCCTTGCCGTACACCGTGGTGTTGTACTGGTCGTGCGAGCGCAGCGTCTGCAGCAGGAGGCGCCCGTGCGGGATGAACGGGTACTCGAGCGGGTTCGCGGTGAACATCGCCTTGCCGGTCGCCGTCGCGAACGTGCGGGCGTCGCGCGGACCGTTCGGCAGGAAGAGCGTGCGGCCCTTGTCGATCTTGCTCTCGTAGTCCTCGAAGCCCGGCACGACCTTCTCGATGTGCGAGCGGATGAGGGTGTAGTCGCCCTCGAGCGCCGCCCAGTCGGCGCGCGGCGCGTTGGCGGCGCCGTCGAAGACCATGGCGCTCAGGCGCGTGAGGATCGCGACCTCGCTGAGCAAGCCCTCGTCCGGCGGCGCGAGGCGGCCGCGCGAGGCGTGCACGGCGCTCATCGAGTCCTCGACGGTGACCTTCTGCTCCACGACGGTCCCGTCCGCGCGGCGGCGGCGGTCGCGGTCGGTGCGGCCGAGGGTCGGCAGGATGATCGCGCGGCGCCCCGTGACGACGTGCGAGCGGTTGAGCTTGGTCGACACGTGCACCGTCAGGTCGAGGTTGCGCATCGCGGCCTCGACGACGGCCGTGTCCGGCGTCGCGGAGACGAAGTTGCCGCCCATGCCCATGAACACGCGGGCCTTGCCGTCGCGCATCGCACGGATCGCCTCGACGGTGTCGTGCCCGTGCTCGCGCGGCGCGGTGAAGCCGAACTCGGCGTCGAGGGCGGACAGGAACGTCTCGGA
>Ga0182748_1004182_pt1 | contig 11635 bp, 10 predicted proteins | sample eDN3rd37CKraftOP_FD_128877 | JGI IMG/M metagenome (GOLD analysis project Ga0182748, IMG submission 128877) | Enriched Organic Plus compost microbial communities from Emeryville, California, USA - eDNA 3rd pass 37_C Kraft OP (version 2) (version 2) ...
CCCTGGGCCTATAATCGACTCAATTGTATGAGAATCGCTGGGGTGGCTCATGCTGGATCGTGAAGGTTACCGTCCCAACGTCGGCATCATCCTCGTCAACCAGAAGAACGAGGTCTTCTGGGGTAAGCGCGTCAACGAACATTCCTGGCAGTTCCCGCAGGGCGGCATCAAGCACGGCGAAAGCCCCGTCCAGGCGATGTTCCGCGAACTCCATGAAGAAGTGGGCCTGCGGCCCGAGCATGTCCGCATATTGGGTCGAACACGCGACTGGTTGCGCTATAACGTGCCCGAACACTTCGTCAGGCGGGAATGGCGCGGGCATTACAAAGGGCAGAAGCAGATCTGGTTCCTGCTTCGCATGCTGGGTCGCGACTGCGATGTCTGCCTGCGCGCGTCCTCGCATCCTGAATTCGACGCGTGGCGCTGGAGCTCCTACTGGGTGCCCCTGGAGTCCGTGATCGAGTTCAAGCGCGACGTCTACACGCTTGCCTTGAACGAGCTGGCGGTGGTCCTGTTTCGCCGCAGCCACGAAACCCGCTATCTGCGCCAGCACGTCGGCTCGCACCGGCGCGGCCAGGCCGAGCCGCAGCCGGCGCTTCCCGGGGAAGTTCAGGAGGGGTGACCCGCCCTGAGCGCGGTTCGGGTATCGTGGAAGTTGCGACACGTAGTGGAAGAGGATTATGCATAGTGATTTCGGCGGGCGGCGCGTGGCGCGGTCCGCAAGCCGGGCGGCGGCCTGGATCGGGGCGGGATGCCTGGCCGTGGTTCTTGCCGCCTGCGGCAGCCAGCCTCGCGGCGAAGGCAACTATCTGTTGGACGACATCGATGCCCAGCGCAACCTGCCGGATGCCGGATGGGATGCGCTGAAGTCCAAGCTGCCGCCGGTCCCTACCGAGAAGGACGTCCTGCCCATCGAACCCCTGGCCCGCACCGAGCATTTCCGCTTCGGCGTGGACCCGCGCTCCATCGAGATCGCGCCCGGCCTCATCGTGCGCTATACCCTGCGCGCGGTGAGCGACATGGGGGCGGAGAACATCTCGTACGAGTCGGTCCGCTGCGGTACGCGGGAATGGCGCACCGTGGCCTTGTACCGCCCGGACTCGGGCTGGCAGCGGCCGGTGCACGACGAATGGCGCGGTGTGGCTCACGGTACGGTCCAGCACGTGCTGCGCAACGGCGTCTTCTGCACGGGCGGCGGCCCGGCCGGCGCCAAGCCTGCCGATCTCGCGTATCGGCTGCGCAATTGGGAGCGCTACGCCGACGGCCTGGCCGGACGCAACACGCAATGAGTCCCGGGCGGTTCGCCGCCTGCGGCGCTCAGCACCCCACCAGCGTAACGATGATGCGCCGCCGGTGCGGGCGCAGCCGGTGCTCCCACAGATAGATTCCCTGCCAGGTCCCCAGCGCCAGATCGGCGCCGGTCAGCGGCACCGCCACGCTCACCGCCGTCAGGGCCGCCCGCACGTGGGCGGGCATGTCGTCCGGGCCTTCGGCATCGTGCGCGTAGAGCGGGTCGCCATCGGGCACCAGGCGGCCGAAGTAGCGCTCCAGGTCGGCGCGTACGTCGGGATCGGCGTTTTCGGTGATCAGCAGCGAGCAACTGGTATGGCTGGCGAATACGTGCGCCACGCCGGCCTGCATGCCGCTCGCGCGGGCGACGCGCCGGACGGGCTCGGTGATCTCGACGAGGCCGCGGCCGGCGGTATCGACGGTGAATGCGTGCTGGGCCACGGAGGCGGGGGAAGGGGAGGTTTTCATGGCACGGGCGGGGATTGGGCGCGAGAGGCCCTGCTAGCCTATCCAAAAAAAGACGTGCCCAAAACAAAAACGCACAGCTTGAACTGTGCGCTTGCGTGCCTGGCTACAGGCTTTTTTCGACCAGATGAATGGTCGGGGCGAGAGGATTCGAACCTCCGACTCCTGCGTCCCGAACGCAGTACTCTACCAGGCTGAGCTACGCCCCGACTTGTCGGTCCGGCTTGTCTGCGAAAGCGGGAGGTTGTGCCACCCGCCAAGCGGAAAAACCGTTTTTGCTTTCAGCGATCTCTGTTGATCGCGAAAGCGCAGAATTCTAGCAGAGATTCGCGGAAAGCGGAAACGGGATAGGCCGAAATGGCGGCGATGGCCGCCTGCGCTTCCGTCCGGGCGCGGGCCCGGGTGTAATCCAGGGCATCCGAATCCCGGATGGCGGCGGCCACGGCAACGAAATCGCCTTCGCCGTTCTCGATGGCGGTGCGCACCAGCGCCTGCTGCGCCGGGGTGCCCACGTCCAGCAGGCGGATCAGCGGCAGCGTCGGCTTGCCTTCGCGAAGGTCGTCGCCCAGGTTCTTGCCCAGGGCCTCGGCGTCGCCGCTGTAGTCCAGCACGTCGTCGATGAGCTGGAAGGCGGTGCCCGCGCGCCGGCCGTACTCCGCCGCCGCCGCCTCGTGTTCGGGGGTGGCGCCCGCCAGCACTGCGCCGAGCTGGGCGGAGGCCTCGAACAGCCGAGCGGTCTTGTAGCGCACTACCTGCAGGTAGCGTTCCTCGGTGACCAGCGGGTCGTGCACGTTGAGCAGTTGCAGCACTTCGCCTTCGGCGATGACGTTGGTGGCGTCGGCCAGGATCTGCATCACGCGCACCGAGCCGGTCTCGACCATCATCTGGAAGGAGCGGGAGTGCAGGAAATCGCCCACCAGCACGCTGGCGGCATTGCCGAACACCGCGTTGGCGGTCGCCCGCCCCCGCCGCAGGGCCGACTCGTCGACCACGTCGTCGTGCAGCAGGGTGGCGGTATGGATGAATTCCACGACGGCGGCCAGCAAGTGATGCTGTTGCCCCTCGTAACCCAGCGCGCGCGCGATCATCAGCAAGAGGGCCGGGCGCATCCGCTTGCCGCCGGCGCCGATGATGTAGTCGGCAATGGTACGGATGAGCGGGACGTCGGAATCGAGTCGTGCCCGGATGACGGCATCGACGCTCTTCATGTCGTCGGCGATGGGGGCGAACAGGGTCGGCAGGCTCAAGAGGAATCCGTGGGTAAACTGGCTGGCCGCAGCCAGAAGTGCGACAAATGCCGAAATACGAGGACCGGCGGCGAATTATTCTGGGTAAGACCCGGGTGCGAACCGTCGGGCGAGACGCCTTTCCCCGGCAGCAACAGAATTATACGAGGCTGGGCGAAGCGCGGCGGATGGGTTGACGCATGGCCGCAATTGATGTTATTTTTTAAAGTTCAGTTCCCCCAGGGTTAGCTATTGGGTCAGCCATTTTTGGGCGGCCCGATCCCAGTGCGGGAGCAGGTTTGCGGTTTTTCTTGCGGTGCGGGGATCCAACCGTCCCTATCCGTAGTTCTTTGTACCTAAGAGGTCATCCCATGTACGCGGTCATAAAAACCGGCGGAAAGCAGTATCGTGTTGCCGCTGGCGAAAAACTCAAGATAGAACAGATACCGGCAGACATCGGGCAGGAAATCACGCTGGACCAGGTCCTGGCAGTGGGCGAAGGCGATCAGATCAAGATCGGCGCGCCGCTTCTGTCCGGTGCCGTGGTCACGGCCAAGGTTCTTGCACACGGTCGCCACGACAAGGTCCGCATCTTCAAGATGCGTCGGCGCAAGCATTACCAGAAGCGCCAAGGCCACCGTCAAAACTACACCGAAATCCAGATCGGCACCATCTCCGCCTGATCGCGAGCCGGCTCGGCCGGCTATCGGACGTAGGCAAGAATCGGTAACTGAACAAGCAGGAGTGCAACATGGCACAGAAAAAAGGCGGCGGTTCCACCCGGAACGGCCGCGATTCCGAAGCGAAACGCCTGGGCGTCAAGGCCTTCGGCGGTGAACTGATCCCCGCCGGCTCGATCATCGTGCGCCAGCGCGGCACGCGTTTCCATCCCGGCGTCAACGTCGGCGTGGGCAAGGACCACACCCTGTTCGCGCTGGTCGACGGTCGCGTGCAGTTCGGCGTGAAAGGCGCCCTGCGCAAGCAGACCGTCTCGATCGATCCGGTCTGATCGGACCCCCTGTCCGTCAGACCCGCGCCGACGCGCTCCCCGGGAGGGCGTCGGCGGACCGGCCAGGCAGGAGCCGCCGGACCTTTGGTGCCGAAGGGCAGTGCCGCCGCGCCCCAAGCGTGGGGGCTTTTTTTTTATGATCGCGCTAGCATGAAGGCTGGCACGATCGGTTCATCAACTGTTTTGGAACCCCGCCGCCGCCCGATCCAGGGTGCGGTGGATCCGGCTTTGCCGGTCCACCCGCACCGTCCCCTGGCGGGCGCGCGCAGCGCGTAGGGGGGGGCATGAAGTTTGTCGACGAAGCCACCATCGAGGTTATTGCCGGTAAAGGCGGCAATGGCGTGGCGAGCTTTCGCCGCGAGAAATTCATTCCTTTCGGGGGACCCGATGGCGGGGACGGCGGCCGGGGCGGCAGCGTGTATGCGGTGGCCGACCGCAACATCAACACGCTGATCGACTACCGCTATGCCCGTATCCACCGGGCCCAGAACGGCGAGCAGGGCAGCGGCTCGGACCGCTACGGCGCAAGCGGCAGCGACATCACGCTGCGCATGCCCGTGGGCACCATGGTATACGACGCCGAGACCAACGAGCTGCTGTTCGACCTCGCCACCCACGGCCAGAAGGTCGTGCTGGCGGCGGGGGGCAACGGGGGCCTGGGCAACCTGCATTTCAAGTCCAGCACCAATCGCGCGCCGCGCCAGTTCACGCACGGTCGTCCCGGCGAGCAGCGCAAGCTGCGGCTCGAGCTCAAGGTGCTGGCCGACGTGGGCCTGCTGGGGATGCCCAACGCAGGCAAGTCCACGCTGATCCGCAAGCTGTCGAATGCGCGGCCCAAGGTGGCGGACTATCCTTTCACCACCCTGCACCCCAACCTGGGCGTGGTGCGCACCGATGCCGAGCGCAGCTTCGTCATTGCCGACATCCCCGGGCTGATCGAAGGGGCGTCCGAAGGAGCGGGCCTGGGCCACCAGTTCCTGCGCCACTTGTCCCGTACGCGCCTGCTGCTGCACCTGGTCGACGTGGCGCCCATGGATCCTTCCGTCGACCCCGTCCATGAAGCGCGCGCCATCGTCGAGGAGCTGCGCCGCTACGATCCGGCCCTGTACGAGAAGCCGCGCTGGCTGGTGCTCAATAAAATCGACATGGTGGACGATCCGCAAGGATTGAAGGAGGCGTTCTGCCTCGAGTTCGGCTGGGAAGGCCCGGTGTTCTGCATCTCCGCCCTGGCCGGGGACGGAACCCAGGAACTGGCCTGGGCCGTCCAGAACTGGCTGGACGAGCAGCGCGAGGCCGAGCAGGGATTCGCCGACGATCCGCGCTTTGCCGCGGCGCAGCGGCCGGCCGAGGCTGCGGCCACGGGCCGCCGGCCCGCGCGGCCAGTGCCGGCCGACGGCGGCGACGCGGGTTCCCCGACGCCCGATGACGCGCCGGATACCGACGACGGCGGCGATGCCGGTGGCGGTGATGGCGACGGCGGCGGCGACGGCGGCGGCGACGGCGACTGACCCTCGATTCCGTTCTACCGATTTCCCTTTTCTTCTTCGTTCACGGCGTTCGATGAATACCACTTCCGTGATCGCTGCCGCCCGGCGGCTCGTGATCAAAGTAGGCTCTTCGCTGGTCACCGACGAGGGGCGCGGCCTGGACCGGCGCGCGCTGTCGCGCTGGGCCGAGCAGATCGCGCGTTTGCGGGCGCTCGATAAAGAAGTCGTGCTGGTATCCAGCGGCGCCATCGCCGAAGGCATGCTGCGCCTGGGCTGGGAAAAGCGGCCCACGCTGGTCCCCGAATTGCAGGCCGCCGCCGCGGTGGGCCAGATGGGCCTGGCGCAGGCCTACGAGAGCAGCTTCGCCCAGTATGCGCTGCAAACCGCGCAAATCCTGTTGACGCATGACGACTTGTCGAACCGGCGGCGCTACCTGAACGCGCGTTCGACGCTGTTCACGCTGCTGCGCCTGGGCGTGGTGCCCATCATCAACGAAAACGATACAGTGGTCACCGACGAGATCAAGTTCGGCGACAACGATACGCTGGGCGCGCTCGTGACCAACCTGATCGAAGCGGACGCCCTGGTCATCCTGACCGACCAGGCCGGGCTGTACTCCGCCGATCCGCGCAAGCATCCGGACGCCAAGTTCGTGGCCCACGCGCGGGCCGGCGATCCTGCGCTGGAAGCCATGGCGGGCGGCGCCGGCAGCAGCCTCGGCAAGGGCGGCATGCTGACCAAGATCCTCGCCGCCAAGCGTGCGGCCGGCAGCGGCGCCCATACCGTCATCGCTTCCGGCCGCGAACCCGACGTGCTGGTGCGCCTGGCCGGCGGCGCCTGCATCGGCACCGAACTGCGCGCTTCTCTGCCGCTCTTGTCCGCCCGCAAGCAGTGGATTGCCGACCATCTGCAACTGCGGGGCCGCGTGACCGTCGACGACGGCGCGGCGCTTGCGTTGACGCGGGACAACAAGAGCCTCCTGCCCATAGGCGTGACCGCGGTGGAAGGGGAGTTCGACCGTGGCGACGTGGTCGCCTGCGTGGATGCGTCCGGCAAGGAGCTCGCGCGCGGACTCATCAACTATTCGTCCGGCGCCACCCGCCGCATCATGCGCCAGCCATCGAGCCAGATCGAGGCCTTGCTGGGCAGCATGGAAGAGCCCGAGCTGATGCATCGGGACAACATGGTGATACGCTAGCGCCGCTTTTTTCGGGCGTTCCGCCGATCGAGCCGGTCTGCGGGGCGGCGGACGCCGGCTCGCGTCAGCTTCATTTCCCTTTCTTTTTTGCAAGATGCCGATAGACGGGGCCCGCCGGTGTCTGTTATTTTGTGTACGCTGTACACATTTAACGCCTTCCCCTTCCCGCAAGGAGCTCCCCATGGCCTGTTTCCTCCGTCCCGCCGTCTTCCGGAGCCGGCCATGAGCCACGGCATCGATTCCCGCGGGCGTTGGCTGGCGCTGACGGTGCTCTGCCTGGGCGTGCTGATGATCGTGCTCGATACCACCATCGTCAACGTCGCGCTGCCGTCCATACGCGACGACCTGGGATTTTCCGAGACCTCGCTGGTCTGGGTGGTGAATGCCTACATGCTGACTTTCGGCGGCTTCCTGCTGCTGGGCGGACGGCTGGGGGACCTGTACGGCCATCGCAAGCTCTTCCTGGCGGGCCTGGCCGCCTTCACGCTGGCCTCGCTCGCCTGCGGCCTGGCGCAGTCCCAGGCGGTGCTGGTGGCGGCCCGGGCGGTGCAGGGCGTGGGCGGAGCCGTGGTTTCCGCGGTTGCGCTCTCGCTGATCATGACCTTGTTCACCGAGCCGGCCGACCGTGCCAAGGCCATGGGCGTCTACGGCTTCGTCTGTGCCGGCGGCGGCAGCCTGGGGGTGCTGCTGGGCGGCGTGCTCACCAGTGCGCTCAGCTGGCACTGGGTCTTCCTGGTCAACCTGCCCATCGGCGCGGCGGTCTATGTGCTGTGCCTGCGCCTCCTGCCCGCCGGCCGGGGCCAGCCCGGCGTGCGGCTGGACGTGGCGGGGGCCGTTGCCATCACCAGCGCGCTGATGCTGGCGGTCTATGCCGTGGTCAATGGCAATGAGCGCGGCTGGCTGTCGGCCCATACCCTGGGGCTGCTGGGCGCCGCCGCGGTGTTGTTCGTCGCTTTCCTCGTCATCGAATCGCGAGTGCGGGCGCCGTTGATGCCGCTGGCCCTGTTCCGGCTGCGCAACGTCGCCACGGCCAATGTCGCCGGCGTGCTTTGGGCCGCGTCCATGTTCGCGGCATTTTTCATCTCCGCCCTCTATCTGCAGGTCGTGCTGGGCTACCGGCCGATGCTGGTCGGCCTGGCCTTCCTGCCGGCCAACCTCATCATGGCATTGTTCTCGCTGGGGCTGTCGGCCAAGCTGGTCATGCGCTTCGGCATCCGCTTGCCGCTGGCGGGCGGCCTGCTGCTGGCGGCCGCCGGGCTGGCCCTGTTCGCCCGCATGCCGGTCGACGGAATCTTCCTGGTCGACGTCCTGCCCGGCATGCTGCTGATGGGCGTGGGCGCGGGAATCGCTTTCAATCCCATGCTGCTGGCCGCCATGAACGACGTGGCGCCGGACGAGGCGGGACTGGCCTCGGGCGTGGTCAATACCTCCTTCATGATGGGCGGCGCACTCGGCCTGGCGGTGCTGGCGGCCCTGGCGGCGGCGCGTACCGGGACGCTGCTGGCAGGTGGCGTGGCCGAGCGCGCCGCGCTGAATGGCGGATACCAGCTCGCCTTCGCGGCGGGGGCCGTGGCCGCCACGCTGGCGGCCGTGCTGGGGGCCGCCCTCATCCGCCCGGCCGCCGCGCCCGCCGCGCCCGCCGCCGAACCGCGGGAGGAGCTTGCGCGTCCGTCCGCGGCAGAGTAGAAACTGGGCAGCTATCCTGGGTGATACACCTAATGGAAGCGAGGATTCCCCGCTGGCTACGCTTGAGCGGGGCCGCAGGCTGCCGCCCGCGTGTCCCGTTGCCGTGCCTCCACGTCATCGCAGGTTCCTACGGGCTTACGCATGCGCTATATCCTCTCGCTAGACCAGGGCACCACCAGTTCGCGCGCCTTGTTGATCGACCATGCCGGGCAGATCGTCGCCGTAGCCCAGAAAGAATTTCCCCAGCTCTTCCCCCGCCCGGGCTGGGTCGAGCATGACCCCGAGGAAATCTGGCAATCGCAGCTGGCGGTCGCGCGCGCATGCCTTGCCCGCGCGCCCACGTCCCTGGTCGGCAACGGCTATTCGCGGGCGCCGGCCATTGCCATCGGCATCACCAACCAGCGCGAAACCACGGTGCTGTGGGACCGCATCACCGGCCGGCCGGTGGCCAACGCCATCGTCTGGCAGGACCGGCGCACGGCGGACCGTTGCGACCAGTTGCGCGCCGAGGGCAAGGAGGCGTTGATCCAGCGCAAGACCGGCCTGGTGCTGGATGCCTATTTCTCCGCCACCAAGCTGCAGTGGCTGCTCGACAACGTCCCGGGCGCGCGGCAGCGCGCGCGCAACGGCGAACTGGCATTCGGTACCGTCGATGCCTGGCTGATCTGGAAATTGACCAACGGGCGGGTCCACGCCACCGACGCCAGCAATGCCTCCCGCACGCTGCTCTTCGACGTGCACCGCATGGCATGGGACGACGAATTGCTCGAGATCTTCGATATCCCGCCCAGCGTGCTGCCCGCCGTCGTCCCGTCCTGCGCCGTGCTGGGCGAAACCGAGCACGACCTGTTCGGCGCTCCCGTGCCCATCGCCGGCGTGGCGGGCGACCAGCAGGCCGCCACCTTCGGCCAGGCCTGCTTCGCGCCCGGCATGGTCAAGAACACATACGGCACCGGCTGCTTCATGCTGATGAACACCGGCACCGCGGCCATCCCCAGCCGCAACAAGCTCGTGACCACGGTGGGCTGGCAGGGGCCGTCCACGGCCGAGCCCACTACCCGCACCGCCTACTGCCTGGAAGCATCGGTCTTCATGGCGGGCGCCACCATCCAGTGGTTGCGCGACGGCCTGAAGATGATCTCGAGCGCGCCCGAGATCGAGCCCCTGGCCGCCAGCGTGTCCGACTCGGGCGACGTCTACCTGGTGCCGGCCTTTGCCGGGCTGGGCGCGCCCGATTGGGACGCTTATGCCCGCGGCACCTTGATCGGCTTGACGCGCGGCACGACGCGAGCCCACATTGCCCGCGCCGCCCTGGAATCGATCGCGCTGCAGGCCACCGACGCGCTGACCGCGATGATGGGCGATTCCAGCCTTGCCATCCGCGAGCTGCGCGTGGACGGGGGCGCATGCGGCAACGATCTCCTGATGCAGATGCAGGCGGACTTCCTGGGCGTGCCCGTGGTGCGCCCCCACATCACTGAAACCACGGCGCTCGGCGCGGCCTATCTTGCCGGGCTGGCCACCGGGTTCTGGGCCGACGGCGCCGAAATCTCCGCCCAGTGGGAAGTGGACCGCCGCTTCGAGCCCTCCATGAGCGAAACCGTCCGCCGGACCAAGGTCGAGCGCTGGCGCGAAGCCGTCGCCCGGTCGCGCGCATGGGCGAGGCATTGAGCGGGAGCGGCGCGCCGTGGCGCACCGACCGGGCCGCCTTGCTGTCGCGCCTGGCCGAACCCGTCGAGTACGACCTCGCCGTGGTGGGCGGCGGAGCGACGGGGCTGGGCGTCGCGCTGGATGCCGCCACGCGAGGCTTGCGTGTGGCCCTGGTCGAGGCCCGCGACTTCGCCAAGGGCACGTCCTCCCGCGCCACCAAACTCATCCACGGCGGCGTGCGCTATCTCGCCCAGGGCAACTTCCCGCTGGTGCGGGAGGCCCTGCGGGAGAGACAAATCCTTCTGCGCAACGCCCCGCACCTGGCCCAGCCGCTGCCTTTTGTCGTACCCGCCTATCACCTGGGCGAGAGGCCGTTCTACGGGACAGGACTGGTCCTGTACGATGCCCTGGCCGGCAAGGCCGGGCTCGGCCGCACCCGATGGCTCGACGCGCGCGCAACCTTGGCGCGACAGCCGGCGCTGCGGGCGCAAGGGCTGCGCGGCGGGATCGAATATTGGGACGGGCAGTTCGACGATGCGCGGATGGCGATCGCATTGGCGCGCACGGCCGCGCAGGCGGGCGCGCTGCTGCTCAATTATTGCGCCGCCGTGGACTTCATCCGGGAAGGCGGCAAGGTGGCCGGGCTGCGCTGCGAGGATGCCGAAACCGGGCGGTCATACGGGATACGCGCGAAATGCGTGGTGAACGCGGCGGGCATCTGGGTGGACGCGGTGCGCGGCCTCGGGCGCGAGACGCCGCAGGCCGAGCCGACCGTCACCTTCAGCCAGGGCGCGCACATCGTCGTGCCCCGGACGTTCCTGCCGGGCGATCGCGCCGTGCTGATTCCGCGCACGCGCGACGGACGCGTGCTGTTCGCGCTGCCATGGATGGGCAGGACCGTCATCGGCACCACTGACACGCCCCGTCCCCGCGTCGAGCTCGAACCGCGGCCGCTGTCGGCCGAAGTGGCCTTCCTGCTCGACGAGGCGGGACGCTACCTGGCCCGCGCGCCAGGCATCGACGACATCTCCAGCGCCTGGGCGGGATTGCGCCCCCTCGTGCGTCCGGGCGGCTTCGTCAGCACCAAGAACATCAGCCGCGAGCACCAGGTGCGGATCGACGGCGACGGGCTGGTCACGGTGGCGGGCGGCAAATGGACGACGTACCGCGCCATGGCCGAGGATACGGTCGACGCATGCATCGCGGCGGGGCTGCTGAAGACCGCGAAATCGAGCGCGACCGCCGACTGGCCGCTGGTGGGTGCCGCGCCGGGGCGGCACCGTGTTGCCGATATGCCCGACATCCGGGGATATGGCAGCGAGCAGGAGGCGGTGCTGGCGTTGCACGGCGCCCAACGAGACCTGGGCGGCGGGCTGACCGAAGCCATGGTGCGGTTCGCCGCGCGCCACGAATACGCCCGCACCGTGGAGGACGTGCTGGCGCGCCGCTCGCGCCTGCTGTTCCTCGATGCCCGGCTGGCGCGCGCGGTGGCGGCCGAGGTCGGGCGCCTGCTGAGGGAGGAAACCGGCGCGGATCCGTGCGTCGAGGCCTTTTGCGGGCTGGCCGAGGCCTACTTGCGCTGGCCCGAGGAGGTGTCATCCTCGGGTAGCACCAGCTTCTCCAG
>Ga0182748_1004190_pt1 | contig 11624 bp, 20 predicted proteins | sample eDN3rd37CKraftOP_FD_128877 | JGI IMG/M metagenome (GOLD analysis project Ga0182748, IMG submission 128877) | Enriched Organic Plus compost microbial communities from Emeryville, California, USA - eDNA 3rd pass 37_C Kraft OP (version 2) (version 2) ...
AAAAGTGGATTGGATTGCCCAGGCCTTTCGGAGGATCACGAAAGCCTGTTCGTCGTCGCCAGTATTGGCATGGAGGGCGAGTGCGATGCGGAGCGGGTCGAGCCCGTGGCGAGCCCAGAAAATGCGCTCGTCCATTGTGTGTTGCTCGTCGTGCTTGCGCCGGCAGAGTGGAAGCGTCCACCGATCGTCCGGCTTCTCGGATTTCCCCGTCTCCCGCTTTCCATAGGCTCGGTCGGCATAGCGGATATGGGCTGCATCAACGGGGCGTTCGCCTGTGATCACACACGGAAGTGTGCGGATCCAGTCGAGATGCAGCTTGTCTTCGTCGCGGGGCCTCTTCTTGACCTTTGGGGAGCCGTTCGCGAAGGCGGTCGGTTCGTACGGGAGACGGAAGGCCATTGTCACCTCCATACCCAGGAAGGCCAGAGAGCGCGCTTGATGCGCTCCAGCCGGCGCTTGCGGTTGATCTTCGCGATCTCGGCGCGAAGCCTGGCGTGGACGCGCTCTTGCTCGATCAGATGGGCGAGTGTGCTGGAGCGGGCCTTGGGGAAGCGGCGGAGATGGTCGATGGGATTCATGCTGCCCTCCGTGCATTCTCGGCCGTAGCGCCACGCTCGACGCCGAGCAGGTCATCAATGAAATCAAGAACCGCCTGTTTGGACTCCTGAAAGTCCCTGGCTCCCATGGCCTTCACCGACTGGCTCATGGCCGTGTGGACGCGGACAACGCAGTCCTTCGCGATGATGATGGCATACTCGTCCATGGGGCGGATGAATGCCGCCATGTTCCGAGCTGCCGCCGGCGTGTCGCACACATGGTCGCGGGTGAAGTGGTAGCCCTTGCGGATCAGGGCCTTTTTCCGAAGATGCTCGGCGGTCGGATAATCATCCAACATGTGATCGGGGAGCGTGCGCCAGGCGTCATTAACTGTTGCGAAGAAATGCCGGTGCGAGTTAGCCGAACGGTCCTTGTGCTCTACCAGCTTGTATTTCTCGCCAACCACGAATTCGCGATCGGCAAGCTTTGCCCAGAACTGAGACGCCGGGGCAAACGCTTCACCATCCCATTTGAACAGTATTGGGGTTTCCATTGTCCTCGTTCCTTTCTGCCCGGCCCCGAACACAACACTCATCGGGGCCGGGCGCATGTGCAGCGGGAGGATGCTGCGGGGTTATCCGGCGTTGAGCGGATGCATGTTCAGGGTGTCGCGCAGGACGCGGGCCACCTGCTTCTTGCGGAGGTCGAAAGCGTGCTGAAGCGCTTCTTCGTTCTCGCAAAGCGTGGCCTCGACGTCGTAGCCGTCCCAAACCTCGATGACGGCTTCCTCGGTCGACGCCGTCGCCATGCTGTCGTCAAGCTCGGACAGGAAGGCTTCGATGTCGAACGGTTCGCCGTCCATGATCGCGTCGACGGCCTCGCCGGTTTCCTCGACAATCTCGGTCGGGTCGATGACTTCGGCTTCCTCGACCGGCGCAGCGATCTGTGCCGAAGGCGAGGGCGGGCGCATGGATGAGGGTGGCGTGATGTTCACTGGCTCGTCATGGCCGACGATCTCGCGCGCCTCGAACTCGTCAGCGATGCCGCCAAGAACGTCAGCGAACAATTCGCGGAGGCAGTAGCCGGCCGCGCGCCACGGAAGCATGCGCTGCGGGTATTTGTACCACGGGCTGTCGTTGTCAGCTTCGTATGTGCCGCCGTCCTTCCGGCGCTTCGTGATGCGCGCCTGATCCGACCAAAGCTTTGCGCGGATCGCGTCTGCCTGGCTGAACTCGACGCGCTTTTCTTCTCCCGTGTCCGCGCGCTTCGCCTCACACCAGCCGACCATCTGACCGTCACGGATTTCGCAGCCAGTGCGCAGGAATGCAGCCTTGCCGGATGCGCGGATGACATTGATAAGCCCGTCGCCGTAGAGCGCCGGCTTGCCGTTGATGACGGTGAAGCTGCGTAGCGCCGCCATTGGTTTCATGCCAAGTTCAGCGCCCGACATGATCGCCACGGCCACAGCCGACACCGCATCATCTCCGGACTTGTTGGCGATCAGTGAGGCAGGGGCCAGCCCCGCCCGCACGACCATTTTTGACACGCGCCACATTTCCTCGATGCTTCGCGGGATTATTGCGCCGACATGAGCGCCAGCCATCAAGGCGGGTGTGCGGTTCGGCATTTCGACAACGGCGTTCATGTCAGACAACCTTCGCTTGTTCTTCGACCGACACGCCGGGAACCGTATGGCCCTTGGCGACCGCACGCTTGGCGAGGTCGAACATGCAGTTCTTGAGGTCCGGGTGATCGCGCAGGAAGCGATAGAGTGCGTCCTGATCGGTAATGGCCGTCACCACGTTGACAACGCTGACGGATGCTGCACGGCCATAGCTGCCACGGATCGGCGTCGGCGCGGCGGCAACCGGCTCAGGCGCGGGCTCTACCGCGACCGGAGCATTGTTCTTCTCGGCCTCTTTGCGCGCGGCTTCGACCTCTCGCTGCTTGCGCAGCTTTTCCGTTTCGTAAGCGCCCATCTTGGCGCGTAAATAGTCAGCGGCGGCCTGTGCGCGCTTCACGTTCGGGAGCCAGCGCTTATCGACGGCGCGGCCAGCCTCAAGATGAGGCTCCTTTTCCTTCTTGTGCTTCTTTTCGCCTTCCGATTTCAGTTCGAGCAACCGCGACCGGAGCGACTGCGCGGCGGCCAATTGCTCGTCATCGGAAATCTTGGCGTAGGCGTCCTTTCCCTTTTCAGCTGCATCGACCTGATCGGAAAAGGCCTCGGCTTCATCGACCGCGCCGGAATTATGGCCGACGCTGGCAACCTGCTCTTCAACGACAGGATCAGAACCGGGCCACGGCTTGCCGTTCTCGGCAACGTCGCGATAGGTGGACTCGCTGATCGGCCAAGAGCAAACCCACGTCCAGACATCGACCGGATCGACGGGATTGTCGCCAGCGACAGCCACAACGCCAGCCGGCGTGCTCCAGATCGCAACCGGGATGTCAGCGCCATTCTTGTTGCGCTTGCGGTAGAAGCCGCTCTGTGGCTCATGCGTCACGCCGAGCGCGCGCTGCTGGTCCTTGCTCAACTGGCGGCCGCCGCCGACTTCGAGCGCCTTGAAATACCATGCGTACTGCGGGTCAAGCATCTCTATACCTCCCGGCTTTCTCGGCCTCGTCGTTGATAATTTCTGCGATGATCTGGCGGGCGCCGCCGAAACCGAACACGCGGCAGAGGTCGCGGAAATTGCGGCGCGCCTGGTATTCGAGAAAGCCAGCGGACAGGTTGCCGGCTTCCGTCTCAGCCGCCTTGATGCCTTGCTCGTGGATCATTCCGCCGCCTCCAGCTTTTCAGCGTCTGCAACAGGCGTCGTATCGAGCCGGAGCTTGATAAGCTCGACGGCAAGCCGGTAAATCTGGCCGTTCGGGCTATCGCCGTGCTTTTTCTCAACAGCAGCTAGGAACTGTTCAACGGAGCCGTTGAAGCAGCCGCGATTGATGCGGATCGACCCGTCTTTTTCGACAAATGCGGTCAAGCATCCGTTTTCAGAGCCAATGGGCGAAAGAGTGATGTATCGCGCATTGCCGTAGACCCACGCATTGCCGGAGACCCGCGCATCGCCGTAGACCCACGCATTGCCGTAGACCTGCGCATCGCCGTAGACCCACGCATTGCCGCAGACCTGCGCATCGCCGGAGACCCACGCATTGCCGTAGACACAGAGGTTGCTTTCCTTCTCGATCCAGCCTCCGAGCGTACCAGCGGCGACGACACCAATGGCGACCTTGGCACGGATGCGATGCAGGGTAACGCCACACCAAACCTTCGTTTCGCCGGTCGCTTCGAACTTGTCGTTTGAGAATGCAGGCTTTTTGGTCATTGAACCGCTCCGAGGTAAATCGCGCAGGTGAAAAGGAAGGCGGACATTGCAAGGAATGCCGCGATATCGGTGAGGATGGCACGCATCAGGCCGCAACCTCCGCGAACTGCGCGTGGAAGAACTCGGACGCGGCATCACTGCGGTACAGCGCCTTCTCGAGCGCATCGAACAGGTGCTCCGAGAGCGTGTCAGGGCGCTGACCATATGCGGGGCGGTCGAGGGCTATGCTTGCGCTCTCGCGCTCCTTGCGCCACGGACGGAGCACGCTCGGCTTGTTCGTTTCCTTCTGGCCGTCGAGGCAGATCGCCTTGACCCAGAACGTTCCGTAGCCGCTGTCCTCGACAAGCTCGGCAGTGCCGTTGAAGCAGCCGAAGAAGACGCCGTTCACTTCGATCTCAAGCTCTTCGAACTGGTATTCGCAGGAGAATTCCATTCTTCCCTCCATTCACCGGCAGGCTTGAGCCGATGCCGTGCTGTGTATGGAGGGAATATGACACGCCGTAGCGTGTTATGCAAGCGCTAAAACACGCAATTGCGTGATATAATTTTGACACCGCGCCTGAGATGTGCGAATCATGGCGTGCTGAAAAGCAAGAAGCCCCCGCTGGTGGCGAGGGCTTCGAGGTCAGGGCGGCGGGAATTGATTACCGGTTTCCCGCGAAAGCTGTTATGCGTATCAGCAATGATCGCTAAGGAAATTTCAGGGTGACATCTCGGCGAGAGGAGACGCGCAGGCAGTGGGTATCAGGGTTGGCTATAACCCTGACGGCTATCATCTGCCTTTTCGCCTTTTGGAGAATTTCGCCAGGCGCTACATTTTTAATCGCCGCCGTGGCGCTGGTTGGTTTGGTGTTCTTTTTCTGGCTGAATGGGAAAGCCGATGGCAATTAATTGGCTCTAGGCGAAATGACCTCAACAACGGTTCGCTTTTTCGGCTCCCAAACGCCTCCAGAATTCACCTCCTCAACCTTCAGCCGAAGTTTCATTCTGATCCCAGTGCTTAAGCTTTCCTTGACGTGCTTTTCGTCCAGCGCTTCGAGAAACCGTTCATCCGACATTTTTGCCGTGAACGCCGGCATCCCGCCGTCGGGTTGAAACTTCCACGCCAGCTTTTTTCTGACCAGCACCGGAGATATCAGCGTTACATCCACAATCGGATAGGAAGTTCGCTTCTGGTCAACGATATCGACTTGCGGCGTAGACCATAGGCCGCTCCGTTCAGGGAATTCGCTGCTGGGGATTATTGTCCTCGGCCTCTCGTCCTTGGACTCTGTTACGCCAACACCCTTGATGCTTGGGTCTTGCTCAAGTGCGCGAAAGAACTCCTGAGCCGGCCGCTCGATTGACGGCTTTCCTTTCGTGATCGCAATGAAGTCATCTAGACGCTGGCGGTCTTCCTGTGACAACTCAACCGCATGATCACCAAAGTAAAAATCATAGGTAGGATAACCTGTTAGCGGGACAAACACTGCCGCAGCGATAGCCATCTTTTTTAGGCGAGGGTACTTGCCCGAGCCATCCTGAATTCTTGCGACCTGGCTTTCCATCCACTCAAGGATGGTATTGAGCCGAAGACTGCCTTCTTCGGCGTCTAATAGCTCAACCTTGATGTTTGTGTCTGGGTCTATCTCCCTTGCGGCCGCGCGAAGGGCTTCCACCCATTTGATTGCCGCCGCCGCCACGACCTCAAGATCAGCCTTCTCTCCCGGCTTCAGGTCGAAATACAGGCTCAGCGCTCCCGCCTCATGCGCAGCTTCCATATTGATTATTCCCCCGCCTTTAGATTCTTACCTCGCCATATTTTCGGTGGCGGTCCCTCATTCATTCGCGCTCGACCCTCTCCCATTTCTCCGGCGACAGCGCAGCCTTCAGAACGATATCGACTCCGTCGAGAAAAGACTACCACATAGGCGCGCCTTGGAACTTGGTGTTCTCGGGCCTCTTGATGTGCATAGGGCGTGAGCGGCGCGTTCACGTGGGCTTTTGATCGCCATCCCAATCTCCTCCAAGGCTGATCTAAGCCGCTAACCACGATTCCCACAAGCCATCATTTGTTCTCATTTTGTTCTTGCCTTCCGATAGAGAATGATTTCCTATTGGGGGCCTCCAACAAGAACGCCATGGGAGGCGAGTATGAGTGCAATGTTTGTGGTTCAGAGCTTTACCGAGAAGAAGGGAAGGCTCATTGCTGACAGCCCTGTACAGGCCCAAAATACAAACCACGCCAGACGGATAGCTGAGCGCCTGGCTGCGCGTAAGGCTTTGGTTGTCGCGTTTGCGCGAGAAGGAAATCCGAAGACCGGAGACTGGGAGGACGCCAAGCTTATCGAGGCGTTTGGAAACGTTCCTGACGAAGTGCGGGAAATGGAACGGGTCTAGGTAAGTCTCTGACGAAAGGGCGGCAAATTGTATGACACGCTTAGATTATTCGATGTCTGGCGCAGTCTCAATCCTGAGATCCGGGCGACTGCTCTGGCCTATCTGACGAAGCTTGGAGCTTCTGGAAAAAACGATAGGCTTCAGCCTTTAACTCAGGATCTAGCTTCGCCACAGCGCGGAAAAACGCCTCATCCTCCGCTGTCATCTCAAGCCCGGTGAGTACGTAAAGAGCTGACGCGCTGCCTAAGACATTCAGGATGGCAAGGAATTTATCGACCCCTGGTCGCTTGCCATCCTTTAGCATCTGCTGCACATAATTTGGCCCGCAATGCGCAGCGAGGCTGATGGCCTTCAAATCACGGCCGTCGTCCTGAATTGCCTTCACAAATCGATTGTACCAATCGTCAGCCATGGCGCTTTGACTAGCACTCTTTTGCGCGCCATGGTGCACGTTATAGCGTGTATTGACTAACACGCTTTGGCGTGTCATGGTTGTTGCCATGCGCAAAAACCTCTTAATCGAAATCGACCAATTCTTGAGCGAAACAGGCATGGGGCCTCACCGCTTCGGGATGCTTGCGGCCAGAAACGGCAGGCTTGTCGAGCGCCTTCGCGCCGGTAGGCGCATTTGGCCTGAGACCGAAAAACAGGTGCGAGCCTTCATGAAAGCAGCGCGCCCCGCCCCGAAGGCGAGGACATCAGCATGAGCGAACTCCGGTTGAAATCCTTCGTCGACCGCGTTCTCCGTCTCAAGGAAGAGCAAGACGCACTGTCCGCCGATATTCGTGAGGTCTACGCCGAAGCTAAGGGCGAAGGCTACGACAAGACGGCCATGGGTGAACTGGTCGCCTATCTCCGTAAGGTCGAGAAGAAGGGCGCCGATGCCGTCGCTGAGAAGCAGACGCATTTCGACCTGTACCTCGATGCCTATGAGCGAGCATCTGGCACGGTAGTTGCTACGCATGCGCATGCGCCCGACCGTTCCGCTTCCTACGCCGAGGCAAAGGGCGTCGAAACCAATTCCCCTTCGGCGCCTTCCTCCTCCCGGGCAGCCGAAAAGACCGAGGCGAGCGCGCCCCTCCCGCTCGCCTCGGTCGCCAATTCCGATCGGGTGCCGTTATGACACTATCGCGCGCCACCCTTCGCGGCCGGCCTGTTGTCGTTATCCGATACGAGATTGGAGACGGCAGGCTTTGCGGCTTTGCCTGCCGTCTCCACCAGCGACCGAGGAAATTCCTGGCTGGTTTCATCTACCCGACGCGCGTTGCTACCCAGCACCGTGAATGGACCCCCGAACGAATCCGCGTCGGACGCGGACGGGCGCTCGGGCCGATTACTTTTGCCTTGCGGCAGGTTTTCAGGGCGGTCCCTCTCGATACCGTGACAAACCCCGTCCGCATGAAATTCATCGGGGCCTTGAAGGCGCCCCGACGCCTTTTTCATTTCAACAGCGCGCTCCAGCCTAGCAAGCAGTCTGCGCGCCGCTTCAGCAAATGTCTCTCCCGTGTTGTTGCTCCTGCTTTCCATAAGCAGGATCAAACCATGGGGCGGATTCCAAATGACGGAAAATCAGAGGCGCGATCGGGAAATTCCACGGCGCGAGACGGAAATTATGCGTGCTGAGTTGATTGCAGACGAGATGGCGTCAGCCGTCCGTATGCTTGGCGGCAAGGGCTCCGCGAAGGAGCAAAACAGGAGGGCAGCCCGTGCGGCCGGGTTGTCCACGGCGACCATCGAACGTTTGCGGTGGAAAAAGATCAAGCGCGTTCCGGCCGATGTTGCCGACGCGATCCGAGAGGCCGTGAACAAGCACAGCGAGGAAGGACTTTCCCGTGCCCGACATGAACTATTCATCGCCCAGCAGGCAAACGCCAGGCTTCTGGCGCGCCTTGAGGCTGTCGATCCAAGTTTGGCTCGGGAGGCGTCTGTTGAGGGCTGGCGGTAGCATGCAAGCCATCGGCGCAGCGCTCATTTTCAGCGCTGAAAGCGAAGGTTATGGCTTCGAGGGGAGTGAGCAATGACCGCTCCCCGCGATTATTCCCCCATACCAGAAGACTGGCACGACGAAGCACACGCCATTTCCGAACGCTCAATTCAGCGAGCGGGCAGGGCGGTGCTTTACCTCATCGCTGCCGGTCTTGTCGTGCTCGCTGTGTATTTGCTGGTGAGGTGATGGTGATGATCGCGGCTCTCTATGTCGAGACAGATGGCGCCTACTTCGGCTTGGATAACGTCGATCCGTGGGATGAGGCGAGGGATGCGCGCAACTATGCTGGACCATGGCCCGTGGTGGCTCATCCGCCGTGCCAGCGGTGGGGTAAACTGTGGGCCGGCCAACCGCTCCACATCAAGCGTACAGGCGAGCGGAAGATAAAGGGGGACGATGGCGGTTGCTTTGCCTCCGCTCTTGCCGCCGTCCGTAAATGGGGCGGCGTACTTGAGCATCCATGGGGCAGCCATGCCTGGGCGCATTTCGGTCTGACCATGCCAGAGCGCGCGGGCGGCTGGATTATGGCCGATTTCATGGGCGGCTGGACATGTTGCGTCGAGCAAGGGCGATATGGTCATTACGCTCGTAAACCGACACTCCTCTATGCCTTCGGAGTCGAACTACCGATGCTCCGATGGGGGTTTGGTTACGCGCAACTTGACCCGCAAGTTGTCGAGCGCATGGGCCTCAAGCGCGCCAAGCGGCTTGGTGAGGTCGGGTCAAGGGGCGGTGGTCAGAACAGCACCCCGCGCATTCATACACCGCCGGAATTCCGCGATCTTCTCCTTTCGATGGCTGCTACCAGCAGATTGGAACGGGTGGCGGCATGAAGGAATCCGCCATCCAGTCTTCGAAGCGGTCAAAGTACCGCAACCAGCCGACAGAGGTTGACGGCATTCGCTTTGCGTCTAAGCGCGAAGCGCGCCGCTATTGTGATCTGAAGCTGCTGGAGAAGGCTGGAGAGATAGCGGGGCTTCGCCTCCAGCCCAGGTTCCCTCTCATAGTGAACAACATCCACGTATGCACATACGTTGGCGACTTCGCCTATCTCGACCGGAACACGGATCGGGAAGTGGTCGAGGACACCAAGGGCGTCCGCACAAAGGAATTCATCATCAAGGCCAAGCTGTTCCACGCCCTCTACGGCAAGGAGATCGTGCTGTCATGAGCGAGATGCCGTGGGTCCGCTTCTTTCCTTCAGACTGGCTCGCTGGCACGCGCGGTATGAGTGCAGCCGAGACCGGAATATACATAACTCTGGTTGCCAGCATGTATGAGCGCGGAGAGCCTATACCGGAAGACCATGCGCGCCTGGCACGGCTGTGTGGCGCCTCCAATTCGACCTTCAAATCCGCTCTCGAAACCCTCGTCTCCGAAGGGAAGATAATGCGCGTTGAGGGCGGTCTTTGGAATGACCGCGTCGAAAAAGAGAGCGTCTACCGTTCGGAAAAGTCAGAGGTAGGAAAACAGGCGGCAAACGCGCGCTGGCAGAAAAGTGAACGAAAACAATCATCCAATAATGCGAGCGCAATGCAATCGCAATGCGTCGGCAATGCTAACCAGAATCCAGATATCAGAATAGAAAAAGAAGAACCTACCGGTTCTTCCAAAAAGCGCGGGTCACGGCTTCCAAACGATTTCCAGCCTGACATGCGACAAGCCTCTGATGCCGGCCTTTCCCAAGCCGAAGCAGAGCGCGAGGCGCTGAAGTTCCGTGATTACTGGATTTCCCAGCCAGGTCAGAAGGGTGTGAAGCTCGATTGGCCGGCCACATGGCGAAACTGGTGCCGGCACGCAGCCGAGCGCCGTCCACATCAGCGCGCCGCATCCCCTCCCAAGCCAAAAACCATTGGTGACATCTTCCGCGACGACGCGAAACGAATGGGACTGATCGATGACGAACCTACCGACGAAACATCAGGATGTTTGGATACCGGCCACGGAAGCGGACAAGGCAGCGGCCCTGGCATCACTCGCCGGTTTGCCGTCTCGAGCAACCTCCTCGGAAGGATTGGATAGGGCTGCATACTATCTGGCCCTCGAAGGCGTTACGAAACACGGCCTCGCCACCGCCGTCCGCAAGATCATGCAAAACGCGCTTGGACACGGATTCATGCCGTCGCCTCCCGAGCTTCGCGGCCAGTGCGACAAGGCCATGGAATGGCATGAGGCAATGGCACAGCGTATCCGCCGTCGCCAGCGTGAAAACGAGGAATTCAACCGCCAGTTCGGCAAGCCTATCGAGCGATCGGAGCAAGGCAGGGCGCGCGTTTCGGCTGCCTACCGGCAGTTTCTCGCCAGCTATGAGATTGGGAAGGCTGACGATGAGGAAACACAGCGCGCCGAGCTGCGCCGCCGCTACGGCATGACGCCGGAGGCACTTGCCAGCATCAAGGACAATCCAGCCGCTCATGAGCGCATGGGCGTCCGCGGTCAAAAGTAGGAAACGACCATGCACACAGAAGGTTCATTGCCCGATTGGCACCAGTACCGAGCCGGCTACAACCCGGATTTCATTCGCAAAGTTCATGAAAAGCGCCGGCGCGCAGAAAAACAGCGCGCCAAGGAAGAGGCTATCCGCGCATCGGAGCGAGAGGCGCAGGCCATTGCGGAGGCCGAGGCCGAGCTTCAGAGGGTTCAGCGCTCCCTTGAGGAAATCGCGGCCAGCAAGCGCGGCAGCGCACCCAGGCATCGGTTTTCTGACATCGAGGCGCGGGCGACAAAGGCGCTCGGCATCACGCGGGCAGAGCTTCGCGGCAATCGCCGTCATAGCGATATCGCCTTCGCCCGTCAGTTCGTCGCCTATTGGGCGTCGCGGCTGACAGACCATTCATATCCGATGATAGGCCGGCTGATGGGCGGACGTGATCACACAACGGTCATTCACGGCAAGAACGCCTACCGCGCCAAGCGGGCAAAAATGGGTCGGTTTCTAAGGGAAGCGCGATGATGAGCGCGACGCTTCACCACCACTGCGGCAAGAAGCGTTACACATCATGGCGCCATGCGGACAACGACGCCAGAGCGATGCGGCGCCGCCATGATGAGCCTGAGCGGCCTTATTACTACCGGAAGTGCCAAGCCTGGCACGTCGGAGCAAACCGCCTCCTTCCGGTCTGCGATACCAAGAGCACGAGGAAAAACATGGCAAAGGCAGGACGCAAGAAGCGTGAAGGTGTGATAAGGACCAGCACCGGACGGATATCCAGGTCGAATGAATCCCTCGGGCTGGAACAGCGTCTCACTTTGGAGGCCGCAACTTGGAAGCGCCGGCAGGGAAATCCTGATCTGACGATCTCGGAGGCGCGGCTACCTGAGTACGGTTCAGTCATCGCGCGGTGGCTGGAAGACTGGAAGCGCGTCCAGAAGCGATATCCTGACGGCAACCACCC
>Ga0182748_1004194_pt1 | contig 11616 bp, 9 predicted proteins | sample eDN3rd37CKraftOP_FD_128877 | JGI IMG/M metagenome (GOLD analysis project Ga0182748, IMG submission 128877) | Enriched Organic Plus compost microbial communities from Emeryville, California, USA - eDNA 3rd pass 37_C Kraft OP (version 2) (version 2) ...
ACGATCGTCGAGTCCACGAGCGGCAACACGGGCATCGCGCTGGCCATGGTCGGCGCCGCGCGCGGCTACAAGGTCATCCTCACGATGCCCGCGTCGATGTCGAAGGAGCGCCGCGTGCTCCTCAAGGCCTTCGGCGCCGAGCTCGTCCTCACCGACCCGACCAAGGGCATGACCGAGGCCGTCAACGTCGCGAAGCAGATCGTCGAGGACACCCCCGGCGCGGTGTGGGTCCGCCAGTTCGAGAACGAGGCGAACCCCGCCATCCACCGTCGCACCACGGCGGAGGAGATCCTGCGCGACACCGACGGGAACGTCGACATCTTCGTCGCGGGCATCGGCACCGGCGGCACCATCACGGGCGTCGGCCAGGTCCTCAAGGAGAAGGTGCCCGGCGTCAAGGTCGTCGCCGTCGAGCCCAAGGACTCCCCCATCCTCACCGAGGGCCACCCCGGCCCCCACAAGATCCAGGGCATCGGCCCGAACTTCGTCCCCGCGATCCTCGACCGCGACGTGCTCGACGAGGTCGTCGACGTCGAGTTCGAGGACTCCCTGCGCGTGGCCCGCGAGCTGGCGGCGCGCGAGGGCCTCCTCGTCGGGATGTCGTCGGGTGCGGCCGTGTGGGCGGCCCTCGAGGTCGCCAAGCGTCCTGAGAACGCGGGCAAGACGATCGTCGTCATCATCCCCGACACCGGCGAGCGCTACCTCACCACGGCGCTCTTCGAGGACCTGCGCGAGGACTGACGTGAGCTTCTGGGCCCGCGTGCGGGAGGACATCGCGGCTGCGAAGCTGCGGGATCCCGCCGCGCGCGGAAGCCTCGAGATCGCGCTGCTCTACCCCGGACTGCACGCCATCTGGGCGCACCGCGTGTGGCACGCCCTGTGGCTGCGGCGCCTGCGCTTCGTCGCGCGCGCGGGCTCGCAGGTGACGCGCTGGCTGACGGGGATCGAGATCCACCCCGGCGCCACGATCGGCCGCCGGTTCTTCATCGACCACGGCATGGGCGTCGTGATCGGCGAGACCGCCGAGATCGGCGACGACGTCATGCTCTACCACGGGGTGACGCTCGGCGGCCGCATGCTGGACGGCGGCAAGCGCCATCCCACGCTCGAGGACGGCGTGGCCGTCGGGGCGGGGGCGAAGGTGCTCGGTCCCGTCGTCATCGGCGCGCGCACGGCCGTCGGCGCGAACGCCGTCGTGACCCGTGATGCCCCGCCGGACTCGGTCCTCGTGGGCATCCCGGCCAAGGCACGGGCGCGCAAGAACGGCGAGGACACCCGCGCGATCCTCACCGCCCCCGAGTACCAGATCTGACGCGCACCCCGTCAGCTGCGCCGCTGCTCCAGGCGCTTCTTGAGGAACAGGCCCGGCAGCAGCCACGTCGCGATCGCGGTGACGAGCCACACGATGAGGGTGCCGACGATCCATGCGACGGGCCCGCGGATGCCGATGCCCGCGCCGGGGATGAGCACTGCGACGAGCAGGGCGAGGAAGGTCGAGACCAGTCCGATCCCGCCCACGAACGCGGGGGCGTTGCGGCTGGCGATCTTGAAGATCCAGGGCGTCAGCACGCTCTGCAGGACGGCGAAGATCACGACGGCCAGGACGACGCCCCACCAGTTGCTCCAGTGCAGGGTGAAGTCGGGCAGGATGAGGTCCGCCACGACCAGGCCGAGGAACGCCGAGACGAGGAAGATCGCGGCGCGGATGAGGAACGTGATCATGCGCCGATATTAACGGTCGCGCCCGCCGCAGGATGTCATCCTCTCGGCGGATGCGCCGTCATCCGCCGGGCCGACGACAGGGGCGCTGCCGCGGGCGAGGCTGGGGGCATGTCGAGTCTGACGGCGCCCGCCGCGCCCCCGGAGAGCGGATCGCTCACCACCCCTGAGCTGCGGGTCGACCTCGACGCCGTCGCCCACAACCTCGCCGTGTTCCGGGCTGCCTCGCGCGGCGTCGTCGCCGTCGTGAAGGCCGACGCGTTCGGGCACGGCGACATCGCGGCGCATCTGCTCCGCTCCGGCGCGGCCGCTCTCGGCACGACGTCGCTCGCGCATGCGGTCGCGCTGCGTCGTCGCACCGGAGCGCGCACCCTCACGTGGCTGCACGCGCCGTCCGACGCGTTCGACGAGGCCGTCGCGGAGGGCGTCGACATCGCGGTGCCGAGTCTCGAGCATCTCCGCGCCGTGGCGGCCGCCGCCGGCGCGGTCGGCCGCCCGGCGCGCGTGCACCTCCACGTCGACCTCGGGATGTCGCGCGACGGCGCCCCTCGTGAGGCGTGGCGCGCGCTCACGGGCCTGTCCGGCATGCTCGCCGCCCGGGGGCTCATCGAGCCCGTCGGCCTCATGGGACATCTCAGCCATTCCGCCGAGCCGCGGCATCCGCGCAACGCCACGGCCCGGATGCTCTTCGACAACGCCGTCCGCTCGGCCGCCCGACGCGGCTTCGTCGCCCGCGTGCGGCACGTGGCGGCCACCGCGGCGACCCTGCACGGCGCGGGCACCGACCTGGAGCTCGTGCGCATCGGCGCGGGGCTGTACGGCATCGACCCCTCGCACTCCGCCGCGACGCCGCTGCGACCGACGATGACGCTGCGGGCGCCCGTCGTGCTGACGCGCGACGTGCACGCGGGCACCGGCGTCGGGTACGGGCACACGTGGGTCGCGGACCGCGACACGCGCCTGGCCACCGTCGGCGTGGGGTACGCCGACGGTGTCCCGCGCGTCGCGGCGGGCCGGGCCGAGGTCCTCATGCGCGGGCGCCGGGCTCCGGTCGTCGGCACGGTGTCGATGGACCAGATCGTCGTCGACGTGGGCGATGCCGGGGTGGCGCCGGGAGAGACCGTGACGCTGCTCGGGGGCGACGGCCCGTCCCTGCGCGAGTGGGCGGACTGGGCGGGCAGCATCGAGCACGAGATCATCACCGGATGGGGCGAGCGGTGGACACGGGTCCATCGGGGAGGAGCGACGCAGTGAGGGTCACGGTCATCGGAGGAGGCGTCTCGCGCGAGCACGACGTGTCGCGCCGCAGCGCCGCGGCGGTCGCCGGCGCCCTGGCGGCGCGGCACGACGTCGAGGAGCTCGTCATCGAGCCGCACGGCGGCTGGTCTCGCGAGGGGCGGACGCTCACCGCGGCGGAGGTGGTGTCGGCGCTGCAGCGCGCCGAGGTCGTGTTCCCCGCGCTGCATGGGGCGGGCGGCGAGGACGGCGCGATCCAGGGCTTCCTGACGACCCTCGGCATCCCGTTCGTCGGCTGCGGCATCGAGGCGAGCGCCGTGTGCCTGCGCAAGGATCTCACCAAGCAGGTGCTGGCGGCGCACGGCCTCGACGTCGTCGACGGCGTCGTCGTGTCGGATGCCGCGTCCGCACGTGCGGCGCTCGCGCGCCTGGGCGCCCCCGTCGTCGTCAAGCCGCTCTCAGACGGGTCCAGCGTCGGCGTGCTGATCGCCGAGGACGCCGACACGATCGCGGATGCCGCGCGGGAGCGCCCCGTGCTGGTGGAGCGCTATGCGGGCGGCGTCGAGGTCGACCTGGGTGTCGTCGAGCTCGACGGCGAGCGCCGGGTGGGCACTCCGCTGGAGATCGAGCGGCGCGCCGGCGGGGTCTTCGACGCCGACCAGAAGTACGGCGGCGCTCCCCCGTTCGTGCTCCCGGCCCGTCTTCCCGACGACGTCAGAGAGCGGCTGATCGCGGCGTCGCTGCACGTGTTCGATGTCCTCGGGTGCGCGGGCGTCGCGCGCGTCGACTGGTTCGTCGACGGCGACCGGCTGCTGTGCAACGAGGTCAACACGATGCCGGGCATGACGGCGGCGAGCCAGCTGCCGCTCATGTTCGCGGATGCCGGCATCCCGTTCGACGAGCTCGTCGACGGCATGGTGCGCCAGGCGGTCGCCGGGTGACGACGGAGCGGCTCAGTCGCCGCCGAGCGCGGCCAGACGCGCCTCTTCGTCGGCGGCGATCGCCGACTCGATGATCGGGCCGAGTGCGCCGTCCATCACCTGGTCGAGGTTGTACGCCTTGTACCCGGTGCGGTGATCGGCGATCCGGTTCTCCGGGAAGTTGTACGTGCGGATCCGCTCGGAGCGGTCCATGCCGCGGATCTGCGAGCGGCGCGCGTCGGAGGCGGCGGCATCCCGCTCCTCCTGCTGCTTGGCGAGCAGGCGCGCGCGCAGGACGCGCATGCCCGCCTCGCGGTTCTGCAGCTGCGACTTCTCGTTCTGCATCGACACGACGATGCCCGTGGGCAGGTGGGTGATGCGCACCGCGGAGTCCGTCGTGTTGACGGACTGGCCGCCGGGACCCGACGAGCGGAAGACGTCGATCTTCAGGTCGTTCGGGTCGATGTGGATCTCCTCGGGCTCGTCGACCTCGGGGAAGACGAGGACGCCGGTCGTGGAGGTGTGGATCCGCCCCTGCGACTCGGTGGCGGGGACGCGCTGGACGCGGTGCACGCCGCCCTCGTACTTGAGGTGCGCCCACACCCCCTGCGCGGGGTCGGTGGAGTTCCCCTTGATGGCGACCTGGACGTCCTTGTAGCCGCCGAGATCCGACTCGTTGCGCTCGAGAAGCTCGGTCTTCCACCCCATCGAGGCGGCGTACTGCAGGTACATGCGCAGCAGGTCCGCGGCGAACAGCGCCGACTCGGCGCCGCCCTCCCCCTGCTTGATCTCCATGATGACGTCGCGCGCGTCGTCGGGGTCGCGCGGGATGAGGAGGCGGCGCAGCCGCTCCTGCGTCTGGGCGACCTGCTCCTCGAGCCCGGGGATCTCCTCCGCGAACGCGGCGTCCTCCTTCGCGAGCTCGCGCGCCGCGGCGAGGTCGTCCGTCGCCGCGACCCATGCGTCATGGGCCGCGACGATCTTGGACAGCTCGGCGTAGCGCCGGTTGACGCGCTTGGCCCGCGCGGCGTCGGCGTGCACGGCCGGATCGGACAGCTCGGCCTGGACGGCCTTGTGCTCCTCGATCAGCCCGCGGACGGACTCGAACATGCCGGAGTCGGACACGGCGGATCTCCCGTCGCGTCAGCGGATGCTGTTGTCGTGCCCGTGCGAGTGGCCGCCGCCGGCACCGTGGCCGCCGGTCGGCGTCGGGATCGACTTCTGCATCTGCACGAGGAACTCGACGTTCGACTGCGTCTCCTTGAGCTTGCCCAGCACGACCTCGAGGGCCTGCTGCGGGTCGAGGCCCGCGAGGGCGCGACGCAGCTTCCAGGTGATCTTGACCTCGTCGGGGCTCAGCAGCATCTCCTCGCGGCGCGTGCTGGACGCGTTGACGTCCACGGCCGGGAAGATGCGCTTGTCGGCGAGCGAGCGGTTCAGGCGCAGCTCGCTGTTTCCCGTGCCCTTGAATTCCTCGAAGATCACCTCATCCATCTTGGAGCCCGTCTCGACGAGCGCCGTCGCGAGGATCGTGAGCGATCCGCCGTTCTCGATGTTGCGCGCCGCGCCGAAGAAGCGCTTGGGCGGGTACAGGGCCGACGCGTCGACGCCGCCGCTGAGCACGCGGCCCGACGTCGGGGCCGACACGTTGTAGGCGCGACCGAGGCGCGTGATCGAGTCGAGGAGCACGACGACGTCGCGACCGAGCTCGACGAGGCGCTTGGCGCGCTCGATGGCCAGCTCGGCGACCGTCGTGTGGTCCTCGGCGGGACGGTCGAAGGTCGAGGCGATGACCTCGCCCTTCACCGTGCGCTGCATGTCGGTGACCTCTTCGGGGCGCTCGTCGACGAGCACGACCATGAGGTGGACCTCGGGGTTGTTGATCGCGATGGCGTTGGCGATCTGCTGCAGCACGATCGTCTTGCCGGCCTTCGGGGGCGCGACGATGAGGCCGCGCTGGCCCTTGCCGATCGGGGCGATGAGGTCGATGATCCGCTGGGTCAGCTTCTCCGGCGCCGTCTCGAGCCGCAGGCGGTCCTGCGGGTAGAGCGGCGTGAGCTTGCCGAACTCGACGCGCGTGGCGGCGTCGTCGACCGACAGGCCGTTGATCGCGTCGACCTTGACGAGCGCGTTGTACTTCTGGCGACCGGACTGCTCGCCCTCGCGGGGCTGCTTGATCGCGCCGACGACCGCATCGCCCTTGCGCAGGTTGTACTTCTTGACCTGGCCGAGCGAGACGTACACGTCGCTCGGGCCGGGCAGGTAGCCGGTCGTGCGCACGAACGCGTAGTTGTCGAGGACGTCGAGGATGCCCGCGATCGGGATGAGGACGTCGTCCTCGCTGATCTCGGTCTCGAACTCGTCGCCCGCGGCCGCCTGGCCGCGACGCTTGTTCCGCTGACGGTTGCGTCCGCCGCCCTGCTGCTCGGGCTCGGCCTCGGCCTCGGCCGGGGCGGGCGGGTTCTGGCCGTTCTGGTTCTGGCCGTTCTGCTGGCCGCCCTGACCGCGGTCGCGGTCGCGGTTGCGGTTGCGGTTGCGGCTGCGGCTGCGGCGTCCGCCGGACTGCTGCTCGCCGTCGGCCGACTCGCCCTCGCCGCTGTCCGACTTGTCGCCCTCGCCCTTGTCGGCGTCGGCGGTGTCGGCCTCGGCGTTGTCGCCCTTCGCGTCGGCGTCGGACTTCTCAGCGTCGGCGGGCGCGGCCTCGGCGGACTTGCCGCCCTTGGCCCGCTTGCCGCGCTTGGCGGGGGCCTCCTGCGCGGCAGGGGCCTCCGGGGCCGCGGCGGCGTCCTCGGCGCTCTCAGCGGCGTCGGCGGCGTCCGCGGGCGCCTCGGCGGCCTCGGCGGCGGGCTCGGCGTCGGCGGTCTCGGATGTCGCGGCGAGCGCGGCGAGCACCTGCTCGGCGACCGCGGCGGTCACCGCGGAGGCCGGGCTCGCGGCCGGCGAGCCGAACTCGGCGAGCTTGTCGAGCACGGTGCGCGAGTCGACACCGGCCTCGGCGGCCAGCTCGTGCACGCGGCGGCGACGGCCGGCGGTCTTGCGCGCCGGCTTCTTCGGCGCCTCGGCCGGCTCGGCGGCCGCCTCGGCGGCGGGGGCCTCGTCGGCGGGGGTGGCGTCGGCGGGCTGCGCGGCGGCGGCCTCGGCGGTCTGGTCGGCCGCAGCGTCGGCGACGGGCGACTGTGCCTCGTCGGCGGCGGCGACGACCTCTTCGCCCTCGGCGGGCGCGACATCGGACTGGATCTCGGAGATGGACTCCACGAGTTCTCCCTTGTGAACGTGTGATCGGTGTCCTGCACGCGACGTACGACACGACGCACGTCCGACCGCGCCAGCCTTCGACGGGCCGATGGCCGGTCAGCAGGTGGGGGTCGTGCAGAATTCGCAGATTGCGACGGAGGCCAGATTCACTGCCGTGATGCGGCTACGTGGAACCCTCCGCTAGTTCCCTTACTGTACCACCCTTGACGTCGACGGCGAGCATGAGCGCCTCCCACGGGGTGTCGGTCGCCGACGCCGCCAGCTCGGCCGCCTCCAGACGTGCTCCCGGGCCGTCCGCCAGGACGAGGACGCTGGGTCCGGCGCCGGACACGACGGCCGCGAACCCCTCCGCGCGCAGGGCTCGGACGAGGGCGATCGTCTGCGGCATCGCCTCGGCGCGGTAGTCCTGGTGGAGCTTGTCCTCGGTCGCCGCGAGCAGGAGCTCGGGGCTCTGCGTGAGCGCGGCGATGAGCAGCGCCGAGCGCGACACGTTGAAGACCGCGTCCTCGCGCGGCACCTGCAGCGGCTGCAGGCTGCGGGCGAGGTGGGTCGACATCGTGAAGTCCGGGACGAACACGAGCGGGGCGACGCCCCGGTGCACGAGCAGCTTCTTGTGGGCAGGACCGGCGTCGCCCATCCACGCGATCGTCAGACCGCCGAACAGGGCGGGCGCGACATTGTCGGGGTGACCCTCGAGCTCGGTGGCCAGGCGCAGCAGGTCGTCGTCACCGAACGCGACCTCTCCCTCCAGGAGCCCCTTCGCCGCGAGCAGGCCGGACACGACGGCGGCGCCGGACGAGCCCATCCCCCGCCCGTGCGGGATGACGTTGTGCGCGTGCAGGCGGAGCCCCGGCATCCGTCGTCCCACCGACGCGTACGCGTGGGCGATCGCGCGCACCACGAGGTGGGACGCATCGCGCGGCACCTCGTCGGCGCCCTGCCCGTCGACCTCGATCTCGAGGACGTCGCCGTCGAGCGCGGTCACGGTCAGCTCGTCATAGACGGACAGTGCGAGCCCCAGGGTGTCGAAACCGGGCCCGAGGTTGGCGCTCGTGGCCGGGACCCGCACCTGGACCGTGCGGCCGTCGCCGGGACGGCGCGGGGTCTCGGTCACGCCTGTTCCACCGGCTGGAGGCCGAGCACCGAGGCGACCTCGCTCGTCGCCGCGTCGACGACCGTCGGCTGCACCTCGCTGCCGTCGGCGTTGCGCAGGGCCCACTGCGGGTCCTTCAGGCCGTGGCCGGTGACGGTGAGCACGACGCGGGCTCCGGCGGGGATGACGCCCGCCTCGGCGCGGTCGAGCAGACCGGCGACGCTGATCGCGGACGCAGGCTCGACGAAGACGCCCACCGATCCGGCGAGCAGCTTCTGCGCCGCGAGGATGCGCGCGTCGTCGATGGCTCCGAACCAGCCGTCGGTCGCGTCGCGCGCCTCGAGGGCGAGCTCCCACGACGCCGGGTTGCCGATGCGGATGGCGGACGCCACCGTCTCGGGGTCCTTGACGACCTCGCCGCGCACGAGCGGCGCGGAGCCCTCGGCCTGGAAGCCGAACATGCGCGGGACGCGCGTGGCGACGCCGCGGGCGGCCTCTTCCCGGTAGCCGCGCGAGTAGGCGGTGTAGTTGCCGGCGTTGCCGACCGGGATGAAGTGGAAGTCCGGCGCGTCGCCGAGCACCTCGACGACCTCGTACGCCGCGGTCTTCTGGCCCTCGATGCGGTCGGGGTTGACCGAGTTCACCAGGTGCACCGGGTAGTGGTCGGCGAGTTCGCGGGCGATCTCGAGGCAGTCGTCGAAGTTGCCGCGGATCTGGATGAGCTGGCCGTTGTGGATGACCGCCTGGCTGAGCTTGCCCATAGCGATCTTGCCCTCGGGCACCAGCACGGCCGCGGTGATGCCCGCGTGGGCCGCATAGGCCGCGGCGGACGCCGACGTGTTGCCGGTCGAGGCGCAGATCACGGCCTTGGCGCCGTGCTCGACGGCGCGCGAGAGCGCGACGGTCATGCCGCGGTCCTTGAACGAGCCGGTCGGGTTCATGCCCTCGAACTTCACCCACACGTCCGCGCCGGTGCGCTGCGACAGCGCCGGTGCGGGCAGGAGCGGCGTGCCGCCCTCGCCGAGGGTGACGACCGTCGAGTCGTCGGTGACCCCGAGCCGGTCCGCGTACTCGCGGAGGACTCCCCGCCACTGATGTGCCATTGTCAGTCTCCTTCCACCCGCAGGACCGAGACCACGCGCTCGACCACACCGCTCTCGGCGAGTCGGTCGACGGTGTCGCTGAGATCCTGCTCCAGCGCTTGATGCGTTCCGATGACGAGGCGGGCGACGCCGTCGTCGCCGGTCTGCGTCTGCTCGACGGTGGCGATCGACACGCGGCCCTCGCTGAGGATGCCGGCGATCGTCGCCAGCACGCCCGGGCGGTCGTCCACCTCGAGCGTGATCTGATAGCGGGTCACGACGTGACCGACCGGCGCGACCGGGAGGTTCGCGCGGGTGGACTCGCCCACCCCGACGCCGCCCGCGATGTGGCGCCGGGCGGCCGACACGACGTCGCCGAGCACAGCGGACGCGGTCTGCACGCCGCCCGCCCCGGCACCGTAGAACATGAGGTTCCCGGCGGCCTCGGCCTGCACGAAGACGGCGTTGTTGGCGCCGTGCACGCTCGCGAGCGGGTGGCTCCGGCTGACCAGCGCCGGATAGACGCGCACCGAGATCGACTCGGCCTGCGTCTCCGGGTCGATGAGACGCTCGCACACCGCGAGCAGCTTGATGACGTAGCCGGCGCGGCGGGCGCCCTCGATCATCGCCTTGTCGATGCCGGTGATGCCCTCGCGGTGCACGGCTTCGAGCGGCACGGCGGTGTGGAAGGCGAGGCTGGCGAGGATCGCCGCCTTCTGCGCGGCGTCGTATCCCTCGATGTCGGCGGTCGGGTCGGCCTCGGCGTAGCCGAGCCGCTGCGCGTCGGCGAGGACGTCCGCGAACTCGGAGCCCTCCGTGTCCATGCGGTCGAGGATGTAGTTCGTCGTCCCGTTGACGATGCCCATGATCCGCTGCACGCGATCGCCGGCGAGCGAGTCGCGCAGCGGACGGATGATGGGGATCGCGCCGGCGGCGGCGGCCTCGTAGTAGACCTGCGCCCCGACCTGGTCGGCGGCGTCGAAGACCTCGGTGCCGTGGGTCGCCAGCAGCGCCTTGTTGCCGGTGACGACGTCGGCGCCCGAGTTGATCGCCTGGAGCACGTAGGTGCGGGCCGGCTCGATGCCGCCGATGAGCTCGATGACGATGTCCGCGCCGACGATGAGCGTCTCGGCATCCGTCGTGAACAGCTCCTGCGGGAGGTCGGCGTCGCGCGGCGCGTCGACGTCGCGCACCGCGATGCCGGCCAGATCCAGTGCGGCGCCCGCGCGGTCGGCCAGCTCGTCCCCGTGGCGCAGCAGCAGGTCGGCGACCTGCGAGCCCACGGATCCCGCGCCCAGCAGGGCGACTCTCAGACGCCGGTACTCCCCTGTCATTCGTCTCCTTCGATGGGTGTGGCCCCGATGTCCCGGGCGAGCAGGTCCGCGATGGTCTCGCGACGCACGATGACGCGCGCCTCGCCGCCGCGCAGGGCGATGACGGGCGGGCGGGTGACGTAGTTGTAGTCGCTCGCGAGCGAGAAGCAGTAGGCGCCGGTGGCGGGGACGGCGAGCAGGTCGCCCGGGGCGACATCCGCCGGCAGGTACTCCGCATCGACGACGATGTCACCGGACTCGCAGTGCTTGCCGACGACGCGGGCCAGCGCGGGTGCGGCGTCGCTGGCGCGCGACGCGACGCGGGCCGAGTACTGCGCGCCGTAGAGGGCATGGCGCGGGTTGTCGCTCATGCCGCCGTCGACGCTCACGTACAGCCGTGTCGCGTCGTCCGAGACGCGGACCGGCTTGACGGTGCCGACCTCGTAGAGGGTGACGCCGGCGGGGCCGACGATGTAGCGGCCGGGCTCGAACGCCAGATCCGGCATGCGGACGCCGCGGACCTCGCACTCCTGCGCGACGGCGTCGACGATGCCGTCGGCGAGCACCTCGATGGGGGTCGGGTCGTCGGCGACCGTGTAGGCGATGCCGAACCCGCCGCCGAGGTTGAGAAGGGGCAGTTCGCCGTCCGCGGAGAGCTGGGCGTGCAGCTCCAGCAGCCGCGCGGCGGATTCCCGGAAGCCGGACGTGCCGAAGATCTGGGAGCCGATGTGGCAGTGCAGCCCGATGAGCTCGAGGCCCGGCAGCTCGCGCACGCGCGCCGCCACCTCGGGCGCCTCGTCCAGCGCGAAGCCGAACTTCTGGTCCTCGTGCGCGGTCGCGAGGAAGTCGTGCGTCTCGGCGTGCACGCCGCTGTTGACGCGGATGAGAACCGGCTGACGGATGCCGCGGCGATCCGCGATGGCGGAGAGGCGCTCCGCCTCGATGCGGCTGTCGAGCACGATCGTGCCGATGCCCGCGTCGACGGCGGCGTCGAGCTC
>Ga0182748_1004196_pt1 | contig 11614 bp, 10 predicted proteins | sample eDN3rd37CKraftOP_FD_128877 | JGI IMG/M metagenome (GOLD analysis project Ga0182748, IMG submission 128877) | Enriched Organic Plus compost microbial communities from Emeryville, California, USA - eDNA 3rd pass 37_C Kraft OP (version 2) (version 2) ...
AACAAGGCCCACCAGGCGCAGCATCCGAACGGCATAGGCTTCAATGTCGGCCTTCGAGCGGCCGAGGCCGTAGAACTCGATGACTTCGCCCAGCACCTTGCGGATGCGTTTGCGCGGATTGAGCGAGCCTGAGGGATCCTGGAAAATGGCCTGGACACCAGCACGGAAGTTCTTCCTGCCGGTGGCATCCAGAGCCGCCACGTCGGCGCCGTTCCAGGTGACGTTGCCGGTGTCGGGGCGGGCCAGGTCGAGCATCATCCTGGCGGTTGTGCTCTTGCCGCTGCCGCTTTCCCCGACCACGGCGACGAAATCACCAGCGTCGACGCGGATGGAGACGCCGTTGACGGCGTGCTTGACCACGCGATCAGCGCCGCGGCCCGAGATGAAGGTCTTGGTGAGCTTGGTCGCAACTAGGGTCATGGCTGGCTCATGCCTCGATCGCGGGTTCGAAACCCGCAAGGCGTACGTTCGGGGAGGTGAGGCTGCGAACACCGGCAAGCAGTAGTCGCGTGTAGTCGTGCCTTGGCTGACGGAACACTTTCACGGTCGGGCCCGCCTCGACGACTTCGCCATGGTACATGACGTAGACGTAGTCGCAGAGCTTGGCGACGACCGCCAGGTCGTGGGAAATCATGATCAGCGACGTGCCGAGTTTGGTGACACTCTCGTCGAGCGATTCCAGCACTTTCGCCTGCACGGTTACGTCGAGGGCTGTCGTCGGCTCGTCCGCGATGATCAGTTGCGGGCGCTTGGCGAGGGCGATGGCTATCAGGATGCGCTGGCGCATGCCGCCGCTGAGCTCGAATGGGTAGCGCCTTGCGGTCTCGGCGGGGGAGGGCAGGCCGGACATGGCCATGTAGTCCAGGGCGCTCTTGCGGCGATCGCCGCCGCGATCGTCGCTCCGGCAGGCTTCTTCCACCTGGCGGCCGACCGTCATCGTCGGGTTCAAGAAGCTCAGCGGGTCCTGGAAGATCATCGAGACGACCTCCCGCCGAACCTTCTGCCAGGCAGGCTTGGCAGCGCCGATCATTTCCTGCCCGAGCAGCCGGACGGAGCCGGAAACGCTGACGCGCCGCGATTCCGGCAGGAGACCGGCAATCGTGCGGCCGGTAATGCTCTTGCCTGAGCCGGATTCCCCGACAATGCCGAGCCGCTCACGCCCGAGGGTGAACGAGACGCCGCGCACGGCCTCAACCACGCCCGAGCGCGTGGGGAAGCTGACGCGGAGGTTCTCGACTTCGAGAAGCGCGCTCATTGGCCGGCCGCCTTCGGATCGAGTGCTTCGCGCAGGCCGTCGCCCAGCAGGTTGAAGCCGAGGCTGACGATGAAGATAGCCACGCCTGGGGCGGCCGCCACCCACCACTGGTCGAGCACGAAGCGGCGGCCGGAGGCGATCATGGCGCCCCATTCTGGTGACGGCGGCTGGGCCCCGAGGCCGAGAAAGCCGAGGCCCGCCGCCGTGAGGATGATGCCGGCCATGTCCAGCGTCACGCGGATGATGACCGACGACACGCACAGCGGCGTGATGTGGCGCGCGATGATGCGTGCCGGCGAGGCGCCCATCAGCCGCACGGCATTGATGTAGTCCGCATGGCGCAGCGTCAGGGTCTCGGCGCGGGCGATGCGGGCATAGGGCGGCCATGAGGTGATGGCGATGGCGATGACGGCGTTGACGATGCCCGGTCCGAGCGCCGCCACGAAGGCCAGCGCCAGCACGAGGCGCGGAAAGGCGAGGAAGATGTCAGTGATGCGCATCAGCACTGCATCAATCCAGCCGCCGGCATAGCCCGAGACCGTGCCGATGAGCAGGCCGACGGGCGCTGCGATCACCGCCACCAGAACGACGACGAAGAGCGTGATGCGCGAGCCGTGCACCAGGCGGGCGAAGATGTCGCGTCCCTGGTCGTCGGTGCCGAACCAGTGCTCGGCGCTCGGCGGCAGGAGGCGCGCCGTGCGCAGGTCTCCGTCCGTCACGGCCGAGTAGGGCGCGATTACGTCGGCGAAGATGGCGACGAGGAGGAGCGCCAGGATGATGAAGAGGCCGGCCATGGCGAGCCGGTTGTCGACAAAGCGCGACCAGGCCGCATAGGCGCGCCCGAGGCGGGCCTGCCGGCGCGAGGCCGGCCGCTCGCTCGTCAGCCATTCGCGCCAGGTTTGAGCGTCGTTCTTCATCTTGCGCGGATCCGCTATCGGGCTCGTGTTCTGGGGTCGAGGACGCGGTAGAGCAGGTCGGACAGCAGATTGAGGCCGATGAACACCGAACCGACGACGATGGTGCCGCCGAGGACGGCGTTCATGTCCGCATTCTGCAGGGAATCGGTGATGTAGAGGCCGAGGCCGGGCCAGGAGAACACCGTTTCCGTCAGCACCGAGCCCTCGAGCAGCGTGGCGTAGGACAGGGCGATGACGGTGACGAGTGGCACCAGCGCGTTGCGCAGCGCGTGGCGCCAGATGATCTTGCCCTCGGACAGGCCCTTCGCCCGCGCTGCCACCACATATTCCTGCCCCAGCTCCGTCAGCATGAAGGAGCGCGTCATGCGGCTGATGTAGGCCATGGAGAAATAGCCGAGCAGCGACGCCGGCAGGATGAGGTGGCCGAAGACGTTGCGGAAGGCCTCCCACTCGCCCTGCATCGCCGTGTCGATGAGCAGGATGCCGGTGAGGGGCGTCACCGTGTATTCATAGACGACGTCGATGCGTCCCGGTCCCTCCACCCAGCCAAGCCGGGCGTAGAAGACGAGGAGCGCCATCAGGCCCAGCCAGAAGATCGGCACCGAATAGCCGACGAGGCCGATGACGCGCACGATCTGGTCGAGGAAGCTGCCGCGCCGCACCGCCGCGAGGACGCCGAGCGGCACGCCGAGGACGGTGCCGATGAGTGTGCCGAGCGTCGCCAGCTCCAGCGTCGCGGGGAAGACGCGGCGGATGTCGGCCATCACCGGGTTGGACGTCAGCACCGAGGTGCCGAAATCGCCGCTCAGCGCCTTGCCGATATAGATAAGGAACTGCTGGTAGAGCGGCAGGTTGAGGCCCAGCTCCTCGCGCACACGTTCCACCACGTGCGTTGGGGCCCGGTCTCCCACGATGGCGAGCACCGGGTCGACGGGAATGACGCGGCCGATGAAGAAGGTGACGGCGAGCAGGCCAAGATAGGTCAGCGCGACGACGACGAGAAAGCGCACAATGGCCATGGCCGTCGCCTGCAGGCGGGCGCGTCTGCGCCCGCCTGCCCTGGCGGTACCGGGTGCCATGCGGCCCTCAGTTCTTGGAGACCTTGAACACGTAGGTCGAGTCCGAGGTCGCGCCGAGGACGAAGTCCTGCACGTTTTTCCGTACGCCGGCGGTCTCGACCATCTGGTAGATGATGATGAACGGGCTCGTCTTCAGGAGGTCGCGCTGCAGCTCGGCGTACATCTCGACGCGCTTGGCCTCGTCACGCTCCAGCACCGCGGCGTCGGCCTTCTTGGTCAGCTCCGGAATGTCCCAGGCGTTGCGCCAGGCGAGCGGCTTGGACGCCGCGTTGTCGGAATTGTCCGGGTTGCGCGCGAAGGTGTCGGCGTTGGTGTGGGGATCCCAGTAGTCGGCGCCCCACTGGCCGATATAGAGGTCGTGGTTGCGGGCGCGGTACTTGGTGAGCGTCTGCTTGCCGTCGCCGGGGATGATCTCCATCTTGATGCCGGCCTGGGCGAAGGTGCGCTGCACCGCCTCGGCGATGCCGGCGACAGGCTGGGTCTGGCGCACATCCATGGTGATGGAGAAGCCGTCCTTCAGCCCCGCCTTCTCCAGCAGCTCCTTGGCCTTGGCGACGTCGAGCTTGTAGGGCTTCTCGTCAATGGCGCCGAGCAGGCCCATGGGCAGGAAGGTCTGGTGGATCTTGCCGATGCCCTTGATCAGCGTCTCGCCGATGGCGTCGTAGTCCACCAGCCACTTCATCGCCTCGCGCACCTCGGGCTTGGAGAGGATCGGGTGCTTCTGGTTGAGGCTGATGTAGTAGATCGTGCCCTTGGGCCGGCTGGTGATGGCGATGTCGGCATTTTTCTCGACCGCCGCCAGATCCTCGGGCGTGAGGTTGCGGGCGATGTCGACGTCGCCCTTCTCGAGCAGCAGGCGCTGCGTCGCGCTCTCCTTCACGTGCCGATAGATGACGCGCGGCAGCTTGGCCTTTTCGCCGTAGTAGTTGTCGTTGCGCTCAAGCGCCAGGATCTCGTTGGCGCGCCAGTCGCGAATCTTCATCGGGCCGGAGCCGGCGTAGTTCGTCTTCAGCCAGCCGTTGCCGAGGTCGCCGTCCTTCTCGTGTTCGAGCACGAGCTTCTTGTCGACGATGGCGGCCACGTTCGCTGTGAGGCAGTTGAGGACGAAGGTCGGCGCATACGCCTTGTCCGTCTCCAGCACCACGGTGAGGTCGTCGATCTTCCTCACCTTCTGCTCGACATTGTCCTTCGACAGGCCGAACTGCGTGAGGATGAAGGCCGGTGCGAGGTCGAGCTTCACCGCACGCTGCAGCGAGAAGGCGACATCCTCCGCCGTTAGCGGGTTGCCGGAGGCGAACTTGAGGCCGGGCTTGAGCTTGAAGGTGTAGGTCTTGCCGTCCTCGGAGACTGCCCAGCTCTCGGCGACGTCGCCGTAGAGCTTGGAGGGATCGGCCACGTCGAAGCGCACCAGCCGGTCATAGGTGTTGCCCATGATCTCGCCGGCGCTGATCTCGAAAGATTCGGCGGGATCGAGCGTGATGATGTCGTCGATGGCCCATGCGAGGACGAGCGTGTCCTTCGGCGTAGCGGCCAGGGCGACGGGACTGGCAGAGGCGATGAGGACGGCAGCGGTGGCGCCGACGAGGCCGCGGGCGAGCGCCCGTCGGGAGAGGCTGCGGGAGAGGAAGTTTCTTACGGCGTTGATGGGCATGCGTGTGCTCGACATGGCTGGTTCCCCGTTTTTGTGCCATACGAGGGCATGCCGGCGAGCGGTCGTCAAGAGCAACGCGTGGGCAGGCCCGGGCAACGGGAAGGCACGCATGCCCTTGTGGGAGACTGCCCGGAAGGGCCGGTCCGCCCGTCTGTGCAAAGGCCACGTCAGCGGTTATGAAACGCTGTCCGCCTCGGTCGCGGACAGGCGAGCGGACGGGCCAGCGATATGACCATTCTCGTCACCGGTGCGGCCGGCTTTATCGGGTATCACACAGCCGAGGCGCTTCTGGCGCGCGGCGAAACCGTGGTCGGCCTCGACATCGTGAACGACTATTACGACCCGGCGCTGAAGGAGGCGCGGCTGGCGCGCCTTGCCCGACGCTCCGGCTTCGTCGAGATGCGTGTCGACGTGGCCGACAGGCCGGCGCTCGAGGATGTCTTCGCCCGCCACCGGCCGCGCGGCGTCATCCACCTTGCTGCCCAGGCGGGCGTGCGCTATTCGGTCTCCAATCCGCACGCCTATGCGGGCAGCAATCTCGTCGGCTTCCTCAACATCCTCGAATGTTCGCGGCAGGCGCGCGTCGAGCACCTGGTCTACGCCTCTACGAGTTCGGTCTACGGCGCCAATGCCGCCCTTCCGTTCAGCGAGCAGCACGGCGTCGGCCATCCGATGAGCCTCTACGCGGCCACCAAGCGGGCGAATGAGGTCATGGCACATTCCTATGCGCACCTCTACGGACTGCCGTGCACGGGGCTGCGCTTCTTCACGGTCTACGGCCCGTGGGGGCGACCGGACATGGCGCTGTTCAAGTTCACGCGCGCCATCCTCTCGGGCGAGGCCATCGACGTCTACAACAACGGCGACATGCGCCGCGACTTCACCTATATCGACGACATCGTGGAGGGCGTGGTGCGCGTGTTCGACCGGCCGGCACGGCCCGATCCCGCCTGGGATGCGGCCTCGCCGCATCCGGACCCCTCGTCGAGCGGCATCGCCCCCTTCCGCATCTACAACATAGGCCGCGGCAGCCCGGTGCCCCTGATGGATTTTATCCGCGTGCTCGAGGAGAAGCTGGGCCGCCGGGCGATCTGCAACATGCTGCCGATGCAGCCCGGCGACGTGGCTGCCACCTTCGCTGACACGAGTGCCCTCGCGCGCGACACCGGCTATGCGCCGTCCACCCCCGTTGAGACCGGTGTCGGCCGCTTCGTCGACTGGTATCGGGAGTATTACGGTGTCTGACAGGCCGGACCGGACCATTTCGGTCGTCGGTCTCGGCTATGTCGGCCTGCCGGTGGCCTGCGCCTTCGCGGCGGGTGGCTTTCGCGTCATCGCCTTCGACATCGACGCAGGCCGCATCGCGGAGCTGAACGAAGGAATCGACCGCACGGGTGAGGTCGAGCCGCAGGAGCTTGCGGCGCCCACCCTGCGGCTGACGAGCGATCCCGAGGCGCTGCGCGAGGCGGACTTCCACATCGTCACGGTGCCGACGCCGATCACGCCGGACCGCCTGCCCGACCTGCGGCCGCTCCTCGCTGCCTCCCGTACCGTGGGGCGCGCGCTGAAAAAGGGCGACATCGTCGTCTACGAATCGACCGTCTATCCCGGTGCGACCGAGGAGGATTGCGTGCCTGTGCTGGAGGCCGAGAGCGGCCTCGTCTTCGGCCGCGACTTCACCGTCGGCTACTCGCCCGAGCGCATCAACCCCGGCGATCGCGCCCACCGCTTCACCACGATCACCAAGGTCGTCTCCGGATCCGACAAGGCAACGCTTGCGACCGTGGCCGCGGTCTACGGCGCGGTGGTGCGGGCCGGTATCCATGAGGCGCCGTCCATCAAGGTGGCGGAGGCGGCGAAGGTCATTGAGAACACCCAGCGCGATCTCAACATCGCGTTGATGAACGAGCTCGCCCTCATCTTCGACCGGGTCGGCATCGCCACCAGCGACGTGCTCGACGCTGCGGCCACGAAGTGGAACTTCCAGCGCTTCTCGCCGGGCCTCGTGGGCGGCCATTGCATCGGGGTCGATCCCTATTACCTGACCGCCAAGGCCGAGGCGCTCGGCTACCACCCGCAGATGATCCTCGCCGGGCGGCGCATCAACGACTCCATGGGCCATTTCATCGGCCAGAAGCTGGTGAAGCTGCTTCTGGGGCGCGGGCGTGACCTGCGCACGGCGCGCGTCGCCATCCTCGGCCTCACCTTCAAGGAGAATGTGCCGGACCTGCGCAACAGCCGCGTGCCGGACATCATTGCCGAGCTCGGCGAGTATGGCATCCGTCCCCTCGTGCATGACGCGCTCGCCGACGCGCGGGAGGCCGAGCGTGTCTACGGCATCGCCCTTGCCGACCTCGCAGCCCTGCAGCGGCTCGACGGCTTGGTGCTCGCCGTGCCGCACCGGGCCTATCTGTCCGACGGCGGCGCTTTTCTCGCGTCGATGCTGGCTCCGGACGCGGTGGTGATCGACGTGCGCTCGGCCATCGTGCCGGGGAGCCTGCCCGGCGGCGTCCTGCACTGGCGCCTGTGAGGCCGGCGGCCACCGTCCCGGCCGCGTTCCTTTGTCCCCTTGTCTTTCCGCAGCGGGACGGCAAGAACACCTTCCCGGTTTGCCAGAACCTGGGGGGTGCTCATGAAATGGACGCGAATCGCGCTGGCGCTCGCGATGGGCGCGGCGCTCGCAGGCTGCAAGACGACGGAGGAGGCCAGCAGGGCGCTCAGGGGCAAGTGGATCGGCCAGAAGGCCGACGACTTCTTCATCGAGCACGGCCCGCCGCAGTCGCGCTACGAGCTCGAGGATGGCGGGGCGATCTACACCTGGCGCGGCGGCGAGACGAGCTACGTGCGGCCGGCGCGGGTGCAGACGCAGGGCTTTTCACAGCCGATCTCCCGCTCCGAGCGCACGGTGACGACCGTGTCTAATCCGGCGCCGGGCACCACGATTACCCGCACGCGCAGCACGTCGACCTCCTTCCGCTTCGCCATGCCGACTTCGGTGATCGTGCAGCCGGCGCAGCGTGTCGAGCTGTTCTGCGAGGCGCAGATCGTGACGGATGCGCAGGGCATCATCACCTCGGTGCGGATCAACCGGGACACGGAAGGGGCGGGCCTCTCCTTCTCCCGCTGCGCCGAGCTGTTCGGCACCGAATAGGGCAGGGCGGCGACGCCGTGGCACATGCCGGCCCGCTCGTCGAGCCGCTACAACGCGAGCGGAAAGGAGAAACGGGCCGATGATCGCGATTGAGGCCGTCTTTGCCGGCAAGGCGGTGCCCTACGCACGCGAGGGCACCTTCAGCGCCATCGACAAGCGGCGTCTCGACGGGCCGGTCGAGATCCGCGCCATGGGGCTCGCCGGCGACGAGCAGGCCGACCGCAGGAATCACGGCGGGCTGGACAAGGCGGTGCACCACTATCCGGCGGAGCACTACGACGCCTGGGCGGGCGAGGGCATCGACATGTCCGTATTCCTGCCGCAGCGGGCCGCCTTCGGCGAGAACCTGCGTACGCGGGGCCTCGTCGAGGCGGACGTGTGCATCGACGATGTCTTCCGCGTCGGCACCGCGCTGCTCCAGGTCTCGCAGGCGCGCCAGCCCTGCTGGAAGCTGAACCACCGTTTTGACCGTAAGGACATGGCCCGCCGCGTGCAGCAGAGCGGCCGCACCGGCTGGTACTATCGGGTGCTGGAACCGGGCTTGGTCACGCCGGGCGACCGTATGGAACTCGTTGAGCGGCAGCAGCCGCGCTGGCCGTTGTCGCGCGTGCTGCACGTTCTCTACGTCGATGTGCTCGACCGCGAGGCGCTCGCCGAGCTGGCGCGCCTGCCGCGCCTGCCAGCGTCGTGGAAGGCACTGGCGACCCGGCGGCTGGAGCGCGGCGAGGTTGAGGACTGGTCGCGGCGGCTCGGCGAAGGCTGATCAGCCGGCGGCAGGCCTCGGTGCCGGAATGGCGAGCACGATGCTGCGCTCGCTGGCGCAGTCGGCGTCGAGCGGCCGTGCCGCAAGCTGGCGGATGTAGGCCCGTGTCAGCCGTTCCCGCAGGGCGGGCAGGGCGCAGACGGGGGCGTCGTCGGCGAAGCGGCAGCTCAGCACAAGCCCGTTCTCCCGCCGCACGGCAGATATGTCGACGCATCGGCCCTTACGCCGCGCCTCGTCGAAATAGGCGGGCAGCAGCGCGGCGAGATAAAGGCCGATGCCGATGGCGCGGTCGAGGTCCACCATGATGTCGCGGGCGGTCACCTCGACCCTCACCTGGTCCACCGGCAGGGCGGCCGAGCGGCGCAGGCCGTCCACCACGTCCTCCAGCAGTTCGGCAAGCTGGGCATCCGTGACGTCGCCCAGCGCGTAGCAGACGCGGTAGGCCACCGCCATGGCCTGTACGTGATCCTCAATGAAGCGGATGTCGTCGCGCCGCTCCGCCGGGAGCGCCTGTTTGTGCAGGCTGAGCAGGCTGACGATGACCTGGAAGTTGTTCTTGACCCGGTGGTGCAGCTCGCGCAGGAGCTGCGACTTCTCCTCCGCCACCGTTGCCAGCGCCTCGGCGTGCTGGGCGACCTTCTCGGCCATGCTGTCGAAGGCCTCGCCGAGTTCCGCGAGCTCGCTCGGCGCATGGGCGAGCCGCACGGCGCGGACCGAGAAGCGCCCGCTGCCGTAGACCCGCGTCAGGCGCTTGAGGTAGTGCAGCCAGCGCAGCACCAGCCTGTCGACAGCGAAGACGATGCCGATTGTCGCGCCTACCAGCATGATGACCGGCGGCATGATGGCGCCCCATAGCTGGCGCTGCTCGTTGCTGAAGAAGGATGCCGAGGGATAGCCGGTGAGGACCGTCACCCCCGTGCGGGACGAGCGGGTGGCGAAGTAGCGGTAGTCCTCGCCGCCGCGGCTCTCGCCCGTGAAGACGTGGGAGCCGCTGCCGAACTGCCGGGCGGAGACGACGTTCCTCGGCAGCCAGTCGGCGGGGATGTTCTCGGTACGGTACTCGGCCACCAGCCCGTCCGACGGCGAAAGGACGATCGAGCCGCGCTCCTGCAGCACCCGGGCCGAGCGCAGGGCAATCTCGAAGACGATGTGCGAGACGGAGAAGATGGCGATCGTATCCTGGTCACGCCCCGAGCCGATGGCGCTCGCCACCAGCACCGGGCCACCGGTGACGGGGCTGTCGATCACGGCCGTGAGCCCCTGCGCGAGCTGCGCCGACAGCCGGTCGCGCGTCGTCGCGCTGGCGCGGGCGACGAGGGCCTCGCGCTCGAAGCCGTAGGCGCAGCGCAGTGCATCGCCGGCAAAGACGGCGACCGCCGTCATTTCGGGGTAGGAGCCGAGAACCGGCGCAGCCGCGCTGCAGGGATCGGCCGCATCGCGGGTTTTTTCGAGCTGCGCCTCGAGTTCGGCGGCGGCAAGCTGCGCTTCCCTGAGCACCTCGTCGATCTGCGCCGAGACATATGCGTTGGCCTGGACGGCGGCATCGATCCGCTCCTGCCGCAACTGCCGGTTCTGCGCCACGGTCCAGCCGAGCGCGATCAGCGCCGAAGGCAGCAGTACAAGAGCCAGCGCCGCGACGAGGCGGCCGCGCAAACTGCGGCCGAGACCGCTCACTCCGTCCATGGCATGGATCTGGCGGTCGTCGTTGGGGGCGCTCGCGCCGGTGTTGCGAAGGATGGTCATGATGCGCCGGTCAACTCCATGAGCGTGACCGACGCGCCGGGCACATGCGGGAGGCTACGGGCATCAATGGCGACCGTTCATGCCAACGCGCTTCCATCGTCGGGGAAACTGCCAGCACCTCGGCCGATCCTCATCGCTCTTGCCCGCTCTTGTCCGGCTTTTCCGCGGCAGGAGCAGCCTCGCTTATCCGGGCGTCGAGCTCGGCGAGCAGCTTCGTGAAACGGTCGGGCACTTCCTGAGTCAGGACATCATCGTAGATCGCCCGCAACTGCTGGCCGATCTGCGCCTGGATGTCCCTGTCGAGGGTTCGCTGCCTGCCGGGCCCCCTCCCTACGGAGAGGGGCGAGCCCGTCGCGGGGTCCTGCTGCCGTCGGGTGCGACCACTCTTTGCGGCCTCGTCAGCGCCCATATGCCTGCTCGTGTTCCGTCTGCAATCTTCCCGTTACATCAAATAATGGACGGGATTTTAATTTGTTCCTGCCCCATCGGAACTTTTTTGGATAGACTTAGTTTGCTCATGATGGCTGACGCCGCATGAGGCGGGCGGGCCGTCACCGCTGCGGCGGTGTGCTGACGACAACGAAACAGAGGTTGTTCATGTCCCTGGCCCAAGCGATTGCTCCCCATCTGCCCTATCTGCGCCGGTTCGCGCGTGTGCTCGCGGGCAGCCAGAGCGGCGGTGATGCCTATGCCGTTGCGACGTTGGAGGCGATCCTTGCCGATCCCGCTGCGCTCGACCGGCGGATCGACCTGCGCGTCGCTCTTTACCGTATCTTCCTCAAGGTGTGGCAGTCGGCCCAGCCGAGGGTGGAAGCGCCCGTTGCGCCCGGGCAGCAGGATGAAGGCTTCGCGCGGCTCGAGCAGCTGACGCCGCGCCCGCGTGTCGCCTTCCTGCTCGCGGCCGTGGAGGGCTTTTCGACGGCGCACGTGGCCGAAGCGCTCGACTGCTCCGAGGACGAGGCCACCGGCCTCCTCACGGAGGCGGGCCGGGAACTCTCCCAGCAGCTGGCGACGGACATTCTCATCATCGAGGATGAGCCGATCATCGCCATGGA
>Ga0182748_1004198_pt1 | contig 11607 bp, 10 predicted proteins | sample eDN3rd37CKraftOP_FD_128877 | JGI IMG/M metagenome (GOLD analysis project Ga0182748, IMG submission 128877) | Enriched Organic Plus compost microbial communities from Emeryville, California, USA - eDNA 3rd pass 37_C Kraft OP (version 2) (version 2) ...
CATCTGCCCGGGCTGGGTGCTCACGCCGCTGGTGCAGAAGCAGATCGACGACCGCGCCAAGGCATCCGGCAAGTCCGTGCGCGAGGAGGAGATCGCGCTGCTCTCGGAGAAGCAGCCGATGCACGAATTCACCAAGCCGGAAAACATCGGCGCGCTGGCGGTATTTCTGGCGAGCGACGCGGCCGCCAGCATCACCGGCTCGGCCTATTCGATCGACGGGGGATGGGTGGCGCAGTAATTTCTTCTGTCGTCCCGGGCGAGCGAGCGTAAGCGAGGGAGACCCGGGACCCAGTCCCTCGATAAGCTGCGGCGTACTGGGTCCCCGCCTGCGCGGGGACGACAACGGAGATGCTATACTATTTTCATGACCCCACTCGCCGCCGAGATCGGCAAGACGCAGCTCGACGTCGTCGTTGCCGACATCACCACGCTCGACGTGGACGCCATCGTCAATGCCGCCAACAGCTCGCTGCTGGGCGGCGGCGGCGTCGACGGCGCCATTCATCGCGCGGCCGGGCCCGAACTGCTGGCGGAATGCGAAACGCTCGGCGGCTGCAAGACCGGCTCGGCCAAGATCACGCGCGGCTACCGGCTGAAGGCGCGCTATGTCATCCACGCGGTCGGCCCGGTGTGGCATGGCGGCGGCGCAAACGAGGAAGCGCTGCTCGCCGGCTGCTACCGTACGGCGCTCGATCTCGCGGCCGCGCATCGGCTCGCCTCGATCGCCTTTCCGGCGATCTCGACCGGCGTCTATCGCTTTCCCGCCGATCGCGCCGCGCGCATCGCGGTCGGCACCGTGGCGGCGGAGATCGCGGCGCATGCGCGCGGGATGCAACGGGTGATCTTCTGCTGCTTCTCGGAAGCGAGCGCCGAACACCACAAGGCGGTGTTCGGCGATTTGGGGCTTGTGTAGTGACCCGTTGTCGTCCCCGCGAAAGCGGGGACCCGGGACGACGGCGGAGCGCTAAATCTTCGGCTCAGCATCCAGCCGCACGATCCAGTTCTCCAGGCCGGGCTTGGCCGCCGGATAGAGCGACGTCACCAAAGGATCGTGCCCCGGCACCATGTGGTGGCGCGATGAAGCGAGCTTCAGCAGCGTGCGATAGCCTTCGAGCGTGTCGCCGACGCTGTAGGTGATCGGGAACACGCGGCCCTCGTCGATGTGCGAATAGAGGTGGCAGCAGTCGGAGGCGACCACCACATAGCCGCGCCGGGTCTTCACGCGCACGCATTGCAGGCCCTTGGAGTGGCCGCCGATCTTGTGCACGGTGATGCCGGGCGCCAGTTCCTCGACGCCGTCGTGGAATTCGACGCGATAGGCGAACAGCTTGCGTATCATCGCATGCACGTCGTCTTCGCTGAAGGGGACGCGCAGCATCTTGTGGCACATGCAGCGGCCGGTGGCATAGGCCATCTCGGTGTCCTGCACGTGATAGCGCGCATTGGGGAACAGGTCGTGATTGCCGGCGTGATCCCAATGCAGATGCGTCGCGATCACGTGATCGACGTGATCGGGCTCGACGCCGAGCGCCTTCAGGCCCTCGCCCACCGGCTTGATGATCTTGCGTCCGCGCTCCTTGGCCGCCTTCTCGTCGAAGCCGGTGTCGCAGACGAAGGTGCCGTGCGGCCCGATGATGACCCAGACGTAGTAGGCGATCGAGGTCATCTCGTCGTGCGGATCGCCGAAGATGTAGTTCTCCGAGCGCATGCGCGCGTGCTGCGCATAGCGCACGGCATAGACCTCGTGGATGTCGTCGCTCACGGCTTCTTTCCTCCGACCACGACGCCGGCGCGGCGCTCGATCGGCTGCACGATGGTGGTGAAATCGGCCTCGCCGCCGATCTCGGCATTGGCGGTTTCCCATGTTTGCGCGACCGCGGCCATCACGTCGGTCGGCACGCCGAGCGCCTTGGCCTCTTGCAGGCACAGCCGCACGTCCTTGAGCATCAGCCCGGTGGCGAAGCCGGCGTCGAAGCTGCGGGTCAATATTCGTTGCGCGAATTTGTCGGTCGAGGCGGTGTTGCGCCCGGAGCCGGAATTGATGACCTCGATCATGATCGCGGGATCGAGCCCGGCCTTCACGCCCATGACCACCGCTTCCGAGGTCGCGGCCATGGCGGTCGCCGACAGAAAATTATTGGCGATTTTCATGGTCTGCGCCATGCCCGGCTTGTTGCCGATGACGAAGACCTTGCCGAAGACCGCGAGCGCATCCTTGACGAGATCGATGTCGGCCTGCGGGCCGGACACCATGACCGCGAGCGTGCCCTTGACCGCGCCGGCGACGCCGCCGCTCACCGGGCAGTCGATCTGCACGATGTTGTTCGCCGCCAGCGCCGCCGCATTGGCCGCCGCCACGCCCGGACCGGTGGTCGAGAGATCGATGAAGCGCTTGATGCGCTTGCCCTGGATGACGCCGCCCTCGGCGGTCGCGACCGCGGTGACGATGGCCGGCGTCGGCAGGCTCGCCATCACGGTCTCGACCCGGTCGGCGACGTCGGCCGGCGAACCCGCGAGCTCGGCGCCGAGCGCCACCAGCGGCGCGACCGCGTCGTTGCGCGTGTCGTAGACCACGAGCTTGTGGCCCGCCTCGACCAGGCGCCGCGCCATCGGCTGCCCCATGTTTCCCAGTCCGATAAAGCCGATGTCCATTGCAATCCCGTCCCTTGCAGAATTTCGAGACGGCGACTTTGCCCGAGGCGCGCGGCGGCGTCATCCGCGACGGTGCCTCTACCCCCATGCGCCCAAAGGATAATTGACCTTATTATAAGCTTACTTATTATATCGTCACTTTCCAACAGGCCGAGACCATGTCCAGGTTCCCGCTCGAGCGTGAAATCGCCTTTAATGTCATGGATGTAGCCCGCATGCTGAAGACCTATGCGGACCAGCGCGGCCGCCAGTTCGGCATTTCGCGCGCGCAATGGGTCGTGCTGGTGCGGCTCGACCGATCCGAGGGCCTCAAGCAGTCGGAACTGGCCGACATCCTCGACCTGCAACCGATCTCGCTCACCCGCCTGCTCGACCGCCTGGCCGAGAACGGCCTGATCGAGCGCCGGCCGGACCCCAACGACCGCCGCGCCAACCGGCTCTATCTCACGCCGGCCGCGCGCCCGCTGCTGGAACAGCTCGGCGAGCTCGGACACGAGATGATGAGCGAGGTGCTCGACGGCATCGACAAGCAAACGCGCGAACGCCTGATGCGCGATCTTGCCGTCATGAAAGACAACCTGCGCGCCGCCATCGGCGGCAGCGGCAGCCAACGCCAAACCGAACTGGTCGAAAGTTATGAGTGACAAGGCCCTGAAGATCGTTCCCGCGCCGGAAGCGAAGGGGCAGCCCGAGGCCGACGGCCATGCGCCGGCCAAGGCCGCGACCGCCGCGGCCGCCGCGCCCCCCTCGCGCAAGCGCCTGCGCATGATGCTGCTCGTGGTGCTGCCGCTGATCGCGGCCGGCGCCGGCGCCGGCATCTATCTCATGGGCGGGCGCTACATCACGACCGACAATGCCTATGTCGGCGCGCAAAAAGTCCTGATCACGCCCGAGGTCGCCGGCCGCATCGTGCACATCGCGGTCGTCGAGGGCCAGCACGTCAAGCCGGGCGACGAGCTGTTCGCGCTCGACCGCACGCCCTACAAGCTCGCGCTCGACGCCGCGCGCGCCAAGGTCGCCGCCGCGAGCAGCGACTACGAGAAGCTCAAGACCAACCTGAAGGCGCTCGAGTCGCTCACCGACCTCGCCGTCAAGAATGTCGAGCTGAAACGGCGCGACGTCGAACGCAAGCGCAAGCTGGCGCAGAGCCAGGCCACCTCGCAGGCCGATGTCGATACCAGCGCCGCCGCCCTGGTGACGGCGGAACTGCAGGCGAGGTTCACCGCCCAGCAGCGCGACGCCACGCTCAACCAGCTGCTCGGCAATCCCGATCTGCCGCTGGACAAGTTCCCCGAATACGCGGAAGCGCAGGCCGCGCTCGGTCACGCCGAGCACGACTACAACCGCACCATCGTGCGCGCGCCGATCGCCGGCACCGCCACGCAGGTGGACAATATCCAGCTCGGCCGCTTCATCCCGGCGGGCACCCCGGTCCTGAGCGTCATCGACGACCAAGCGCCCTGGGTCGACGCCAATCCGAAGGAAACCGACATCACCTATCTGCGGGTCGGGCAGAAGGCGACGCTCGAGGTCGACTCCTTTCCCGACCACGTCTTCAAAGGCACCGTGGTGGCGGTCAGCCCCGGCACCGGCGCGCAGTTCTCGATCCTGCCGGCGCAGAACGCGAGCGGCAACTGGGTCAAGGTGGTGCAGCGCGTGCCGGTGCGGATCGCCTTCGACAAGGGCGAGGACACGCACCTGTTGCGCGCGGGCATGAGCGTGAACGTTTCCATCGATACCGGCCACAGCCGCTTGCCGTTCGGCACCGCACTCGCGAAAGAAGCTAAAGCAGGCAAATGAGCCGGCGCTTCGCATCTTTGTCGCCCAAGACGTTGCGCATGCTGGTGACGGTATGCGCGATGACGGCGACCATCATGCAGGCGCTCGACACCACGATCGCCAATGTGGCCCTGCCCTATATGCAGGGCTCGCTGTCGGCCTCGCTCGACCAGATCAACTGGGTGCTCACCTCCTATATCGTCGCCGCCGCCATCATGACGGCGCCGATCGGCTGGCTCGCCGACCGCTTCGGCCGCAAGAAGCTGTTCATCATCTGCGTCGCCGGCTTCACGCTCGCCTCCTTCCTGTGCGCGCTGGCGCAGAACATCGAGCAGATCGTCCTGTTCCGCCTGCTGCAAGGCATGGCCGGCGCGGCGCTGGTGCCGCTGTCGCAGGCCGTGCTGCTCGACGCCTATTCGGTCGAAGAGCGCAGCCAGGCCATGGCGATCTGGGGCGTCGGCGTGATGCTCGGTCCCATCATGGGCCCGACGCTGGGTGCCTGGCTCACCGACAATTATTCCTGGCACTGGGTCTTCCTGATCAACCTGCCGATCGGCGTCATAACGGTGCTCGGCCTCATGCTGTTCATGGACGAAACCCCGCGCCACGAGCATCTGCGCTTCGACTGGTTCGGCTTTTTCGCGCTCGCGGTCGGCATCGGCTCGCTGCAGATGCTGCTCGACCGCGGCGAACAGGTCGGCTGGTTCGAGGCGCGCGAGATCTGGGTCGAAGCGATCGTCTCCGGTATCGGCTTCTATTATTTCTTCGCGCACTCGCTGACCACGCCCGAACCCTTCGTGCGCTTCGAGATGTTCAAGGACCGCAATTTCATCAGCGGCGTGGTGTTCATGGTGGTGATCGGCGTGGTGCTGTTCGGCACCATGGCGCTGGTCACCCCCTTCATGCAGGGCCTGCTCGGCTATCCGATCCAGACCGCCGGCTTCCTGCTCGGCTCGCGCGGCATCGGCACGCTGCTCACCATGATGGCGGCGCCCAAGCTGATGCGCATGATCGAGCCGCGCTATCTCATCCTCATCGGCCTGCTGCTGACCGGCGGAACGCTCTATTACATGACCGGCTTCTCGCTCGACACCATGCAGACCACCATCGTGGTCACCTCGATCATCCAGGGCGTCGGCCTCGGGCTCCTGTTCGTGCCGATCACCTCGGTCGCCTTCTCGACGCTGCCCGGGCACCTGCGCACCGGCGGCACCGCCATCACCACGCTGGTGCGCAATATCGGTTCCTCGGTCGGCATTTCCATGGTGATCGCGCAGCTCACCAGCCAGACCACCGCGATGCATGCGCGGCTGAGCGAGCAGGTGACGCCGTTCAACGACGCGCTGCAGATGCCGGACGTAACCTCGCACCTGAACCTGACGACCGAGCTCGGCCGCGCGCTCATCGACGCCATGGTCACCCAGCAGGCGGCGCTGCTCGCCTATCTCAACGATTTCAAGCTTCTGATGTACCTGACCCTGTTCACCATTCCGCTGGTGCTGATCATCGGCACCGCGCGCAAACAACCGGCGGGACCGGCGGCGAAGGACGAAGCGGCGGTGATGGATTAGCTCGGTCGCCGCGGGCGTGCGCGCGCCGCTCTCTTGTCGTCCGCGCGCGAAATAAGGACCCGGCACGCCGCGGACGATCGAACGGACACGGGCGCACCGAATCCCGCCTCGCGCTCGCTTACGCTCGCCCGGCCCGGACGACGGCGGACAAGAATCAGCGCGAACCCATGAACTCCTTCCGCACCATCTCGGTATGCGCGCCCAGCGCCGGGATCGGGCCGTAGCTGCGCGTCTCGCCGGCGCGGATCGGCGCGGGCGCCGGCGTCGAGACCGGGCCGCTCGGCGCGCCGACCGTGATGCGGCGCAGATGCGGATGCTTCGACAACAGCTCCCAGTCGTTGACGCGGGCGAAGGCGATGTCGGCCTTCTCCAGCATGCGCATCAGCGGTTCGGCATCGATCTTGCCGAACACCGCGCCGACGATGGCGTCGGTCTCGTGGCGGTTGGCGACGCGCTGCGGATTGGTGGCGAACTTCTCGTTCGTGCCGAGCGAGGCATCGCCCAGGACCTTGTCGGCGAGCACGCGCCATTCGCGATCGTTCTGGATCGCGATCAGGATGTCGCCGTTGTCGCGCGTCTTGAACACGCCGTAGGGCGCGATCGCCGCATGCGCGAGCCCGATGCGCTTGAACGGCGTGCCGCCCTCGCCGTGCAGCAGCGGCACCGTCATCCATTCCGCCATGGCGTCGAACATGGAGACCGAAATCTCCGCCCCCTCGCCGTTACGCGAGCGCCCGATCAGCGCTTCGAGGATCGCCTGGTAGGCGTTCAGCCCGGCGCCGACATCGACGATGGAGACGCCGACGCGCGCGGGGCCTTCCGGCCCGCCGGTGACCGAGGCAATGCCGGATTCGGCCTGGATCAGGAGATCGTAGGCCTTGCGCTGCGCATAGGGCCCGCTCTCGCCGTAGCCGGAAATCGAGCAGCAGATCAGGCGCGGATAATCCCGGCGCAGGCGCGCGACTGCGAAGCCGAGCTTGGCGAGCGCGCCGGGCTTGAGGTTCTGCACGAATACGTCGGCCTTGGCGAGCATGGCCTCGAGCAGCGCCTTGTCATCCGGTTTGCCGAGATCGAGCACGACCGACTGCTTGCCGCGATTGAGCCAGACGAAATTGGCGCTCTCGCCGTGCACGACATGATCGTATTCGCGCGCGAAGTCGCCTTCCGGCCGCTCGATCTTGATCACGCGCGCGCCGGCGTCGGCCAGCCGGCAGGTGCACTGCGGCGCGGCGACGGCCTGTTCGATGGAGACGACGAGGAGGCCTTGGAGAGGAAGGGGCATAGGTCTTTTCGCAATATCCGCAATTTCCGACGTCATCATCCGCGAAAGCGGATGATCCAGTACTCCGCAGACGGTGAACTTGGCAACCCAGGCTGCGGAGTACTGGGTCCCCGCTTTCGCGGGGACGACAGATCGAGCTAATACGACCGCGGCAATCCGAGCACATGCTCGGCCAGGTAGGACAGGATCATGTTCGAGGAAATCGGCGCGACCTGATAGAGTCGCGTTTCGCGGAACTTGCGTTCGACGTCGTATTCCTCGGCGAAACCGAAGCCGCCATGCGTCTGCACGCACATGTCGGCGGCGAACCAGGAAGCGTCGGCCGCCAGCAGCTTCGCCATGTTGGCCTCGGGACCGATATCGGCGCCCGCCTCGTATTTATGCGCGGCCTCGCGCACCATCAGTTCGGCGGCGCGCATCTGCGCATAGGCGCGCGCGATCGGGAACTGCACGCCCTGGTTCTGGCCGATCGGCCGGTCGAACAGGACGCGCTCCTTGGCATAGCGGGTAGCCTTGTCGATGAACCATTTGGCGTCGCCGATGCATTCCGCCGCGATCAGAATGCGTTCGGCATTCATGCCGGACAGGATGTAGCGGAAACCCTTGCCCTCCTCGCCGACCAGGTTTTCGGCCGGCACGCGCAGATCGTCGAAGAAGATCTGCGTGGTGGCGTGGTTCATCATGGTGCGGATCGGCGTGATGGTCATGCTGGTGCCCTGCGCGAGCCGCATATCGACCAGGAACACCGAAAGGCCGTCGGTGCGCTTCGCCACCTGCTCGCGCGGCGTGGTGCGCGCAAGCAGCAGCATCAGATCGGAATGTTCGGCGCGCGAGGTCCAGATCTTTTGCCCGTTGATGACGTAATGATCGCCCTCGCGCCGCGCGGTGGTGCGTAAGGCAAGGGTATCGGTGCCGGACGTCGGTTCCGTCACGCCGAAGGCCTGCAGGCGCAATTCGCCGCTGGCGATCTTGGGCAGGTAGCGCTGCTTCTGCGCGTCGCTGCCGTGCCGCAGGATGGTACCCATGATGTACATCTGCGCGTGGCAGGCGGCGCCGTTGCCGCCGGCGGCATGCACTTCTTCGAGGATCGCCGCCGCGGCGCTGATCGGAAGCCCGCTGCCGCCGTAGTCCTCCGGGATCAAGGCGCCGAGATAGCCGGCCTCGGTGAGCGCCTTGACGAATTCGCTCGGATAGGCGCGATCGCGGTCGAGCGCGCGCCAATATTCGCCGGGGAATTTGGCGCAGAGCGCGCGCACCCCCTCGCGGATGTCGGCATAGTCGTCGTGCTCGGGATGGCGTTTGGGCATGAGAGCAGTATTTCCTTTGTCATCGCCGGGCCGCGCGGAAGGCGCGTCCGGACGGGTCCCGCCAAGCAAGGCACGGCAGTGCCTACCTAAGCGGAATGGGCAACGCAACTCGGGCCCGCCCGAGTTGCGCCGGGACACGCGAATCGCCGCAAGTTGCGGTGGCCCGGTTTGCGGTGAGGCGCCCGGCCGTGACGGAACGGAGAGCGCCGCGCTGAGGGCCGGGGCTTCCGCTACCGAATCTCCGCCTTCCCGTTATTGATCGCGATCACATCCCGCTCCACGACGCGGGCGCGAAAGCTGACCGTGGCGCCGTCGCGCCAGATCTCGGTACGGATGGTTTCGCCCGGGAAAACCGGGGCGGAAAAGCGGCCGGCCATCGCGGTCATCCGTTCCGGCCGGTACCCGCACACGCATTTGAGCAGCGCGTGCGCGGCGACGCCAAAACTGGCCAGCCCATGCAGGATCGGCCGCGGATAACCGCCGGCGCGCGCGAAGTCGGGATCGGCGTGCAGCGGGTTGGTGTCGCCGGACAGCCGGTAGATCAGCGCCGCCTCCGGCCGCGTCGGCAGGTCGCAGGCGAAATCGGGGGCGCGCGCGGGAACCGCATGGGGCGCCGGAGTCTCGCGGCGCGGCCCGCCGAAGCCGCCGTCGCCGCGGCAGAAGGTGGTCTGTTTCAGCGTGGCGAGCAGGCGCCCGCTCGCCTTGTCGATCACCTGATGCTCGGAATAGACCAGCGCACCCTTCTGCGCGCCCTTGTCGATCACGTCGACGATGCGGTTGCGGCGGATGACCGTGCCCTGCGGCGCGACCGGCTCGTGCAGGATCACCGCCTGCTCGCCATGCACGGTCATGGCCTGCGTCACGCCGGCGCCGGCGGTGAACAACCAGTCCGGCGTGTAGCCCTGCACCAGCGCGTAGGTCGGCAGGACTTTCAGGTTCTTCTCGTAGACGAAAGCGAGCTGGTCCCGGTCGAGCGGATCGGAGCCGAAGCCGACGCCGAGCGCATAGATGATGCAATCGCGCGGACCGTAGCTCTGCTCGACGTCGGGGATTTTCAGGGAAAGGAGTTTGTCGGGATCGAGTGGCATTTGGAGGGACCTTCAAGCGTCATCCCGGGCGAGCGAAGCGAGGCCCGGGATCCAGTACGCCGTGCGCTCTCGATAGACTGCGGAGTACTGGATCGCCCGCCTTCGCGGGCGATGACAGCATCATACTGGTTTGGCGCTAACCCCACACGTCCTGCGCCACTTCCACGATCATGCGCAGCTTCGCCCACTGCTCCTCCTCGGCCAGCGTATTGCCCTCTTCGGTGGAGGCGAAGCCGCATTGCGGCGACAGGCAAAGCTGCTCGAGCGGGGCAAACCGGGCGGCCTCGTCGATGCGGCGCTTGATCTCGTCCTTCGATTCGAGCCGGCCGGTCTTGGAGGTGACGAGCCCGAGCACCACCGTCTTGTCCTTGGGCAAGAGGCGCAGCGGCTCGAAACCGCCGGCGCGCTCCGAGTCGTATTCCATGAAGAAGCCGTGCACGTTGATCTTGTTGAACAGGATCTCCTGCACCGCCTCGTAGCCGCCGGCGCCCATATAGGTGGACTTATAATTGCCGCGGCACATGTGCATGGTGATGGTCATGTCGGCGGGGATGTCCGACATCGCGGTGTTGATGAGATCGCCGTAGAGCGCGCCGAGCTTTTCCGGGTCGTCGCCGCGCACCTTCATCTGCTGGCGGTATTTCTCGTCGCACAGCATGGCGATGAAGACCTCGTCGAGCTGCAGATAGCGGCAGCCGGCATCCGCGAAAGCGCGCACGGCCTTCTTATAGGCCTGGCCGAGATCGTCGAACATGGCGTCCAGGCGCGGATAGACCGCGCCGTCGATCGGCGGCTTGGCCGGGCGGCCGTAGAGCGCGGAGGGCGCCGGGATGGTGATCTTGGGCGTGCGCTTGCTATGCGCGGCGACGAACTTGAAATGCTCGATCATCGGGTGACGGGCCGAGCCGATCTTGCCCGTCACCTTGACGCCCTCGTTGCGCGTGGTGACGGCGGCGAAGGCGACGCCGCTGTCCATCACGTATTTCTCGATCCCGTCGAGGCCCCAGAGGAAGTCGAGATGCCACCAGGAGCGGCGGAATTCGCCGTCGGTGACCGATTGCAGGCCGACCTCCTCCTGCTTGCTGATGACGCGCGCGATCTCGCGGTCCTCGACCGCCTTCAGCGCCTCCCGGGTGATCTCGCCCTTGGCGAATTTTTCGCGCGCTTCCTTCAGCGCGGCCGGACGCAACAGGCTGCCGACATGGTCGGCGCGGAACGGTGGTGTGACGCGTTGCATGAGTTCTCCCAATTATACGCCGGGTCATCCCGGGCGAGCGAGCGTCAGCGGGTGAGATCCGGGATCCGGTACGGCGCAGTCCCTCGATGGACCGCGGAGGACCGGACCGCCCGCTTTCGCGGGCGAGGACAGCATCATACTGATTTGGCGCTTCCCCACATCTCCTCCGCCACTTCCACGATCATGCGCAGCTTCGCCCATTGCTCTTCCTCGGCGAGCACATTGCCTTCCTCGGTCGAGGCGAAGCCGCATTGCGGCGACAGGCAGAGCTGCTCGAGCGCGACATATTTGGCCGCCTCGTCGATGCGGCGCTTGATCTCGTCCTTCGATTCGAGCCGGCCCGTCTTCGAGGTGACGAGCCCGAGCACCACCATCTTGCCCTTCGGGACGAACCGCAGCGGCTCGAAGCCGCCGGCGCGCTCCGAGTCGAACTCCATGAAATAGCCGTGCACGTTGATGGCGTTGAACATCACCTCGGCCACCGGTTCGTAGCCGCCCGAGGCGATGAAGGTGGAGCGGAAATTGCCGCGGCACAGATGCATGGTGATCGTCATGTCGGGCGGAATGTCGGACACGCCCGTATTGATCATATCGGCATAGGCGTGCAGCAGTTCGCGCGGATCTTCGCCGCGCTCGCGCACCTTCCGCACCAGCTTCTCGTCGCAGAGATAGGTGAGATTGACCTCGTCGA
>Ga0182748_1004199_pt1 | contig 11607 bp, 10 predicted proteins | sample eDN3rd37CKraftOP_FD_128877 | JGI IMG/M metagenome (GOLD analysis project Ga0182748, IMG submission 128877) | Enriched Organic Plus compost microbial communities from Emeryville, California, USA - eDNA 3rd pass 37_C Kraft OP (version 2) (version 2) ...
ATGAGCCCGCGCTGCGTCCCGCCGTGAAGCGCGAAGGCTTCCTGACCCGCGACAGCCGCACGGTCGAGCGCAAGAAGTACGGCCGCGCCAAGGCCCGCCGCAGCTTCCAGTTCTCGAAGCGCTAAGATCGAAGCTACTCTTAACTGCTTGGAAAATAAGGAAAAAGGGGTCAGAAATGGCCCCTTTTTTCATTACACGTTTTTACACGTGACCCGCAGAACCGCGTTGCCACGGGTTAGCGAATTGCACGTTCTTTACACGTGAGGTTACACGTTTTCTGGTTCTGATCGCGAAAATGAGCGAGCAGCTTACGGGTTAGTCATCTTTACACGTGAAGGTGGCTAAATGGCGCAGACACAGAAAAAACAGCATCAAGAGGACACGATCAAGCTGCTTGATGGCGCAATTGTGCTTTACAAGCGCGGCGATCTCAAACGCAAAGCATCGTGGCAATGTCGTCTTGAACTTGGCGACGGGAAGCGCACACGAAAGAGCCTAAAGACAACCAATCAGGCTGTTGCAGAACGGCTTGCAATGGATCTCTACACGAAGCTTAAAGGGCGTGTAGCTGCTGATCTTCCCATCAATTCCATATCGTTCAACGATTTTTGGGATAAGCAATGGCTGCCTTATGCAGAAAAAAATCTGTCAGCACATCGTTACAAGCTGCATCTTGGCACGGGCGAACGCTACATAAAGCCATATTTTGCAAATTGCTTGTTGGACGCGATCACGGTCAACAAGGCGGAGAGCTACGTTGATTGGCGGCGCGACAAAGGCACAAAAAAACCGTCGAGAAAAACACTGATAATTGAACTGGGCTTAATACGACACGCGCTTGATCGCGCTGCACGGTGGAGCCTGATAAAGCCAATTCCAAAAATTAAAGCGCAACTGCTTGCAACAGACCCAAACAGACTGCGGCGCTATGGCTTTACGGCTGACGAGTGGCAGAGGCTAACGCAGCATATGGAGGGTTGGTGTCGTGAAGGTCAGCACAATTTGCACAGGCGGCAACGGCAAATCGTCAAGTGCTTGATCTGGTTTTACAGGCTGACGGGTATGCGGCCTAACGAAGTCTGGCAATGCAAATGGGAACACATAGGCTGGACGGAAGAGGGATACGCTAAAATTCAGGTCCAAAAGAACACTAAGACGGGTGAACGGCTCTGCATAAGTTTGCTTGGTCTTAAGGGTATCTTAGACGATCTGAAAGCGCTGAGAGAATTGGAAAAGGATACGGATGAGGGCAGGCAATGGCTTTTCAAGCGCGGCTGGGACCCATCACACACAATAAGAAATCTGCTTGATGATTGCGGATTACGCAAAGGGCCAGATGGGCATAACCGCACTGCATATAGCTTGCGGCATACATACATAACTGATCGTCTGATGAATGGCGTTGACCATGCTGACATTGCGCGCAATTGCGGCACGTCAGTCATACAAATTCATCGGCACTACGATCACGTAATTCCAGATGAGCGTATTCTGGAACTGACGCATCATCGCGGCATGGACGCGAACGAAGAGATTGTTGCGGCACACTGGCTTGGTCAGTTGCAACATCTGTTGAGCGATGAGGATTTGGCGGAATACAAAAAGCTAATCGCGAAAGCAGACGCGCAGAGGAGGAAGGAAGCTGCGTAGATTGCGCGGTCGTGCTGTCTGAGCGCTGGCAGCAGGCTTTGGGGCAGTCAGGCAGCGCGGCAATGTTCCTGGCGCTGTCTGACGCTCAAAAAAAATGCCCATCATTTTAGATGGGCATTTTTCGTGCAAGCTGGCAGCGGGTATCACTGCTTGGTAGCAGCTTTCGCTTTGCGCGAAGCGGCCATAGCTTGACCACGCTTCTTAGCGTTTGCGGCGAGTTCAGCAATCTGCGTGTCGAACTCTCCATTCAACACAGCTTCCTTGATAGCTGCATACACGCTTTCAAACTTGTCAGCGGCAGCGACGAATTGCGTGTCGCTATCAACAAGCGTGAGGGCGCGATTACCATAGCGAACGCAGAAGCGAACTTCGCTACCTTTCTGAACGATAGCAGAACGCTTCTTGGTGCTTTCACCATTCTTGAAGGCAGCAAGCGCAACGTCCATTCCGTTTGCGATGCGTTCAGCGGGTTTCATCTGCACAGCGGCGGACTTGAACTCCACACTCTGCGCAGCAGGCTTGATAGCGGTTTTCCAATTCACAGCCACAACGTTTCCTTTCAATCCTTAGCACTAAGCGACGGCCTAATTTCGTCGTTCATTCTGTCGATCAGAAACAGAAGCGTTCACAGAAATGCGGAAACGCGCGTAGCTTCTACGGCTTCTGATTGACTGTCTGCACGCGCTGCGTTCGACGAAAGCGGCAACGATGGAGATTGGACGTGCGACAGGAATACAGGGACAGGATGGGAAAGCTGCTTGGCTGGCGAGTTCAATCAGGTCGCAGAATTCTGGGGCACAGTCATACGGGCGCGCTGGTTGGCTGGTATGATACGGCAATGAACGAAACGAGGGATCAGGCAGGCAGGCTTGTTGGCAGGGGCGATATGCTTGCGGCGTTGATCGTGACGGAGCGTTAGGGTTACATAAGCGCAGGCCATTTTCGCGCTGGCCTATAACGATTTTTGCAACTAGGCTGCTCATCAAAATCACACAGGATGAGCAGCTTTTATGTCAGCTTTAGACCGTTTGTTGGCATCGTATCGTGATGCGGCGGTGACGGAACGGGAAAAGGGGACATACTTTGAACGCTTGACGGTAGCGTATCTTCGCAATGATCCTGTGCAAACCCAACAGTTCAGCGAAGTGTGGCACTATGCGGACTGGGCAAAAGCTTATGGCGTAGATGGACGCGACACGGGCATTGATCTTGTCGCGAAGCTGCGTGACGAGGACGGCTTTGCTGCTATCCAATGCAAATTCTATTCGCCCAAACACACGATACAGAAGAAGGACATAGACAGCTTTCTATCTGCATCTGCGAAACCTCCATTTTTGCGGCGGGTGTTCATTGACACAACAGAGGTCAATTGGAGCAGCAACGCAGAGGACACGATACGCGATCAGCACATTCCAGTGGTGCGCGTGGGTTTGGACGCACTGCGCGAAAGCGCGATTGACTGGAGCGCGTTTGAGGCGGCGGCACAGGTCAAATTGCAGGCCAAGAAGACGCTGCTGGAACATCAGAAGCAGGCGCTGGAAGCTGTAGAACGCGGATTTGCGGACTATGATCGTGGCAAGCTGCTGATGGCTTGCGGCACGGGCAAAACATTCACGGCGCTTAAGATCGCGGAGCATTACGCTGGCAAGGGCAAGCGCGTGCTGTTCGTCGTTCCCTCATTGGCGTTGATTGCGCAGACGGTGAGGGAGTGGACGAAGGACACGGATACGGAATTGCGGTCGTTTGCGGTGTGCAGCGACGCACAGGTGGGTAAGCGGCGCAGAGATGCGGATGATGTAGCGGAGATTGAGGTCCACGAGCTGGAGTTTCCAGCGACGACGCAACCAGCGAAACTGGCGCAGAAAGCGGGTAGCATTGACGCTGATCGTCTGACGGTCGTGTTCAGCACATACCAGAGCATTCCAGTGCTTACGGCGGCGCATCAGCACGGCTTGCCACCGTTCGATCTTATCATCTGCGACGAGGCGCACAGGACGACAGGCGCGACGATAGACGGCGAAGAAGCGAGCAACTTCGTCAAAATCCACGATAATCAATATGTTCAGGGCGCAAAGCGTCTCTACATGACTGCGACACCGCGCATTTTTGGCGAAGGCGCCAGGGCAAAAGCGGCAGATGCGGCCGTGTCGCTTTGCGATATGGACGACGAGAGCATTTACGGCCCAACATTCTTCACACGCGGCTTTAGCTGGGCAGTGGAGAACGGGCTGCTGACGGATTACAAGGTCGTCGTGCTGGCGATGGACGAGGCGATCGTCAGCAAAAGCGTGCAGAGCAGGCTTGCGGACGCTGGCAACGAGCTACAGCTTGACGACGCGACGAAGATCGTGGGCTGCTACAAGGCGCTGCTAAAACAGGGCGATGCTGACGGCTTTGGAGCAGATGCTCAGGCAATGCGGCGCGCGATTGCGTTCTGTAAGGACATTCGTTCCAGCAAGCTGATTGCGCGCGAATTTGGCGCGGTCGTGGACGAATTCAACGAAGCAAGCGCAAACGAGGCTGACAGGGACAATGCGGTTAGCTGCGATGTGCAGCACGTGGACGGCACGTTCAACGCGAAAACACGCGGCGAACTGCTGAACTGGCTTAGCGATGACGTTGACGATCATCACTGCAAAATCTTGAGCAACGCACGTTGCTTGAGCGAAGGCGTTGATGTCCCTGCGCTTGATGCGATTATGTTTCTGCATCCACGAAAATCACAGATTGACGTGGTGCAGAGCGTTGGGCGCGTGATGCGAAGGGCAGCAGGCAAGAAGCTTGGCTACGTCATTCTTCCTGTGGTTATTCCAGCGGACAAAACGCCAGAAGAAGCGCTGAACGAGAATGAGCGCTACAAGGTCGTCTGGCAAATCCTGAACGCGCTTAGGGCGCACGATGATCGTTTTGATGCAACGATCAACAAGCTGGAACTGAGCAACGATGCGGGCGGCAGGATTGAGGTTATTGCGGTTGCGGAAAATCTGCCAGCACAACGCAATGGCGAGAACAAGGGCATTGGCATTGGGCACGGCAGCGATGGCGAGGAACGCGAACGTGACGCGCAAACGCGGCCAGAGGAACAGCTAAACTTCATTCTTGATGAGTTTCCAGCGGCGATACGCGCGAAGATCGTGCAGAAATGCGGTTCACGCACATATTGGGAAACGTGGGCAAAGGATATTGGCGATATTGCGAAAGCGCATATCGCACGCATCAAGGCAGCGCTTGAAACGGGCGACAACGAACGCGCTGTCTTTGAGGAATTCCTGGCTGAAATCCGTGACGACCTGAACGGCAGCGTCACGAGGGACGAGGCGATTGAGATGCTGGCACAGCATCTCGTCACGAAACCAGTCTTTGATGCGCTGTTTGAGGGCTACGATTTCGCAGCGCATAATCCAGTTTCGCAGGCAATGCAGAACGTGCTTGCTGTGCTGGAACCACAGAACATCCAGAAGGAAGCGGCTTCGCTTGAAAGTTTTTACGATAGCGTAAAGCGGCGAGCGAGCGGCATTGATAACGCAGAGGGCAAGCAGAAGATTATCGTGGAACTCTACGATAAATTCTTCAAAACGGCTTTCCCAAAACTCACGGAAAAGCTGGGCATCGTTTACACCCCTGTTGAGGTGGTGGATTTCATCATCCACTCCGTAAACGATATTCTGCAACAGGAATTTGGGCAGACGCTTGGCAGCGAAGGCGTGCATATCCTTGACCCATTTACGGGCACAGGGACATTCATCACGCGCTTGCTGCAAAGCGGGCTAATCTCAGCGGATGAGCTTGAACGCAAATACAGGCAGGAGATACACGCTAACGAAATCGTGCTGCTTGCTTACTACATTGCGGCGATAAACATTGAGGCTGTCTATCACACGCTTTCAGGCAAACCATACGAACCGTTTGAAGGCATCTGTCTGACGGACACCTTCAAGATGTATGAAACCGACGATCTTGTGGCGCAACTTATGCCAGATAACAGCGCGCGACGCACGCGACAGAAGGCATTGGATATTCGCGTTATAATTGGCAATCCGCCATATTCAGCAGGCCAGAAAAGCGAAAACGACAACGCGAAAAACGTCGCATATCCTGCTCTTGATAGCAGCATTCGTGATACCTATGCAGCAATGTCAAAGGCCAAACTGCAACGATACCTATACGACAGTTATGTGCGCGCGATTAAGTGGGCAAGCAACAGGTTGGGCAATGACGGCGGAGTGATTGGCTATATCTCAGGCAATGGCTGGCTAGATAAAGCTTATGCGGATGGTATGCGCAAATGCTTAGAGGACGAGTGCAGCAGCATATACATTGTCAATCTTCGTGGTGACATTCGCAAAAATATGCTGAGCAAAGGCGCTGCAAGGGAGGGTGAAAACATCTTTGCGCAGGGCAGCATGACGGGTGCGGCAATCGCATTTTTCGTCAAAAATCCACGCGCAAAAACACATGGGAACGTATTTTATTACGACATTGGCGATGATCTAAAACGCGAAACCAAACTGGCAGCGCTAAGGGGGCATTTAAGCATTGCAAGTTTGAAGGACGAGTTTGTCGCTACGCAAGCGGATGATGACTACGATTGGATAAACAAGCGCGACAAGAACTTTGCGCAGTTTCTAAACATAGGAAGCAAAGAGAAAGGTGACGACGAAAAGCTGTTTGCCAACTTTACGCTAGGCGTGGTCACAAATCGCGACCCGTGGTGTTACAACGCAAGCAAACACGCACTGCTTGGCAACGTCGAAAAATTGATCGCGTTTTACGAAGGCGAACGCAAGCGGCTAGTGGAGAGCGAATTTACGGGCGAGGTTGATGATTTTATCGACACTGACCCCACCAAAATTGCATGGACTAGGGCGTTAAAGGCGGACTTAAAGAGGAAAAAGCGTTTAGCGCTTAGTGACGGCGTTCCAATGCGTTCCACATATCGTCCGTTTACAAAGCAGTGGATTTTCTATGGAAATCGACTGAATGAGATGCTGTATCAGACGCATAAAATTTATCCTGACAATGTTAATTCCAATCGGTCGATTGCTGTTAGCGGAGTTGGGGCACGCAGCGGATTTAGTGCGTTTATGTGCGACCTGATGCCGAATTTGCACACGATTGATACAGCGCAGCACTTTCCACTTAAGCTGTATGAGAAAATTGAGGGCGAGAAAGGTGATCTGTTTTCCAAACAGACCGCACTGAATGGTTATGCGCAGAGAGATGGCATAACAGACTACGGCTTGCAGCATTTCCAAGCTGCATATCCCAGCGCGAAAATCGCGAAGGAAGATATATTCTATTATGTCTATGGCTTGCTGCACAGCGAGGAATATCGCACGCGCTTTGCGGACAATCTGAGCAAGCAGCTTCCACGCATTCCAACGGTCAAGCAGGAAGCGGATTTCTGGGCATTTGTGGAGGCGGGGCGCAAGCTTGGCGATCTGCACGTGAACTACGAAACCGTTGAACTTTATCCAGTGACATACAAGGAAGGCGATCTGCGCTTGGCCAATGTTGCTGACCCAGTCGCTTTCTACCGCGTTGAGCAGATGAAGTTTGCGGGCAAGCGGCCAAATCTGGACAAGACGACCGTGATCTACAATCCAAACATCACGATGACGAACATTCCGCTGGAAGCTTACGACTACGTGGTGAACGGCAAAAGCGCGCTGGATTGGGTGATGGAACGGCAGTGCGTGAAAACGGACAAGGCCAGCGGCATCGTGAATGATGCGAACGACTACGCGAACGAGACGATGCACGATCCAGCTTATCCATTGAAGCTGTTTCAGCGGGTCATCACGGTAAGCTTGGAAACGATGAAGATCGTGCGTTCGCTGCCAAAGCTTGAGATTGATTGACGGATTTACGGGCGCAAAACAGGAAGGAGAACGCTATGGCTACACTGGCAGAGCTGCTTAAGCAGAAGGAAGATTTGGAAAAGCAGATTGCAGCGGCGCAGACGGCAGAACGCGCAGGTGCGATCAAGGAGATCGTGGCAATCTGCGGTCGCTACGGCATCAAGCATTCCGATCTTAAACCGCATCTGACGAAGCCACGGAAAAAGCGGGGCGAGAAAGCGGCGGCAAGCGACAACGCAGCTTAAGGGCACTGCTTACGCGATGGCTGAGGATGACGCGCGGATTGCGAAGCTTTGTCATCTGCTTGCGCTGCTGAAAGCGGGCAAACACGCATCAAATCGTGATATGCGCAAAGCGCTGGGCGATAGCGCATATGCGGATTTTGAAAGCGCGTGGCGTGAGCAGGTGGAATTGCGGAAGCAGCTTAAGGATAAGCCAGAGGAAATTCACGCATACGAGGCGAAGCTTAAGCGTGCGATCTTTCTGGAAAACAAGGCGAAGGCATCACGCAGCAAAAGTTCACAGGGAACGGGCAAACTTGCGCAGGCTGCGGAAGCGGCATTTGAGCAGCTATATGAGAAGCTGGACGAGATCACAACAGCGGACGGCGCATTGGCAGGATGGTTTAATCGCGATGTGCGCTGGAATGCTTCCAACTATCCAGACTTGTCATCGCTAGATGCTCCACGGGTTGTAACGGCGAGCAGCGGCGGCGGGATTGCAAGCGGCATACGCAGCAAGCGCGATACGAAGATCGCGGCTATTGAGCACGAACTGGAACGACACGAAAATCCAGTTTCAGACGATGAGCTTGGGAAGGTTGCACAAGCGCGCTTGGCGAAACTCAGGCAGCGGCAGTCGTAAACGGGTAAACGCTAACGTGACGGCAAAAAACCGTGCAGCGAATGTCACATTTAGGTCGATTTCCAGCTTTTGCGACAGCAGATGGGTTGGGTTATAGAGGCTAATGTGACGGTGGAATATGATTGTAGGGTATGCGCGTGTCAGCACAACGGGACAGAGCTTGGATGTGCAGTTGGGCGAGCTTACGGCACAGGGATGCGAGCGCATCTTTGAGGATAAGGCAACGGGCACGAATTGCGAACGCGCTGGGCTGATAGAGATGATGGGCTTCGTGCGCGAAGGCGATACCATTATCGTGAGCAGGCTTGATCGTTTTGCGCGTTCGTTGAGCGATCTGTTCCAGTTGCTAGACCAACTCGCGGCCAAAGGCGTTGCGTTTCAGTGCGTGCATCAGAACATCGACACGAGCAGCAGCACGGGCAAGCTGACACTGGCTATCTTGGGTGCTGTGGCAGAGTTTGAAAACGATCTGCGGCGTGAGCGGCAGCGCGAAGGCATAGCGAAAGCAAAATCGAATGGCGTTTATAAGGGGCGCAAGGCAGCGGTTAGCACGGAGCGCGTAAAAGAGTTGATGGCGAGCGGAACATCGATCAGCGAAATTGCGCGGCAGCTTGGCTGTCATCGTCAAACCGTCTATCGCTTGGCGAGAGCGTGACGCAATTTACTATGTAGATAATTTTCGAGCAGGGGTATTCTGTGTAGATAATTAAATTTCGAGCGCGCTAAATATGTGGACGCTGCGGCTACAGGCTGCACGGCCATATGCTGCTTTCGAAAAAACACTTGCTGGGACTAAGACCAGATGGATGAGCGCGCAGCACGCGAACGTGAAGGACGAATTGGTCGTATGACGGCAGGAACAAACGCAATCATACGAACTTAGAAGTGCAAATCTTCTAGGCTTTGGAACGAAGCTCAGTGGCACACGTAAAAATGCAATCACAAGATGCAAGCTCTGGCTGTTCCATTGTCAACTTGCACCCATACAGCGGAATTTTGGAAGTTCGTTGTGTGGCACCGTTAGGGCGCTAGCGATAGCGCGGTAAAAACATCTGCAAACTGGTCAATACTAACCACCAGGCTGCTAAACACAGCGATGCTTCCAGAAGGCGTGAAAACCTAAGTTCAACTCAGCGAAAGGGCGAACGCAAATTTTACTCTCTTTTCTGCTGAGCAGAGAGGGGGGTAAAAAGCGATCTTAGCCTAGTTAATCTAGCGAAGGCAAAAAATCATACGACGAAACAATTGGCAGCGACAAAGCGCGGAACGCTTGTCGCTGTAAATTGTGATGGCGTTGGATTGCGTGAGCGCGAGCGAATGCAAGCCATATAAGCTGAACGAATGGCGAAGCGGATTGGCGATCGACGAGAGCGAAAATTCACGTAGATCGCGATAATATGAGATGCGAAATTTCCGTGCAAGATTTGCTAGATCACGTCGCGGAGTTTCTGGATTTGGACGAGCGGTTTTGGTGTTCGCACGAAGGCAGATTTGAGTGGTGCGGCGAGCAGGTGATTTTTCATAAGGGTAATGACGTGATTGAGGTGGTCGTGAACGGCGTAGCTTATCAGGTAGTGCGCTTCTGAGCAGCAGGCGCGTATGCAGCATTGCGAGCACGTTCCTGTTTTTTTCGCTGCTTCTGGTGGTCTTTGACGCTTTGCAGGGCTTGTTTGGCAACGTCCACTTGACGTTCTTTGGCTGCGACGAGAGATTGCTCAGGTGTTAGCGGCTTGCGCGGCAACTTAGGCTTGCGTGGCTTGTGGGTTTGGAATTCGTAAAAGCGCATATCGTATTTAGCAGAGCGGGATAGAGCGCATTAACACGAATTTATGGTATTGGTTTTAGGGGTGGATACGAAAAGCTTCTTTGGAGTTTCTGATGAAGGTTCGATATTTCGCAGCGATCTTGGTGATTTTTGGTGCAACCACACAGGCCAATGCAACGCCTGTAAAGGCGGGCGATGGATTGCATTATTTGACTACGGCTGACAGCAATCAAATCGAAGCTGGGGCTTACTGCGAAGCGCAAATCAACGGAAAATCTGTCTATTTGGTTGACATCGCCGCAAATCGCGGTGTGATACGCTACGATAATAAGAGGTATTTCCTAATTTCTGAGGCGCGGACCAAGTTCCTCTATGAAGCTTCTCACGATTTCGATCACGAGATTGCAGGCGATACTTTACCACCGTTTGGCGTCGAAATTCAGAAAATTCCTGGTGCACGATCAACGCAGACAGAAGAAGGTACTGCGACGGCGGCGAAGATGATCATTCGTGCAGGCAATGGTGGGGCGTGGGGCACATATACAGTGCGTTGGACGTGTGGAGCATAACTCGCTCTTGGTATGCAGTTTTTCGTTACACGTTTTTTGCACGACCAGATTTGCAGGGCCATAAGGCACTGATTTTAAATTGGAAAATGCAGGTCCGCTTTAGCGAAGCGCTGATCGGGCTTCGCCTATATCCTTCAAGCGAAGGGGTCGGGTTTCCGGCCCCTTTTCTTTTTGGCGGATTATGGGGCGTGCGGGGCAACTGCGACGGCTACGTACATCCTCCGCCTTCCCATCGATGATTGAAATTCACGCGGAGGCGCGGAGACGCGAAGCCATTAAGGCGAGGGCAACTCATTGTTCTCATCCGACATCCCTGCAAGGCAGGGCGCGCCCACCGCTCAATCTCCACTCCGCGCCACCGCATCTCCGCGCGAAACCCAGCCCACGCGGCAACGGGTTGTTGCGCCACCAATGGTCGCAACCCGCTGTTCAGCAGGCGATGGACTACATGCGACGACCATCTTTGAGGGTCCGTTATATCCGCAAGCAGACTGCGACCATGCAGATGCTTGCGGTCATAAGCTGACATAGGAAACCCGTGCGGGCTGAACTTGTCGAAGCCCTGCCCTCATCCTGATGGAAGAAGGAACAGCCGCCCTTCGGGTCGACAAGCCTGTCCTGAGCGTGTCGAAGGGCTCAGGGCGAACGGAGGTGGGACGGTAGCAACTCACCCGAACGGAGGTAGAATTCGCCTTCCATCGTCCAGTAACCGCTCGCTCTCCCGGCTCAGCGCTTACCCCAGAATAAAATCAATCCCCGCCTCGGCATGGATCGACATGGAATCGTAGATCGGCAGCAGGTTGGCGCGCACGTCGACGATCATCTCAAGCTCGGTGCAGGCCAGCACCACCGCCTGCACCTGCTGCTTGGCGATGTCGGCCAGCTCCGATTTCATGAA
>Ga0182748_1004202_pt1 | contig 11605 bp, 12 predicted proteins | sample eDN3rd37CKraftOP_FD_128877 | JGI IMG/M metagenome (GOLD analysis project Ga0182748, IMG submission 128877) | Enriched Organic Plus compost microbial communities from Emeryville, California, USA - eDNA 3rd pass 37_C Kraft OP (version 2) (version 2) ...
CGCCGATGATGAGGATGTCGCAGGTCTTACGTTCCATAGCTGAGCTTTTCCTTTGCGCGGGCCTGGTAGCCGAGTTCGGAGGAAATCGCCGCGGCCGCCTCGACCACCAGAGGCACGCAGCGTTCCTCCAGGCTGCGGTCCATTCTGAAAACCGGGATCGCGATGCCGCAGGACGCGACCACCTGGCCGCTGTGGTCGCGGATGGGCGCGGCGATGCCGCCCATGTCGGAATGGTTCTCGCCGCGGGTGACGGCGTAGCCCCGCGCCCGCACTTCGTCCAGGATGGCGCGCAGCTGTTGGGGGTCGGTCACGGTCTGGTCGGTCAGCGGCGCCAGCGGCCGGGCCAGCACGGCATCGGCGGTGGCGTCGTGGTAAGCCAGCATGCTGCGGCCCGTGGCCGTGCACCAGGCGGGATTGAGCCGGCCGATTTGCGTCTGCACACGGATCGACTTCGGGCACTCCACCTTGGCCACATAGACCACGCCGCCCGACGGATCGAGCACCGACATATGCACGGTCTCGCCCGCCGCCCGCATCAGTGCTTCCAGGTGGGGCGGGGACAGCTTGGACAGGTCCAGCTCGGCCAGGGCCGGCATACCCAGGCGCCAAAGCTTCAGTGTCAGGCGGTAGCCGCCACTGCGGCTGTCCTGGGCCACGAAGCCCAGGTTCACCAGGGTGGAAAGCATGCGATGCACGCTGCTTTTGGGCTTGCCGGTGGCTGCGACGAATGCACTCATGGGTATCGGCCCCGGCCCGCGCTCGAAAACCTCGAGCAACTGCAGGGTACTGGCCACCGAAGCAATGAGGTGATTGCGATCGGATTCCATGTCTCCCGTTCCACCGGTTTTTATACCCAGGTTCCGCTTTGTGGAACCTAATTTCCTTAATTCATCCTATTTGCGTAAGTTCTTGATGTCAAATGATTTTTCAATCCCACTGTGCAGAACGAATCGTTCCGCAGTGCAGATCTTTTTCTGCCTGTCCAGGCTTTCTGTTCGGATTTTTGATAATGAATCGGGTTTACCCCTATTCCTAGACAGCGCAAAACTTTCTAGCTTGGAAAAAGCAATTTGCCGCGGTTCAGATAAAAAATATGGCGCCATAGCACGCCGTCCATCGCCCGGATAGCGCAGCAAGGAAAGCAAATGTTTCTGCCTTCGCGCGAACAAACATAGTGGCTTCTATTTTTATTTCAAATAGATACGCCGATTCTTTGCAGCGTATCCAGGCTGGGCCATGGGTTTTTTACGATTATCGGATTATCCAGGCGATTATCAATCCATACGTTTATCTTCCTTCATCCTGAAAATACCCGCCAATAACCCGGAATATGCCGAAATGACGATTGAATCGCATAAGCCAGATAATGGCCTGGAGGATTTCGACGAAATCACGGACATAATCGTCGTCGGTTATGGCTTTGCCGGCGGAGCCAGCGCCATAGCGGCTGCGGACGCAGGCCGCGAGGTCCTACTGCTCGAAAAAATGGCGGTGCCGGGCGGTATTTCCATATGTTCCGGAGGCGGCTTGCGAGTTGCCGCCGACGCCGACAAGGCTTTCGAATATCTCAGCGCTACCAATGCCGGCACCATAGATACCGGCCTGCTCAGGCATTTTGCGAATGAAATGGCCGAGCTGCCCCGGCACTTTGCCGAACTGGCGAAAATAAACGGCGCCAAAATCGCCACGCTAGACCGTCCGGCCAACTATCCCCTGCCCGGATACGAAACCTTCCGTTTCATCGAGATCGAATCGATTCCAGGCTTCGACGCCGCCCGCGAGTATCCGCGCGCGCGCTCCCTCAAGGCCGGGGTCAACGCCTTCAAGGTGGTGGACGACAATGTCCGCGCCCGCCCCGGCATCGAGGTGCGCCTGGGCTGCGCGGCGCAACGGCTGCTGCGCAACGCAGCCGGGGAAGTCGTCGGGTTGGAAGTCAGGTCCGGACGACAGGTTGCCCGCCTGGGCGCGCGCTGCGCGGTGATCCTGGCCTGCGGCGGTTTCGAGGCGGGAGTGGAGATGCAGCGCCAGCACTGGCAGATCCACCCCGTGTTGCCCGCGGCCACGCTGGGCAACACCGGCGACGGCATCCGCATGGGTCAGGCGTTGGGCGCGGACATCGCCCACATGTGGCATTTCCACGGCAGCTACGGCTTTCGCCATACCGACCCGGCCTATCCCTTCGGCATCCGCAGCAAAAAGCTGCCGGACTGGACCCCGGGCGTGACCGAGGCCACCGTGCCGATGACCTGGATCCTGCTCGACCGAGACGGCCGGCGCTTCATGAACGAGTACGAGCCCTACGCGCACGACACCGGCCACCGCTACATGGACCGCTACGACGCCACGCGCAACCGCTTCCCCGCGCTGCCGGCATTCATGGTCTTCGATGAGGAAGGACGCAAGCGCTATCCGGTCGCCAAGTCCTTCATCAACGATCCGGACATCGACGTCTACGAGTGGAGCCAGGACAACCTGCGCGAGGTCGAGCTGGGAATACTCAAGCGCGCGGATACGCTCGAAGACCTCGCGCGGCAGATGCAGGTGCCTGCGGCGACGCTGCGCCAGACGCTCGACCAATGGAACGAGTCCTGCCGCACGGGCGCCGAAGACCGGTTCGGGCGCCCCGCCGCGACCCGCGTGCCGATCGCGCAGCCCCCCTATTACTTCGGCGAGATCTGGCCAGTGGTGTCCAACACTCAGGGCGCCCTGGTCCACGACACCCGGCAGCGCGTGCTCACCCCGCACGGCGAAGTGATCCCGCGCCTGTACGTGGCTGGCGAGATCGGCTCGATCTGGGGCTTTCTCTATCTGTCCGGCGGCAATCTGGCCGAGTGCTTCATCAGCGGCCGCATTGCGGGCACCGACGCCGCCACCCGCGAACCATTGGAACTGGAGCAGCAAACGAGCAGCATCGACTAGCCAGGGCGACCCGCCCGTAAAACCAAGGAGAAGGGGAGATGAACCTGCAGCGCATCGCCACGGCCGCGTTGGCCTGTGGCCTGAGTCTTGCCGTGTCCGCCGTCGCGGCGCAATCGAAGTATCCCTCCCGACCCATCGTCATCGTGGTGCCCTACGCCGCGGGAGGCAGCACCGATGTCATTACGCGCATCGTCGCCCAGCACCTGAGCAACAGCCTGGGCAGCCCCGTCGTCGTCGAGAACAAGCCGGGGGCCAACGCGCTCATCGGCACGGAAGCGGTCGCCAAGGCCGCCAACGACGGCTATACCTTCCTGGCCGCCAGCAACGGCAACTCCATCAACCATTCGCTGTTCGGCGAACGCGGCGCGAGCTTTCCGCGCGATTTCACGCCGGTCGTCGGCCTGGCTTCCACGCCCAACGTCATCGCGGTGCACCCCTCGATTCCCTATAAAAGCCTGCAGGACCTCATCGACGCGGCCAAGGCCAAGCCCAGGAGCATCAACTACGCCCACGCCGGCGTGGGCTCCCTGCAGAACCTCGTGGGCGAACAGTTCGCCATGGCCGCCGGCATCCAGCTGACCAACGTGCCCTACAAGGGCGGCGGGCCCGCCACGGTGGACGTGCTGGCCGGCCAGGTCCCGGTCCTGGTCTCCGGCCTGACGGCCTCGATCAGCTTCATCAAGGCCGACCGTCTGCGGCCCCTGGCGGTCACGAGTCTGAAACGCTCGGCTTATCTGCCCGACGTGCCGACCGTGGCCGAAAGCGGATTTCCCGGCTTCAACAACATTTTCTGGGTCGCGCTCTACGCGCCCGCCGGCACGCCCGCCGCCGCGATCGGGAAAATCAACAGCGAAGTCAACAAAGTCCTCGAAAAGCCCGACGTGCTCAAGCAGCTCGCCGAACAGGCGGCCGACGCCACCGGGGGAAGCTCCGAGCAGCTCGGGGAGTTCGTGAAGCGGGACATCGAGACCTCGGCCAAGGTCGTCAAGGCGGCTAATATCAAGGTACAGAACTGAAGGAGCGCGGCGTGTTCGAAGCGGATTTTTTCTGGTCGTTCAGGAGTCCTTTCTGCTATATCGCCATGCCGCGCGTGCGGGCCATGGCGCGCGACCATGCCCTGCAATGGAACCTGCGGGTGATCTACCCGATCGCGGTACGCAATCCGCAGTTCCACAAAAGCCAGAATCCGCTGGCCCGGCCCTATCACTTCCGCGATTGCGAGCGCGTCGCGCAATTCCACGGCCTGCCCTACAAGCGGCCGACGCCCGACCCCATCGTCCAGGACCCGGACACACACCAGGTGGCCCAGGCCCAGCCCTATATCCGGCGCCTGACGCTGCTCGGGGCCGAGGCCTGCCGGCGGGGCAAGGGACTGGAGTTCGCGGACGAAGTCAGCCAGGCCTTGTGGAACGGCCAGGCCGCCGACTGGACGCAAGGCGACCACCTGGCCCGGGCGGCCGAACGCGCCGGGCTGGATCTGGCGGAAATGGAAGCGGCGATCGCGCGCGACCCAGCCCCGCTGGAAGCGCAGGTGCGCGAGAACGAGGCGGCGCACACGGCCGCCGGACATTGGGGCGTGCCGCTATTCGTTTTCCGTGGCGAGCCTTTCTTCGGCCAGGACCGCCTGGACGTGCTGCTGTGGCGGATGCGGCAGGCCGGACTGCCGGAACGCTGAGGCGGCCCGCGATCAAGCCGCGCGCGGCGCCGGCGATAGAACCTGCCGCAACACGCTCAGGCATAAATCCGCATTCTCGGCCTGGAGCGGGTGCGCGGCGCCTTCGGCGCGCACTACCCGCAGCCCGGGACGGCTGCGCTCGAACCTGGACAGTTCTTCCGGGTTGATGACGCCGCTGGCCGTGGCCACGACCAGCGTGACCTCGCAGTTCGCGCGCGCGACGTCCTGGTAGATATCCTGCCCATGGAAATCGCGGTAGGCCGCGTCGATCACGCGCGGGTCGCAGGTGGCGAGCCACTCGGCGCGCTGCTGCAACAGGGGCTCGGGCCACGCGGCGATGCCGGGCCGGCGCAGATAGGCTTCGCCTTCCCCGCGCCGCGCCGCTTCCACCATGGCGGCCGTGCGTTCGGCCGGGATGGGATACGGCCGCGCGTCCGGCGCGCTGGCGGGCGGGTCCAGCATGATGAGGGACCCAATAGCCTGGGAGCGCGCCGCCAGCCGCGCGCCGATGCGCGCGCCCATCGAATGCCCCACCACCGCGGGCGCCTCCAGGCCGGCTTGCGCCAGGAAGGCTTCCAGGTCGGCCGCGCAGGCCTCCAACCCATAGTCCAGATGCGGCCCCTGCTCGCTCAGGCCCCTGCCGCGCACGTCCAGCACCCAGACGTCGGAGCCGTCTTCCGCCAAGGCTTGCGCCATGTGCGTCCACAAGGCGGCCGGACTGACTATGCCCGGCACGATCACCACCGGCGCGCCCGGTCCTTTGCACCGCAGATAATGCTGCCGGATGCCGTTGGCCCGGAAATGGCCGCCCACCATTGCTTGTCCCGCCATTGCGTCACCCCCGCATTGCGCATGTAATCAAAAGCGCCCCCGCCGCCCCGAGCGCGGCCGCGGCGATCAGCCAGGGCACCATGGCCCAGGTGGGCCAGACTGATGTCTGCCAGGGTCATCGCCCTGCACTGTCATCTTGTCCGACCTTAAGTTCATATATGATAACTTTCTCGGCATACGCGGGCCAGATCAAGCCCATGCACAGCGCGGCTTCGGGGCGGGCGCTGCTGGCGCTGATCGGCCATGAAGAGCAGGACCAGGTGCTGCAGCAGCTGCAGCTGACAGCCTATTCCGAACACACCATCACCGATGCCGGCCGCCTGAAGCAGGCCATCCAGGACGGCCAGGCGGCCGGCTACCACGTCGCGATAGGCGAGTACCAGTCAGACACGACCGCCATATCCGTTGGGTTCAGGTTCGGCACCGAATGCTATGCGCTCGTCGTGGGCGGCCCCTCCCAAAGGCTGGAAGGGCACATCGACGAGATCGGCCGCCTGCTTGCCGCGCAGGCAACGCAGCTGGGGAACCCGGCAGACGGCCAACCGCCGGGCGGCCCGCTCACCGCACCGGGAACGCCGGCCCGCCCAGCGCCATAACACCCTCGAAGTCCGGCGCATAGCCCCGGCTATGCCGGCGCACGAAGCAGGCATGCGGTTCGGCGAAATGCGCCGGCAGCAACAAGGCGTTTTCTTCAGCGCAGGCCGACAGCAGGCGCCGGCGGGTGTCTATGCCCTGTTCCCGATCGTCGTCGAAGCCGGTGTAAAGCTCCGGATGGTAGATCTGCAACGGGTGATGGAAGATGTCCCCGCTGCAGTATGCGTACTTGCCCTGCGAGGCAAGACGTATGCGCACATGCCCTTCGGTATGGCCCGGCGCCGGCTCCACGGTCAGCACGCCGTCGAGTTCGTAGCCATCGTCGACCAGCGTCATCTGCCCCGATTCGACCACGGGCAGGATACTGTCCTGGAACACGTGGTCATTGATGGAGCGGTGCCGGTAGTCCGGCCGGCGCGCATCCCAGCGGGCGAACTCCTTGCGGTCGAACAGATAGCGCGCGTTCGGGAACGTGGGGACCCAGCGGCCGTCCACCCGCCGGGTATTCCAGCCGACGTGGTCGCAATGCAAATGGGTGCACAGCACGAAGCCGATATCCTCGGGCCGCACGCCGGCGTCCGCCAAACGCGACAGCCAGGGCGTGTCGCACATATGGAAGCGCGGCACCTGCGGCCTGGACTTGTGGTTGCCGACACAGGTATCGATGAGCACCCAGTGATTGGGCGTGCGCAGCAGCCAGCTGTGGATGCTGGTCCGGAAGCGGTTTTCCGCGGTGTCGAAGAACGTCGGCCCCAGCTCGTCGCGCAGCGTGTTCCCCATGCGGGGCTCGAAGGCCGGGAACAGCTCGAGCGGCTGGAAACCCAGCCCGAGCCGTTCTTCGATGCGCTGCGCGACGATCCCTCCGACCTGGATTTTCATCGCGGTCAGCTTCCTGGCAGATCGTGAACCTGGTCCAGGAAGAGTTCTTTCCAGGACTCCGGCTTGCTCTTGATCGTGCCGATCCGGTGCATGAAGTCGGCGAAGGCCATCAGCCCCTTGGGAGTCAGCTCATACTCGACCTTGGGATCGGACAGCATTTGCACGATGTCCTCCACGCTGTCGGTGTCTTTTGTGATCCGCAGGTAGATCCTGGCGGCCTCTTCGCGGTTGTCCGTAATGTATTTCTGGGCCTCGTCGAGCGCGTCCATGACCGCCTGGGTGAGCTTGGGGTTGGCCTTCTGGAACCGGTTGGTCGTGTACAGCACATTCGTGGAGCTTGGCCCGCCCACCACCTGAAAGGTGTCGAGCACGGAATGAAACCCGGGCTGCTTGAGTTCCCGGTGGGAGAAAGGCGGCACGGTGAAGTCCGCCGTCACCTGTCCCTTGCCGGAGAGCATGATGGCCATGCTGTCTGAAAGCGGCATGGCCACGGTCAGCCGGTCCAGTATGTCGTACTTGTCGTCGCCGAATGCCTTGGCTGCCGCCATCTGCAGCACCACGGCCTGGGTGGAGACCTTGACGCCCGACACCACGATCCGGTCCTGGTCGGTGAAGTCCTTGATCGTCTTGACCGCCGGATTCCGGCTGACCAGATACATAGGCATGGTATTGAGCGATGCCAGCCCCATCACGCTGGCCGCCGAAGTGCGGGTGCGGGCCCACATCGTCAGGAACGGCGGCGGGCCGGCCACCGCGAAATCCAACGCCCCGGCCAGCAGGGCGTCGTTCATTACCGAGCCCCCGGTGAACTGGGTCCAGCTCGCCTTCACGTCGGCCAGTCCCTGCTTGGCGGCATGCTTTTCTATGAGTTTCTGTTCCTGCATCACCATGAGCGGCAGGTAGGCAATGCCGTACTGCCTGGCGATGCGCACTTCCTGGACCTCAGCGTGCGCCGGCGCCGCCGCCAGCCCAAGCGCGAGGCTTGCCGCGCTCAACATGTTACCGAATTTGCGAATATTCATTGCTTGTCTCCCTGAAGATGTGCTGCCCCGCTTGCGCATTTCCTCCATACGCCGCCGTGTTCCTCCGGCCCCGTCCTTGAAGGGGCCAGGTTGATCGTACAAACGTTTGCATGAAATAGTCAAAGACTTCCTGGATACGGTTTGCGCCACCGCGACACCCGCGCCAGAACGTAATGGGATTCTGACGCCTACGGCACCGGCACCCCGGCCATGCACCGCACCGTATATGACCATCGTTTGCATCCATCCATGGCGGGGGATTCCGGCCGGGCCGCGGCCCGGCTGGCGAAGGCCACTTCCTGGCGCCGCTTGTTGTGCCGAAGCGCCCGTACCCGGACACCAGGCTCCGCCCGTCCGGTCGACCGGGCCGTGTCGACAGCGTTTGACAGGTCGCGCTATACTTCTTGGGGTTTTTTGGGCGACCCCGCAACGGCACGGCCGGCGGCCGGTTTCGATCCCATCCGAATTCGCTGACATTACCGTGATCCCTACCGCAACGATTCTTTCCGCTTGGTGGTGGCGCTTCTCCTAGAAGCGGCACGCATGCGGTTTGAATCCGCGCCCTGCCGCCGTACCGGTGGCAGGCGCGACCCGAGTGGCTCACCGGCACGGCGGCTCCAGACCAGGAGATGGCCAGATGCCTTCCGATTCCAGTGAGCGACGCCTCCCCCTCATATACCGACAGACCCGCCTGCCCGAGCTGACCGGGCTGCGATGGCGCGCGCCCGCCCTCCGTCCCGATTGCCGTGCCGTTGCCGCGGCGCCCGGGACCGCTTCCCGCATTGCCGCCCCCAATCCGACTCTCCGTCCCTCTGGTGCCCTATGCTGCTGATGCTCGATAACTACGACTCCTTCACCTACAACCTGGTGCAGTATTTCGGCGAACTGGGCGAAGACGTGCGCGTGGTGCGCAACGACCAGGCCACGCTCGAGGACATCGAGGCCATGGCGCCCGACCGCATCTGCATCTCGCCGGGCCCCTGCTCGCCGGCCGAGGCGGGCCTGTCCGTGCCGCTGATCCAGCGCTATGCCGGGCGGGTGCCTATCCTGGGCGTCTGCCTGGGGCACCAGGCCATCGGCGCGGCCTATGGCGGGCGCATCGTGCGGGCGCGCGAGATCATGCACGGCAAGACCTCCCCCATCACCCATGCCGGCACCGACGTCTTCCGCGGGCTGCCCTCGCCCTATACCGTGATCCGCTACCACTCGCTGGCGGTCGAGCGCGACAGCCTGCCCGACTGCCTGGAAATCACCGCGCAAACGGACGATGGGGAAATTATGGGTATTCGCCACCGCGAATTGCCGGTATATGGTGTGCAGTTCCACCCCGAATCCATCCTAAGCGAGCACGGACACGCCTTGCTGCGCAATTTTCTGGAAACCAAATAAGGAATCATCGTGAGCATTACCCATACGGAGGCGTTGGCCCGCTGCATCGAGCACCGCGAAATCTTCCACGATGAAATGCTGACCCTGATGCGCAGCCTGATGCGCGGCGAGATGTCGCCCCAGGTTGCCAGCGCGCTGCTGATGGGTCTGCGCGTAAAGAAGGAAACCGTGGGCGAGATCACCGCCGCGGCGCAGGTCATGCGGGAATTCGCCACGCCGGTGAACGTGCCCGACCCGGCCGGCCTGCTCGACATGTGCGGCACGGGCGGCGACGGCAGCCACACTTTCAATATCTCGACCGCCTCCATGTTCGTCGCCGCGGCCGCCGGCGCGCGCGTGGCCAAGCACGGCAACCGCAGCGCGTCTTCCTCGTCGGGCAGCGCCGATGTGCTGGAGGCGCTGGGCGCCAACCTGGATCTGTCCCCGGAACAGGTTGCCGAATGCATCCAGGAAACCGGCATCGGCTTCATGTTCGCCCCCGCCCACCACGGCGCCATGAAGAACGTCGCGCCGGTGCGCAAGGAACTGGGCGTGCGCACCATTTTCAATATCCTCGGCCCGCTGACCAATCCGGCAGGCGCCGGCAACCAGCTGCTCGGCGTGTTTCATGCCGACCTGGTCGGCATCCTTGTGCGCGTGCTGCAGCGCCTGGGCTCGCGCCACGTGCTGGTGGTGCACGGCAAGGACGGCATGGACGAGGCCTCGCTGGGCGCGGCCACCCTGGTCGGCGAACTCAAGGACGGCGAAATCCTCGAATACGAAATCCACCCCGAAGACTTCGGCCTGGCCATGATTTCGAACCGCGGGATCCGGGTCGCCGACTGCGCCCAATCGCGTGATCTGGTCATCGAGGCCCTGGACGATGTCGACGGCACTGCGCGCGACATCGTGGCGCTGAACGCCGGCCTGGCGATCTACGCCGGCAACCGCGCCGCCTCCATACCGGAAGGCCTGGCCATGGCGCGCGAGGCGCTGTCCAGCGGCGCGGCGCGCGCCAAGCTCGAAGCCTTCTGCGCCCATACCAGGAAGTACCGTAAATGAACGATATCCTTGCCAAGATCCTCGCCGTCAAGGCCGAAGAAGTCGCCACCGCCCGCCAGCTGCGCAGCGAAGCCGAGCTGCTGCGCGAGGCCCAGGCTCGCCAGGACGTGCGCGGTTTCGCCCAGGCCATCGAAGACAAGATCGCCGCGGGCAAGGCCGGAGTCATCGCCGAAATCAAAAAGGCTTCGCCCTCCAAGGGGGTGCTGCGCGAACACTTCAGCCCCGCCGAGATCGCCTCGTCGTACGCGGCGCACGGCGCCGCCTGCCTGTCGGTGCTGACCGATGTGCAGTTCTTCCAGGGATCCTACGACCACTTGCGCCAGGCGCGCGCGGCCTGCCCGCTGCCGGTGCTGCGCAAGGATTTCGTCATCGACCCCTACCAGGTGATCCACGCGCGGGCGCTGGGCGCCGATTGCGTGCTGCTCATCGTGGCGGCGCTCGAGCCGGCGCAGTTGAGCGACCTGGAAGCCTGCGCGCTGGAGCTGGGCATGGACGTGCTGGTCGAAGTGCATGACGCGGCGGAACTCGATCGCGCGCTGACCCTGAAGACGCCCCTGGTCGGCGTCAACAACCGCAACCTGCGCACCTTCGAGACGCGGCTGCAGACCACGCTGGACCTGCTGGACCGCATTCCCAAGGACAAGCGGGTCGTGACTGAAAGCGGCATACTCAAGCCCGAGGACATCCGGCTCATGCGCGAGCACGGCGTGAACGCCTTCCTGGTCGGCGAGGCCTTCATGCGCGCCGAGGAGCCCGGCAAGGAGCTGGCCCGGCTGATCGCCTGACATCGGCAGCCATTTCGCCATTACGGGAGAAGCTCGCATGGATTGTCCGCTTTGCCGCGAACCGGGCGGCCGCTTGCTGTGGCGCTCGGAAGCGCTGCGCGTGATCGAGGTCGACGACCCCGACTATCCGGGATACACGCGCGTCGTGCTACAGGACCACCTGGCAGAGATGACCGATCTCGACGACGCCCTGCGCGCGCAAGTCATGCGGACCGTCTGGACGATCGAGTCCGCGCAGCGCGCCGTGCTGGCGCCGGACAAGGTAAACCTGGCCTCGCTGGGCAACATGGTTCCCCATTTGCATTGGCACGTGATTCCCCGCTGGAAGGACGATCGTCACTTTCCCGACGCCGTCTGGGCGCCGCCGCGGCGCCCGGCCGGGCAGGACACCCCTGCCGTCGCCCGGGCGCGGCGGATGCTACCGGACTACCACGCCAGGCTGGCGCACGCGCTGGACGACGCCCAGGGCC
>Ga0182748_1004204_pt1 | contig 11600 bp, 10 predicted proteins | sample eDN3rd37CKraftOP_FD_128877 | JGI IMG/M metagenome (GOLD analysis project Ga0182748, IMG submission 128877) | Enriched Organic Plus compost microbial communities from Emeryville, California, USA - eDNA 3rd pass 37_C Kraft OP (version 2) (version 2) ...
CGCGTTCCAGTAGCCTTGCCGCCTGCCTCGCGGTAGCATGCGCACCATCGGCCATTGGTGGAGAGGCAGCGCGTGGCTAACCGGGGGCGGCGTCACGATACGAGGCGGTGGTTGAGGCGGCTGCCGGTATTGGCGGCCGCGGCGTTGCCGGTATTGGTGGCGGTGCCTTTCGTCTATATGCAGGCGAAGAGCCTGGCACGCCACGACGCCCGTGGGGCCGCCGAGGTAGTAATGCGCCAGGCCGATGCCATGTTCGCCGAGGCCGACCGGCTGGCCGCCGAAATGGCCTCCCAGGCCGGCAAGTCCTGCGCCGACGCCGGCGCCGTGCTGCACGAAGCGGCTTTCCAGCCGTATTTCCGGGCCGTCGTGCTGGTGCGCGACAAAGTCCTCTACTGTTCCTCCGTCACGGGCGCATTCGCGTTGCCGCTCGAACAATTGCTGCCGGGGGACCCGGTCCCGGCGGGACGGTCCTTTCGTTTCGCCGCGGGCACGCCCATGGTGCCCAGGCGTCCCGCCGTGATGGCGATACGCCTGGACGAGGCCGGCAACGGCGCCATCGTCACCGTGGACGGCCGCTACCTGAGGGATCTGCTGGATTCGGTAGGCGGCAGCGGCCGCTACCGGATCGGGATCGAGTCGATCGACGGCAGGCACGGCCTCGCAGGCCGGAAGACGGGCGTCCCGTCCCCCGGGGCGTCCTTCGTGCAGGAAGTGGTTTCGGCCGACTATCCGTTCCGGGTGCGGTCCCAGGCGGACGCCGCCTTGCTCGCCGAGTACAGGAAGCGCCTGGCGGGCAGCTACGCGCCCTTCGTCGTCCTGCTTGCCCTCTTGTTCGGTTATCTGTGCCGCCATTTCCTGAGGTACCAGTTTTCGCTGGCGGCAGGTATCCGGCGCGGCATGCGCCGGGGCGAGTTCCAGGTCCACTACCAGCCGGTCATCGACCTGCGCGATGGATCGTGCGCGGGCGCCGAGGCGCTGATGCGGTGGTTCCGGCCGGGCCAGGGGCCAGTGCGGCCCGACATCTTCTTCGCCGTGGCCGAGGCCAACGGGCTTTCCATTCCCTTGACGCGGCATCTGTTCAAGCTGGTGGGGCGCGATCTGCGCCATTGTCCGATGGGACCGCAGTTCCGCCTGGGCCTGAACATTACCGCGGGCCATTTTGCGCGTCCCGACATCGTCGACGACGTGGCCCGCCTGCGGCAGGTCGTCGGGTCGGGCGCCGCCGATTTCGTGCTCGAGATTACCGAGCGGGAGCCCTTGCCTCCCATCGACCAGGTCTACGAGAACATGGGCGTGCTCAATGCCAGCGGCGTCAAGCTGGCGATCGACGACTTCGGCACCGGCCACAGCTCGCTTGCCTATCTCGAGAAGTTTCCCGTCGATTACCTGAAGATAGACCGCGGCTTCGTATCCGCCATCGGCACGGACGCGGTCAATGCCTCGGTCCTCGAAATGATCATCGGGCTGGCTGCGCGGCTGGACGTGGAACTGACCGCGGAAGGCGTGGAGACGCGCGAGCAGCTCGACTATCTTGCCGCCAAGGGCGTGCACTACGCGCAGGGCTTCCTGTATGCCAAGCCCATGCCCATCGAGCAGCTCCAGGCATGGGTGCGCGAGCATCGCGGCCGCCTGCCCGCCGGGGGGGCCGCCACGGATAGCGTGCCGGCCGTGGCCTGAGGCCGTCACGGGCGCAGGCGCCTGGCGGTCAGGCCTGCAGCTTCTCCGCCGCCATGTCCCAGACCTGCTGGCCGAGGGGATGGCGCTGTTCCTCGATGATGTGCGCCATCAGTCCCGCGGTGCGGCCGATCAGGGTCAGCGCCTTGCCTTGCTCGGGCGTCAGGCCCATGTCCAGCGTGATCGCGCCTTTGGCGCCCGTGGCGTTGAGTGGGATCTTGCGACCCGTGGCACGGCTGGCCGCGGCCGCCAGTTCCACCGCGAAGCGGCAATAGGTGCCGTAGTAGCCGCAGTCGCGCGCGATCTCGAACATTTTTTCGCACCGGGGGTCGCCGTCCACGTGGACGGGGTGGCCGACGCCGGGAATCTTGCGCTTGGCCGCACGGGTCTCGTGCACGCAGCGTTCGGCGGCTTCCCGCAGTTGCGCGTCGGTCCAGTGCTCCTGCGCCGGCAGCGCGTCGCGCAGAAAGCGCGCGCTGTACTCGATGACGCCGAGGAAGCGGCTGCCCGCGCCCAGCAGGCCGGCGGCCAGCGCGCCCTGCATGGCCTCTGGCGCGCCGTGCAGCGTCAGCCGTGCGGACAGCGCACTGGGCGTGAGTCCGTGGTCGGTGGCGCTGACCAGGAACAGGTTGAGCATGCGCTTGAGCCGGGCGTCGGGAAATTTGCCCAGCAGCTCCAGCGCCATCACGTCGATGAAGTCGCGCTGGTCGAACAGGTCGTGCACGAGGTCGTAGCCCCGGACGGTAATGCGGTGGGCGTCGCCGCCGCCGATTTCGCTGCGTGTCATGTCGGATTCTTTCCTCAATGGATGACGCCGTCGAGCGCGACGGCGCCTTGGCCTTGCTCGAGCACCAGCAAGGGATTGATTTCCAGCGCCTGGGCGCCGTCGCCGAGCGACAGGAATAGTGCGGCCGTCTTCTCGATCGCATCGATCAGTGCCGCCCGGTCGAAGGCCGGTCGGCCGCGGTGCGCGGCGAGCAGCCTGGCTACCCGGGTCTCGTCCACCATGGCCTCGATGGCGCGGCGGTCGGCCGGCAGACGGCATCGCGCGACGTCGGCCATGATCTCTACCGCCACGCCCCCCGCGCCGAAGGACAGCATGGGACCGAACACGGCATCGCGGTGCACGCCCACCAGGGTTTCGATACCGCCGCGCACCATCTCGGCGACGAGCACGCCGCGCAGCACGGAGGCGCCGACGCCGTGCGCGACGGCGGCCGTCATGATGGCCTCGAAGGCCCGCTCGACAGCTGTCTCGTCGGCAAGGTCCAGTACCACGCCGCCGACGTCGCTCTTGTGCTGCACCCCGTCGGCGATCAGCTTCAGCGCGACCGGAAAGCCTATCTCGCGCGCGGCGATCGCGGCTTCGCGCGCGGTGGCTGCGACGGCCTCCCGCGGGATGCGCAGGCCGTGCCGCGCGAACAGCGCCTTGGCCTGTGCCTCGTTCCAGGGGCCGGATACCGGCGGCACGGACGGCGCCGCCACGGGCAGGCGAGCGAGTTCCGCGTGCGGCGCGCGCAGGTACGCGTCGCAGCGGGCCATGGCTTGCATGGCGTTGCGCAGGCTGTAGATCGGCGGGAACCCTTGCTCGATCAGCAGATCGTGAGCCGGGCCGCGGCGACTGCTCATCCAGACCGGCACGAACGGAATGGGCGCGTGGCGCGCGATATCCATCAGGTTGCGGACCGAGATTTCGGTGGTGGCCGCGTAGTTGGACGTGATCGGATAGACGACCGCGTCGATGCCCGGGTCGGCGAACAGCGGTTCCAGGCAGCGGCGCGCCAGCGCGGTGTCGGTCAGGGCCTTGGTGGTCAGGTCCACGGGGTTGGTCAGTGCCGCGTACGACGGCGCATGCCGGGCCATGGTCTCGATGGTGGCGGCGGACAGCTCGGCCATTTCCAGGCCGGCGGCGCCGATCATGTCGGCCGCCAGCACGCCGGCGCCGCCGGACGACGAATAGACGCAGATGCGCCGGAACGGTTTGCCGCCGGCGCGCGCGAGCAGGCCGGCGACATCCAGCATTTCATCCAGGTCGTTGACGCGGATTACGCCGTATTGCCTGAAGACGGCCTCGTTGACGGCGTCTTCGCCGGCCAGCGATGCCGTATGGGATTGCGCCGCTTGCGCGCCGAAGGCGGAGCGGCCGACCTTGAGCACCGCCACCGGCTTGCCGGCCCGGTGCGCCGCCTGGACCGCGGCGATGAAGCGCGTGCCGTCCTTGATGCCTTCCATGACCACGCAGATCGCGCGCACGTCCTCCTGGCCGGCCAGCCAGGCAATGAAGTCGGCGCTGTCGAGATCGACCTCGTTGCCCGTGGAAAACCATCGGCCGAAATGCACGCCGCGGTCGCTGCCCTGCATGAGCGAGCGGCCCAGGCCGCCGCCTTGCGTCACCAGCGCCAGGGGGCCGCCCCGGCCGTCGTTGCGGAACTCCGTCGAGAAGGTCAGGCCCAGGCGCGGGGCGAGAGAAGTCAGCCCCGCGCAGTTGGGGCCGTAGATGCGCATGCCCGAGGCGCGGGCGAGTTCGCGCATCGCCTGCTCCGTCGCCTTGCCTTGCTCGCCGGCCTCGGCGAACCCCCCGGTGAAGACCACCGCCGTGCCGACGCCGCGCGCCGCGCAGCGTTGCAGCGCCTCCATGGTGCCATCGGCGGGCACCAGCAGCAGGGCGACGTCGATGGCGTCGGCGGGCACGCTGTCGATGTCGAGGTAGAGCGGATGGCCCTTGAGCTCCCCGCCGCGCGGATTCACCAGGTAAACGGTGCCTTGGAAATCGGAATGCTCGAGGACGTTCTCCACGGTCGTATGACCCAGGGAGCCCGGCGTGGCGGACGCGCCGACGATCATGATGGAGCGTGGCGCCATCAGGCGGTCGAGATCGGCGAATCGGAGGAAGGAAGGGGAGGCGGCCATTGTCATGCCTGGCCCTCGCGCAGCTTCATCAGCGTGACCCAGGCGCTTTCCATGACGGTCTCCCCGCGCTGGTTCAGCACCGTGCGGTCGAGGGTCACCCTTCCGGTGCCGGGACGGCTCCGCGACAATCGTTTGTCGCCCACGGACAGGGCCACGTGGATGGTGTCGCCGATCAGCACCGGCTTGCGCCAGCGGCACGACAGTTCGGTCAGCGCCAGGCGGGACTTGTCCATCAGCCGGTACACCGGCATGCGCGTCGTCAGGCCGGAGGCGATGGCCAGCGTCAGCAGGCCGTGCGCGGCGCGTTGGCCGAAAGGATGCTGCGCGGCATGGACGGCGTCGGTGTGCAGGGCGTTGTAGTCGCCCGAGAGCCCGGCGAAATTGACCACGTCGGCCTCGGTGACGGTACGGCGCGGGCTGAGCCATTGCGCGCCCGGCTCCAGGTCTTCGTAATAGAGCGCGGCTTGCAGGTATTGTTCGATGTCCATGGATGGTTCCTCAGGAACGGCCACCGGTGACGTGGAGCGTCTCGCCGGTGATGAAGCCGGCCAGGGACGAAGCCAGGAAGGCGACGGCGGCCGCCACGTCTTCCGGATCGCCCAGGCGGGCCACCGGCGTATTCTGTCTGGCGCGTTCGGTCAGCGTGTCGTAGTCGGCGCGTTGCCGCATGCGCGGCGTCGAGATCACGCCCGGCGCCACGGCATTGGCGGTAATGCCGAATTTGCCCGATTCCAGCGCCAGCGACCGGGTGAACCCGATCAGGCCGGCCTTGGCCGCCGAGTAGTTGGTCTGGCCGGGGTTGCCGCGATGCGCCCGCGAGGCGATGTTGATGATGCGGCCGAATCTGCCTTGCATCATGCCGGGCAGCACCGCGCGCGAGCAGTGGAACGCGCCCTGCAACGTAACGTCGAGGACGGCATGCCAGTCTTCTTCCTTCATTTTGGTCAGGTAGGCGTCACGCGCGAAGCCGGCGTTGTTGACCAGGATGTCGATGCGGCCGAACCGGGCTTGCGCCTCGCCTACCGCGGCGCCGACTTCCTCGCGCGACGTGACGTCGGCGCGGCAGCCCTGCACGCGGGCGCCCGCTCCCTCGAGCAGTGCCACCGCCTGGGAGATGGCTTCCTCGTTGGCGTCGCAGATGACGATGTTGGCCTGTTCCTGGGCCAGGCGCTGGGCTATGGCCAGCCCCAGCGTGCCGGCACCGCCGGTGATGAAGGCAGTGCGGTCCTTGATTCCGAGATCCATGATTCGTGGTGTGAGTAGATGAAGAGTGTCCCAGGCGGGGGCGATGGTCAGTCGATGCGGATCTTCGCCCGCTCGATCAGTTCCTTGGCGGCCTTCCGTTCCTTCTCGAGGAAGACGGCGAAGTCGTCGGGCGAGCTGCCGACCAGCGGCGTGTTGATGGAGGCGAAGCGCTCCTGCACGACCGGGTCCTTGAGCGTGTCGCGGAAGGCGGCGGCCAGCTTGTCGATGATGGGGCGCGGCGTCCCCGCCGGCGCGACCACGGCCTGCCACGTGGTGACCGAGAAGCCGGGTACTCCCGCTTCGGCCACGGTCGGCACGTTGGGCAGGTCTTCCACCCGCTTGGGGCCGGTCAGGGCCAGCGCGCGCAAGGTGCCGCTCTTGATGTGAGGATTGGTGGTCGAGCGGCTATCGGCCATGAAATCCAGCCTGCCGGCCAGCAGGTCCTGGATCGCCGGCCCGCTGCCCTTGTAAGGCACGTGCGTCATCGACGCGCCCAGCGCGATGGACAGCGAGGCTCCGGCAATGTGCATGGAGCTGCCGTTGCCCGCCGAGCCGTAGTTCAGCGGCGTGCCGCGTTTGGCGGCGGCGATCAGGTCGCCCATGGTCTTGTAGGGCGAGTCCTTGGGCACCACCACGACCAGCGGCGAGTCAGTCAATTGCGTGACGGGAGTGAAGGCCTTGGCCGGATCGAGCTTGTTGCCCGCATACAGGTATTGATTGACGGCCAGCGGACCGACGTTGGCCCACAGTATGGTGTAGCCGTCCGGCGCGGCCGCGGCCACCGTGTCGTTGGCGATGTTGCCGTTCGCGCCCGGCTTGTATTCGGGCACCACGGGCTGGCCCAGCCGTTTCGACAATTCGTCCTGGACCATCCGGAACGCGATGTCGGACGCTCCGCCCGGCGCGAAGCCGATCACTACCCGTATGGGCTTGGCCGGATAGTCGGCCACGGCCGGGGCGGCCACCGCCATGGCGGCGCCGAGCAAGAGGGTCCGATGAAAGCGTGTCATGCCTGTCTCCTTATAGGAATGGGTTGAAGACCGCCCAGGGCGGCCGTCAGAGCGAGGTGTCGTACTTGACGTTCTTGAGCTGCGTGTTCTCGAGGATGGCTTCCAGTCCGCGCTCCTTGCCGATGCCGGAATGCTTGTAGCCGCCGAACGGCGCATCGACCGAGGTCCTCACGCCGGTATTGATCGCCACGCTGCCCGATTCGAGGCGCCTCGCCATGCGCAGCGCCCGCCCGCCGTCGCGGGTGAACACGATGGCGGCCAGCCCGTAGCGCGTATCGTTGGCGATGCGCAGCGCCTCGTCCTCGTCCTTGAAGCCGATCAGCGACTGGACCGGGCCGAAGATCTCTTCCTGCGAGGTCTGCATGCCGTTGTCGGCGGTGACCAGCAGGGTGGGCGCCACATAGAAGCCGCGCGCCGTTTCCGGACGGGACGAGAGATCGACGCATGCGCGCGGCGTTGCGCCTTCGCTGTGCGCGATGTCCAGGTAACGGCGTACCCGGTCGGCCTGGGCGCGGCTGACCAGCGGGCCCATCTGGGTTTCGGGGTTGGCCGGATCGCCTACGCGTATCGCGGCCAGGCGGGCCTCGAGTTTCTCCTGGAACGCGTCGCGTAGAGTGTCCTGCACCAGCAGGCGGGTGCAGGCGATGCAGACCTGGCCCGAATTCTTGACGATGTCGGCGGCCGCCACGCCGACGGCCGCGTCCACGGCGGCATCGTCGAACACGATGAGCGGCGACTTGCCGCCCAGCTCGAGCGTGACGCGCTTGACGTCGGCCGCCGCGGCCGCCTGGATGGCGGCTCCCGTGGCCGTGCCGCCCGTGAACGAGACGCGGGCCACGCCCGGATGGCGGACCAGCGTCTCGCCCACGGTGGCGCCCGGACCGTTGACGACGTTGACCACGCCTTCGGGGAATCCCGCTTCGGCGAACAGCGCCGCCAGCGCCAAGGTGGACAGCGGCGTGACTTCGGACGGCTTGATCACCACCGTGTTGCCGGCGGCCAGCGCGGGCGCCAGCTTGTGCAGCGTCAGGGTCATGGGATAGTTCCACGGCATGACCAGGGCGCAGACGCCCAGCGGCTCGCGCAGCGTGAAATTCAATACGCTGGCGCTGTTGAGCAGCGGAATGGTGTCGCCGCGCACCGCGGGGATGATGCCGGCGAAGTATTCGAGCGACGCCGGCATGGCAGACAGCGATTCGCGCGAGTGCGTGATGGGCTTGCCGACGTTGCGCGTTTCTATCCAGGCCAGCTTCTCGACCTCGCGCTCGAACAGCGTCGCCAGCCGCCGGAGCAGACGCGCCCGTTCGCGCGGCGTCGTGTCGCGCCAGTGCGCTTCATAGGCGCGTCGCGCGGCCCGGACCGCCGCGTCGACATCGTGGACGGTGGCGGCGTGGACCTGCGCGAGCACTTCGCCGGTGGCCGGATCGTAGGTGGGGAAGAGGGCGCCCTCGCCGCCGGTCTGCCAGCGGCCGTCGATCAGCATGCGATAGGGTTGGTCGTCGATGTATTCCATGAATGACTCAGGAGCTCAGGGAAGTGTCGGGGCATGAAGACCGCGGCTGCGCGCGGCGATTGCCAGGTAGAGGCGCGCTGTCGCGTCGCGGTCGAGCGGGCGCGGGTTGAGCCGCGTCGATGGACTTTGCAGCGCGCGATCGGCCAGGGCGAGCGCGTCGGCGTCTTCCAGCGCGACCGGAGGCAGGTGCTCCGGCAGCCCACCCAGCGAGCGCATGCCGCGGACCGCTTCGAGCAACCGGCGAGCGGCCTCGGCATCGCCATCGGCAGGGCCGGCCAGTCCGCCCAGGCGCGCGGCCCGCGCATAGTGGCCCTGGGCGGTTTCCATCGTGTATTCGGCGATCGGGTCCAGGATGGCGGCCAGCACTTCGGCGTGGGCCAGGTCCACCCGATCCTCCAGCGGCGTGCACAGGCCATGGACCGCGTCCACCCGTTTCATCCCTATGGCGATGCCCGCGAGGTAGCTGGCCATCAGCATGGCGGCGCGCGCCTCCAGGTCGTCCGGCGCCGCCAGCACTCGCGGATAGGCATGCAGGGCGCGTGCGAGCGCGGCCGCGGCCAGCGCCTCGCCCACGGGGGCCTCGCAGGTATTGACCAGCGCACCCATGGCGTGCAGCACCGCGTCGAAACCGCCTGCCGCCGTGGCGTGGCGGGGAAGGCCGAGCGTGAGTTCGGGCACCAGCGCCACCGCACTCGGGCGGCTGCGCGCGCTGCGGAACATCAGCTTGCGGCCTTGTTCGTCCTTGACGAGGGCCGCGGTGCTGCTTTCGCTGCCGGTACCGGCAGTCGTCGGAATAGCCAGGAAGCGGGGATCCGTGGGGCACGGCAGGCCGGCCATCCAGGCATTGTCGGGTGCGAGCAGTTCGACAGGATCGCCATGGCCGCCGAACACGGTGGCGTAGGCAACCTTGGCCGTGTCGATCGCGCTGCCGCCGCCCACCGCGACCAGCGCATCGCATGCGCCGGCCCGAATGGCCCCCGCCGCGGCGCGGACGTCGGCCAGACCGGGGTTGGGACGCACGCCGTCATGGACCGCGGCGATCCGGCATCCGGCGCGCGCCGCCGCCTGCTCCAGCTGCGCGGCGGCCAGCGGCCAGACGCACGGGTCGGCGACGACCGCGACGCGCCGCGTCCCGCGCAGCACGTGCGCGACGAAAGACCATACGCCAGGACCGTGCCCGCAATGGCCGGGCCACAGGATGGTCGATCCGTGTGCAGCCGGGGAAAGTGATGGCGGCGCGCTTGCGCTCAACGTGCGTCTCCTTTATAATTTGCACTGCGAATTAATAATTCGCTAAACGGATTCAGCTTAGCGGCAAGCACTGGCCGCCGTCAATGCCTGGAGAACGCATGGCAGAGGTCCCCGATCGTCCTGAACCCGAAGATCGCCAGTTCGTCGTGGCGTTGGCGCGCGGGCTGGAAATCCTGCGCTGCTTCGATGCGGAGCACCGCCTGCTCGGCACGACCGAGATCGCGGCGCGCACCGGCCTGCCCCAGCCGACCGTCTGGAGGCTGTCCCACACGCTGCAGAAGCTGGGCTATCTGGTCATGGTGCCGGGTGCCGAGAAACTGCGGCTCGGGCCGGCGGCGGTGGCCCTGGGCGGTGCCGCGCTGGCGGGACAAGAGTCGCTCGACCTCGTCCGGCCGCGCATGCAGGAGCTTGCCGATCGCTATCATTCGGCCGTTGCGCTGGGCCGCCGCGACGGCGACAGCATCGTCTACTTGCTGCGCTGCCAGGGCGATTCGCCGCTATTGATGAATTTGCGGGTAGGCTCGCGCATCCCGCTGTATCGCAGCGCCATCGGCTGGGCGTACCTGGCCTCGGCCGCGGCCGGCGACCGCGACCAAGCGCAGCAGGAGGCGGGGGCACCCGGCCCCGAGGCCTTGCAGGCGTTTCGCGACGCGATGGAGCTTTACGACGAACGCGGCTTCGTCATCCATTGCCGGCCCCAGCACCACGTCAACACGGTCGCCACGGCCATCGTCGTGCAGGGCAACGACCGCTACGTCATCAGTTGCGGAGGCCCGGCGTCGGCCTTGCCCGTAGAGTTCATCCTGGATGAGGTCGGTCCCGAGCTGGTCAAGCTCGCCGCCGAGCTCCAGCCCATCTTCTTGCTTGGCAGGCGCTACGCATGAATTCCTCATTTGCTTCTCCGGCTCCGGCCCTGGATACGCCCATCACGCGTCTGTTCGGCATCCGCTATCCGGTGCTGCTCGGCGGCATGATGTGGCTGTCCGATGCCTCGCTCGTTGCCGCGGCCGTCAATGCCGGGGCCATGGGATTCATCACCGCGCGCTCATCGGCCGATGCCGCGGCATTTCGCGATCAATTGCAGAAATGCCGGGCGCTCACGGGCGGCAGGCCTTACGGCGTCAACCTGACGCTGTCGCGCCGCCAGGGCGCCAACGATGGGGTGATCGACATGCTGCGCGTTGCCCTGGACGAAGGCGTCCGTCATTTCGAAACCGCCGGCCTGCCGCCTGCTCCGCTGTTGCCCGCGTTGCGCGAGGCCGGAGCGGTCGTTATCCACAAATGCGCCCACATCCGCCACGCAGTCTCGGCCGAACGCATGGGCGTGGATGCCGTCGCGCTGGTCGGCATGGAGGAAGGCGGACACCCCGGCGCAAACCAGTTGCCGACTTTCGTCAACGGCGCGTTCGCGCTCGACAGGCTCTCCATTCCGCTGGCGCTGGGCGGCGGCATCGGCCATGGCCGGCAGATCGCGGCGGCATTGGCGATGGGTGCAGACGCCGTGGTCATGGGAAGCCGCTTCACCACCGCTGCCGAGACCCCGGCGCATCCCGCCTACAAGCAACGCGTGGTCGAGGCGGACGAGCATTGTTCGCGCGCGGTGCTGTCGAGCCTGGGCGATACCTGGCGCGTGCTCGACAACGAGAATGCGCGCCGGGTGGCGCAGTTGGAAAGCGAAGGCGCGCGCACCTACGAGGCCTTTGGCGAGCTCATCCGCGGCCATCGCGCGCGCGACTACGCCTATGCCCGCGGCCTGCACGAGGAAGGCATGCTTTCGCTGGGACCGGCCGCCGGTTTTTCCCAATCGATCGAACCGTTCGCGCAGACGCTGCAGGCGCTGATGAAGCAGTGCCGGGATGCCTTGCTTCGGGGGGGGCGGCTGGCCGGTATGGGAGCCTGAGGCTGGCTCCTGACCGCTCCGCGGCCACGGGTGGAATGGGCGGTGAGCTAAGATCTCCCATCCCCCGGTTCTTTTCCGTTCCAGCATGTCCCTGCTC
>Ga0182748_1004205_pt1 | contig 11600 bp, 9 predicted proteins | sample eDN3rd37CKraftOP_FD_128877 | JGI IMG/M metagenome (GOLD analysis project Ga0182748, IMG submission 128877) | Enriched Organic Plus compost microbial communities from Emeryville, California, USA - eDNA 3rd pass 37_C Kraft OP (version 2) (version 2) ...
CCCACGCGCCCGCGACATGGGCGCGGGTGCGTTCGCCCGCGTCGGGCAGGGGATCGTACAGGCGGACGGAGCGGCCGCTGCCCAGAAAGGCGGCGACCCAGCCCGCGCCGATCACCCCCGCGCCGATGGCGGCGACGGTGGCGATACGGCCTGCGTCCCGAAAGCCCGCCATGCCGATCAATAGCCCTTGAAGACGGGCTTTTCCTTGTTCGCGAAGGCCGTGGTCGCGGCCTTGTAGTCATGCGTCATCATGGTCAGCGCCTCATAGGCGATCGACAGCTCGCCGGTCAGGTTGACCTGATCGCGAAGGCACTTGTTGACCGCGGCCTTGGACCAGCGCACCGCCCAGACCGGCTGACCGGCGATTTCGCGCGCGATCTTCATCGCCTCGTCCAGCACCTGCTCCCTGGGGAAGGCATAGTTGACGAGGCCGATCTCCTCGGCCTTCTTCCCGTCGAGCAGTTTGCCGCGCATCAGATATTCCTTGGCCTTCTGCGGGCCGACCAGCAGCGGCCACATCACCGAGCCGCCGTCGCCGGTGACGAGGCCGACGCGGACATGGGTGTCGCCCAGCCGCGCGTCCTCCGCGACGACGCTTATGTCGCAGAAGGCGGAGAGCGAGGTGCCGAGGCCGATCGCGTCGCCATTGACCGCCGCGATGATCGGCTGCGGCGTCATCAATATCTGGTCCCAGATGCGCAGCGTATTGAGCGGCACGCGCAGCGCGTATTTCAGGCCATATTCGGTCTGCGCGCGCTCGGCCATCATCTTGATGTCGCCGCCGGCCGAGAACGCCTTGCCCGCGCCGGTCAGCACGATCACCTTGATGCGCTCGTCCCGCGCGAGCTTGAGCCAGATATCCTCCAGCTGCCAGTGATTGTGCGGCCCCACCGCGTTCATCCTGTCGGGATCGTTCATCGTGACGAGGGCAACGCCGTCCTCGCCGATATCGACCGTCAGGAAATCGAATTCGCTATAGTCGATTTCGCGCTGGAACTGGTTTTCGGTGTCGCTCATATATTTCTCCGAACTGAAATTCTGTAGTGCGGCGCCGTGCCGTCAGGCTCCGGCGCGGTCCTTTTGCCATTGCGCGAAAGTCTGACCCTTTTCGGCAAGTTCGACAAGCAGGGCGGCGGGCTGGAGCGAGGGGTCGCCCGGCGTTTCCGCCGCGAAGTCGCGCAGCCGCGCGACGATGTGGGCGAGGCCCGTTTCGTCGGCGTAGAACATCGGCCCGCCCAGATGGCGGGGCCAGCCATAGCCGTTGATCCACGTCAGATCGACGTCGGACGCGCGCAGGGCGATGCCTTCCTCCACTATCCGCGCGCCCTCGTTGATGAGGGGGAAGAGCAGCCGCTCGACCATTTCCGCCTCGCTTATCTCGCGCCGCGCAATGCCCAGCTTTTCCGACGTGGCGACGATCAGCGCCTCGGTTTCCGGGTCGCGGTGCGGGGTGCGGTCGCCCGGTTCGTAGCGATAATAGCCCGCGCCGGTCTTCTGGCCCAGCCGCCCGCTTTCGACGATGGCGTCGGCGATCGGGAAGGGTGTGCCGCGCCGCTTGCGGATCGAATAGCCGATGTCGAGGCCGGACATGTCGTTGGTCGTCAGCGGCCCCATCGGAAAGCCCATATTGGTCAGCGCGGCGTCCACCTGATGGGGCAGCGCCCCCTGCTGGAGCAGCCGTTCCGCCTGGGCGGAGCGCTTGGCCACCATGCGGTTGCCGATGAAGCCGTCGCAATTGCCGGACAGCACCGAAACCTTGCCGATCGCCTTGCCGACCGCCATCGCGGTGAGGATGGCGTCCGGGCCGGTGCGGGCGGCCTTCACCACCTCCAGCAGCTTCATCACATTGGCGGGGGAGAAGAAGTGCATGCCGACGAAGTCGCCCGGCCGCTCCAGCACCGAGGCGATCTCGTCCACGTCGAGCGCGGAGGTGTTGGAGGCGAGCAAGGTGCCCGGCTTCACCCGCTTTTCGAGGTCGGCGAAGATTTCCTTCTTCACCGCCATATCCTCGAACACGGCCTCGATGACGATATCGGCGTCGGCCGCCGCCGCGCGGTCGAGCGCGGGGGTGATCAGCGCGAGGCGCGCGTCCGCCTGATCCTGCGTGATCGAGCCGCGCTTCACCGAGGTCGCATAATTGCCCCGGACCCGGTCCAGCCCGCGATCGAGCGCCTCCTGCGTCGCGTCGATCAGGGTGACGGGGATGCCCGCACCCGCAAAGCACATGGCGATCCCGCCGCCCATGGTGCCCGCGCCGACGATCGCGGCCCTCGCGACCGGGCGGGCTTTGGCGGTTTCGGGCAGGCCGGGAATTCTGGCGGCTTCACGCTCCGCGAAGAAGAGGTGGCGTAGCGCCCGCGACTGGCTGCCCGCCATCAGCTCGCGATTGGCCACGGCGTCGATCGCCAGCGCCTCGTCCAGCGGCAGGGTGAAGGAGCGGCGCACCGAGTCGACATTGGCGGCCGGGGCGAGCTGGCCCCTGGCGCGCGCGGTCAGCTTCTGCGCCAGCGCCTCGAACGCGGCCGGGTCGGTGCGGGTGGCGGCGATCTTCTCCTCCCGGTCGCGCACCGGGACCACGGGCAGCTTCTCGTCGATGACCCGGCGGGCGAAGGCGGCGCCAGCCTCTGCTGCGTCTCCTTCGCCGACGGCATCGATCATGCCCAGCTCCAGCGCCTTGGCCGCGCCGACGGGCTTGCCCGACAGCACGAATTCCAGCGCCTTTTCCGGCCCGATCAGGCGCGGCAGGCGCTGCGTGCCGCCGCCGCCCGCGAACAGGCCGAGATTGATTTCCGGCAGCCCCAGCTTCGCGGACGGCACCGCGACCCGGAAGGCGCAGCCGAGCGCGGTTTCCAGCCCGCCGCCAAGGGCCGTGCCATGGATGGCGGCGATGACGGGCCTGGCCGATCCTTCCAGCGCGGCGATCACGTCCTGCAAGGTGGGGGACTGGCGCGGCTTGCCGAATTCGGTGATGTCCGCGCCCGCGAAGAAGGTGCGGCCCGCGCAGCAGAGCACGATCGCCTTGACCGCGGGGTCGGCGTTCAGCGCGGCCAGCGCCTCGACCAGCCCGGACCGCACGCCGATTCCCAGCGCGTTGACGGGCGGATTGTCGCTGATGATGAAGCCGATATCGCCCTGCGTGCGGGTCGAGATGCTGTCGTTAATCTGGGTCATGGCAAATATGGTTCAGCCCCGTTGGCATGCGTGACGCATGGAAATGAAATCTCCGGCCAAAAGCTATCCATGCGGCCTGTCTGTCAAGAAACGGGCGGGGATGCCCCCAGAGGTATCGCAGATGTGAAGGGTTGCAGCCTTCCCCTTCGCATCGGGGCGATCGCCGATTACCCCGGTATCACGATTATATGCGCGGCCGGGGGCCGCATAAGAGGAAATGCCAATGCAGTTCGATTTGAACGAAGAACAGGCGATGTTTCGTGATTCGGTGGCCGCCTTAGCCCAGCGCCATCTGGCGGCAGGCGCGCTGGAGCGGGCGCACAGCGACGATTATCCGTGGGATGTCGCCAAGCTGATGGCCGATCAGGGGCTGATCGGCATCACCGTGCCGGAAGAGAAGGGCGGCCTCGGCGGGTCGCTGATGGACGCGGTGATCGCGATCGAGACGGTGGCGTCCGTCTGCCCGCGCTCGGCGGATGTGGTGCAGGCCGGGAATTTCGGCGCGATCCGCACCTTCGCCCAGTTCGCCAGCGACGCGCAGAAGGAGCAGTATCTCGCCCCGTTGCTGCGCGGCGAAGGGCTGATCTCGGTGGCGATGACCGAACCCAATGCCGGGTCGGCGGTGACCGAGCTGACCACCACCGCCGTCGAGGACGGAGACGGCTATCGCGTCACCGGGCAGAAGATCTTCACCACCCACGGCACCCATGCGACGGTGTTCCTCGTCTATGTGCGCTACGGGCCGGGCACCGGCAATATCGGATCGGTGTTGATCGAGCGCGGGCAGGAGGGCTTCACCTTCGGCAAGCCGGTGCGCTTCCTGTCGGGCGAGGAATGGAACCCGCTGTTCTTCGACAATGTCTATGTGCCGAAGGACAAGGTGCTGCTCGGCCCCGGCGGGTTCAAGAAGCAGATGTCCGGCTTCAACGTGGAGCGCATCGGCAACACCGCGCGCAGCCTCGCGCTCGGCCGCTATGCGTTCGACGCGGCGGTGGAGCATGCGAAGACGCGCAAGCAGTTCGGCCGCCATCTGTGCGATTTTCAGGGCCTGCAATGGAAGTTCGCGGAGATGAAGCTGAAGCTCGACGCGGCGCAGCTGCTGCTCTATCGCGCGGCGACCAATGCCGATGCGGGCCTGCCTTCGCCGGAGGAAACCGCCATCGCCAAGGTGGCCTGCAACCGGGCGGGCTTCGACTGCGCCAATGAGGCGATGCAGATCATGGGCGGCGCGGGCTATAGCCAGGACAGCCTGGTGGAATATTGCCTGCGCCGCACGCGCGGCTGGATGATCGCGGGCGGGGCGATAGAAGTGTTGCTCAACCGCATCGCGGAGGGCGTGTTCGACATGCGCTTCCCGCAGGGCCCCGCCAGAAACGGATAAGACGGAACGGACCAGAGACTTGGTAGAGGACAGATTGGGAGAGGACAGGGCGATGAACGACATGAGCGATGTCAAGGCGGGACCGGGCGCCATCACGGCCGATCGCATACCCGTCGAATCCTATATTTCCCCCCATTATGTGCAGCTGGAGAAGGAACGTCTCTGGCCGCGCGTCTGGCAGATCGCCTGCCGGGAGGAGGAAATTCCCCAGCCCGGCGATTTCTACACCTATGATATCGCCGACGATTCCATCTCGGTCGTGCGCAGGCAGGACGGTTCGGTCGCGGCCTATCACAATGTCTGCCCCCATCGCGGTCGCCGCCTGACCTCCGGGTGCGGGCGCATGGGCAAGTTCCATTGCAAATATCATGGCTGGCAATGGACTCTGGACGGCCGTCCGACCGAGATCGTCGACCGCCACGACTGGGGCGACTGCCTCACCGACGAGGCGGTGACGCTCCAGCCCGTCAAGATCGGCCTGTGGGGCGGCTGGGTATTCATCAACATGGACCCCGGCAGCGAAAGCCTGGAGGAGTATCTGGGCGAGGCCAAGACGCTGCTCGATCCGTTCGAGATCGAGAAGATGCGCTATGTGTGGCGCAAGCGGATCGTCATGCCCTGCAACTGGAAGACGGCGCAGGAAGCCTTCATGGAAGGCTATCACGTGCAGACGACCCACCGCCAGCTGCTCGCCTATCATGACGACGTGACCTACAGCCAGGCGTTCGGCAAGCATGCGATGTTCGGCTATGCGCCGACCGCGCTGTTCGGCCTGCCCAGCCCGCGCATCAGCGACCAGAGCGGCGATATCCGCAAGGGCCTCTACGAATTCAACCGCGAGATCTGGGATACGCTGAAGGCGACGGCGACGCAGGAAATGCTCGCCGCCGGGCGCAGGCTGATGGAATTGCCGGAAAGCGCGACCCCGTTCGAGGTGTTCGTCGCCTTCGCCCAATTCCATCGCGAGGAAGCGGCGAAGAACGGCCGCCCCTTTCCCGACATCACCGCCGAGCAGCAGATGGCGGCGGGGACGGACTGGAACATCTTCCCCAATCTCGTCTTCCTGCACCAGCCGACCAATGTGCTGTTCTACCGCTCGCGCCCCTATGGCGACGATCCCGACAAGTGCATCTTCGAGGTGAACGTGCTGGAACGGTTCGCGCCGGGCGAGGAGCCGCAGGTGGAGGTCGAGGACGGCGGTGACGGCAGCAACGGCAAGTGGCGCGACCTCGACTGGGGCCTGATCCTGGAGCAGGACTTCCAGAATATGGAGGAGGTGCAGAAGGGCATGAAGTCGCGCGCCTTCACCGTCGCCCGCCCCAATCCGGTGCAGGAAGTGGAGATCAGCAACTTCCATCGCGTCTATCACCATTTTGTCGGAGGGAATGAGTGAATGGATGAAGCGAAATTTGACGAAGTCGCGGATTTCGTGATCGTCGGGTCGGGCGGCGGGTCCATGGCCGCCGCCCTCTATCTCGATTCCATCGGCAAGAAGCCGCTGATCCTTGAAAAGACCGACAAATTCGGCGGCTCGACCGCCATGTCCGGCGGCATTTTATGGGTGCCCAACAATCATCTTCTCGCCCGCGACGGCATAGAGGACAGCCATGAGGCGGGGCGCACCTATATGGATGCGACCATCGGCGACGACGCCGGGCCCGGCGCCACGCCGGAGCGCAAGGAAGCCTATCTGCGCAACGGCCCGGTGATGGTCAAATGGCTGGAAGAGCGGGGCATGAAATGGCTGCGCACCGAAGGCTGGGCCGATTATTACGACGACCGCCCCGGCGGCTGCACGCGCAGCCGGTCCGTGGGCGCGCCCATGCTCGACGCGCGGGAAATGGGGCCGCTGTTCGACAAGCTGCGCCTCGGCCCGATGGTCATGCCGCTGCCGACCGACAAGGCCCGCGACATCACGCTCGCCACCCGCACGCCCAGGGGCATGTGGGAAGGGATCAAGCTGCTCTGGCGCATGCGGCAGGTGAAGAAACGGGGCAAGCCGATGCTGAGTTTCGGCGGGTCCCTGCAGGGGCGGATGCTGATGCTGGCCGACAAGGCGGGCATCGACATGCGGACCAATCATGGCATCGTCGACCTGATCGAGGAAGACGGCCGCATAGTCGGCGTCGTGTGCGAGCATGAAGGGCGGCAGTTGCGCATCGGCGCGCGCGACGGCGTGCTGATCAACGCGGGCGGCTTTTCCCGCAATGCGGAGATGCGGAAGAAATACGGGCCGCAGCCGAGCAATGTCGAATGGACCAACGCCAACCCCGGCGACACCGGGGAGATGATCCGGATCGCGGAGAAGCACGGCGCGGCGCTCGACCTCATGGACCAGGCATGGTGGGTGCCGGGCACCATCCCGCCGGAATTGAAGGGCGTTTATCCGTTCATGCACAATACGGATATTTCCAAGCCGCATTGCATCATCGTCAACCGGCAGGGGCGGCGTATCCTCAACGAGAGCGGCTCCTATATGGAAAACGGCCAGCGGCTCTACCAGAACGACGTGCCCGCCTATGTCATCCTCGATAGCCGCCACCGCAAGCGCTATGCCTGGGGCGTGCAGCCGCCGGGCAAGACGCCGAGGGAATGGTTCGACAGCGGCTTCCTGAAAACCGCCGGCACGATCGAGGAACTGGCCGTAAAGGCGGGGATCGACCCGGCGGGCCTGCGCGCCGAGGTGGAGAAGTTCAACGGCTATTGCGAGACGGGCAAGGACCTCGATTTCAACCGGGGCGGCCGGGGCTATGACAACTGGTTCGGGGATCCCACGCACAAGCCCAACCCCAATCTGGGCAAGATCGAGAAGCCGCCTTTCTATGCGATGGAGCTGATTCCGGGCGACGTCGGCACATCGGGCGGCATCGTCACCGACGAATATGCCCGCGCGCTGCGGCCGGACGGTTCGGTCATTCCCGGCCTCTACGCCACCGGCAACTCGACGGCGTCGGTGATGGGGCGCTGCTATCCGGCGGCGGGCGCGAGCATCGGCGCGTCGTTCATCTTCGCGTGGATCGCCGCGCATCACGCGACCGGCGGCGAAAGCTGAGGATCAGGGCCGGGGCGCGACGCCTTTCGACCGGGCGGCCTCGCGCCACTGGCTCGCGGTCATGCCGGTCTGCTGGCGGAACATCGCGCGGAACAGGCGGCTGTCCGAATAGCCGACCAGTTGCGCGATGCGATCCACCGAGCGCGCCGACTTTTCGAGCATGCGGATCGCCGCCTGCAGGCGCAGATGCTGGACATAGGCGCGCGGGGACATGCCGAGCGCCTTCTGGAAGCGGCGGTTCAGCGTAGCCGGACTGGTGGAAAACAGCGCCGCGAGCTGCGCGATATTCGCCTGCCGGGCGAAATTCTGCTCCAGCCACAATTGCGCCTGCGCCACCAGCGGGTCGTTCGCGACCAGTTCCTCGTCCACGCTGTCCAGCCCCATGATCGAGGCGAGCCAGCGCGCGATATCGGGGGAAAGCGTGCGTTCGATCACCCGCACGATCAGCGCGAGGTCGGAGCCGAGGCCGCTCGACAGCAGCAGGGCGCCGCGATCCACCAGCGCCAGCCGCTCCTCCAGCGCCTGCCGGGGGAACAGCGCGCGCATCAGCGGCCGGAGCGCCCTTGCGACCGGGATGGCGCAATGGGCGGTCAGCCCGGCAGCCGCGAGCAGCATCGCGCTGCCGCCGCTGGCGCCGATGATGGCGCCTTGCTCCGCCTGTACGCGCAGCCATGCCAGCAGCGGGCGGCTGGCTTCGATCCGCTGCTTCAGCGCCTCCGGCCCGCCGCCGAGGCGGAAGGCGGGCAGCCAGACGAACGCGTGCGGGACATGGGGATCCAGCGCCCCGTCGACATCGAGGCGGATGCCGTTGCTCATCGCCACCGGGCCGCCGTCCTGCGACAGGATGCGCAGGCCCGTTTCCATGCGGACGGGATCGATATCGGCGAAGATATGCTCGACCCGGTCGCGGGCGAGCAGGAAGCTGTCGGTCAGCGCGCCGACGCTGCTGTGATAGGCGCCGGGCAGCGCGACTAGGGCGAAATCGGACATGGGAAAATCTGCTTGAAATGATCCGATAAATGACGGAAATCATCCTGTCAACCGTCCGCGCCGATGGCCGATAGTCGGCTCCTTCCTTCCCATCGCCGAACGTCAGGAGACATGCCCATGCCCGAACCTTCCCGCTATCTCGGCCGCCTTTCCGGCAAGGTTGCGATCGTGACCGGCGCGGGGGCGGACGGGGAGGAGATCGGCATCGGCCGCGCGATCGCCCTGCTGATGGCGCGGGAGGGGGCAAAGCTGGTCTGCGCCGATCTGGAGGCGGCCCGCGCGCAGGCGACCGCCGCCCGCATCGCCGCCGACGGGGGCGAGGCCATCGCCTGCGCGGGCGACGTCGCCCAGGCGGAGGCGTGCGCCGCGCTGGTGGCGGCGGCGGTGGAGCGGTTCGGGCGGCTGGACATCCTCGTCAACAATGTCGGCATTTCCAACCCGGTCAGTCTGGAGACGGTGACGCCGGAGACATGGAACCGCATCCTCGCGACCAATTTGACCAGCGCGATGCTGATGAGCAAATATGCGGTGCCGGAAATGGCCCGCACCGGCGGCGGCGCGATCGTCAACATATCCTCGCTCGCCGGGATGCGGGCGATGGGCGCGCTGGCCTATGGCCCGTCCAAGGCGGCGATGGCGCAACTCGCGCGCGAGATCGGCGTGCTCCACGGGCGCCAGGGCATCCGCGCCAACACCGTCGCTCCCGGCCATGTGATGACGCCCCATGCGATGGGCAAGATCCCCGCCGACATGCGCGAGGCGCGGCGCAAGGTCGGCCCGCTGGGGATAGAGGGCGATGCGTGGGACGTCGCGCAGGCGGTGCTGTTCCTCGCGAGCGACGAGGCGCGCTTCATCAACGGCGTGGAGCTGGCGGTGGACGGCGGCGTCACCGGCATCGGGCCGCTGGCCGGTCATGCCTTCGTCATGGGCGACTGACCGGCCTTTGCGGGCGGGGACGGGCATGGAGGCGCGCCGACCGGGCCGGGACCTGTTGCGGTTTGGCCGCGCGGGCAGTATCGCCCCCGGATGAACAGCGACGAACAGGGACGCAAGCCCGACAATGCGCGCGGCGCGCTGTGGATGCTGGCGTCCGGCCTGACCTACAGCCTTGCCATGGCGCTGGTGAAGCTGCTGGGCGACGATTATTCCTCCGCGACGCAGAACATGGTGCGGCAGGGGCTGGGCTTCGTCATCCTGCTGCCCTTCATCCTGCGCAGCCCGCGCATGGCCTTCACCATGCGCCGCCCCGCGATCATGCTGGCGCGCTGCGCCGCCACCAGCGTTTCGATCATCCTCGCCTTCAACAGCTTCCACGCGCTGGGCCTTGCCGAGGCGAACGCGCTGTCCTTCACCCGCGCGCTGTTCCTTGTGCCGCTGGCCGCGCTGCTGCTGGGCGAAAGCATGGACCGGCACAAGGCGCTGGCGACGGCCGCGGGCTTCGGCGGGGTGCTGATCATCCTCGCGCCCGGATCGCCGCATTCGCTGATCGGCTGGCCGGCGGCGCATGGCCTGCTCGCGGCGCTGCTGGTGTCCTGGTCGATCATCAGCGTCAAGTCGATGACGCGCGACCATAGCGACCTCGCGCTGCTCACCTGGTCCACCCTGCTGGGCGGGCTCTTCACCGCGCCCTTCGCGATGATGAGCTGGCGCACGCCGACGCTGGAGGATACCGCGCTGCTCGGCCTGATGGGCCTGCTGGGGGTGGTGACGCAGGCCTGCTATATCCGGGGCATGGCGCTGGGCGAGGCCGGGCTGATGGCGCCGCTCGACTATGTCCGCATCCTGTTCACGACCCTGCTGGGCTATATGATGTTCAGCGAGCTGCCGACCGGCAACAGCTATGCGGGCATCGCGGTCATCATCGCGACGGCGCTCTATGTGACGATGCACGGCCGCCGCCGCGACCTTGCCAGAGCGATGGAGCCGGAATAGCATGGGGGCAGCGCCGTTCCGCGAAGAGGACGGCCGACAGCGACCGGAGGAGGATCGCATGCCCACTCGTGAGAAGGATATCGGCCCGGATATCAGCAAGGACGAAAGCCGCACGATATTGGCCGTCGCCACCGACGTCCGGCCCGATGAGAATGTGCATCACGACCCCGCGCTCGGCACCCCGATGGTGAGCGAGGGCCGCCCCGTCACCGCCGAGGAAAGCCGCCGGATCATGGCGCTGGCGACGGACATGCGCCCGTTCGAGAATGTCCACCCCGGCGAGGATGACGGGGAAGCGGACGGCTGACCGTTCCGCGCCCGCGCGCCGGTCAGGAGGACGCCTTGGCGATTTCCGGCAGGATCTCCGCGCCGGACGCGAAGGAGCTGTTCCATTCCGGCTGGGCTTCGAGGCCGCGCATCACCGCATCGACCGGCCCTTCGGAGAGATGGTGCACTGCGCCCTCGACGATCTGCACCCGGCGGATATGGCCCGCGCCGCTGTGATAGATGCCGCCCGACGTGTCGCAGCCGGGGCTGCACAGCCAGCCGACGACCGGCGCGACATGATCGGGCGAGGCGTAGTCCGCCCATTTGGGATCGAAGCTGCCTGCCGACAGTGGCGTATAGGCGGCGGGGCAGAGGACGTTGATCCTGATGTCCTTGCCCGGCGGCACGTCCAGGGCGAGGCTGCGCGCCAGCCCGACCATCGCCCCCTTGGAGGCGCCGTAATCGGCCGACTGCATCTGGCCCCAGAGCCCTGCGCTCGATCCGGTCAGCACGATGCGGCCATAGCCGCGCGCCAGCATCGCCGGCCACACCGCCTTAAGCCCCAGCATCACGCCCCACAGGTTGATTTCCAGCAGGCTGCGCATCTCCTCCAGCGTGACCGTCGCGAAGTCGCGCCAGTGCTGGACGCCCGCATTGCTGATGAAGATATCCGGCGGGCCGAAATGCCGCTCGGCCAGGGCGACCATCTCCATCGCCGACGCCGCCGTTTCGACCGGGCCGTCATGGGCCACGGCCCGCCCGCCCGCCGCGACGATCGCGTCCACCACCGCCTGCGCCGGGGAACCG